>Ga0209564_1001326_pt1 | contig 26471 bp, 19 predicted proteins | sample AraplaCol_mMF_r2_FD_184272 | JGI IMG/M metagenome (GOLD analysis project Ga0209564, IMG submission 184272) | Arabidopsis root microbial communities from North Carolina, USA - plate scrape MF_Col_mMF_r2 (SPAdes) (version 3) | ecosystem: Host-associated > Plants > Roots > Endosphere | place: USA...
AATTCAGCGCCGGCTGCCGCCGTGGCTGCGCCTGGCGGCAACAAGGTCCGCCGCCGGCGCAGTCTCACGCGGCCGATCCTGTTCGCCCTGCTGCCGGTGGCGCTCGTCGTCGGCGGTTACTATTACGTCAATGGCGGCCAGGTGATGTCGACCGACAACGCCTATATTCAGGCCGACATGGTCGGGCTTACCACCGATGTCTCGGGTATCGTCGAGCAGATCGACGTGCATGAGAACGAGGCGGTCAAGGCGGGGCAGGTGCTCTTCAGCCTGCGGCCGGATTCCTTCAAGATTGCGCTCGATGGCGCCAAGGCGCAGCTCGGCGCGCAGCGCAACCAGATCATGAATCTCAAGGCCAGCTATCAGCAGTCGCTTGCCGAGATCACGCAGGCGCAAGCCGATCTGCCCTATTATCGGGATCAGTTCGATCGGCAGCAAAACCTCGTCAACAACGGCAGCGCGACGCAGTCGGCCTATGACGAAGCCAAGCATAATCTGGAAGCCGCTGAGCAGAAGGTTACCGTCGCCAAGGCGGAAGCCGCAACGACGCTCGCCCAGCTCGGCGGCTCCGCCGATCAGCCGATCGAGGAGAATCCGCTCTACCTGCAAGCCAAGTCGAATGTCGACAACGCCCAGCGCGAACTCGACCACAGCGTCGTCAAGGCGCCGTTCGACGGCATCGTCACCAATGTCAACGCGCTGCAGGTCGGCTCCTATCTGCAGGCGTCGCAGCAGGCCTTCTCGCTTGTTGCCACCGATCACCTTTGGATCGCCGCCAGCCCGAAGGAAACCGAGCTCACTTACGTCAAGCCCGGCCAGACGGCCGAGATCTATGTCGACACCTATCCCGGCGTGAGATGGAAGGGCAAGGTCGAGAGCATCAGCCCGGCCTCCGGCTCCAGCTTTTCGCTGCTGCCGGCGCAGAATACCACGGGCAACTGGGTGAAGGTCGTGCAGCGCATTCCGATGCGCGTCAGCATCCAGGAAACCGAAGGCAAGCCGCCGCTCCGCGTCGGCATGAGCACGGTGGTCGATGTCGAGACCGGCCATGTCCGCGGCCTGCCTGATTTCGTCAACAAGCTTCTGGGCCGGCCTCAGGGCGGGGATCATGAGTAGCGCTTCTGCATCTGCGGCGACGCCGGTTGCCAATCGCGGTGCGATCACGGCCTGCGTCATTCTCGCCGTCATCATGCAGGCGCTGGACACGACGATCGCCAACGTGGCGCTGCCCTATATCCAGGGCAGCGTGTCGGCCTCCGCCGACCAGATCAACTGGGTCTTGACCTCCTATATCGTCGCGGCGGCGATCATGACGCCGCCATCGGGCTTTCTCGCCGCCAAGTTCGGCCGCAAGCGCGTGCTGCTCGTCGCCATCGCCGGCTTCGTGGTTGCTTCGGTGCTCTGCGGCCTGGCGCAATCGCTGAACCAGATCGTTGCCTTCCGCCTGCTGCAGGGCCTGTTCGGCGCATCGCTGGTGCCGCTTTCCCAGGGCATCCTTCTCGATATCTATACCGTGGAGGAGCGCGGCTCGGCCATGGCGCTTTTCGGCGTCTCGGTCATGGTCGGACCGGTCCTCGGCCCAGTCATCGGCGGCTGGCTGACCGACAATATCAGCTGGCGCTGGGTGTTCTACATCAACGTGCCGATCGGCGCGCTTGCTTTCGCCGGTATCGTCATCTTCGTTTCGGAAACGAAGAGGGATGCGCTCGCCAAACTCGATTGGTTCGGCTTCGGGATGATGAGCCTGTTCATCGCCGCGCTGCAGCTCTTCCTCGACCGCGGCGAGCAGCTCGACTGGTTCTCCTCGGGCGAGATCATGCTCGAAGCGATCGTCTGCGCCGCCGCATTCTATCTGCTTCTGGTGCACACGCTGACCGCAGAAAAATCCTTCGTCAATCCGAAGCTGTTTCTCGACCAGAACTTCACGGTCAGCATGATCTTCATCTTCGTGGTTGGCGTCACCTACCTCGCATCGCTGGCGCTGATGACCCCCTATCTGCAGACGCTGATGGGTTATCCCGTCATCACCGCCGGCATCGTCATGGGGCCGCGCGGGCTCGGCACCATGCTGTGCATGTTCATTGTCGGGCGGCTGATCGGCAAGGTCGATACGCGCTTGCTGCTGGTGCTCGGTCTCGGCCTAACCGCCTGGGCGATGTACGACATGACCGGCTGGACGCCCGATGTTTCGCAATGGACGATCGTCTCGGTCGGCTTCATCCAGGGCGCCGGCCTGGGCTTTCTCTTCGTGCCGCTGACGACCATCGCTTTCGCGACGCTGCCGGCCCATATGCGCGGCGACGGCACCGGCCTCTACAACCTGTCGCGCAACATTGGTTCGGCGGTCGGCATCTCGATCGTCTCGGCCCTGATCGTCGAGAACACGCAGAGCAACCATGAATCGATCGCGGCCTATGTGACGCCGTTCAACCATGCCTTCAACGCTGTGGCGGCGCAGGGCCTCAGCCCGGTAACGGCGGCGGGGCGTGCTTCGCTCAACGAGATCATCACGCTGCAGTCGACGATCATCGCCTATATGGACGATTTCAAGCTACTGATGCTGATGTCGCTTGCGGTCATCCCGCTGGTGCTCTTGCTACGCAAGCCGAAGGCGGCGCCCGCCGTCGACCACAGCGCAGTCATGGAATAGTCAGCGAAACGGCTTGCTGAGATAACGCGATCCCTGAATGCCGAAGCGCCACGGAACTTCGGCATTCTTCGTAATGCCGATGCGTTTTCCCGAGACTATGGGCACCGGCGCGGAGGGCGTGAGTGTGTAGGGCGGGCGGTCGAGCAGTCTGTCATTGATCTCGATATCGATGCCGAGCGCCTGACAGAGCTTGCCGGGGCCGCTGCAGAGCGACGTCAGCGCATCGGTGCCGCGTCGCTCCATCATCACGGGGATTCCGGTTTCCGGCTCCAGGGCGCGGATGAGGGCTGCCGAGCCCGGATGGCAGACGAAGTTCAGGCACCAGTACATGCCGTAGATGCGGTAGATATAGACATTGCCCGACTTGCCGTACATGGCGCCGTTGCGCTTGGTCGGGCCGCGGAAGCTGTGCGAGGCCTCGTCATCGGGGAAATAGGCTTCGGTCTCGGTGATGCGTCCGCCGACGCCATTCACGGTCAGATGGCAGCCGAGCAGGTCGCGGGAGACGGCGATCGCATCGCGCTCGAAAAATGCCCTGAGGCTTTCGCCGGCGAGCGTGCCGGCGCCGATCGCGCCTGATATCGTTCCACCATCGGTCATATCAGACGCAGATAACATCCAGTGTGGCTGCCGTCATCCCAAAAGGCATCAGTGGCCGGCATTCGGATCGCGCATCGGGATCGACGACGATGTGACCGAGACCGGGTCACTCGCCGGGAAGGAATCTTCCAGACCCTCCTCCAGCTCTTCTTCGAGCAAGGCGGGATCCTTGCTGCGCGCGCCGTCGCTATGGGCCGGTTCGATGGCTGCTGCGAGCAGGGTCTTGGCGCGCATGGCGGCGTTTTCCGAGGTCAGCTCAGGCGTGCTCCGCAGCGTCACGGCAATGCTGTCTTCGCCTTCGCCGCCGAATTCGACGACGAAACCGTCTTCCGTCTGGTAGACGGTGATATCGTAGAGTGCCATGGCCGTTCTCCGAGGGCGCGCATATTAGCAGGGCGCATTTTAGTGAAGCGCGTTTTCGGAATTTTGTCGAGCGAAGACCTTCACCAGCCAGTCGATGAAGACGCGCACGCGCGGTGAAAGCTGGCGGTTGCGAGGGTAGAGCAGGGAAACCGGCGTCGGGGTCAGTGGAAAATCCTTGAGCACGTGGATCAGCGCTCCCTCGGCAAGGTCCTTTTCGGCGTGATAGCGCGGGATCTGGATCATGCCGAGGCCCATCCTCGCCGCTGAAATATAGCTTTCAGCGGCGTTGACGGCGACGGTGGCGGGAATGGTGATCTCACGCACCGTGCCGTCGACGATGAATTCGAGCGGCAACAGGCTGCCGGTGCTGCTGGACCGGAAGCCGACCATGCGGTGGCCGGCAAGCCGATCCGGGTGCTGCGGCAGGCCATGGGTGGCGATATAATGGGGAGAGGCGAGCGTGATCTCATCCAGCATGGCGACGCGCCGGGCGACCATGTCGCTATCGCCCAACGTGCCGACGCGCAGCACGCAATCGATGCCTTCGCGCACCAGATCGACCAGCCGGTCGCCCTCGCTCATGTAGAATTCGATCTCTGGATAAGTCTCGAGAAAGGACGGCAGGCTCGGCAGCAGGAAATGGCGGGCAAGCGTGCCGTGCACATCGACGCGCAGCAGGCCCTTCGGTTTGGCGCCGGCAAAAGCGCCTTCGGCATCCTCGATATCGGCAAGAATCGACAGGCAGCGCTGGTAATAGGCTTCGCCATCGAGCGTCGCACTGACATGACGTGTCGTGCGCTGGAGCAGGCGCACGCCGAGGCGGGCTTCGAGCTGCTTTACCGCATCGGTAACGGTCGAGCGCGGCAGGCCGGTGTCTTCGGCGGCAAGCGTGAAGCTGCGACGTTCCACGACACGGCAAAACACGCGCATGGCATCGAATCTGTCCATCTATTTGTTCGTTATTCCCGGATAGTTATGGCGAAGAATGCACGATTATCCGCTTTTGGGAAAGGCGCATCTTGTCCTCATCGAAAACGCGCTGCGGCGCAGGATGAAGGAGAAGGACAATGGCTTCCAACGAAAACGGCAAGGTTGCACTCATCACCGGTGCTTCCCGCGGCATCGGCGCAGCAGTCGCTCGACGCCTCGCCAGGGACGGTTTCACCGTCGTCATCAATTATTCCGGCAATGCGGCTCCGGCCGAGGAACTGGCCCGGGAGATCGAGCAGGCCGGCGGCAAAGCGCTGACGGCGAAAGCCGATGTCAGCGAGGCGCAGGCCGTCCGCCGCATGTTCGATGCTGCGGAAACCGCCTTCGGCGGGGTCGACGTGCTCGTCAACAATGCCGGCATCATGATGCTCGCGTCGCTTGCCGAGGCTGACGATGCCAATTTCGACCGCCAGATCGCCGTCAATCTCAAGGGTACCTTCAATACGCTCAGGGAAGCGGCCAAGCGCCTGCGCAACGGCGGCCGGGTCATCAACTTCTCGACCTCGGTCGTCGGTCTGAAGCTCGAAACCTACGGTGTCTACGCCGCCACCAAGGCCGCCGTCGAAACACTGACGGCGATCATGGCCAAGGAGATGCGCGGCCGCAACATCACCGTCAACGCCATCGCGCCCGGCCCTGTGGCCACGGATCTTTTCCTCAGCGGCAAGTCGGACGAACTCATCGCCCGCATGGCGAAGATGAACCCGCTGGAACGTCTCGGCACACCCGAAGACATTGCATCTGCGGTTGCCTTTCTCGCCGGCCCGGACGGCGGCTGGATCAACGGCCAGACGCTGCGCGCCAATGGCGGGATGATCTGACGACAGACCGGCGGCGGCTTCCAGACCGCCGTCATCGCAATTATGTGAACGTGATTGCGGAATTTTTCCTTACAATCCTGCGGAGAGTGCGTATATCTGTTTTATCGCGAGAGAGTGGAATTCCCTGCCGCTCTCTTCCGAACCTCCGGAGCCTGCCGCGCCCATCTGCGGTGCGACAGGCTTGATGTTCAAAGTTGTAAATTGCGGCCCGTCGAAGGTTTTCCCCTGCCTTCCGGGCCGTATTTGTATTGGCGCTTAGACGTCGTTCAGTCTCGCCTCTCCCAGAAGCTTCACCAGCCAGTCGACGAAGACGCGCACCTTGTTACTGAGATGGCGGTTCGGGGGATAGACGACGTAGAGCGGCAGCGCATCGCGGCGCCAATCCGGCAGCACGCGCACGAGCTCGCCCTTCGCAATCGGCTCGCGCGCCATGAAGATCGGCACCTGCGCGATGCCGAGACCCGTCAATGCAGCTGTCAGATAGGTGCGGCTATCGTTGACCGAGGCGATGTAACGCGGACTGGTCTCGATCACCTCCTCGCGCCGGCGAAATTCGAAGGGCAGCGTTCGGTTGTTTTGGGCGCGGAAATAGTTGACGGAGTAGTGGTCAGACTCCAGATCCTCCGGCCGCTCGGGCATGCCGAATTTCTGGATATAGCTCGGCGAAGCACAGGTGATCATCTCGACTTCGGAGACGCGTCGCGCAATCAATGACTGGTCGGCCGGCGTGCCGGCGCGCAGCGCGCAGTCGACATTTTCCGCAAGATAGTCGACCGTGCGGTCGCCGACACCGAGGTCGATGCGGATATCGGGATAACGCTGATAAAAATCGCAGAGTGCGGGAACGACGATCCAATCGGCGAAAGCACCAGCCATCTCGACGCGCAGCCGCCCGCTCGGCAGGCTTTGTGAATTGGAGAGGCTGCCGTCGAGTTCTTCCAACTCCGAAATAATCTGGGCGGCGCGTTCGTAATAAAGCGCGCCGTCCGTGGTTACCATGACCCGGCGCGTCGTACGATTCAAAAGCTTGGTGCGCAGATGCGCCTCAAGGCCCTGGATGAGATTGGTCACTGTTGCCTTGGGCATGGCGAGCATGTCGGCGGCGCGGGTGAAATTGCCCGTCTCCACGACGCGAATGAAGACGCGCATTGCCGAGAGTTGATCCATCGGTTTCAAATCCGCAGTTTGCGTTGCACCATTGTTCGAGATCTGGAACAGTGTTATCGCGATATAGCTTCTTATTCCTTGGTTGGAATAACAATATCTTTTTTATGGAAAATGCAAGCGGCAGCTGTTGTCTGCCTGCGGCCGACGCAAAGAGACCGGAAGCATGACGGTGGAATGGAAAGATATGTTGCTGGATAAGGTGGCCATCGGCCCCGTTTCCGCACGCATCTACCAGGGCGCCGATTACGGCAAGGGGCCGCCGATCGTGCTTTACCTGCATGGCGGCGCCTTTCTCGACAGCGAGAAGAACGTCGACCGGCCGGTGGCGATGAGTCTGGCCAAGGCCGGCGCCATCGTCGTCGCCGCCGACTACAGCAGCCTGTCCGGCAATCTGTTTCCGCAGGCGCTGGAAGTCTCTTTCTCGGTTTTCACTTATCTCGCCAACAAACGCGCCGGTCTTGGCGACCGCAAGTCGCTGCTCTTCGTTGCCGGCGAAGAGGCAGGCGGCAATGTCGCTGCCGGTGTGGCGCTGAAGGCGCGCGACCAGATGCCGGATGCGCTCGACGGCCAGGTGCTGATTTCGCCGCTGCTCGATCCCTTTATGGGTACGTCGTCGATCCGCAAGGCCGAGGCCATCGGCATGCGCCAGCGCTGGACGGAAGGCTGGAGCCATTATCTGAGCGGCGGCGGTTGCCATCCTTATGCGGCGCCGTGCCTCTGTTCGCGTATTTCCGGCGTCGCGCCGGCGCTGATATTCACCGCGGAGGATGATCCTCTGCACGACGAAACAATTGGTTACGGTGCCCGCCTGAAACAGGCCGGCGTCGGTGTGCGCCAGCATGTTCTTCCCGCCGGGACGGGCTGGCCCTCGATTTATGGTGGGAAATCCGACGGAGCGCCCGACTGGCAGGAAAACGTCAGCCGCCATTTCGGAAGCTTCCTTCGGGACGTAAGCGTCCAACCGCAATTGCATTGAAGAAGACCTGATATTTCGGCGGCCTGGGGCCGCAAGGAGAGTACTCATGACGTCCAGAAGTAAGCGCTGGGCCCTGTTGGGCGCCGGCATAGGCCTTGTTGCGTCCGTTTCCGGGGCCGCATTGTTTTTCGAACTGCCGATGAGCACGACCGCCACGGCCGCTTCCGCCCCCGCGCAGGCTCCCGCTGTGCCGGTGACGGTTGCCGTCGTTGCGGCGCGCGACGTGACGGCCTGGGAGAATTTCTCCGGCCGTCTCGAAGCGGTCGACCGGGTGCAGGTGCGTTCCCGTGTTGCCGGCGCCATCCTGTCGGTGGCTTTCCGTGAAGGGGCGCTGGTCAAGCAGGGCGACCTGCTCTTCACCATCGACCCGGCCCCCTACCAGGCGAGCGTGGCGCAGGCGCAAGGTCAGGTCGCTTCGGCCGAAGCCAAGGTCAGTCTGGCTCAGACCGAACTCGACCGCGGCCGCAGGCTTTCCGACAATCGCACCATCTCCCAGAGCGATCTCGATCAGCGCCAGAGTTCACTGGCCGAGGCTCAGGCGGGGCTGCGTTCGGCGCAGGCCGCCCTGCAGTCGGCCCAGCTCGATCTCGATTACACCGAGGTGCGGGCTCCGGTTTCCGGCCGCATCGGCAAGATCGAGGTGACCGCCGGTAACCTCGTCGCGGCCGGTTCGACCTCGCCGGCGCTGACGACGCTCGTTTCCGTCGATCCGATCTATGCGAGCTTCAATGCCAGCGAAGAGATGGTGACGCGCGCGCTTGCCCAGCTTCCGCAGACGGACAGCGCCCTGCCTGCCGTCGAAGAGATCCCGGTCGAGGTCGGCACGCTGACCGACAGCGGTACCCCGATCAAGGGCAAGCTGCAGCTGATCGACAACGAGGTGGATGCATCAAGCGGCACGATCGGCGTGCGGGCCGTCTTCGACAATCCGGGCGGACGCCTCATCCCCGGCCAGTTCGTGCGGGTGCGCATGGGCCAGCCGAAGGCCGAGAACAAGATCGTCATCAGCGACCGTGCCGTCGGCACGGACCAGGACAAGAAGTTCGTCTTCGTCGTCGATGGCGAGAACAAGGTCGCCTATCGGCAGGTCCAGCTCGGCACGCTGGCTGACGGCCAGCGGGTCGTCGAAAGCGGCCTGAACGTCGGCGAAAAGATCGTCGTCAACGGTCTGCAGCGCATCCGTCCCGGCGCCGTCGTCGCACCTCAGATGGAAGAGAAGGTCGCGACCGCGCAGTAAAGACTTTGCCTTCCCCTCCGGGGGAAGGCCAACACCCGAAATGATATGACCCGCCGGCGGCTCCCAAACCGCCGGAGAGGGACGTTGTATCCATGTTCACCCCGGAGAGGGCTTTGATATGAACATCTCCAGATTCTTTGTCGACCGCCCGGTCTTTGCCGGCGTTCTTTCGGTCCTCATCCTGGTTGCCGGCTTGATCGGCCTGCGCGCGCTGCCGATTTCCGAATATCCGGAGGTCGTGCCGCCGTCGATCGTCGTGCGCGCCACCTACCCCGGCGCCAATCCGTCCGTCATCGCGGAAACGGTGGCAACGCCGCTCGAAGAGCAGATCAACGGCGTCGAGGGCATGCTCTACATGTCCAGCCAGGCGACATCGGACGGTGTGCTCAACGTGACCGTCACCTTCAAGCTCGGCACCGACGCGGACAAGGCGCAGCAGCTCGTGCAGAACCGCGTCAGCCAAGCCGAACCGCGGCTGCCGTCGGAAGTCCGGGCCCTCGGTATCACCACGGTCAAGAGCTCGCCCGACTTCATCATGGTCGTCAACCTCGTCTCTGACGGCGACAATCACGACATTACCTATCTTCGCAATTACGCGACGCTGAATATCAAGGATCGGCTCGCCCGTATCGCAGGCGTCGGTCAGGTGCAGGTCTTCGGCGCCGGCGACTATTCCATGCGGGTCTGGATCGATCCGCAGAAGGCGGCCGAGCATGATCTCGCCGCCAGCGACATCAGCAACGCCATCAGCTCCCAGAACGTTCAGGCCGCCGCTGGCATCATCGGCGCTTCGCCGAGCCAGCCGGGTGTGGACCTGCAGCTGAATGTGAATGCCCAGGGCCGTCTGCGCACGCCCGAGGAGTTCGGCAGCATCATCGTCAAGACGGGCGCCAATGGCGAGATCACCCGCCTTCGCGATGTCGCCCGCATCGAGCTCGGTGCTGCGGACTATACGTTGCGTTCGCTGCTTGACGGCAAGCCGGCCGTTGCCGTTGCCGTCCTTCAGGCGCCTGGTTCGAACGCGATCGAGATCGCGGACAATGTGCGCGCCACCATGGACCAGCTGCAGCTCGCCATGCCCCAGGGCGTCAAATACGAGATCGTCTACGATACGACGAAGTTCGTACGCGCCTCGATCGAGAAGGTCATCGACACGCTGCTCGAAGCCATTGCGCTCGTCGTCCTCGTCGTCATCCTGTTCCTGCAGACGTGGCGCGCCTCGATCATTCCGCTGATCGCGGTTCCGGTATCGATCATCGGTACCTTCGCGGTCATGTATGTCTTCGGCTTCTCGATCAACGCGCTCAGTCTGTTCGGGCTGGTGCTTGCGATCGGTATCGTTGTCGACGACGCGATCGTGGTGGTGGAAAACGTCGAGCGCAATATCGAACATGGCCTGTCGCCACGGGCTGCGACCTACAAGGCGATGAAGGAAGTCTCCGGTCCGATCGTTGCGATCGCGCTGGTCCTCGTCGCCGTCTTCGTCCCGCTCGCCTTCATCTCCGGCCTGTCGGGACAGTTCTATCGCCAGTTCGCGCTGACGATCGCAATCTCGACCGTCATCTCGGCCTTCAACTCGCTGACGCTCTCTCCGGCGCTGGCTGCTCTTCTCCTGAAGGGCCATGATCAGCCGAAGGACTGGCTGACGCGATTCATGGACGCCATCTTCGGCTGGTTCTTCCGCGGCTTCAACCGTGTCTTCGGCGCGGGTTCGAATGCCTACGGCAAGGGCGTGGGTGGGCTCTTGTCGCGCAAAAGCATCGTCATGGTGATCTATCTGGCGCTGGTTGGTGCGACCTACAGCATGTTCAGCACGGTCCCCGGCGGCTTCGTGCCGTCTCAGGACAAGCAGTATCTGATCGGCTTCGCCCAGTTGCCGGATGCTGCAAGCCTCGACCGCACGGAAGACGTCATCAAGCGCATGACCGATATCGCGCTGGCGCAGCCGGGCGTTGCCAATGCGATCGCCTTCCCGGGGCTGTCGATCAACGGCTTCACCAACTCCTCGAATGCCGGCATCGTCTTCGTGACGCTGAAGGACTTCGAAGAGCGCAAGACGCCGGATCTCTCGGGCGGCGCAATCGCTATGGCGCTGAACCAGAAATTCGGCGCCATCCAGGATGCCTTCATCGCCATGTTCCCGCCGCCGCCGGTCAATGGTCTCGGCACGACAGGCGGCTTCAAGCTGCAGATCGAGGATCGTGCCGGCCTCGGCAACCAGGCGCTCGACGAGGCCACGAAGGCAGTGCTTGCAAAGGCCTACCAGACGCCTGAGCTTGCGGGGCTGTTCTCCAGCTTCCAGATCAACGTGCCGCAGCTCTATGCCGATCTCGACCGCGCCAAGGCCGAGCAGCTCGGGGTTTCCGTCACCGACGTCTTCCAGACGCTGCAGATTTATCTCGGTTCGCTTTATGTGAACGATTTCAACGCCTTCGGCCGCACTTACAGCGTCCGTGTGCAGGCCGATGCGAAATTCCGCGCCCAGCCGGAAGACATCGGGCAGTTGAAGGTCCGTTCGGCATCGGGCGAGATGATCCCGCTTTCGGCGCTGCTGAAGGTGGAGCCAAGCACTGGTCCGGAGCGTGCGAACCGCTACAACGGCTTCCTCGCTGCCGATATCAACGGCGGTCCGGCACCGGGCTTCTCGTCCGGCCAGGCGCAGGCGGCAATCGAGAAGATCCTTCACGAGACCCTGCCGGCGGGCATCGACTTCGAATGGACGGATCTGACCTATCAGCAGATCCTTGCCGGCAATTCGAGCATTGTCGTCTTCCCCCTGGCTCTGCTGCTCGTTTTCCTCGTGCTGGCCGCCCAGTATGAAAGCCTGACGCTGCCGCTTGCGATCATCATGATCGTGCCGATGGGCGTTCTGGCCGCACTGACGGGCGTCTGGCTCACGGGTGGAGACAACAACATCTTCACTCAGATCGGTCTTGTCGTCCTTGTCGGCCTATCGGCGAAGAACGCGATCCTCATCGTGGAATTCGCCCGCGAACTGGAGTTCGAGGGAAGGACACCGCGGGAGGCCGCGATCGAGGCCAGCCGCCTTCGCCTTCGCCCGATCCTGATGACCTCGCTCGCCTTCATCATGGGCGTCGTGCCGCTCGTCGTCTCCACAGGCGCCGGCTCGGAAATGCGCGCCGCCATGGGGGTCGCGGTCTTCTCGGGTATGATCGGCGTGACCTTCTTCGGCATCTTCATGACGCCGGTTTTCTACGTGCTGCTGCGGCGGCTGACGGGCAACCGTCCGCTCGTCCAGCACAAGCCGGACGAACACAAGGAAGAAGAGGCGGAGGTTATCCGGCTCGCGGCGGAATAAACGGAATTCAACCTTCCTTTGTCGAGTAAATCGGGCGGGAACTTCGGTTCTCGCCCGTATCGTTTGGGGCGTTCGATAAAAATGCGCTACGTCCGTCAAAACGGTTTGCATCGCGGAACGAGGGGACTATCAAAGGTGGACAACGGTTTGGGAGGACTGAATGACGAGTTCGAGAAAAGGTCATGACGGCAGGCGGATCGCCTTTCTCGGCACCGGCCTGATGGGGGCGCCCATGGCTCGCCGGCTGCTTGCCGGAGGCTTTGCCGTCATCGTCTGGAATCGCGATTCCAGCAAGGCCGAGGCGCTTGCGGAAGACGGCGCGGTTTGCGTGAAAACACCTGCGGATGCCGTTTCCGGCGCCGACGTCGTCATCACCATGCTGACCAATGCCGGGGCGGTGGAGGACGTGTTGTTCGACCGGGGCGCGGCCGATGCGATGGCGCCGGGCACCGCCGTCATCGACATGAGTTCGATTGCCCCGCATTTCGCCCGCGATCATTCGGCGAGGCTTGCCGAACTCGGCATCCAGCATGTCGATGCGCCGGTATCCGGCGGTGTCGTCGGGGCGGAAGCCGGTACGCTCGCGATCATGGCGGGCGGCGACAAGGACGTGATCGACGGACTTGCGGATGTCTTTGCGCCGATGGGGCGGGTAACCCGCGTCGGTCCGAGCGGGGCGGGCCAGCTCGCCAAGCTCGCCAACCAGCAGATCGTTGCCGTGACGATCGGCGCCGTCGCCGAAGCGATGTTGCTGATCGAGGCGGGCGGCGGCTCGCCGGCGGCCTTCCGAGACGCCATTCGCGGCGGCTTTGCCGAGAGCCGCATCCTGGAACTCCACGGCAAGCGCATGGTCGAGCGGCAGTTTACTCCAGGCGGTTCGTCCAGCAACCAGCTGAAGGATCTGAACGCCGCCATGGCGACGGCCAAGACCCTGTCGCTGACGCTGCCGCTGACGGCGGCGGTGCATGCCGAATTCAGCGAATTCGTCGCCAACGGCAATGGCGAAAAGGATCACAGCGGCCTGCTTCTCCATCTCGAAGAGAAGAACGGCCGGCCGGGAGGAAAGCAGTGACGGACAGCCATTCGCCGCAGCGGCGCCTGCGCTCGCAAGATTGGTTCGACAATCCCGATCATATCGACATGGCGGCGCTCTATCTCGAGCGTTTCATGAATTACGGCATCACGCCGGAAGAGCTGCGCTCCGGCAAGCCGATCATCGGGATTGCCCAGAGCGGCAGCGATCTCACGCCTTGCAACAGGGTGCATGTCGAACTTGCCAAACGCGTGCGCGACGGCATCCGCGACGCCGGTGGCATTCCAATCGAGTTTCCGACGCATCCGATCTTCGAGAATTGCAAGCGCCCGACGGCCGCACTCGACCGCAACCTCGCCTATCTCGGTCTCGTCGAGATCCTCTACGGCTATCCGCTCGACGGCGTTGTGCTGACCACCGGCTGCGACAAGACCACACCTTCGGCGATCATGGCGGCTTCGACGGTCGATATTCCGGCGATCGTGCTCTCCGGCGGCCCGATGCTCGACGGCTGGCATGAAGGGGAACTGGCCGGCTCCGGCACGGTGATCTGGCGGATGCGGCGAAAATATGCGGCAGGTGAGATCGACCGGGAAGAATTCCTGCAGGCCGCACTCGATTCGGCTCCCTCCGTCGGCCATTGCAATACGATGGGCACCGCTTCGACGATGAATGCATTGGCCGAAGCGCTCGGTCTTTCGCTGACAGGCTGCGGCGCCATTCCGGCCGCCTACCGTGAGCGCGGCCAGATGGCCTACCGCACCGGGCGGCGCGCCGTCGAGATCGTGTTCGAGGATCTGAAGCCGTCGGACATCCTGACGCGCGAGGCTTTCCTCAATGCGATCCGCACCAATTCGGCGATCGGCGGCTCGACCAACGCGCAGCCGCATCTGGCTGCGATGGCCAAGCACGCCGGCGTCGAACTCCATCCGGACGACTGGCAGGTGCACGGCTTCGATATCCCGCTGCTGGCCAATGTCCAGCCGGCCGGCGTCTATCTTGGCGAGCGCTATCATCGCGCCGGCGGCACGCCGGCGATCATGTGGGAACTGCTGCAAGTGGGGAAACTCGATGGTAACTGTCGCACGGTGACCGGCAGGACGATGGCCGAGAACCTGGAGGGCAGGCAAGCGCGCGACCGCGAAGTCATCAAGCCATTCGCCGAGCCGCTGAAGGAGCGGGCGGGCTTCCTCGTTCTCAAGGGCAATCTCTTCGATTTCGCCATCATGAAGATGAGCGTCGTCTCAGAGGATTTCCGCCGGCGCTATCTTCAGGAACCCGGGCACGAAGGCGTCTTTGAGGGCAGGGCGGTGGTCTTCGACGGTTCCGAGGACTATCACAAGCGCATCAATGAACCCGAACTCGGCATCGACGAGAATACCATCCTCGTCATCCGCGGCGCCGGGCCGATCGGCTGGCCGGGTTCGGCTGAGGTCGTCAACATGCAGCCACCGGATCACCTCCTAAAGCGTGGTATCCGCAGCCTGCCGACGATCGGCGACGGTCGCCAATCGGGCACGGCGGACAGTCCCTCTATCCTCAACGCCTCGCCGGAAAGTGCGGCCGGCGGCGGCCTCGCCTGGCTTCGTAGCGGCGACATCATCCGCATCGACTTCAACGAGGGGCGCTGCGACATGCTGGTCGATGACGCCGAGATCGAACGGCGCAAGGGTGAGGGTATTCCGCCGGTACCGGCGGATGCGACGCCGTGGCAGCAGATCTACCGTCGAACGGTCACGCAATTGTCGGACGGCGCGGTGCTGGAGGGGGCGACGGAATTCCGCCGGATCGCGAAAAACCCGCCGCGGCACAACCATTGATCTCGAGATACGGTAGACTGCAAGTTCCTTGATCCAAAAGGGGAAAGTCGTAACGAACAGTTCACCTAGTCACGAGTTCGATCATCAAGACAAGGCTTCATTAATGCCGGCCTGAGACCATATTGCAGTTATGCAAGCTTCTAAGGCTAGACCGCGTTGCCAGAAAATAAACCCACACGATCCGAACAAGAGTTTCAGGATCTTCTGCGCCGGCTCGAACTCGCTCTCGATGCATCGCGGATCGGTGTTTGGGAGCACAGTATCGCGAAGAACGGGATCTTATGGGACGCGCAGATGCACCGGCTCTACGAGACCGGCGAGTCGTTCCGGGAGGTGCCGGCATGGCTCTGGTCGAATGCCATCCATCCCGACGATCGCGAGCAGGCCGAACGCGACTTCGACCACGCGATTGCGACACGGGGCGCCTATAATTCGCAATTCCGGATCGTGCTGCCGAGCGGCGAAATCCGCCATCTGCGCTCGCGCGCGCATTTCTACGTGGATGCGGAGGGGTCGCCTTCCTTCATCGGCGCCGAATGGGATGTGACTGCCGACGTACAGCTCAACGCGGAGCTGGCGCGGCAGAAGCTGGTGGCCGAGGCGAGAGCGCTGGCGCTCGAGGAAAGCAATGCGCGCATCGAGCATGTCGCCGATCACGATTATCTCACCGGCTTGTCGAACCGGCGCCTTCTCGACAAGCGGCTCGCGGAGCTGCCGGCCGACAAGAGCATCACGACGCTCGCGGTCCTGCATCTCGACCTCGACCAATTCAAGCAGATCAACGACAGCCACGGTCATGCGGCCGGAGACGCCGTGCTCAGGGCGGCAGCTCTTCGCATTACCGCTGCCATTCCCGCGAATGGCATGGTCGCCCGCGTCGGCGGCGATGAATTCGTCATCGTGCTGGTGAATTTCACCGATCTCACGGAACTGAAGCTGATCACCGAGGACCTCCAGCGCCGATTGCGCAAGAAGATCCGCTTCGGTCAGGAGATGCTGCAATCCGGCGCCTCGATCGGCGTATCCTGGAGCGGCGATCGGCGAGCGCGCAACCTGCTGGCCGAATCCGACCTGGCGCTCTACCAGGCCAAGAAGCTCGGGCGCAATCGCGTCGAATTCTTCACGCGGCAACTGCAGGAGGATCTGCGGGCCAAGCGCCGGCTAGCCGAAGAGCTGAAGCTCGGGCTGGAGCGCGGAGAGATCGTTCCCTATTATCAGGTGCAGCTCGACGCTAGGACACGGGAGGTCATCGGCTTCGAGGCGCTGGCGCGGTGGAAACATCCGGAAAAGGGTGTGCTCGCCCCGGGGATATTCCTGAAGATTGCCGATGAGCACGGACTTGCGGCGGAGATCGACGCGGCGATCCTCAAAAACGTTCTCCAAGACCGGCTGTTCTGGCTGTTGCGCGGCTTTGCGGTTCCGCGCATCGCCGTCAATATCTCGGCGTCGCGCCTTGCCGATCCGGCATTGCTCAACAAGCTGAGGAAACTCGACATCCCGCCCGGTGTGATCGTTTTCGAACTGGTCGAAACGATTTTTCTCGACGACAGCGACGAAAAACTGCTCGAGCATATCGGCGATATCAAACAGATGGGCATCGACATCGAGATCGATGATTTCGGATCGGGCCATGCCTCGCTCATCGGTCTCGTCAAGCTGCGGCCGAAGCGGCTGAAGATCGACCGGCAGCTCGTCACCGAGGTCGTCAGCTCCGCCGAGCAGCGGCGGGTGGTGGGGTCGATCGTGGAAATCGCCAAGGCGCTCGATGTCGAGGTGATCGCCGAGGGCATCGAGACCGAGGCGCATGCCGTCGTGCTGGCGCAGCTCGGCTGCGACGGCCTGCAGGGTTATGCCTTCGGTTATCCCGCCCCGGCCGCAGAGACCGACCGTCTTTTCGCATCGACGGCGAGCGGCATCGAAAAGCAGAAGACCGCGACGGGCGGTTGAACGGCCGGTGATCCTTTTTGCCGGCTGGCGAAAATGATTTCGGCCGGAATGCTCTCCTCGCCTTTCGGATCAGGCAGGCGATATCCTGTCGGCGCGGCACTTTATTTGCCGCGGCAGGAAGATAAATGGGACACAAGTAATTTGCTTGAGCTTGCAACCGCATTGTTTCATGGTAAGGCGGAAACGAAGCTTTCTGCATTGCATCGAAAAATGATTATACGCGTCGTCAACACCATGAGCGCGGTTCTCCATCATTGACAGATGCAATCGGGGCGCTTGGGGCCTGACAATTGCTTTGCCGTTGCTGGGATGGACTTGCGGGACATTCAATCTGGGAAGGTCGCATGAATTCGGAATTTGCCGTTCGTTCGATGCGGCCCGGCGAACTGGAACTCGTACTCGAATGGGCGCGTCAGGAGGGCTGGAACCCGGGCCTCGATGATTCGCTTGCATTTCTCGAGGCCGATCCGTCGGGATTTTTCGTCGGCTCCATCGGTGAAGTCCCCGTCGGATCGATCTCGGTCGTCAAGTATGGCGAGAGTTTTGCCTTCCTGGGCCTCTACATCGTCCATCCCGATTTCCGCGGCAAGGGTTACGGCAAGGCGATCTGGGAGGCCGGCATCGCCAGCGCGGGAGACCGGACGATCGGTCTCGACGGCGTTGCCGCACAACAGGACAATTACCGCAAGGCGGGCTTCGAGCCTGCCTCTTCCACCATTCGCTACGGCGGTGTCGCCACCTCCTTGCCGGTTTCGACGCTGGTCGCGCAGCCGGTGCTCGATTCGCGTCTCGAAGGCCTGCAGCGGTATGATTCGGCGATCTTTCCGCAGCCGCGCGATGCCTTTCTTGCCGCCTGGTGCACCGGCCGCAAGGGCCGTCGCTCGGCGGTGGTGCGTAAGAGCGGCAAGATCCGCGGTTACGGCACGATCCGCCGCTGCTACGAGGGCTACAAGATCGGCCCGCTCTTTGCCAACGATGCCGACAGCGCCGCGGCGCTGCTTGCCGAATTGATCCCCGAGGCGAAGGGGGCTGCGATCTTCATCGACATTCCGGCGGAGAACCACGAGGCGGTCGCGCTTGCCGAAGGCCTCGGCCTTCAACCGGTGTTCGAGACGACGCGCATGTATCGCGGGCCGGCGCCGGCCATCCCGCTGAAACACGTCTTCGGTGTGACGACGCTGGAGCTTGGTTAGGGCCTAATCCAGAGGTGAGGCGGTTACGGTCGGAGCCGAGGCTTTCGGCCGGCCCTTTTCGGCGATTGCGATGCCGCCCAAAGTCAGTACCAGCGCGATGACATGGAAGGACTGCAGCGTCTCGCCGATCAGAGCTACGGAGAGCAGCGTCCCGAATACCGGCACGAGATTGATGAACAGCCCGGCCCGGTTGGCGCCGATGGCTACGACACCCTTGATATAGAGGATCTGCGCCACCAGCGAGGGGAAGATCGCCGTATAGAGCGTGATGACCCAACCGGCCTGGTCCGGCCACTGTGCGGCGCCGCGTTCGGCCTCCCAGATGAGCAGCGGCAGCGAGGTCAGCATGGCGCCAAGCGCCGGGACCGCCATCAGCGTTCGCCAGTCGAGTGGCGGCTTCCAGCGCAGGAAGATCGTGTAGACCGAATAGGCGGCAATGGCGATCAGCATCAGTCCGTCGCCGCGGTTAAGGCTCAATTGCAGCAGCGTTGTGAGGTCGCCATGGGCGGCGGTCAGAGCAACGCCGATCAGCGTCATGCCGAAGCCGAGACATTGCGCCAGCGAGATGCCGGTGCGGAAGAACATGAAATTCAGCAGGAAGATCAGCATCGGGATGCCGGCCTGCTCGATGGCGACGTTGATCGCCGTCGTATATTGCACGGCCGAATAAAGCATCGCGTTGAAAAGCGTGTAGCCGATGACGCCGTAGAACAGCAGCAGCGGTAGGTTCTTCCTGACCACCGGCCAGTCCTTGCGCAGTTGCGGCACCGAAATGGCGACGATCACCGCCACGGCGAGGAACCAGCGCAGGAAGGTCAGCATCATCGGGCTGACATGCCCGAGCGCGAGTTTGCCGGCGACGGAATTGCCGCCCCAGCAGAGGGTGGCGATAACGAGGCAGATATAGGCCGTGGCTTGCAAGAGCGTTCTTCCCGTCTTTCTGCGGTCGTCGTCCGGCGTTTTGTGACGGGCAATAGCCTGCCGGCTGCTGATTTGTCACGTAAAAAGCCCAATCTACTGTGACAACAGGGTCGCTTTCCAAAAAACAAAGCTTTATAGATGCGCGGGTTTGAGCAGGTGCGCGGTTCAGCGCCGGTAACAGGAAGAGTTGGATGACGAACGTAGTCGTGGTCGGTTCGCAATGGGGTGACGAAGGCAAGGGCAAGATTGTCGACTGGCTTTCGGAGCGTGCGGATATCGTTGTGCGCTATCAGGGCGGACACAATGCCGGCCATACGCTCGTCATCGACGGCACGAGCTATAAGCTTTCGCTCTTGCCGTCCGGCGTCGTGCGCCCGGGCAAGATGGCGGTAATCGGCAACGGCGTCGTCGTCGATCCGCATGCGCTGATCGCCGAGATCGGCCGGCTGGAGGCGCAGGGCGTGACGGTTACGCCTGACAACCTGCGCATCGCAGACAATGCGACACTCATTCTTTCCCTGCACCGCGAGCTCGACGCGATGCGCGAGGATGCTGCGTCGAACAGCGGCACCAAGATCGGCACGACACGCCGCGGCATCGGTCCGGCCTATGAAGACAAGGTCGGCCGCCGCGCCATCCGCGTCATGGATCTTGCAGATCTCGAAAGCCTTTCCGGCAAGGTCGACCGTATTCTGACGCACCACAATGCGCTTCGCCGCGGCCTCGGCGTCGCCGAAGTCAGCCATGAAGCGATCATGGAAGAGCTGACTTCGATCGCCGATCGGGTGCTGCCGTTCCGTGACACCGTCTGGCTCTTCCTCGACAAGGAGCGCCGCAAGGGCTCCCGCATCCTCTTCGAAGGTGCACAGGGCAGCCTGCTCGATATCGACCACGGCACCTATCCCTTCGTGACGTCGTCGAACACCGTGGCCGGTCAGGCCGCGGCCGGTTCCGGCATGGGTCCCGGCTCGCTCGGCTATATCCTCGGCATCACCAAGGCCTATACGACACGCGTCGGCGAAGGCCCGTTCCCGACCGAGCTGAAGGACGCGATCGGCGAGTTCCTGGGCGAAAAAGGTCATGAGTTCGGCGTGGTGACCGGACGCAAGCGGCGCTGTGGCTGGTTCGACGCCGCGCTGGTGCGCCAATCGATCGCCACCAACGGCATCACCGGCATCGCGCTCACCAAGCTCGACGTGCTCGATGGCCTCGAGGAATTGAAGATCTGCGTCGGCTATATGCTCGACGGCGAACAGATTGATCATCTTCCCGCAAGCCAGGGAGCGCAAGCTAGGGTCGAACCGATCTACATCACGCTGGAAGGGTGGAAGGAATCGACCGTCGGCGCCCGCAGTTGGGCGGACCTGCCGGCACAGGCGATCAAGTATGTTCGCCAGGTCGAAGAGCTGATCGGGGCGCCTGTCGCGCTCCTTTCCACCAGCCCGGAGCGGGATGACACGATACTTGTGACCGATCCGTTTGAGGATTAAGCTCACGGGTCACTGTGGAGGATGGTTCGGTAGGGTACCGGACTTCTTGAGAAAGTACTGATGGCGGATTTTATTGCAGTTATTCGGCGGGCCGTCGACGGCTTGGCTGAAAATACCCCCGAAATGCGGGTGAAGGTCTACGAACGTGCCCGCGGCGCAGTGCAGCGGCAGCTCGAGAACATGAAGCCGCGTCCGCCGGAAGCCATGCTGCAACGCCAGCTCGAAAAGCTCGAGGCCGCCATCCGCGAAGTGGAAGGTGAACACTCCGAGGCGCTGTCGCTCGACGAGCCTGTTGCCGCCGCCACCGCGCTGGATTCCGCAGAAGAACAAGCGCTTCACGACGAAAGCGAACCGGCGCCTGTGCCGGAGACTGATGTCGAGGAGCCGGTTGACGAAGCCTATGCCGAGCCGCAAGCGGCCGAGGCCGCCGACGAGCCCGGTCACGTGGAAGCTGCCTCGCCCGAGGAAGCTGAGGAAGAGGTCGCTGCCGAGGAACCCCTTTCCGCGGAAGCATCCGTTCCCGCGGAAACTCCTGTTCCCGCGGAAGCTCCTGCTTCCGCCGAGACATACTGGCATCCCTCGCATGAGGAGGAAGCGCCGGCCGAGGAATGGCATGCCAGCGAGGCGCGCGACGTCGCTGCCGAGGATGTGCCGGCCGAACATGACGGCTGGGAGCCGCCCGTCGGGGATCACGACGAACAGGCCGGCGACTATCATGCGGACGAGCAGCATCCTGCGGAAGCCGAAGAGGTTGCGGCGGAACCGGTGGCGGTGGAGGCTGACGAGCCGGAAGTCGAGGAGGCTTACGAGCCCGCCGAGCCGCTTCAGCCGGTCACGCGTGGCATAGATCACGCGTCGAACCGGCTGGTTGAGCCGGTCGCCGATTTCGATCGCCCGCAGGAGTTCGTCGAGCACAGCCGCGAGGAGCCGCTGCAGGCCGACGCCGTGGCGCATTTCGATCCCGTCTGGGCCGAGCCCGCCGCCGAGACGCCGGCTCCGGCGCCCAAAGATGCGGAGACCGAATGGGCGGAAGAGGAACTCAGGCAATATTCGCAGACGGCGCCGATCACCGCGGATGCTTCGGCGCGCGCCTTCGAGGAGGTGATATCGAGCCTCGAAAATGCGGCCCCCGCCGCCGTCATGCCGGCTGCCAAGGAAAGTTTCTCCTGGGAGACGGCCGCTTTCGACGATCTGCCGCCGATCGAGGCCGGCAGCAATAAGAAGACGCCGGTCGCTTCGCATTTCGACGATGTCGATATCTTCGCAGAAGTGCACAACGGCAAGCCGGCGCCTGCCAGCGCCGCGCCGAGCGAGGACTGGCGCGAGGCGAAGGCGCTGCGCGGCTACGACCGTCGCGGTTCGGTCGCCGCTGACGACGATGACTCCAATCCGGCGATGGATATCGATCAGATTGTTGCGTCCAAGCTGCAGGGCAAGAATTTCCGGATGGAGCCGAAGCGCCGTCGCTTCGGCCTCGGCACCGTGATCACGCTCCTCTTCGCCCTCATCCTGATCGGTGGCGGCGCCTATGCCGGCTGGATGAACAGAGAGGCGCTGGTGGCGATGGTCGACGGGCTTGTCAGTTCGGCACCGTCGCAGGCGACCCGGAACGAGGCGGCAACACCGCCGGCTGGCTCCGCGACGCCTGCCCAGCCTGAGCCAGCGACGCCTGCTCAGCCGACCACGCCAGGAGCGCAGAATACGCCAGTGGCACCGCCGCAGCCGAACCCGAACCCGCAGGTGGCGTCAATGAACAATGACGGCGCCCCGGCCAATTCGAAATTCACTCAGCGGCTGCTGACCGATGGGACAGAGGTCGACAGCGGACCGGCCACGGTGCCGGGAACGCCGACGGCAGAAGGAAAATCGGTCGCCGAGCAGAACGTCGCGGCAGCCGATACGCCGGCTGCCAGCGCACAGGGCGATGCGGCACCCGCCGAAACGCTGACGCCGAACGGTCCGGCGGCATCGCCGCAGCAGACCGCGCCCGTTGGTTCGTCGCAAAAGATGTTCCTCTATGAGGAGCGCATCGGCCAGAGCTCGCCGACGGCAATCGAGGGATCGGTCGTCTGGAGTGTGCAGCACGAGGCCGGTCAGGGCGGACGGCAGGAGGCGACGGTGCAGGGCAATGTCAGCGTGCCCGAGCGCAATCTCTCGGCTCTCATCACCTTCAAGCGCAATTCCGATCCGTCGCTGCCGGCAAGCCATCTCGTCGAGGTGGTCTTCTCGGTGCCGCCGAATTTCGAAGGCGGCAGCATCGACAGCGTCCAGCGCATCTCGATGAAGCGCACGGAGCAGGACCGTGGTGACGCGCTGATTGCGGTTCCGGCCAAAATCACCGACGATTTCCACATGATCGCGCTCAACGACTATCCCGATGCGCGCAAGGCCAATCTCGACCTGATGGCGACCCGTAGTTGGATCGATATGCCGATCACCTATCGCAACGGCCGCCGCGCGCTGCTGACGATGGAAAAGGGCGACACCGGAACGAACGCCTTCAACACCGCGATCAAGGAATGGACCGCCCTCGGGGATGTGTCGACGAGCCAGTGATGGTTTTTTCCGCAATGCCAACTTTATCGGACTTTGGCGGCTGACGAGGCTGCGAAAAGCGAATGAAACAGAAAAGGCGGGCCGCAAGGACCCGCCTTCTTCAATTCTATCACGCGGCAGGTTTATGCCGTGGCTTCGACGACGCGGACGGCCTTGGCGCGTTCCAGCGCTTCCTTGCGGACCGCATCCTGCACCTTTTCGAAGGCGCGGACCTCGATCTGGCGGACGCGTTCGCGGCTGATGTCGAATTCGGTCGAAAGGTCTTCCAGGGTCACCGGATCCTCGGCGAGGCGGCGAGCCTCGAAGATGCGGCGTTCGCGCTCGTTCAGCACGCTCATCGCTTTTGCCAGCATGCGCCGCCGGGTGTCGAGCTCATCCTGTTCGATCAGCACGTCTTCCTGGCTGTCATGGTCGTCCACCAGCCAATCCTGCCATTGGCCGCTATCACCTTCGGCAGCCTTGATCGGCGCGTTCAGCGAAGCGTCGCCGGAAAGGCGGCGGTTCATCGAAATGACCTCCTCCTCCGAGACGTTCAGCTTGGTGGCGATTTCCGAGACGTGCTCCGGCTTCAGGTCGCCGTCGTCGATCGCCTGGATGCGGCCTTTCAGCCGACGCAGGTTGAAAAACAGGCGTTTCTGGTTGGCGGTCGTGCCCATCTTTACCAGCGACCACGAGCGCAGGATATATTCCTGGATCGAGGCCTTGATCCACCACATGGCGTAGGTGGCGAGGCGGAAGCCGCGCTCGGCATCGAACTTCTTGACGGCCTGCATCAGGCCGACATTGCCCTCGGAGACGACTTCGCCGATCGGCAGGCCGTAGCCGCGATAACCCATCGCGATCTTCGCGACGAGGCGAAGATGGCTGGTGACCAGCTTGTGGGCGGCGTCGCGATCGCCATGCTCGGCATAACGCTTGGCGAGCATGTATTCCTGCTGCGGCTCGAGCATCGGGAATTTGCGGATTTCGTCGAGGTAACGATTGAGACCGGCTTCGCCGGCGGTAATGGACGGCAAGGTATTTCGGGCCATAGTGCACCCTCCTAAAGTGAATTCCGGCTCCCGATGGAAACGCGTTCTCGCGTTAAAAAAGGCAAACCGGGACGTGCGGCTCTACTGTGAGCCCGCACTAAATCCATATACAGATAAGTGTGGCGAAACGGCGGTTCAAGGGTGCCGCTCACGCAGGTGTGAGTTGGAAGAGGGGTCTCTATCGCCGCAGTGCCTCGACCAATTCCACCATATCATCCGGCAGCGGCACTTCGAAATGCATGATTTCGCCGGTGCGGGGATGCTCGAACTGCAGCATGAAGGCATGCAGCGCCTGGCGGTCGAAACCGTTGACGACCTTACGGATCTCTTCGGGCAGAAGATTGACCTTGGTCTTGAAGCCGGCGCCGTAAACCGTGTCGCCGAGCAGCGGATGGCCGATATGGGCCATGTGGACACGGATCTGGTGGGTGCGCCCGGTTTCGAGGTGGCACTCGACCAGCGAGGCGAACGCGGTGGCGTCCGGCTTTTCGTGGAAGCGTTCGACCACCGTGTAGTGCGTGATCGCCTCGTCGGCGTCATGACTGTCGGGGCGCTTGACGGCGCGGCGCGTGCGATCGCCGGTGGCGCGGCCGAGCGGCGCGTCGACGGTGCCCGTCAGCGAGCGCGGCCGGCCCCAGACGACTGCCTGGTAGGCCCGCTCCAGCGGCATGGTGCGGCCGTGGTCGGCAAATTGAAGCGAGAGGTGGCGATGGGCGATGTCGTTCTTGGCGACGACCATGACCCCTGTCGTGTCCTTGTCGAGACGGTGGACGATGCCGGGGCGGCGCACGCCGCCGATGCCGGAGAGCGTATCGCCGCAATGGTGGATCAGTGCGTTGACCAGCGTTCCTGTCCAATTGCCGGGACCGGGATGGACGACGAGACCGGAAGGCTTGGAGATGACGATGACGTCGTCGTCCTCATGGAGGATAACGAGCGGGATGTCCTCGCCCTGCGGCGTCGGGTCTTCCGGCTCGGGCAGCGTGATCTCGAAACTATCGCCGGTGCGCACCTTGCGCTGCGGGTCGGTGACGGGTTCTCCGCGCAGAAAAACCTGGCCGTCCTTGATCAGCGCCTTGATGCGGCTGCGTGAAAATTCCTCGCCAACCTGCGCCGTCAGCCAGGCGTCGAGCCGGCCTTCGGCGGTTTCATCGGCAGTCAGGACTTTTCTATTGCCGGCTGCTTGTTTAAAGGGGTCGCTCAAGACGCTTCTTCTCCGACGTATTTTTTTAGAACGGGACGCACAGATGACAGCAATCGAGCCAGACGACCAGGAAGAGAAGCCCCTTGATCCGGCGATGGAAAGTGTCCGGCGCAAGATGGTCCGCCTGCAGATCGTTTCCGGCGCCATCATGTTCGTGAGCCTTATGGCGGTCTTCGGTGCCGTTGTCTACAAGACGATGCGCGACGATCCGAAGGAGACGGCAGCAACCGTTGCCGCCTCCGGCGTGCCCTCGGATGCGCCGCTTGCCGCGACCGTTTCTCTGCCGCTCGGCTTCAAGGTGCAGTCGACCTCGTTGTCTGCCGGGCAGATCCTGTTTTACGGCGAAACCGTCGAGGGCAAGAACAAGGCCCTGGTCTTCGACCTCAGGACCGGCCGTACCGTCGCCGACGTCACCGTCGCGGGCAATTGAGGTCGGCATGGCCGCCGTCCCGATCGCCATCGACAGCGCCGACGATCCGCGCCTCGCCGAATTCCGCGACATAAGAGAGCGCGACCTGACGGGTCGCGAGAACCGCTTCATCGCCGAGGGCACCGTCGTGCTGCGCATGCTTGCCGAGGCGCATGCGGGAGACCGCGGCTTTTTCGCCGAAAAGATTCTGCTGCTGCGCAATCGCGTCGAGGGCGTGCTGCCCATCCTGGAGCGGTTTCCGGCCGATGTGCCAGTCTATGTCGCCGAGGCCGATGTGCTTAACGGCGTCGTTGGCTTCCATCTGCATCGCGGCGTTCTCGCGCTCGGCCGGCGGGAGGATGGCGGAGAGGGTGCCCTTCTCGCGGCGCTGCCGGAACGGGCGCTGGTGCTGGTCGGCTGCGGCATTTCCAATCACGACAATGCCGGCTCGATGTTCCGCAATGCGGCCGCCTTCCGGGCGGATGCGGTGCTGCTCGACGAAACTTCCTGTGATCCGCTTTACCGCAAGGCGTTGCGTGTTTCGGTCGGTTCGGTGCTGAGCGTTCCACATCGGCGCGGCGGCAAGGCGCTGGATGTGCTCCTGGCGCTTGCCGAACGGGGCTTTGCCATCTGGACGCTTTCGCCGCACGGCAAGACCGATATACGCGCCATTCCGGCTTCAGCGCGCATGGCGCTGGTCGTCGGCACGGAAGGGGAGGGCTTGCCCGAGGCGCTGCTTGCGCG
>Ga0209564_1001354_pt1 | contig 25872 bp, 26 predicted proteins | sample AraplaCol_mMF_r2_FD_184272 | JGI IMG/M metagenome (GOLD analysis project Ga0209564, IMG submission 184272) | Arabidopsis root microbial communities from North Carolina, USA - plate scrape MF_Col_mMF_r2 (SPAdes) (version 3) | ecosystem: Host-associated > Plants > Roots > Endosphere | place: USA...
AGCAGCATGGTCGGTGTCGTCACCAGCGCGATGGCGATTTCGAGTTGACGTTGCTCGCCATAGGACATTTCCTTGACGATCACGTCGGCACGCTCGGCAATACGCGCTGCCTTCAGCGCGGCCGCGATGCGTGCGGATTCGCTCTCGTCCGGATCGGGTGAACCGAATAGCGAGAATTTCTTCGGTTTCAGTCCGCGCAGCGCCAGCATCATGTTGTCCTGCACGCTGAGCGTGGGGAACAGATTGGTGATCTGGAAGGTGCGCGAGATGCCAAGCTGGGCGCGTCGATGCGGCGGCAGTCGGGACACGTCGTGGCCATTGAACATGATCTTGCCGGAAGTCGGCGGATGCGCGCCCGCGATGGCATTGAACAATGTCGTTTTACCGGCACCGTTGGGCCCGATGATGGCGCGGCGCTGGCCGCGCGGCACCGTCAGGCTGACGCCGTCGACCGCCTTCAAGGCGTCGAAAGCCACCGTAACATCGCTCAGCGTCAAAGTCGGTTCGGGCACGAATTATTCCTGATGAAGAACACAAAGCCTGGATGTCGCCCCCGCTTCCGCGGGGACGACGAGTAGCGATCAGGTCTTCTTGATGCCCTGGAAGGTCCGCGAGTAAGGCGGCTGCTTCAGGTAGGTGGCCGGATCGTATTTCCAGAACTGCGAGACATTCGGATAGGTCTCGATTGGCGCGTTCCAGAACTTGCCATCGGCGCGCTTGACGACCTTGCGGATGTAGACGTCGTAGATCGGGTTGCCGTAATCGTCGAACTTGACGGTCTTGCCGAGCGGAGAGTTGTCGAGTTCGGTCTTCAGCACTGTGTCGATGAACGTCTCGCGATCCTCGACCTTGCCGCCCATCTTCTTCAGCGCAGCGTCGATCCACATCATGCCCGAGTACATGGAAAAGCCGTAGAGCGAGGGGATCTTGCCGTATTTCGCCTCATAGTCCTTGGCGAATTTCGCGGTGGTCGGCACGTCCGAACCTTCGGCGAAATGCGCGGCGGCGACGATGCCTTCGCATTCCGGGCCCATGGTGCGGATCACCGACTGGTCGGTGCCGTTCATGGCCATCAACAGCGGCGTCTTCTCCTTCAGACCGAAGGACGCATATTGCTGAATCAGACGCGTGGAGTCGGCGCCGGTCTCCATGGCGAAGATCGCATCGACCTTGAGATCGGCCAGCTGGCCGAGATAGGGGCTGAAATCCGCGGTGTTCAGCGGATGCCAGAACTGCTGCACGATGGTGCCGCCGCCTTCGGTGAAGACCTGGGCGAGACCGCCGCATTGTTCATGGCCGAAGGTGTAATCCTGGCTGATGGTGGCGATGCGCTTGTAGCCCTGCTTCAGGCACCAGTCACCGAACGGGTGGGTGAAGGCCGAGGCGGTGTAGCCGGCGACGCGGATCACGTGCTTGATGCGTGCGCGCTGGGTGAGATCATCGGCGGCGATGATCGGAATGAAGTAAGGCGTGCCGGTGCCCTTGACGTAGTTGGCGACGGCAAGACCGGTATTGGCAAGCAGATTGCCGATCAGCATGTGGCAATTGCCCTGCTCCACCAGGCGACGCGCCTTCTGCAGCGCAGTGTCCGGGTTCGAGGCGTCATCCTCGATCACGAGTTCGACCTTGCGGCCGCCCATCTCGTTTTTCACCTGCTCGAGATAGAACTGCACGCCTTCGACCATTTCCTTGCCGCCCGAGGCGACGACGCCGGTCAGCGGCGCCAGCAGCCCGATCTTGATCGGGGTCGCCTGTGCCTGCGCGGCGCGCCAGGGTGCTACGCCAACACCCGCTGCAGCAACTGCGGCGGTCGAAGTCTTGAGAAATTGTCTGCGATCCATCTCGAAGCCCTTTCGTGAGAAACCCGATTGAAACGGAAGTGAGCGTGATTTCAGTTTGCCTTGGCTTTGCGCGAGAACATCGCGCGCAGGTTGCCGATGATGCCCTCGGGGGCAAAGATCATGATCAGGACGAAGGTGATGCCGAGCACCATCAGCCAGCGCTCGGTATAGGAGCTGACGATGTTCTCCAGCACGATGATGGCCGCAGCCCCGACAAAGGCGCCGAACAGCGTGCCAACGCCGCCCGCGATCATCATCAGCACGCCCTCCACCGACTGCGCGAGCGCGACCGTCGAGGGGCTGACGAAATTGTTGAACATCGCATAGAGCGCACCGGCAATGCCGGCGAAGACGCCCGAGACGGTGAAGCCGATGAAGAGATGCAGCGGCACATTGTAGCCGAGGCTGCGCATGCGGCTTTCGCTGTCGCGGATGCCGCGCAGGGTCAGGCCGAAGGGCGACCGCACGAACCGCCACATGGCGTAGGACACGACCGCCGCACAGGTGAGCACCGCCCAGTAGAACGCGCTCTGCCCCACCAGGATGGTCGGCCGGACATCGCCGCGCATGCCGTTCTCGCCGCCGGTCACCTGGGTCCAGCGCAGGCAGACGCCCCAGATGATCATGCCGAGTGCGAGCGTCAGCAGCAGGAAATAGACGCCGGAGGTTCGCACGGCGAGCAGCGCGAACACGGCCGCAACGGCAGTGGCAGCGACAACACCCAGCAGCAACGCAATCCACGGCGACATCTCGGCCTGGGCGGTCAGATAGACCACGACATAGGTGGAGACGCCGAAGATGGCACCATGGCCGAGCGAGGTGCGACCGGCGAAGCCGGCAAGAATGTCGATGGACATTGCGAGAATGCCGAAGATCAGGATTTCGGTGGCAAGTCCGACCTGATAGCTCGACAAACCGAGCGGCAGCAGCGCGGCAACGATGACCACCGCGGCGGCAATGACGAGACCTCGGCCTGTCATACCTGCGATACGGGTTGAGGATGCAGGCTGCGTCATGTGGCACGTCCAAACAGGCCGAGGGGACGGAATGCCAGCAGCACCGCCATCGGGCCGAAGATCACGAAATAAGCGAGTTCGGGGAACATCACCTGCCCCAGCGTATTCAGGAGGCCGACCAGCAGGCTGCCGACCGCGACGCCGACCAGACTGCCGCGTCCTCCGATAATGACGACAGCCAGACTGAAGGTGAGGATTTCAGCATCGGCCGAGGGATAGAGCGACAGGAACGCGCCGCCCATCAGGCCACCGAGACCGGCCAGTGCCGAACCGAACAGGAAGGTGAACAGGAAGACGCGGCGGATATTGACGCCCGAGGCTTCCACCATTTCGGCGTCATCGACCCCCGCGCGGATCAGCGCACCGAGCCGCGTGTGGTTGAGCAGCACCCACAGGCCGATGAAGACGAGGATGCCCATCACCAGCACGAACAGGCGATATTTCGGATAGAAGGTGCCGAACACGCGCACGCCGCCGCGCAAGGCTTCCGGGATCGGGACCGTAAAGCTGTCGCCGCCCCAGATCACCAGCGCGAGGTCGTTCAGGAAGAAGGCGACGCCGAGGGTGAGCAGCACCTGTCGCAACTCGTTGCCGCGCACGAAGCGCAGCAGCCCCTGATCGAGCACGAAGCCGATGGCCGCAATCGCCGCCATGGCTCCGACGCCCCCGACGAGGAAGCTGCCGGTCTTCACCGCAATGCTGTAGCCGATATAGCCGCCGAACAGATACAGCGCGCCATGGGCGAGATTGACGATGCGCAACAGGCCGAAGATCAGCGTGAAGCCGCTCGCCACCACAAAGAGCAGTGCTGCGAAAGTCAGGCCGTTCAGGATTTGAAAGACGCTCATGCCCCGTGACTTTACCTGCCCTTAGACCGCCGGCGCTTTCGGCCCGACGTCGAGATACCAATCGAGAATCTGTTCGCCGGTCATGAAGGCCACGTCCGGCTTCTTCGCGATGATCTCGAAGATGCGGCGGAAATGCTTCAGGCGGTGCGGCGCGCCCATGATGTAGGGATGCACAACCAATGCCATCACGCGAGCGCTGTCGGCGGCGTCCTCGTAAATCTGCTCGAACTGGTCGATGGCGCGGTCGTAATATTCCGATGCCTTGTGATGCTGGATCAGCATCATGGCGACGTCGTTGCATTCCTGCGTATAGGGGATGTTGACGATGGGCGTGGTCGTGGTCTTCAGCCACACCGGCTGGTCGTCCAGCACCCAGTCGCAGACATACGCGTAACCTTCCTGCTTCAACAGGTCCGGCGTTTCCCAGGTTTCGGTGAGGCCGGGCCCCAACCAGCCGCGCGGCCGTCTCCCGGTGACCTGTTCGATCACATCCGCGGTCTTGCGGATGTCGTCGCGCTCGTTCTCCACCTTCTGCATGTTGCGCTGGGTGAAGCCGTGGCCCATGAATTCCCAATTGCGCGCCTTGGCGGCTTCGACGATGGGCGGATAGACCGCAATGGCCGAGCCATTGATCGCCAGCGCAGCCGGCAGCCTGTAATCGTCGAACACTTTCAGCATGCGCCAGAAACCGACGCGGTTGCCATATTCGTGCCAGGCCCAGTTCGGCACGTCCGGCGACGGCGAACCGCCAGCCGGCGGCGTCAGCACCGTGCGCGGCATCGGCTGCTTGGCGTCCCACTCCTCCACATTGACGATGATCCACACCGCCATGCGCTTGCCATCCGGCAATTTCAGCGGCGGGCGAGCATCGATCGGCGAATAGGAAATGCGTTCGGTGGGCAGCATGCTCACTCCTCCGCCGCGACGATGGTGATGCCGAGCGACGGCAGGCCTTCAATGCGGGCATCGATGACATCGCCGGGCACGATGGGACCGACGCCGGCCGGCGTGCCCGTATAGATGAGGTCGCCGGGCTCTAGCTTCATCTGCTTGGAGAGCTGCGCCACGATCTCCGGCACGCTCCAGATCATCTGGCCGATATCGCCGCGCTGCTTCTCGACGCCATTCACCGACAGCGTGATGGCGCAATTGTTGAAGTGACGGGCATCGCGTGCCGGCGCAATAACGCCGCACGGCGCGGAGGCATCAAAACTCTTGCCCATCTCCCAGGGCAGCCGCATGTCGCGTGCATCGCGCTGGCGGTCGCGGCGCGTGAGGTCGATGCCGACGGCATAGCCCCAGATATGCTCGAGCGCATCTTCCACTGCGATATTGCGGCCGGGCTCACCGATGGCCAGCACCAGTTCGACCTCGAACTGGAAGTCCTCGGTGAAGGCCGGATACGGCACGCGCGCGCCATCCGGTACAACGCTGTCGCGCGGCTTCTGGAAGAAGAACGGCGGGTCACGCTCGTCGGCTTCCTTCATTTCCCGAATATGGTCGAGATAGTTGCGGCCGACGCAGTAGACGCGCCGCACCGGAAAGAAGCCACCGCCGACCACCGGGACGCCTGTAACCGGTACGGGCGGCAGCACCTGCTGGCTGATCACGCTCACTTGGCCACCGCCTGCGTGTTGTACCAGTCGAGGATCTCGGCGCCGTTCATATGCACCACGCCTTCGAACTGGTTCACATAGTCATAGACCTGCTCAAGATATTTGATGCGGAACGGCTGGCCCGAAATATACGGATGGATCGCGATCGACATGATCTTCGGGCGATCGGCGCTCTCTGCATAGAGGCGGTCGAACTGGTCCTTGGCGCGATCGAGGAACTGGGTAGCGCCGTGATGCTGCACCATCATCATCGGGATGTCGTTCATCTCGACAGTGTAAGGCAGCGTGGTCAACGGCCCCTTTTCGGTGCGGATCACCGTGGGCTCGTCGTCATAGACCCAGTCTCCGATATACTTTACGCCGGCTTCGGCGAGATATTCCGGCGTCTCCAGCGTCTGCGTCAGGCCCGGTCCGAGCCAGCCGACCGGGCGCTTGCCGGTGAACTTCTCGATCACGTCCATCGAGCGATTGATCATGGCCTTCTGGTCGACTTCCTTGTGGATCGGCCCCTGCTCATAGGCATGGCCCATGAATTCCCAGCCGAGATCCTTGGCTTCCTGCGCGACGCGCGCATAGTCTTCGCAGACACGGGCATTGATGGACAAAGTCGGCTTGATGCCGAGTTTCTTGTAGAGTTCGAAGAATCGCCACGCGCCGACGCGCATGCCGTATTCGTGCCAGCTCCAGTTTGGCACGTCGGGCAGCAGCGGCAGGCCGGTCGGCGCCGGGATCACCTGCCGCGCCATCGGCTTGGAAATATCCCAGACCTCGAAATTGACGATGGTCCAGAAGATCAGGCGCGCATTGCCCGGCAGTTTCAGCTTGGGACGATCGACAATGGCGGAAAACTCGCACCGCTCGCGCGGCTGCATGGGACCGGTCATGGCTGGATGCCCTTTGAGGATGTGAAATTGGAACGGATCATGCGGCGCTCCTGCCGGCCTTGAGGCCATCGAGCTTCATCACCGCGTCGGTATCCATCACGAAGCCGAAGGCGGTGCGGATGCAGGCGAGACCGGCGGCATGCAGCTCGGGCCCGTCCATGCTGTCCACGCAGTCCTCGACCACAATCACCGAATAGTCGCGAACATTGGCGGCGGTCGTGGTCGCCAGCACGCAGGAATTGGTGTTTACGCCGGTGATCAGCAGCGTGTTGATGCCATGGGAGCGCAGTACGAAATCAAGATCGGTGCCGAGAAAGCAGTCGTAGCGTTTCTTGGTATCGACGATGAAATCCCGGGGGTCGAGCAGTTCCGGCATCACCGTGCAGCCGGGGCCGCCGATGATATTGTGCCGCATCACGTTCTTGCGCGTCGCTCTGGGATCCTCCGCACGCGTGCGCCAGAACGGATTGGCGCGGATTTCCGCCTCGTCGCGATAGGAGGTGAGCTGATGCACGACCAAAATGCCGTTGGCACGGCACCAGTCGAACAGGCGCTTGTTCGCTGCGATGATGCGATCCGCGACATCCGGGGTCGTCGGCATTGTCGCCACCGTCATATCGAGATGACCGCGATGCAGATCGATCGCGACGACCGCAGCCTTGATGTGATCGACACCGAGATTCATGGTCACACCAGCGGATTGAATGAGGTTTTCAGCAGCGCGCGCTGATCGATGCCAAACTTGTCGGCCAGCCAGTCGGCCAGCACTTCCTGCCCGATGGTCGGATTATCGTGCTGGCAATGCTCGGCGCCGGTCTCCTCCGGTTCGAGCACGCGCAAGGTCGCATCGACGCCGTTGGCGATGGCGTAATCATAGGTCGACCGCGCCGCTGTCACCGTCAGCACATCGTGACCGCCATGCAGCACGAGATAAGGACACTTCATGTGCTCGAGATGTCCCTTCAGCGTGAAGGGCTTCATCAGCTCGTGGGCGTCCTTCATGGTCTTGGCGCCGAACACCCAGCGGATATGCATCGCGAGGCCGAAATCGTCGCCCTTCTGGCCCCACATGTCATGCACCGACCACACCGCGCCGTGCGAGATCACGGCAGCCAGGCGATGTTCGTAACACCCCGCTCGCGCGGCGTAGTATCCGCCCATGCTGGACCCACAGACCGCGATGCGCGAGGCATCGACATCGCTGCGCTTCTCCAGCCAGTCGATACATTTGCCGACCGGCACTTCCGTATCGGCGCAGGTCGCAAGACCGTGGCGCCGCAGCGTGCCACCCTGGCCGGGCAGATCGACCATCAGCACCGAAATACCGCGCTGCAGGCAGCCATGGGCCTGCATGAACCACATCTCGTCCTTGATGGAGTCCAGCCCGCCCATGCAGATCAAGACCGGGAGCTTGTCACCGGGAAATGGCGCACGGATAAAATAGCCACAGATTGGCTTGCCCGGCTCATAGGGGATGTCGACGACTTCGCCGGGCGGATTGAGATGGGAAATGAACTTGTGCGAGCACGCTTCCATCTTCTCGAAGGTCGGCAGTCGGCGCGGGTCGGTCGGCTCGAGATGGAATTCGGCCTGTCGGTAATAGTCCGCCGCACGGAGAAAGCAGTTCATGGCGGTGCGGATGTGCCCGAGCTTTTCCTCGGCGAGACCGCGCTGCCAGTTGGCATCGGCGATCACCATCCACTCCTTGTGCCAGCTTTCGAGATCGCCGGGGATCATCCGCGATCCCGCCAGCATCACCTCGGAGACACTGCCGCCGCCTTCCTGGGTTTCACCGAGACCGCGGCGGAATTGATAGGACAGCCAGGGATGCTCGGGCCAATGATGCCAGCCGAACGGCTCATAATGCGGGGAACGATCCGCAGTGATCTCCTCGATGGCATTTTCGCCAACAGCCTTCCCAGAAACCATGAGACGCGCCGCTCCTTGGTCATTTCCGATGGCGCATCATTGCGTGTCTCAAATCGGAGTCAACGATAATTACATACACTTTCTGTGTCTGATCATCATTTCCGCAGGTTGCCTCCTATCGATGCGTGATTTTCATGCACATTTCCGCGCGAAATATGTAGGATGCTCTACCGAGCCAAGCCAGCGAAGGCGCAAGTGTGTACACTTTGTGCAGTGCGAGAGATCGATATGTCTGATCTGACCGACCTCAAAACGACTGAAACCGCAGGAGGCCGCGCGGGCAACCGTGCACTCTCGGTCATGGAGCAGATCCGCAATTTCATCCTGGATGGCACCGTCAATGCCGGCGAGCGCATGAACGAGGTCCGGCTCAGCAAGACACTGGACGTATCCCGTACGCCCGTGCGCGCAGCCCTTCAGGCTCTGGCCGGCGAAGGGCTGCTCGACTACGCGCCCAACCGCGGCTTCATCGTTCGGGAATTTCCGCTGAGCGTCATTGTCGATGCCTATGAAATCCGCGCGTCGCTTGAAGGACTGGCCGCGCGTTTTGCAGCCGAGCGAGGCCTCAGCGACAGCGAGCGCGCCACTATCGAACAAAGCCTGATCGCGGGCGACGACCTGTTGTCCCGTGGTGAATTTGCCGAGGGCGATCTTCTCATCTATCGCCGCATCAATGGCGATTTTCACGACACGCTGCTGGCCGCCGCGCGCAACCGCATGCTGAGCGAGATGATCCGCATCTGCCATCACGTGCCGATGTCTTCGAGCCGGAACATCGTCGCCTTCGAACATCGCGATGTGCGGCGGCGGCACGACGATCATCACCGCATCTACGAAGCGATCATGGCGCGTGAACCGTGGCGCGCCGAAGCAGTGATGCGCGAACACGTCTCCGGCGTACGAGCTTCTCTCGTCAAGTCGCTAACCGACAGGGCACAGTAAGGCGCAGATGCTAAAACATGCCCGCTTTGCGCCAGCGGCGCTCATCAACGGCTGCAAGGTTTACGGGGGGAAGACGTTCAGTCGGCGACCGCTGGAACTGCTCGATCAGGTCGGCTGCGGACGCTATGCCTGCCGTGAGCCTGACCAGATCGCGCCCATGCGCGCTGGAAAACTTCTTTGAGCGCGCAAGGCGCCCGTAGATCGTTGATAATACTGGAGCGGGTAGAGGGAATCGAACCCTCGTATTCAGCTTGGAAGGCTGCTGCTCTACCATTGAGCTATACCCGCATGCCGCGTCAGGTAACACACAGCGGCGGGGGTCTCAACCTCTGTGCGGATAAAGTCCCCAAGCGTGCCACGTTGTCATGGCCGAGCTTGACCGGCCATTTCCTTGCGCGCGCCGCCAAAGATGGACCGCGGGATGTGACGCCGCGCCAAATGGGCTTCAGCCGCAGCCGGGTCAAGTCAGCGGATGACGTCCGAGCAGAGCCCGGCGCGCTCCCGCGAAAATGTTCCTATTTTGTTCTTGACGAACTCCTAACAAGGATTATTGTCCACCTCGTCCGGCCCCGGTGAGAGGGGCGAGCGCGATCGTCACGTTCGCGGGGCTGGATGCGGTGGACGCCAAGGTTTGGGCGTCGCGCGGTGCCTGGAAGAGGTTCGCCTGCGGGCGGGACGGATCGGTGCCAGACCTGCCACTGGCGCGGAGATGTCTCACCTTCGGAACAGCCGATCCCGGGAAACGCGTGACGGACGACCCTCTCGGCCGCGTCCGGGATCATGCTGCTGCGTCCCCCGGCCCTTCGCCTTGGGCCAAATAACGGGATCTGACCGCTCCCTGGGCAGGCAGCAGCCCCCGAACACCGCGTGCGGAACGCCGGGCTCGCTCGGCATTCCGGAAAGTCCTGATGCATATCCTTGCGGAGTACCGCATCGGCATCAGGCACCCACGGGTGCTCGGGCACCCGGCGTTCCGCGCGCCCTCTTCACGGAGAGGGCGGAAGGAATGCGCACAACTCGGGCGCGTCAGCGTCGCGAGAACGGGATCGCGTGTTTGCAGGTATGGACGGGGCTGTTTGACAGGTTGATCGGCAATGACGCGCGGAGGCGAAATGCACCGAGCGTAGTGCTCCCTCCCCCGAGCCGCGCAGCGGCGCAGTGGGGAGGGCCGGGGTGGGGTCTATCCCCACGGTAGGACGGAGTTTGGGGAAGCCCCCCACCCGTCTCGAACGCTACGCGTTCGATCCACCCTCCCCGCGTCGCGCGGCTGCGCCGCGCTAGGGGGAGGGAAAAGAGATCACCAGGTCGCCAGCACCGAGCCCTTGAACTTCTCGTCGATGAAGGCCTTCACCTCGGGCGACTGATAGCTCTCCACCAGCGTCTTCACCCAGGGCTTGTCCTTGTCGGCGGTGCGCACCACGATGATGTTCGCATACGGCCCCTTCGGATCCTCGCGCAGGATCGCATCCTTCACGGGATCGAGACCGGCCTGCGACGCATAGTTGGTGTTGATGCCGGCAACATCGACATCCGGCAGCGTGCGCGGCAGCTGGGCGGCATCGACCTCGACGACCTTCAGCTTCTTCGGGTTCTCGGTGATGTCGAGCAGCGTCGGCTTGAAGCCCACGCCGTCCTTCAGCTTGATGATACCCTTGTCGCGCAACAGGATCAGCACGCGGCCGCCATTGGTCGGATCGTTCGGGATCGCCAGCGAGGCACCCGACTTCACCTCGTCGAAGTTCTTCACCTTCTTCGAATAGATGCCCATCGGAAAATTGATGGTGGTGCCGACGGAGACCAGCTTGAATTTGCGATCGGCCACCTGGTTGTCGAGGTAAGGCTGATGCTGGAACGAATTGGCCTGCAGGTCGCCGGAGTCCAGCGCCGCATTCGGTACCACATAGTCGGAGAATTCGACGATCTGGATGTCGAGGCCCTTCTTGGCGGCGACGGCCTTGGCGGCTTCCAGCACCTGCGCATGCGGGCCCGGCGTGACGCCGACCTTGATGGTCTCGGCCGATACGGCAGAGGTGAAGGCAGCAAGGGCAACGGCCGAGAGAAGTAGACGACGGAGAGACATGGTGTTTTCCATTGTGAAGAAACGAATGAGCCAGCGCGCGGACGCGCTCCCTCAGGATTTACGCGTCCGCTTGTCGAGGCGGCGCGAAATGAAATCGCCCAGGCTCTGCACGCCCTGCACGAGACAGATCAGCACGGCAACCACCGTCGCCATCACTTCCGGCATGAAGCGCTGATAGCCATAGCGGATGCCAAGATCGCCGAGCCCGCCGCCACCGACGGCGCCGACCATGGCGGAGTAGCCGATCAGGCTGACCGTCGCCAGCGTGAGCGCCAGGGTCACCGCCGGCATGGCTTCGGGCAGCAGCACCTTCCACACGATCTGCAAGGGGCTGGCGCCAAAGGCGCGCGCGGCCTCGACCAGACCCTGATCGACTTCGCGGATGGCGCCTTCGATGACGCGGGCGATGAACGGCGTCGCCGCGATGGTCAGCGGCACCACGGCGGCGCTGGTGCCGATGGAAGTGCCCGCAATCAGGCGGGTCAGCGGCACGATGGCAACGACGAGAATGATGAAGGGCGTTGAGCGCGTGGCGTTCACCACGAGGCCGATCAGGCGATTGACGTTCGGCGCCGGGAACAGCTCACCTGCCCGGCTCGTCGCCAGGAAGATGCCGAGCGGCAGGCCGGCCAGCGTGCCGAAGATGCCGGCCAGCGCCACCATCACCAGCGTGTCCAGCGTCGACGACGCGATCATGTTGATGAGTTCAGGCGACATAGCCGAGATGCTCCACGGTGTTACGGGTCGAGGTCAGATCGGCGATCAGTTTTGCCTGCAGGTCGGGCTGGGCCGCGACGGAGGCGATCAGCGTGCCGAACGGATGATCGGCGACATATTCGATCTGGCCATGCATGATGTTGAAGTCGACGCCGTAAGCACGCGTGAGCCGCGACAGCACGGGCTCGTCCGCATCGGCGCCGGTGAAGGCGATGCGGATGACGGCCTGACGGCCCGGCGCGTAATCGGCCAGCAGTTTTGTCTGCAGCCATTCCGGCACATTGCCGCCGGTGACTTCGCCGACAAAACGTTTGGTCGTCGCATGCTGCGGCTTCGAGAAGATCTCGTAGGTCGTCCCCTGCTCGATGATCCGGCCGCCTTCCATCACGGCCACGCGTTGCGCGAGCTTCTTCACCACGGACATTTCATGGGTGATGAAGAGGATGGTGAGGTTGAGCTCCGCATTGATCTGCTTCAGCAGCACGATGATCTGCGCGGTGGTCTCGGGATCGAGCGCCGAGGTCGCCTCGTCCGACAGCAGCACCTTCGGTTTGGTGGCGAGCGCACGCGCGATCCCGACGCGCTGCTTCTGGCCGCCGGAGAGTTCGGCCGGATAGCGGTCGCGCTTGTCGGCGAGACCGACCATCTCTAGCAGCGGCTCGACGATGCCCGGGATCGCCTTCCGCGGTGTGCCGGCGATCTCCAGCGGCAGCGCGATATTGTCGAAGGCCGTGCGCGACGACAGCAGATTGAAATGCTGGAAGATCATGCCGATCGAGCGGCGCGCCTGGCGCAGGCTGCGCTCGTCGAGCGATCCGATATCGAGGCCGTCGACGGTAACCTTGCCGGAGGTCGGATGTTCGAGCCCGTTGATGAGACGGATCAGCGTGGACTTGCCGGCACCGCTCTTGCCGATCACGCCGACGATGGCGCCTTCCGGCACCACGAGATCGATATTGTCGACCGCCTTCACCTCGGCGGAGTCTTTCCGCGGCGGAAAAATCTTGCTGACGCCATCGAAGGAGATGATGGCTGGCCCCTGCTGGTCGAGAACTGGCACGGGCACTCCAGTCGGCTTGGACACGGGAGCGTTCATTAGGATGACGTTTCTGTGCAGATGTGAAGATCGGGGCCGGCCTGAAAGGCACTGGCGCCGTGGCGGCAACCTACTGATTTCCGGGCGCAATTCAACCGCACTGCACAAAAAGTGAATTTTTCACCCGCAGATCGGCAGTTTGGAGAATGAAATTCCCAATCCGACGCACTTTCCAGTGCGCCAGCATCGGGAACCGCAACCGTCGATCAGGACCCCGGCGTCCAGGTCCAGACGATGTCCTTCACCTGAACCGGCTTCGGGATCAGCCCCAGCTTGTGGAAGCGATCGGCCGTTTCCTGCTGGGTCGTGATGATCTTGTCGCTGATCGGCACCACCGTGTAGTTCGACCGCTCGACCGCGCGCGTGGTCGCGGCCCGATCGACACCGGTCGCCTCCTGCAGCTTGGCGGCGACGTCGGCGCGATTGGCCTCGGCCCATTTGCCCTCATCCGCAAATGTCTTGTTGAACAGCGCCACGGTGTCGGGATGCCTGGCTGTAAAATCCTTGTTGGCGAGGAAAAACGAAATCGACTCCTGCACATCCTTCGAGAACGCCACCACCCGCGCCTGCTTGCCTTCGGACAGCGCGAGATAGGGATCCCAGATCGACCACGCATCGATATTGCCGCTGGCGAAAGCAGCCGTCGCATCCGCAGGATTGAGATAGACCGGCGTGATGTCGGCATAGGTCAACCCGACCTTTTCGAGTGCCGCGACAATCGTGTTATGCGCGCTCGATCCCTTGCCGAAGCCGACCTTCTTGCCTTTCAAATCGGCGAGCGTCTTGATCGGCGAGTTGTCGGGCACCACGATGCCCTGATTGAAACCACGCGACGGGATCGCTGCGATATAGACGAGATTGGCGCGCGCCGCCTGCGCGAAGATCGGCGGTGCATCGCCGGCATAGCCGAAATCGACATTCCCGGTATTGATGGCTTCGAGGATCGGCGGCCCGAACTGGAATTCGACCCAGCGGACAGTGATGCCCTTCTCCTTGAACACCTTCTCCAGCGTCTGGCGCTGCTTCACCGCCGGAAAAATACCGGCCTTCTGGAAGCCGATGCGGATTTCCTTCGGCTGTTCCGCGGCCGGCGCCTTGCTGGTGAATTGCGACAGCAGCAGCGTCGCGGCAATGGTGGCCAGGACAACGCGTCTCGACTTCGACATGAGGTTTCTTGCTCCGCCCGTGTCCGCGCCCGATGCGCCGACGTGATGACGAAACGCTACGCGTGATCGCGAAGATTGTGTTTTCAAAGGTAAGCGGCGCTCGGCAAGATTTGCGATCCGGCGCGCCGCATCGGGAGCAGCTTTCATCTCCGCGTGCAGAAAATTATTTCGTCGCGAAGGGCGGCCGCGCAGCACCCGGAGAAGGTTTGGCTCCGCGCTCTGGCTTTCGCAGAATGCACGTAGCGCCGCGCGCGCAACTACAGTTGGCCATTTCATTGACTGGAACCGGCGGCTCTCCCACCTTTGCGCATCGCCATTCGATCATTTGCAAGGCGGCATCACCATGCTTCCGATCATTCTCACGCACATCCTCAATCGCACCCTGCGCCGTTCCACCCGCGCGATGCAGTTGGCCGCGCTCGCGACCATGCTGTCGACCTCCTTCGCCTGCGCGCAGACAGCGGACACCGTGCGCATCGGCTATCAGAAGTCATCGACACTGATTGCCGTGCTGAAGACCAATGGCGAACTCGAGAAGGCGTTGGCGCCGCTCGGCGTCCAGATCTCGTGGCATGAATTCACCAGCGGCCTGCCGCTACTCGAAGCCATCAATACCGGCAATGTCGATTTCGGCGCCGATGTCGCCGACACCGTGCCGCTATTCGCGCAGGCCGCCGGCGCCAAGCTCGCTTACGTCGCCGAGGAAGCCGCCTCTCCCGCCGCGCAGGCCATCGTGGTGCCCGCGGAATCGCCGCTGAAGACCGTCGCTGACCTCAAGGGCAAGAAGGTCGCCGTGACCAAGGGTGCCGGCAGCCACTTCCTGCTGCTCTCTGCCCTCAGCAAGGCCGGCCTCGGCTTCAAGGACATCACGCCGGCCTATCTGCCGCCCGCCGATGGCCGCATCGCTTTTGTCGGCGGCAATGTTGATGCGTGGGTGGCATGGGACCCGTTCCTCACCAGTGCGCAACGCCAGAGCAATGCGCGCGTACTTGCCGACGGCAGCAACGGCCTCGCCAGCTACAAGCGCTACTACCTCGCATCCGCCGCCTATGCCGCAAAGCGCGGAGACGTGCTGAATGTCATCTTCAAGAAGCTCGACGAGACCGGCAAATGGGCGAAGGCCGAGCCGAAGGAAGCAGCAAAACTGCTCTCCGGCCTGTGGGGCATCGACGCCGCCACGGTCGAGGAAGCCAACAGCCATCGCTCCTACAAAGTCGGCGCTGTCACCAAGGCCGGCCTGTCCGAACAACAGACCATCGCCGACGCGTTCTTCGCCGGGAAGCTGATCCCGGTGAAGGTCAACGCCGCCGACGTCACGATCTGGTCGCCGAAGTAATCCTCACTCACCGAAAGCTCGCATCATGAAGTCGCTGTTCTCGGCGCTCGCCGCCGCTGCCATCACGCTTGCCCCGTTGACTGGGGCGCTTGCCCAATCGCCGGCCAAGACCGAACTCAAGGTCGGCTTCGTGCCCGGCCCTTACATCGACGGCTTCAAGGCCGGCGTGGAGCCCGAGTTGAAGAAGAAGGGCTACACCGTCAAATACTACGAATTCTCCACGGGCCTCGAAGCCAACACCGCCGTGTTCAAGAACGACATCGACGCCAATGTGATGCAGCACACGGTGTTTCTCGACAGCTACAACGCACGCCAGAAGACCGACCTCACCGGCATCATCACCGTGCCGACGCCGCCGATGGGGCTCTATTCGACCAGGCACAAGAAAGCCGAAGACGTGAAGGCCGGCGCCACCGTGGTTGTGCCCAACGATCCCGTGAACCTGCAGCGCGCGCTGTGGATCCTGCGCGATCTCGGCTGGATCGAAATCAAGGACAACAACCCCGTCGATGTCACTGAACTCGACGTCGTCAAGAACCCGAAAGGCATCAAGATCGTGCCGCTGGAAAATGCCCAGGCCCCCCGCGCGCTCGGCGATGCCGACTTCGCCGCCGTGCAGGGCAATTTTGCCATCTATAGCGGATTGAAGCTGACCGAAGCGTTTGCGCTGGAGAAGATGACAAAGCCCTATACCAATGTCGTCGCCGTCCGTCGTGGCAATGCCGACGCGCAGTGGGCCAAGGACATCGTGGCGGCCTATCAGTCGGACACCTTCAAGACCGCGATCCGCAACGACAAGTTCTATGCCGGCTTCACGCTGCCGGAATACTTTAATTGAGCGGGCCGTAAGGCGGATGAGCGTAGCGTAATCCGCCCTACGGCTGCTCTCCGATTTGACTCCGCGCCGCGCTAGGATACGCTTCCTCCAGACATCATGAGATGTCGGCGGAAGCGAGGATATGAGGACCCGGCTCGTCGTTGCATTGCTGGCTTTGTGCGCGTTCGCCGTCCCGGCGACCGCCCAGACGCTCACAAGCTTCGAGATCGCCGCCCGCTCCCGCGGCACGCCGGATATTCCCGGCCTCAACATGATCTGGCTGCGGCCCTGGACCGATCTTCGCCTCGCCCGCGAATGGCGTTACATCGTGGTGCATCAGTCGGAAGGCGCGGTCGGCTCGGCCTGGCGCAATGCCGTCGCCCAGATGCAGAAGCCGGATCGCCGCGGTGTCGCCATCTGGGTCGAGACCGATGGCACGGTCTACTGGTCGACGCCGGAATGGGCGGTGCCGAAACATCTCAATCGCGGCAACCGCAACGACAACAAATATATCGACAATGCATCGACCTATCGGCAGGTCGACAACGAGAGCACGATCGGCGTCGAATTCGTCGGCAACTATCCCAATGTCCGCAAGCCGCCAAGCGAAGCGCAAATCGCCGCATGGCGTGTCCTCGTCCGCGTGCTGCAGGCCCGTTACGACATCCCGAACGAGCGGGTGTTCGCGCATAACTGGATCGACTACAAGGATCACCGCTATTGCGAGGGCTGCGAACTGGCGCGGATTGCACGGACGCAGGGCGTGGAGACGGCGCAGCAGGTGGAGAAGAGGAAGTAGCCAAAGGCTACCAATGATGTCATCCCCGCGAAAGCGGGGATCCAGTAAACACAAGCGGTGCGGCTCTATCACTGTAATCAGAGTATACTGGATCGCCCGGTCAAGCCGGGCGATGACAGACTGAGGCGCTCAGGTCCCCACCCGCAACGCCGCGCCGCGCTTGCGGAGCAGTGCGATCACCGACAGCGCGGTGATGCGGCCCGTCTTCGGATTCTCCGACGGGATGTTCTCGATCTGCATGGAGAAGCGCGCGGAATCTGAATCCACCTCGACGCGATGGACATTGCGGGTCAGCGCCGGATCGGCCCAGATCTGCAACGTGGTCGCGTCAGGCCCGATGCCTGCCAGCGACAATGCCACGGCGACATTGAGATTGGCCGGAAATCCCTTTGCAGCCTCGCGCGCGGTGCCTTCAAAGATCTTCAGCGGCTCGGTGATGCTCTCGATGTCGATCTTGTTCTCGACGATGTAGGGCGCACCTGCGAGTCCCTTCACCGGCTTGCGCGTCACCATCTTCACCGAATGGATCTTGCCTTCGGCCGCCGCCGTCACTGCATCGAGGCCGATCAAGGCGCCGGTTGGCACCACGATCTGCCCGCCATGGGTTTTGGCGAGTTCGACCAGATCGTCATTGAACAGCAGTGCCCCGGCGCTCAGCACAATGGCGGTCTTGCCCTTGGTGACGAACGGCTTGACGATTTCCGGCAGCAAGGGCGCCGGCGCACATTCGATCACGATGTCGGCGACGGCTTCGAGATCGGCGATCGGCAGCACCGGCGGCGTCTTGCCAAGCTTCGACAGGAACGCCGCGTGCTTGTCCGGGTTCTGCACGGAGACCGCCGCGAGCGTGAGGCCTTCGATCCCGCGATCGAGCTCCTCGACCACCTTCTGCCCGATCCCGCCCAAGCCAACCACGGCGACGCGTGCCACCGATGCCGTTCCCATGCTCATCTCTGCCATCCCGCTTCGTGCCGGCATCGTTGCCGTCTTGCATCCCTTAATGTCGCAGCCGCGACCGAATGTCCAATGCGGCCATGCTGAGGCCTCATGTCCCCTGTCATTCCGGCAGGCCCGACGCTATCTCTCGGCCAGCCGCATAGACAGGAGTTGTAGTGTCCCATCGTTTCACGCGCCGTCATCTCGTCGGAGGCGCAGGCGCCCTCGCCGCCGGTCTCGCCATTCCATCGGCGGAGGCACAACAGGCGGCCATTGCACAGCCGGGCGGCACGCCACGTGCCTTCCCGCAAAATTTCGTCTGGGGCACGGCGACCGCGTCCTATCAGATCGAGGGCGCCGTCGATGTCGAGGGTCGCGGCCGTTCGATCTGGGACACCTATACGCGCCTGCCGGGCAAGATCCGCGACAACAGCAATGGCGACCGCGCAGTCGAGCATTTTACGCGCTACAAGGAAGACATCGCGCTGATGAAGGAGCTGGGCACCACCGCCTATCGCTTCTCCATCGCCTGGCCGCGCGTGTTTCCCGACGGCACCGGCACGCCCAATCCGAAAGGTCTCGATTTCTACAATCGCCTGATCGACGAATTGCTGGCCAACGGCATCACGCCTTATGCGACGCTGTATCACTGGGACCTGCCGCAGGCGCTGCAGGATCGTTTCGGTGGCTGGGCCTCGCGCGAAACGTCGAAAGCCCTCGGCGACTATGCCGGCTATGTCGCCAAGCACATCACCGATCGCGTGAAGAATGTCTTCACCATCAATGAATGCGCGACCTTGGTGGATTTCGGCTATGGCGTCGCGCCGATCGAAATGGCGCCGGGCATCAAGTCCACGCAGAAGGAGTTGAACCAGATCCGTCATCACGTCGCGCTCGGCCATGGACTTGCCGTGCAGGCGATCCGCGCACAGGGCCGTGCTGGCACGGAAATCGGCGTGGCGGAGAATCTCGCCTCCTGCATTCCGGTGATCGAGACACCGGAGCATATCCGCGCTTCGGAGATCGCCACCCGCGAGATGAATGGTGGCTATCTCACCGTGATCATGGAAGGCCGCTACACGGATGGCTTCCTGAGCTATGCCGGCGCGAATGCTCCGGTCTTCACCGAGGACGACCTCAAGATCATCGGCTCGCCCATCGATTTCCTCGGCCTCAACATCTACATGCCGCAGCACTATGTGGCCGCGCCCGCCGATGCCGCCGGCTTCGCGCTGGTGCCGACACCGGCCTCGTTCCCGCGCATGGATTCCGACTGGCTGCGGGTGGGCCCGGAAGCGATGTACTGGGCGCCGCGCAATGTCGCAAAACTCTGGAACGTGAAGAAGATCTTCATCACCGAGAATGGCGCGTCAGCCGCTGACAAGCCGGCGCCGGATGGCCGCATCTTCGATCTCGACCGCATCATGTATCTGCGCGCCTATCTCACGCAGCTGCAGCGCGCGACGTCGGAGGGCGTGCCCGTGCAGGGCTATTTCCACTGGAGCCTGATGGACAATTTCGAGTGGATCGACGGATACGAGAAGCGCTTTGGCCTGTATCACGTCGACTTCAATACGCAAAAGCGTACGCCAAAGCTGAGCGCGGAGTTCTATCGCAAGCTCATCGCGGGGAATGCGTTGGTGTAACAGCCGTCATTGCGAGGAGCGTAGCGACGAAGCAATCCAGTCTTCCTTCACTTGGCATTCTGGATTGCTTCGCTGCGCTCGCAATGACGGCTGAGATATCAGAGCAACTTCCCATCAGCCCCGAAGAACGGATGCGGGCCGTCGAACTCGCCGATCGGCACCTGATGGGTGACGAGATGACCGCCCTCGCCGTCCGGAAACCAGACATGCAGATGAAAGGCCGGCGGCTCGACCCGGAATGACGGCGGGCGGATTTCGGCGAGATCGAGATCCACCGCATGGTTCGGCGCCGGGCAGATCGTCGCCACGGTGCCAGCAAACGTCGTCAGCGTCGCCCGATGGACATGACCGGCCGCGACGATGCGGATGCGCGGATGGTTGCGAACAATAGCGGCAAGCTCGCCGGCATTGTGCAGGTTCTGCACATCCATGTGCTCGATACCGGTGCGGAATGGCGGGTGATGCAGAAACAGCAGCGCCGGCCGGTCATTGGATGAGCCCAGCGTGGCATCGAGCCATTCCAGCGTCGCTGTTTCCAGCGTGCCATATGGTTTGCCGGGGACGTGAGAGTCGAGCAGGATGACATCCAGCGGCCCGACCGTGCGTGCCTGATCGAGCGGGCCGGATGAATGCGCGTAAGCCCAGTCTGGAAAGGCCGCACGCATCATGTCGCGGGCATCATGATTGCCGGGTACGCCAATGAACGGAATTTTGAGTGGTGCCAGCAGGCGCCACAGATGCTCGTATTCGCCGGGGGTCGGCGTGTCGACAAGATCGCCGGAAATGACAACGAGATCGGGCCGCGGTTCGAGCGCATTCAGCTCGGCCACACAGCGCTCCAGCGCCCTGGCGGTGTCGACCTTATTATAGGCGAGTTCGCCCGGCGCCTTGATGTGCAGGTCGGAAATCTGGGCAATGATGGTCGGCTTCGACATCAGTCTTCTTTCGGCAATACGCGAACGGCGTCGGGCGCGATCGACAGGCCGACGCGCTCCGCTGCCCGCACATTGATCCTGTTTGGCGCGTCCACCGTCAATGGCCGGTTCGCCGCACCCGTCACGATGACGCGCTGGCGATCGCCGATGAAGCTGGCGCTCTCGACGACGCCGCGCAGGAAGGCATCACCCTCGGCAATGATGCTGATGGTCTCCGGCCGGATCATCGCCACCGCGGCGGCGTCGTCGGGCGCATCGTTGAGCGCCAGCCAGCCACCGGGCAGCGTCAGTCGCCCGCCTGCGACCGGCCCCTCGACGATATTGGCGGCACCGACAAATTCCGCAACAAAGCGGTTTTGCGGCTCGAAATAGACCTCGCGCGGGGTGCCGATCTGGGCGATGGCGCCCTTGCGCATCACCACGATGCGATCACCGAGCTCCATGGCCTCGGCCTGGTCATGGGTGACATAGATCGCGGTGATGCCGAGCTCGCGCAGCAGCCGGTTGAGCTCGCTGCGCAGCCGGTCACGCAGCGAGGCATCGAGGGCCGTCAGCGGTTCGTCGAGCAACAACACGCGCGGACGAACGGCGACGGCGCGGGCGAGCGCCACGCGCTGGCGCTGACCACCGGAGAGCTGATCGATGCGGCGATTTTCAAGACCGCCGATATTGGTGAGCGTCACCATCTCGGCGACGCGCGCCGCGCGCTCGGCCTTGCCGACGCCGCGGATCTTGAGGCCGTAGCCGATATTCTCGGCCACGGTCATGTTGGGAAACAGCGCATAGGACTGGAACACCATGCCCACATGGCGTTGCTCGATCGGCGTCGCCGTCACGTCATTGTTGTCGAACAGGATCCGCCCGCCGGCATCCGGCGTCTCAAGGCCGGCGATGATGCGCAGCATCGTGGTCTTGCCGCAGCCGGAGGGGCCGAGCAGCACCAGCGTCTCGCCGGCAACGATATCGAGCGAGGCCGGCGACAGTGCCTGCGTGCCGTCGGGAAAAGTCTTGCCGCAATTGACGACATGCACGGCGGCGCCGTGCGAAGCGATGGCGTTCATCTGGTCTGGCTCTTGTCGGCAAACATCTGCATCGCCACCAGCAAGGGCACGATCATGATGAAGAAGATCAGCGTATAGGCGGAAGCGACTTCCAGCCGCATGGACGCATAGCTGTCAGCGAGGCCGACCGGCAGCGTCTTGGTCAGCGGCGTGTGCAGCATCCAGGTGAGGTTGAATTCGCCGAGCGACAGCGTGATCACCATCAGCGAACCCGCCAGGATGCCGGGCATCGCATTGGGCACGATCACATTGCGAAAGCGCGTCCAGGGCGAGGCGCCGAGCGAGGCAGCGCCCTCGTCCAGCGTCTTGATGTCCACCGAGGCGAACACCGCCATCACAGAGCGCACCATGAAGGGCATGGTGAACACCACGTGGCCGGCGAGAATGAACAGCCACGACTGGCGAAAACTGCCGAAGCCGCCATAGGTCAGCAGCAACGCCAGCGCGATGGCGAGGCCGGGGATCGCCAACGGCAGCGTGATGATCTCCTCGATCACCCGCGACAGCTGCCCACCCCGCACATGCAGCGCATAGGCCGAGGGCACGCCGACAACGAGCGTCACCGCGAGCGTCGCGAAGGCGATCAGGAACGACAGGCCGATCTCGCTCTTGTAGAGCCCCCACACCTGCACGACCCACTGCAGGGTGACTCCGGACTGGATGCCGCGGAAATAATTGACCGTCACGCCGGCCGAGATCGACAGGATCACGGGCACGACGAGGAATGCTGCCACCAGCAGCGTGAAGCCGAGTTGTCCCGCAAAGATCAGGCGATCGCGCATGCCCTCACCCCGCCGCGGCGACGGTGCCGCCGGTCATGCTGCGCGCCAGCGCGAGGATCGCCCAGGCGATGACGCCGAGGCCGATGGAGAGTGCCGCCGAGATCGCGAAATTCGCGGCCAGCGTGAACTCCGTATAGATCAGCATCGGCAGCACATCGATATTGGTCGCGAGCGTGAAGGCCGTGCCGAATGCGCCCATCGCCGTCGCGAACGCAATCGCGCCGGACGCCACGAAGGCGGGTACCAGCGCCGGCAGCACCACATCGCGCTGCACTTCCCACGGGGATGCACCGAGCGAGCGCGCCGCCTCCTCCAGCCCGCGATCGAGCTTCTGCACCGCCGCCATGATGGTGAGGATCACACGCGGGATCGAGAAATAAAGGTAGCCGAGAAACAGGCCGAAGATCGAATAGGCGAACACGACTTTCTCGCCCGAGAGCGCCTGCGTGATCGAACCGATGATGCCCTGACGCCCAGCCAGCAGGATGATGAGGAAGCCGACCACCACGCCGGGAAAGGCGAGCGGAAAGGTCAGCATCGCAATGAGAACGGTGCGGCCTGGAAAGCGATGGCGCTGCAAAAAGAGACCGGCAATCGTCGCGATGACCAGCGTGGCGATGGTCGTGGCCGCAGCGAGCACCACGGTGTTGATCAGGGTGGCGCGATAGCGTGGCTCGGTGAGGATCGCGAGATAGGCACCCACGCCGCGCGGCCCGTCGGCGCCGACGGCGACGAGTTGTGCCATCGGCAGAACGAAGAAGGCAGCCGTCACCACCACGAGCGGCAGCAGGCAGAGCCAGATGAAATTGCGGTGTGACATCGAAAGTGCTGGTGCCCCTGCGTCAGGGGCACCATTCTGCATCAACGGACTTCGGCGAGATAGCGGTCGCTAAAACCCTTCTGCGCCAATTCCATCTTGCCCCAGTCCACGCTCTTGGCGCGGGCATATTCGCTATCCGGCAGGAACTTGGCCTTCACGGCTTCCGGCAGCTCGATCTTGCGGGCCGGACGGAGATAGGCATTGGTCCAGATCGCCTGGCCCTTGTCGGACAGCAGGTAGTCCATGACCTTCTTGGCCTTGTCCTTATGCGGCGCGTTCTTCACGAGACCGACCACGTAAGGGAAAACCACGGTGCCTTCGCAGGGAATGACGAATTCGAAATTGGCCTTCTCCGAATACTTCGCGCGATAGGCGTTGAAGTCGTAATCGAACAGGATCGGCATTTCGCCCGAGACGACGCGGGCGTAGGAGGTCTGCTTCGGCACCATGGCGTCGTTCTTCTTCAGGTCCTTGAAGAAGGCGATGCCGGGATCGAAATTGGTGTCCGAGCCACCGAGCGCCAGATTGGCAGCGACGGCGCCGACATAGCCGACGGCGGCCGACGTCGGATCGAGATAGCCGACCATGCCCTTGTAGTCGGGCTTGGCGAGATCCTTCCAGCACTTCGGCACCGGCTTGCCAGCGAGGGCATCCTTGTTGACGAAGAAGCCGAGCGTGCCGGAATGGATCGTGGTCCAGTAGCCTTCGGAATCCTTCAGGCCGGCATCCACCTGATCCCAGCCAGCGGGCTTATAGGGTTCGAGTGCATCCTGTGCCTTGGCCTTCATACCGAAAGTGACGCCAAAATAGCCGATGTCGCCGACCGGATTGGCCTTCTCGGCGAGGATCTGCGCCAGTGCCTGACCGGAATTCTTGTTGTCATGCGGCATCTCGATGCTGAGGTCGGTCTTCACCGCCTTGATCATCGACGCCCAATCGGCCCATTCCGGCGGACAGTTGTAGCAGATGACGTCCGCAGCACGGGCGGGCTGCGATAGGGCGGCGAGCGCCAGCGCGGACAGAGCAAATACCAAGCGGAACGGTTTCACGGCGATCGTCTCCATCCTGACGCAGGCTTGAAGGCCGGCGCATAGAAGTCTGAGGGGAATGCGTGACGCCCCACTATAGGCCGCGGATGAAACTTTTGCGACAAAGCCAACCCGCAGCGCATTTGTGCACCGCAACTCGTTCGGGACCCGTCGACAACGTCTCGTGGAAGATGTGAAATCGCGTATCGCCGCTGGTATCGGATTGCAGACGTGAAAGAAACGCCCGAACGCGATCGAGGCCTGCTCGGTCTGGTCGAACGACTCATGAAAAGGCCGGGTGACCCTGAACCGATCAGGCCAGAGCCTGACGCGGACACCAGAGATGGTTTCGGTCCGGTCCTCGCGGAGGAGAATCCAGCGGCATCGCTGGAGCCGCAACTTGCGGTCGAGAGCACCCGTACGCTTGACCGGTCGGAAATCGCGGATGTGATCCTGCGCGCGCTAAAGGGTATCGATGGCTGTCCGACAGCCGGCTTCGAGGTGGTTGTCTACGGTACGCGACCCTGGAACGCCATGTTACGCATCACACCGGCAGCAGGATCGGTACCGGACGCACGCGCCTGGCGCCAGCGCGTCCAGGACATGGTTCAGCTTTTGCGGCATCAGTACGAGTTGCGCGAATAGACCGCAGACCTAACCATCCATGCGCACCAGCACGACTTCAAACGGGACGCCGGGCCGTTGCTTCACGACACCTGAGCACGCTGCCGTCGTCGTTTTAGATGTCCCAACCAGATCAATCTCGACTTCATCGATGCCGAAGATCGCTGGCTGGCCCTCCGCATGCCGACGGGTCGCAATCGTCGCCGTGAAAGTATCGCCGTTCTGGATATAGGAGCCGCTATAGGCGATCACCGTATCGCCGCCCGACAATCGCCCATCAGCCAGCGTGATGATACCCATGCCTTCCTTGTCGGGAATACGAAACCACGCCGAATAACGGCCATCCGGGAGCATGACGAAGCCTAACTGTAAGTTGCGAGGCGGCCAAGTACCATCAAGCCATCAGAAACACGTTAACGAGATCGGTCGCATTGTAACGATCGATCTCGCCTTCTCCGATGTCATGCCGCGCTACTTGCCGCCCCCGATATTGCCGCCCTTGATATGGCCGAGCGAGTTGCTGCCATAGGCGGAATTGCCGTGATTGCCGCTCATCGCCGCATTGCCACGGAAGATTGCGGGACCTCGCATCTGGCCATAGGCCCCGTAATACCCGTGATGCGCCTTGTAGCCATGATGGACTTTCTTCGCAGAAGCCGCCGTTGCCGTGAAACTCGCGATCATCAGTGCAGCCGCCGCCGTTGCCAGAATCTTTTTCATGTTCAACCCTCCGTGATGCCCTTCAGGAAAACGCCGCTCGCTACGTCTCGTTCCGGCACAGATCGTCGCAAAACATGGGCCTTACGATCCCCAGACCTTCTGTCTACGGGCCTGGTAACGCTTTGCTGACCATACAAAATGGGTGGCCCCGCCACCGATCGGTGGTAAGTGGGTGCTGCTTATTGCCTATCAAATAAATTACACCGCGTTCGGATATCATGTTGCTTGATCAA
>Ga0209564_1001361_pt1 | contig 25686 bp, 22 predicted proteins | sample AraplaCol_mMF_r2_FD_184272 | JGI IMG/M metagenome (GOLD analysis project Ga0209564, IMG submission 184272) | Arabidopsis root microbial communities from North Carolina, USA - plate scrape MF_Col_mMF_r2 (SPAdes) (version 3) | ecosystem: Host-associated > Plants > Roots > Endosphere | place: USA...
GGTAGTACTTCATGCCGTCGCCGCCGGTTTCCTCGGTGGTCTCGATCATCAGGCGAATCGTGCGCGCCAGCGGCACGCCGCTCTCGCGCACGGTCTTCATGGCGAAGAGCGCTGCCGCAATCGATCCCTTGTCGTCGATGGTGCCCCGGCCGTAGAGGTAGTCGCCCACGCGCGTGACCTTGAACGGGTCGAGCTTCGTGCCGTCGTCGAGCACCCATTCGTCGGCCACCACGGGCACCACGTCGGCATGCGTGAGGATGCCGAACGTCTCCTTGCCCTGGCCCGGCAGCGTCACTTCGAACACGCGGTTGTCGACGTTGCGGAACTGCAGCCCGAAGTCTTTTGCCATGCGCTCCACGAGCTTGCCGAACTCGACGATGGCCCGGTTCTCGTGCTGCGGCACCTTGTCGTCGCGCACGGTGCGCAGCGCCACCATTTCGGTGATGCTGTCCAGCACCGCCTGCTGGTTGTGCACGCGGTTGTAGACGCCCAGCAGGCGCCCGATATTGACCAGGTCGTCGCCCTTGAGCGGCCGCTTGGCGCGATAGGCGCGCACCGAACCGGCGAGCTTCGGATCAGCCTTGACGGCGGCGTCCAGGAACGCGCTGAAGCTGGCGGGCGGCGTGGCCGTTGCGCTGGCCACCAGCTGGTCGAGTCCGGGCTTTGCCAGCGGGGTTGCCGTGGCGCTGGTGGCGCCAAGGGCGAACAGGGTGGCGGCCAGCAGGGTCGCGGCGGGTAGCCGGATGGGCAGGCGAGTCATGGAGCGGAAAGTCCCTTCGTGTTTTTGTGTGCCCGCATCATAGCGATGCCGATGTGCGAGCGGAAGCATTCGAAACCCTGCCCGATAGTCAAAAACAATCGGATTTCTCCTATTGATCATAGAAAGTTTCAATCGATTCGGTTGAGACAATGAATTTTACGGATCACATTCAGTCCGGGAGAATCCACTCCATCGCCACAACACGTGGCGCCAAACCAACCCTAGGAGTGATTTCGATGCTGCAATCCCGTGAAGGCCAACGCGTTCCGAATGTGACGTTCCGTGTCCGTGAAAACAATGAATGGAAGGACGTCACCACGGCCGAACTGTTCAACGGCAAGACCGTGGCCGTGTTCTCGCTGCCGGGCGCCTTCACCCCGACGTGCTCGTCGACCCACCTGCCGCGCTACAACGAACTGGCACCGGCATTCCGGGCGGCTGGTGTGGACGCGATCCTGTGCGTGTCGGTCAACGACACCTTCGTGATGAACGAGTGGGCCAAGGACCAGGAGTCCGAGAACATCGTGATGATTCCGGACGGCAACGGCGAATTCACCGACGGCATGGGCATGCTGGTGGACAAGGCCGACCTGGGCTTCGGCAAGCGCAGCTGGCGCTATTCGATGGTCGTGAAGAACGGCGTGGTGGACAAGATGTTCATCGAGCCGGAAGAACCGGGCGACCCGTTCAAGGTGTCCGACGCCGACACCATGCTGAACTACATCTCGCCGAACGCCAAGCGTCCGGACCAGGTGGTGGTGTTCTCGAAGGTCGGCTGTTCGCACTGCGCGAAGGCCAAGCAACTGCTGCAGGACAAGGGCTACGAGTACATCGACGTGCCGCTCGACAACAAGATCCGCGGCAAGGTGCTGGGCGCCATGTCCGGTGAAATGACCGCGCCGCAGGTGTTCATCAACGGCAAGCTGGTGGGCGGTGCTGCCGCGCTGGAACAGTACCTGGCTGCTGCCTGATCCTCCCGCCCGGGCCCGGCTCCCCCGGCCGGTGTCCTGGGCACCTTTTCTTCCCCCGCACTCCCCCGCAACACGCCGCCGGTCACCGGCGGCGCGGGCCGGCAGTCGCCGGACCCGATGGCATCGCCTGGCCGCGCCATGGCAGGACGGTGCCATCCCATCCGCCGATTGATGGCAAAGCAGACTCACGAACAGGAAACGCAGATGAAAACGATTCAGACCGACGTGGCAGTGATTGGCGCAGGAACCGCCGGACTGGCAGCGTATCGCGCGGCCATCGCCGCCGGCAAGCGCGCCGTGGTCATCGAGGGCGGCGCGTACGGTACCACCTGCGCCCGTGTGGGCTGCATGCCGTCGAAGCTGCTGATCGCGGCCGCCGAGGCCGCCCACGAAGCGCGCCACACCGCCGCATTCGGCGTACATGTGGACGGGCCGGTTCGCATCGACGGCCGCCAGGTCATGGACCGCGTGCGCAGCGAGCGTGACCGCTTCGTGGGCTTTGTGGTGAGCGGCGTCGACAGCATTCCCGAGGAAGACCGCTTGCGCGGCCATGCACAGTTCATCGACAACACGGTGCTGCAGGTGGGCGCCAATACCGTGGTGCGGGCCAGCCGCGTGGTGATTGCCACCGGCTCGCGTCCGGCGGTGCCGCCATCGTTCGCGGTGTTCGGCGACCGCCTGATCGTCAACGACGACGTGTTCTCGTGGCAGGACCTGCCGGCCAGTGTGGCCGTGTTCGGCCCCGGCGTGATCGGGCTGGAACTGGGCCAGGCGCTGTCCCGGCTGGGCGTGCGTGTGCGCGTGTTTGGCGTCGGGGGGGGCGTAGGCCCGCTGTCCGATCCGGAAATCCGCGCCTACGCGGCCAAAACCTTCAATGCCGAGTTTTCGCTGCTGCCCGATGCCAGCGTGACCGATATGCGCCGCGAGGGCGAAGAAGCGGTGATCACGTTCAAGGACGAGGCCGGCAAGCTGGTGACCGAGCGCTTTGCCTATGTGCTGGCCGCGACGGGGCGCCGCCCGAATGTCGACAACCTGGCGCTTGACAACACGGCGCTGGAACTCGATGCCCGCGGCGTGCCGGTATTCGATCCGGTCACGCTGCAGTGCGGCGATGCGGCGGTGTTTATCGCCGGTGACGCGAACAACGTGCTGCCGCTGCTGCACGAGGCGGCCGACGAGGGGCGGATTGCCGGCGAGAATGCCGCCCACTGGCCCAACCTGCATCCGCTGACGCGCCGCGCGCCGATAGCCGTCGTGTTCTCCGATCCGCAGATCGCCATGGTGGGCAAGCGCCATGCCGACCTGGTCCAGGGCCGCTTTGTGACCGGCGAGGTCAGTTTCGAGGACCAGGGCCGCAGCCGCGTGATGCTGAAGAACCGGGGGCTGATGCACGTCTACGCCGACCGGGCCACGGGCCGCTTCCTGGGTGCCGAATGGATCGGCCCGCGCGCCGAGAACATCGCGCACCTGCTGGCCTGGGCGTACCAGCAGAACCTGACGATCTCGCAGATGCTGGCGATGCCGTTCTACCACCCGGTGGTGGAAGAGGGCTTGCGCACGGCCCTGCGCGATGCGCAAGCCAAGCTGACACAGCTGAAGGTGGCAGCCTGACGATCAGAATTGGCCGATTGACGATGAAAGGGCAGGTGGCGCGGGCGCGCTGCCTGCTCTTTTTTCATTGGTCATTGCTGCTGGACGCGGTGGCTCCGCGCGCCACGCAGCTCCATCCACGCATAGGCCGAGGTGGCAAACACCATCGGCAGCAGGTAGTACAACGCCCGATAGGCGATCAGGGCGGCCACCACCATGTGCTCCGGGGCAACGGGGCGCAGCAGCACCACAAATACGCTTTCCAGTACGCCGATGCCGGCCGGAATATGTGCCAGCGCACCCGCCACGGCGCCCACCAGCAGGGCGGCCAGTGCCTGGGGCAGGCTCACCTCCCGGGGCAGCAGCAGATCGATGATGCTGGCAAGCACAATCCAGTTTGTGATCGACAGCACGTTCTGCAGCAGCGCAAAGCGGAAGCCGGGCAGCCTGAATACGTGCCGGCCGAGCCGCACGCTGCGCGTTTTGGCCCGGGCGCAGGCCAGCCAGTACAACAGGCCGCATGCCAGCATCGCCCCGCCCAGGGCGCGCAGCATCCACGGCGTGATGCCCCAGTCGGCGGGCAGTGGTGGCGGCATCAGTGTCAGCACGCCACCGGCCAGCAGCATGTAGCCCGTCCAGTTGGTGATGATGGCGATGGTGTAGATGCCCGCCACCTGCGAACCGCTGACGTTGGCGCGCGAATAAAGCCGCAGCCGCATGCCCAGCCCGCCCACCATCGCCCCGACATTGAGGTTGAAGACATAGGCGATAAAGGCGATCAGCATCACGCGCGGCGTTGACAGGTGGTGCCCGGTATAGCGGCGCCCCAGCAGGTCGAACGAGGCATGCAGCGAGAAACTGACGCAGGCCAGCGCCAGCACCGGAAGCATTGTCGCCGCGTCATACCGCTTCAGCGCCTGCAGCACCTGCGCCCAGTCCACCCCGCTCAGGCTGCGGTAGATCAGGTAGATCACCAGCGCCACGAACACCAGCCCCGCCACGCGCTTGACGATGGACCATCGGACATTGCGCCGCAGGCTCCGACGCAGATTGGCGGCAGTCATCATGGGGCGTCCCGTTGCGCGTTGCGCACCATCAGGTCTGGCGAAGTGCCGGGGGCCGCCACAGGTGACGCGATTTTTGGCGTATGGGCCGGCAGCCATCCTGCCCACGCCGGAAACTTGCGCAGAAAGTGGAAGATCAGCGGGGTGGCGATGCCGTGCCACCACGCCCCGTGCGCTGGCGATGCGGCGCAGACCTCGGTGCAGCGCTGGGACATCAGGTTGCGCAGGTTGTCCTTCAGCGCGGCCACAAACGCGGTGTCGCGGATCACGAGATTGGCTTCCAGGTTCAGCGACAGGCTCAGGGGGTCGAGGTTGCTCGATCCCACCGTGGCCCAGTCGCCGTCCACCACGGCCACCTTGCTGTGGTTGGGCCGCTCGCAATATTCGAAGATGCGGACACCGGATTCGCGCAGGTGGGTGTAGAGCATGTCGACGGTGCGCTTCACCCACAGCATGTCGGGCCGGCCCTGCAGCACCAGGCGCACATCCACGCCCCGTTGCGCCGCATTGCAGATGGCCTGAAGCAGCCGGTAGCCCGGCAGGAAATACGCGTTTGCGATGATGATCTCGCGCCGTGCGGTGCGAATCGCCGCCAGGTATTGCTGTTCGATGTCATTGCGGTGCGCCTGGTTGTCGCGCGTGACAAACAGCACCGTGCCAGGCTGGGCAATGTCCGTGGGGTGAGGAGGGCGGGCGGGTCGGGCTTGTGGCCGCGACGGCCGGGCTGGCGCGGCGCCGCTGGCTTCGAGCATGAACGCGTGGATGATGCGGGCGGCAGGGCCCTGGACTTCGACGGCATAGTCCTGCTTGGCAGACGGGCTGGCCTCCACAAGATGCTCGACCGACAGGTTGATGCCGCCCACGAACGCCAGATCGCCGTCGATGGCAACCAGCTTCCGATGCAGCCGCCGAAAGAGATTGGTTCGCTTGCCCAGCAGCCGGCGCCCGGGCGCGAACACCCGTACGACGACGCCGGCCTCCGCCAGCCTTGCAATGTAGGCGGGCGACAGGTCGGCGGTGCCGAACCCATCCACGGTCATGTCCACCGCGACGCCGCGCCGTGCCGCCGCCACCAGCGCATCGCCAAGCTGCCTGCCGACGTCATCCTCGAACAGGATGAACGTTTCCAGCAGCACGGTGCGCCGCGCGGCCGCGATGGCCGCGATCAGGCGCGGAAAGTACTCGTCGCCGTTTTCCAGCAGCCGTAGGCGGTTTCCAGTGGTCCATGCGTGCTCCATTTCCGGCATGTAGCACGATTGGTGCCCGGTGGAACGCTGGCCGGGATGGCGCACCAGCAGCCCTTCCGGTGATCGAGCAGGCGCATTCCCTGGTGAAATCGAAAGACGATCCTGGGCAGTCGATGTAGGAATTGCCACAGGATTCCGGCCCGGATTGCGCTGCGGCAGCATCCTGCCGGGCCACTTGCTATGCTGAAGTGAAGATCCCGCACCCACAGACTGGAGGAGGCATCATGTGCCGCTGGCTGGCCTATTCGGGCCGTTCCGTTCCGATGGAGGCTGTGCTGTTTCAGCCCGAGCATTCGCTGATCGACCAGAGTCTGAACGCGCGCCTGGGGCATACCACGACCAACGGTGACGGCTTTGGCGTCGGCTGGTACGGGCGGCATTCCGAGCTGCCGTTCCGCTATCGATGCCTGCATCCGGCCTGGAGCGACACCAACCTGCGCGAGGCGGCGCGGGCAGTGCGGGCGCCGCTCTTCGTGGCACATATCCGCGCCGCCACGGGCACGCCGACCCAGGAAACCAATTGCCATCCGTTCCGGTTCGGTCGCTGGCTGTTTGCCCATAACGGGCTGATCCGCGACTATCCGCTGGTGCGGCGCGACCTGATGATGTCCGTGGCGCCGCACCTGTTCCGGTGGATCGAAGGCTCGACCGATTCCGAGGTGATGTTCTTCCTGGCGCTGACGTTCGGGCTGGAGCGTGATCCGCAAGGGGCGCTGGAACAGATGGTCGGGCTGATCGAATCGGTCGGGCATCGCCACGATATCGAGCATCCGATCAACATGACCGTCTGCGTGACCGACGGGCAGCAGATCGTGGCGGCGCGCTATTCGAGCGAGCGCGATTCGCGCTCGCTATTCCACAGCACGTCGTTTCGCCAGTTGCGGGCACTCTATCCGGACGACCCGCGCATCATTGCCGCGGGCGACGATGCGTTCCTGGTGTTGTCCGAGCCGCTGATCGACGTGCAGGGCGTCTGGGAGCAAATCCCCGAGTCCACCATGCTCGTGGCGCGGCGGGGCGATATCCAGCAGCGTTGCTTCACGCCACGGATGCCGGATCAGCATGGGGGACGCTGAATCCCGTGAGCCTTGATGGGTCCGGAGACAGATCTGTCTACTATAATGCGGCTGTTTCTCGCCGAAGTTCTCACATCCCCGCCATGGCCACCCCCTCCGCCCGCGACCGCATTCTCGACACCGCCGCACGCCTGTTCTACCGCGACGGTTATCGCGCCACCGGCATCGACAGGATCATCGCCGAGTCGGGGGTGGCGAAGATGTCGCTGTATCGGCACTTTTCATCGAAGAACGATCTGATCTTCGAATATTTGCAGCGGCGCCACGATTTCTGGATGAACTGGTTTGAAACGGGTGTGCGACGCCGCCTGGCGGAGCGCCCGAACCTGGACGTCGTGGCCGATACGCTGGGCGAGTGGTTTGGCACCGATGACTACCGCGGCTGCTCGTTCATCAACATGGTGGCCGAATCCGGTGGCGGCGCTGGCGACGACCCCCGGTTGCTGGAGCAGGCGGTGTCCCACAAGGCGTCGCTGGAGGCTTTTTTGGGGGCGACGGCCCGTGAACTGGGCCTGTCGCATCCGGACGAGGTGGCGCAAGAGGCGATCGTGTGCATCGAGGGCATGATCGTACGCGCGCAGACCACGCATGATGCGGCCGTGGTGGATGCCGGGCGCCGCACGCTGGCGCGCCTGCACGCCGCATACGCCACTTGAATCGCGCAGGTTCACATCCGTAACCTGCTGAAACACAGCCATACAGAGTAAACCCTGAGATCACGGTAAGATGCGCGCCGTGATTGCCGCGTGGCGCCCCCGAGCCGCAGGCAAGCTTTGGGATGTACGCCTGTGAACGCAGTGAACAACAATCAGCGGCGCACCGAGATCGACCTTATTCGCGGCATCGCGCTGCTCTTCATCGTGGTCGATCATGTCAACGGCAGTGTGCTGGCCGACTACACGATCCGCAATTTCCAGCTTTTCGACGCCGCCGAGGTGTTCGTCTTCCTGGCCGGCTGCTCGGCCGGCGCGGCCTATCTGGCGATGGAAGCGCGCGATGGCGCCAGCGCGGCGCGCAAGCGTCTGCGCCGGCGCAGCTGGGAGATCTACAAGGCGTTCGTGCTGACCGGCGTGCTGATGCTGCTGTTCGGCTTCCTGCTGGCGATGTGCAAGATTCCCGCGCCGGCGGTACGCGCCACCGAGGCCCTTGATTTCATGGCGCAGCCGGTGGCAACGCTGCTGCAGGTGTTCGCGCTGGCCCGCCAGCCATTCGTTTCCGATGTGCTGCCGATGTACGCCGTATTCATCGGGCTGGCGCCGCTGGCAATCCGCTGGGCCCGCGCACAGCCGCTGGCCTTTATCTGCGGCAGCGTGGCGCTCTGGATCATGTCGCCCGCGCTGCTGCCGCTGCTGCCCAGCAGCGAGCCGCGTGGCTGGAGCTTCAACCCGTTCGCCTGGCAACTGATGTTCGCCATGGGTCTGCTGGCACGGCTGCGACCCGATTTCGTGCTGCCGCAGCAGACCATCGTGCGCCGCGCCTTTACGGGCGGGGCCGTGGTGGTGGCGCTGGTGTGCATGGCCGCCGCCTACCTGTGGATGCGTCCGCACCTGTATGAAGCCTGGCTGCCGGCATGGATTCCGGCGATGGCCTTCCCGCTGCCCAAGCAAAGCCTGGCCGCGCTGCGCGTGGTCAGCTTCCTGGGGCTGGCATGGCTGGTGTACCTGGCCGTGCGCGCCGGATGGGTCGAGCGGCTGGCCCGCTTCATGGGCCCGGTGGTGCAGATCGGCCGCCACAGCCTGTTCTGCTTTGTGCTGGGCGCCGTGGTGTCGGTGGGCATCGAAGGCCTGACCTATGGCTTTGCGGGCGGCCGTCCGACGCGGCCCGTGGCCTTGACGGGCGACATCATCGCCGTGGCCGTGCTGCTGGTGGTGGGCGGATGGTATGGCCGCCGCAAGGAAGCCCGCAAGGTGGCGGCCCGGTCGAAAATGGTGTCTGCCTAGGGGTGGGCGGAGGACTTCGGCCGGGGTGTCACCGCCTCTGCCGGCCTCTGCCGCGGGGCCCGGATTCGCTATGTCCGGACCTGGCTCTTCACCCAGGCGATGGCACGCGCCAGGTGCGGTGACGTGTCGCCGGCGCGGTAGCTCATGATCACGGGCGACATGAAGCCTGGCGCATCGATGGGCACGTAGCGTACGTCGTCGCGATGCAGCCGTTGTACCGACGCTGGCACCAGCGTGATACCCAGGCCCGCCGCCACCAGGCCCAGCGCCGTCTGCAGTTCATTGGCTTCCTGCACCACGCGCGGCTGCAGGCCCTGTGCGCGGAACAGCGACAGGACGTGGTCGGCATAGCTCGGACGCGGCCGGGCGGGGTAGAGGATCAGCGGCTGGTGGGCCAGATCGCCTGCGTCGAACGCCCTGGCCGGAGGCGGCGCGGTGACAGGCATGGCAGCGACCAGTGTCTCGGCCATCACCACCTGCTGGACGATTGCCGCGTCATTGAACGTGAGCCGGCCGAACGCCAGGTCGATGCGGCCTGACTTGAGCGCTTCGAGCTGCTGGACCGTAATCATCTCCGTCAGGCCGACTTCCACCCCGCTGTCGTCACCGCGCAATTCGCGGATCAGATCCGGCAGCACGCCATAAAGCACCGACGGCACGAAGCCGATGCCGAACCAGCGTTTTTCGTTGCGGCCAATGCGGCGCGTGCCTTCCAGCGTTTCTTCCAGCCGCTGCGTAAGCTGCAGCGATTGCTCCAGCAGGAAGCGGCCGGCCTCGGTCAGCTTCAGCCCCCGGCCGACGCGGTCGAACAGCGCCACGCCCACTTCTTCCTCGAACTGACGGATCTGACGCGACAGCGGCGGCTGGGCCATATGCAGCTTTTCTGCCGCGCGCGTCACATTCAGTTCCTGGGCAACAGTCTGGAAATAGCGGAGGTGGCGGAGTTCCATGGCGGGGAATATGGCATGTCGATGCATACCCAGCAGGTATGAATCGAGACATCTTCGGTCTTGGACGTCAGTCAAGTCAAGGTCCATACTCGGTTCAACGTGTGTTTTTGTATGGAAAAGGTATGACTGCGACAATTTCTTCGATCGAGGCCATCCTGGTCGACCTGCCGACCATCCGGGCTCATCAGCTGGCGATGGCGACGATGCAGCAGCAAACGCTGGTGATCGTGCGCCTGCGCTGCAGCGACGGCGTGGAGGGCATCGGCGAGGCCACCACCATCGGCGGCCTGTCTTATGGCGACGAGAGCCCCGAGGGCATCAAGCTGACCATCGACACCTATCTGGCACCCGCGCTGGCCGGGCAGGACGCCACCAACGTGCATGGCGCCATGGCGCGCCTGAACAAGGTGGCGCGCGGCAACCGGTTTGCCAAGTCGGCACTGGAATCGGCACTGCTCGACGCGCAGGGCAAGCGCCTGGGCGTGCCGCTGGTCACGCTGCTGGGCGGCGCCGTGCGCGACACGCTGCCGGTGCTCTGGACGCTTGCCAGCGGCGACACGGGCCGCGATATCGAGGAAGCCGAGCGTTTCCTGGAAGAGCGCCGCCATAACACGTTCAAGCTCAAGATCGGCCGCCGCAGCGTGCGCGACGATGTGGCGCACGTATCGGCCATCAAGCGCGCGCTGGGCGATCGTGCCCGCGTGACCGTGGACGTCAACCAGGCCTGGAACGAAGCCGAAGCCGCGACCGGCATCGCCATGCTCGAAGCGGCCGGCATCGACCTGATCGAGCAGCCCACCCCGCGCGAGCATCGCGCAGCGCTGGCGCGGCTGGCGGCGCGCTTCGTGGTGCCGATCATGGCCGACGAGGCCGTGACCGGGCCCGAAGATGCCATGGAGCTGGCCCGTCTGGGCGCGGCCGACGTGTTTGCACTCAAGATCGCCAAGTCGGGCGGCATCTTCGGCATGCTGCGCACGGCAGCCGTGGGCGACGCGGCCGGCATCGCGCTCTACGGCGGCACCATGCTCGAAGGCGCCGTGGGCACCATCGCCGCCGCACATGGCTTCTGCACGCTGCCGCAGCTGGCGTGGGGCACCGAACTGTTCGGCCCGCTGCTGGTGAAGGACGACATCGTGGTGGACCGGCCGGTGTTCAAGGACTTTGCGCTGCATCTGCCGCAGGGTCCGGGGCTGGGCCTGGCGATTGACGAAGACAAGCTGCGCCACTATCGCCGCAAGGCCGTCTGAGCCGATATCGCCGCCCGACATCGCATCCAATACACACCGGAGACACACCCATGTTGTTCCTCGTCAGGATGGACGTGCAGATCCCGCACGACCTGCCGGCCGCTACGGCCGACGAGATCAAGGCCCGCGAAAAGGCCTATGCGCAGGACCTGCAGCGCCAGGGCAAGTGGCAGGCGCTGTACCGCGTGGTGGGCGAGTACGCCAACTACAGCGTGTTCGATGTGGAATCGAACGACGAACTGCACACGCTGCTGGCCGGCCTGCCGCTGTTCCCGTACATGAAGATCCACGTCACGCCGCTGGCAAAGCACCCGTCGTCGATCCGCTGATCGGCAACCAGAAAAGAAGGAACGGAGACAAATGAAGTCCTTGCTGCAAGGGTCGGCCCGCATGCCGGCCGCACTCGCCATTTCCGCATCGCTGCTGTTTGCCGCAGCCGCGCCGGCGCATGCCGCCTATCCCGACCATCCGATCCGCTGGGTGGTGCCGTTCCCCGCGGGCGGTGCGATGGACAATATCGCGCGCACGCTGGGCGAAGACATGTCGAAGTCGCTGGGCCAGGCCATCGTGGTCGAGAACCGCCCCGGCGCGGGCGGCAATATCGGCGCCGAGATGGTGGCGCGCTCGCCGGCCGACGGCTACACGATCATCATCGTCGCCAATGGCATGGCCGTGAACCCGGCCCTGTACGGCAAGCTCAGCTACGACCCGATCAAGGATTTCGCGCCGGTGTCGCTGCTGGCCGTGGTGCCCAACGTGCTGGTCACCAACAAGGCGAAGAATCCGCAGAAGACGGTGGCCGAAGTCATCGCCAGCGCCAAGGCCAAGCCCGGCAAGTACACCTATGCATCGGCCGGCAATGGCACGTCGATCCACCTGGCCGGCGAGCTGTTCACGTCGATGGCGCACGTGGACCTGCTGCATATCCCGTACAAGGGATCGGGCCCGGCCATGACCGACCTGCTGGGCGGGCAGGTGGACTACATGTTCGACAGCATCACGTCGGCCAAGCCCCACATCGACAGCGGCAAGCTGACCGCGATTGCGGTGACCACCAGCAAGCGGTCGTCGGCGCTGCCCAATGTGCCGACCGTGGCCGAAGCGGGCGTGCCGGGCTACGAGCTCTCGCCGTGGTTTGCCGCGTTCGTGCCGGCAAAGACGCCGCAGGCCGTCGTCGATACGCTGAACAAGGCCATGCTCGAATCGCTGAAGAAGCCGTCCGTGCAGCAGCGCCTGGCCGGCATCGGCGCAGAGCCGATTGGCAGCACCCCGGCGCAGCTGAAGGACCACCTTGCCAGGGAAACGGTCAAGTGGGGCGCGCTGATCCGCGAGCGGGGCATCCATGCCGACTGAGCGGACGGCGGCGACGGAGCCGACCCGCCAGTTGCACTACGTCATCGAGGGCGGTGCGGACAAGCCCGTGCTGGTGCTGTCGAATTCGCTCGGTACCACGCTGGAAATGTGGGACCCGCAGATGGCGGCGCTGACGCAGCACTATCGCGTGCTGCGTTATGACACGCGCGGCCACGGCCGTTCGGCGCTGCCGTCTGCTCCGTTCGGTATGACTGACCTGGCCGGCGACGTGATCGCCATCCTGGATCATGCCGGCATCGAACGCGCGCACTTCTGCGGGTTGTCGATGGGCGGGATGACCGGGATGTATCTGGCGCGCCACCATGCGGCCCGCTTCGGGCGCTTTGTGCTGGCCAACACGGCGGCGCTGATCGGGCCGGAATCGGTCTGGAACACGCGCATCGCCACGGTACACCGCGATGGCATGGCCGCCATCGTCGACGGCGTGCTGGCGCGCTGGTTCACCGACCACTACCTGCTGACGCGCCGCGACGAGATGGCGCCGGTGCGGCGCATGCTGGAAACCGCCAGCGCTGCCGGCTACACCGCCAACTGCGCGGCGGTGCGCGATGCCGACCTGCGGGGCCTGCTGGCCGCGATCGACGCGCCCGTGCTGGTGATTGCCGGGGAGCAGGATCTGGCGACGACGGCGGCCCAGGGCCGCGAGGTGGCGCAAGCCATTGCAGGCGCGCGGTACGTCGCGCTGCCGGCCGCACATCTGTCCAGCTGGGAGCTGCCGGAGGCGTTCGGCAACGCGGTGATCGGCTTTATCGGCCACGCGTAGCCGCTGCAGCACCGCTGCAACGTAGCAACCGCCGCAACTTTCACAAGCACCTGCTGGCACCCGCTCCGCTATGCCGGAGCGGGTACGATCGATGCCGGCCGATGCCTACGGCACGATTGTCAGGAACAGGTACGCGGCGAAGATCACCATATGGACCACGCCCTGGAGGATGGTCGTGCGGCCCATGCCGAGCGTCAGCGACGCCACGATCATCGTCAGGAACAGCAGCACCATTTCCTTGGCGCTGAGCCCCAGTTCCAGCGGCTGCCCGATCGTGATGAAGACGATGGCGACGGTCGGAATGGTCAGGCCGATACTGGCCAGCGCCGAGCCCAGCGCCAGGTTCAGGCTGGTCTGGATGCGGTCCGAGCGCGCGGCGCGCAGGGCGGCAAGTCCTTCGGGCAGCAGTACCAGCGCCGCGATCACCACCCCGACCACCGCTGCCGGCAATCCGGCGTCCGCAACGGCCTTCTCCACCGACGGCGAGAGCAGCTTCGCCAGCGCCACCACCGCCACCAGGCAGACAACCAGCAGCACGCTGCTGATCACGGCCACGCGCGTGGGCGGCGGCGGCGCATGCACGTTCTCGTCGTTGCTGCCATCCACCAGGAAGTAGTCGCGATGCCGCACGGTCTGCACGAACACGAAGCAGCCGTAGAGCAGCAGCGACATCACGCCCGAAAACGCCAGCTGGGACGATGACAGGACCGGGCCCGGCGTGGTGCTGGTGAAGTTAGGCAGCACCATCGTCAGCCCCAGCAGCGTGACCAGGATAGCCATGGCGGCATTGGCACCGGGCGCCTGGAACGCCTGCTCGCGGTGGTGCAGCGCACCCACGAACAGGCAGATGCCGACAATGCCGTTGCAGATGATCATGACCGCCGCGAACACCGTGTCGCGCGCCAGGCCGGCTTTCTCGGGCCCGGACGACAGCATGACCGATACGATCAGCGCCACCTCGATCACCGTCACCGCAATCGCCAGCACCAGCGTGCCGAACGGTTCTCCGACCTTGTGCGCCACTACCTCGGCATGGTGGACGGCGGAAAACACCGCGCCGGCCAGGGCGACCGACATCAGTGCGATCAGCCAGGCCTGCCCCGTCATTGCAAGGCCCAGGCCGAAGGCGGCCCAGGCGGCCAGCGGGGACCAGATGGTCCAGGCCGGCAATTTGTTGGAAGTTGCCATGTCTTGTTCCCTTTGTTCTTGTGGCTCACAGGCGCGAGCGTGCACGCCGCGTGGCGCGGGCGCAAGAGGTTCAGGCAACGATGGGGCGCGGCAGTTCCCGGCCGATGTGCGAATCAGTCGCGCGGCGGGCCGCCTCGCGGCGCATTGGCGCCGTCCTCGCGGTGCGCCGGAGGAAGCGGATCGGCGTCCCGCAGGGCGGGGTGATTTCGGTAGATCCAGCGGGCGGCAATGATGATCACCGCCAGAAACGCCAGCGCGTATCCGACAAAAGAGACTGCAATCATGTTCTGACCCAGGTTGGTCCGGCTCTTCTGGCCGGTGGCTGGTCAGTATGGGTGCGGGCCGGTAAGGCGCACACCCTCTATCGGTGGGGCGGAGGGGTCACCCAAATGTGGGGTGCGGCACTGAAAAATTGATGGTGCGAATTGAACGCTTGAGCGCTCAACGACGGTCGATCTGCGACAAAATGTCGTGTATGGGCAACACATTGTCCCCATCGGCATACATTAAGCGTTTCTTTTGGGAGTTGGGCTACAAACGAGAACCGTTATCACTTACATTCGTGGCCTTTGTCAGTTTCTTGATACAAGGAAAGACCATGATTTCGAGCCGTCGCGGACTGCCATTTGCCGCGCCCCACCTTGCCCCGTGCGCCACGGCGCTGGCCGTCTCGATGCTGTGCCTGACGCCGCAATGGGCGGCAGCCCAGGACGCCGCGGGACCGGTGCAGGGCGGCGAGACGGAAAAGATGCTCGAAACGGTGCAGGTTTCCGGAAACTGGCTCGGCACGGGGCTGCAGAACAGCGTGAAGACGTTCGCCGGCGCACGCACGGTGGTCAGCGAGCAGCAGATCGAGCAGAGCGGGGCGCAGAGCATTGGCGACGTCATGCGCCGCATCCCGGGCGTGCAGGCCACCGACAACTCCGGCACGGCCGGCAGCGCGGTGTCGCTCAATATCGGCGTACGGGGCCTGACCGGCCGTTACACGCCGCGCTCCACAGTGCTGCTCGACGGCATCCCCATGGCGGTGGCGCCGTACGGCCAGCCGCAGCTGTCGTTTGCCCCGGTCAGCCTGGGCAACATCGAGTCGATTGACGTGGTGCGCAGCGGCGGCGCCGTGCGCTACGGCCCGCAGAACGTGGGCGGCATCATCAACTTCAACACCAAGCCGATTCCGGGCGTGTTCAGCGGCGAAGCGTCGGTGCGCGAGAACATCTACACCGAAGGCGGCGGCAGCAACACCCAGTACAACGCGTTCGTGGGCACCACGCTGGACAGCGGGCTGGGCATCGCGCTGCTGTACTCGGGAATGACCGGCCGCGAATGGCGCCAGGGCAGCGACGACAACGTGAACGACCTGGCCGTGAAGTTCGCGTACGACATTACGCCGACGTCGCAGGTGTACGGCAAGGTGTCGTACTACGACGTCAAGTCGAAGACGCCGGGCGGCCTGAGCGTGGCGCAGTACAACGCCGATCCGTTCCAGAACACACGCCCCGACGACTACTGGAGCGGCAACCGCTACGGGTTCGACCTGGGTTATGTGAACACGATCTCCGCGAACCAGGAATTCGAGATCCGCACGTTCTTCAACGAGAGCTATCGCCAGAGCACGCTGCAGCAGAGCGCCACGGTGATTGCGCACCAGCCGCGCAACTACACCACGTTCGGCATCGAGCCGCGCTACACGCAGCGTTTTGGCGTGGGCCCGACCACGCATGACGTGACGGTCGGCTACCGCTATATCCGCGAGCGTGGCGACGACAACCAGTTCAGCACGAACCGCCAGACCGGCGTGAACGGCCCCACCACCACGTTCGACAACGCCACCGATGCCCATGCCGTCTACATCGACGACCGCATCGCCTACGGCAGCTGGCGCATCGTGCCGGGCGTGCGCTTCGAGCATATCGACACCACGCGCCAGCAGCGCAACACCGCGACGCAGTGGGACAGCATGAACAACAAGGCGCTGCCGTCGATCAACGTGTCGTACCTGGTGAACAGCGCGTGGACGGTGTTCGCCGACTACAGCACGTCGTTCGGGCCGGTGCAGAACACGCAGCTCAATTCGCAGACGCCGAACAATCCGCTGCAGCCGGAAGTGGCGAAGACGTTCGAAGTGGGCACGCGCTGGACCGACAGCCACATCAAGGGTGAGCTGACCGCGTTCAAGATCAAGTTCGACAACCAGATCCTGCAGGTGCCGGGCCTGTTTCCGGCCACGTTCCAGAACATCGGCGCCACCGACCACGACGGCGTGGAAGCGGCCATCGACTACACGTTCGATCGCGCCAGCCTGCTGGGCGGCCTGAACCTGTACGCCAACTACACATACACGCGCGCCATCCAGAAATCGGGTACCACGGCCGGGCTGGACGTGCCGTTCTACTCGCGCACCACCGACACGATCGGCGCACGCTACGACTGGCGCAGCTGGACGTTCAACGTTTCCACCATGCACCAGAGCAAGCAGTACGCCGATCTGGCGAACACGGTGGCCGAGAGCGCGGACGGCAGCAACGGCCTGATCCCGGGCTTCCGTACGTGGAACATCCAGGCGATGTTCAAGCTGCCGCAGCGCAAGAACACCGACATCACCGTGGGCATCAACAACCTGTTCGACAAGCGCTACTACACGCGCACCACCGACAGCAATGCCGGCCGCCTGGTGGGCGCACCGCGCATGGTCTACATCCAGGCCCGCGCCGCGTTCTGAGCGTAGCCAGACCGGCTAGTCGGACGGTGGCGGAGGCCCCTTTGTCGTCCCGCGCGGCGGCAAGGGGGCGGGCTCCGCCACCAGTTTTTCGGCAGGCAGCAGGCGCAGCAGCGTCCTGGCTACCTCGGGGTCGCGGCATTTCAGCCATTCGTCCCAGTCTTCACGCGGCAGGATCACCACGCCGCGCTTCTCGTCCCCGGGCTTGTGAAACCGCTGCATCAGCGGATGATGGTCGGCATTGACCGTCGGCATCGTGAATGACACATTCCCGCCGGGCCACGCCCGCCACAGCCCCGCGATGGCAAACGGCTCGCCACCCGGCAGCCCGATCTTCCACCGTACCGCCTTGCCGCTTTCATAGTTCGGCTCGTAGAACGCCGTCGCCGGTATCAGCGCCAGCTGGCAGGATTTCCAGAAGCGTGCAAACGACGACAGCTTGCCGATGGTCTCCACGCGCGCATTGGCCGTGGGGTAGTAGCGCGTGCCGGGCGGGATGGTTGCCTTTGGCACCATGCTGAACGACGCCAGCACGCTTTCCCACGCCTCTTCACCGGTCTTTTGCCGCACGATGGGCGCGGCATAGTCGGGCCAGGTCTCTTCGGGATACAGGCCCGGCGGCGGCTCGACACCGAAGATCTCGCGCAGGATGCGTTTCTGGACTGGGGCGTAGTTGACGCACATGGGCGCCTCCCGGGGCGTGGTTTTGCCGCCTATGGTCTGCGCGCGGGCACCGGCCGTCAATGCATCTCCGTGGCAGCCGACGCCTTGATGGCAGCGATGGATGCATCACCTGGCATCCGCTTTTGCGATGTTCAGCAGCACTTGACGCGAACGGCGAGTGACTTCAATGCCGCTGCATGCGATCCGGCCCGCCGCAACCCGCGCCGTTTCTGACTCTGCAGCCGATTGGCAGGGCCTTGCGCGCACCTGCCGGCCCGCACCGCCGGGCGGGCAACAGACGTTTGAAACGGCATCGCGGGCCATGGCCCGAAGCACGGCGACTTTGGCGGGGGCGCTTCCTATAATGCCTGTGTGGCGCGGCACCACGTGGGCAAAACGACCGCACCGCGCCACGCGTGCTTGCAGGCAGGGGCGCGCTTCCCACCCATCTCCACGTCAAATGGGGAGACACACATCATGCTGAGTAGCGAAGCGGTGCTGACGCAGGCGCGAGCCGCGTTGGCGCATGTGCCATATCAGGGCCACCAGATCCATCCCACCATTCACCTGCGACTTTCCGACGGGGCCCTGATCCTGGAGGGCGAAGTGGCCGACGTCATGGACAAGACGCGCGCCACGGCCCGGTTGCGCCGTCTGGATGGCGTTTCCACAGTGATCGATCATCTTCGCATCGCCCATGCCGGCCCGATGGTGGGCGATGGCGATGTGCGCGCCGCCGTCTGCGATCGGCTGCTCAATGCGATCGACTTCCGTAACTGCAAGATCTGCGCGAAGGTGAAAGGACAGCTGGAGCCCGTGCGCGAAGCCGTGGGCGAGCGCAGCGGCTGGATCGAGGTGGCCGTCCACGACGGCGCGGTGATGCTGAGCGGCCAGGTGATCAGCCTGTCGCACATGCGGCTGGCTGGCGTGCTGGCGTGGTGGTCGCGCGGCTGTCGCAACGTGATCAACGATATCGTGGTGGCGCCGGCCGAGGCCGACAGCGACGAGGAACTGAGCGAAGCGCTGCAGCTCGTGCTGGAAACCGACCCCTTCGTGGATGCCGCGCGCATCCGCGTGCGAACCGAAGGCCGGGTGGTGACGCTGGACGGCTACGCGTCCAGCGATGGCGCGCGCAAGCAGGTGGAGCGCGATGCCTGGTACGTGCAAGGTGTGGAGGATGTCATCAACCATATCGCCCTGAGCAGTTGACCGCCCTGAACCGCTGACACCTACTCGATGGTGCCGGCGTCGACGCGCGCCGCCTGGTCTTCCACACGCCAGTAGTGGCGCCGCGTGCGCAATGCAAAGCGCGAGCGGTATTCCGACATCGACATCTGCATGGTGCGCTGGAATAGGCGCCGGAACGCGGCGGCATCGCTGTAGCCGCAGGCCTCGGCAATCGCCTGCGTGCCGTGCAGCGTCACTTCCAGCAGCATGCGGGCGCGCTCCACGCGCAACCGGTGCAGGTAATCCAATGGCGTGCGCCCCGTCACCTGGCGGAAATGGCGCAGCAGTGTCCGTTCGCTGACCGCGGCGGCCCGCGCCACGGCGGCCAGCCGGTATGGCTCTCCCACATGGGCCTGAAACCAGCCGATGGCGCGATACACCGGGCTGTCGGCGGTCTTGCCGAGCCAGCGCTGCGACACAAGCTCCGGCACCCACTGCTGCCGTTCTGGCTGGTAAAGCAGCAGGCGGGCCACCGCTTGGGCCAGGTCGGGGTCATGCAGGTGGCCCAGTACTCGCAACATGAATTCAGTCTGCAGGGCAGGTGCCACGCAATGGAACACGCGCCCGTGCAGCCCCATGGGTTCGTCCGATGACAGGTCGCACGCCGGAAAGCGTTGCGCGAACCAGCTCTGGAACATCCACGGCGCGCCGCAACGCGCGCCATCAAGCAGCCCCAGCATCAGCGGGAACGCCATGCCGGTGTAGATCGACGCCACCCAGCCGCCGGCATCCGCATGGCGCGCCAGCAGGCGTTGCGTGGCGGTATCGGCGGCTGCCAGTTCGCCCAGGTGGGGCGCGCTGGCAGCCATCAGTCCCGGCACCACGATCAGGGTCCGCGCCTGGCGCGGCGCGCCCCGGCGCGATGTGGAAAGGCCTGGCAGCGGGTTGGGCAGGGCGCGTCCGTTGGCGCCGATGATCTCCCATGTCAGGCCAGCCGGCGCACCCGGCTGCTGCAACTGCGCCACGCCGGCCGCCGTGCGCAACACGTCGAGCGCGCCAAATAGCGTGCCGGGCATGGCGTTCGGCAACCAGAGCAGCTTGACGTGAAGGGGTGCGGCAGGCGGCGGCATGGGGCGGCGTGGCGGGATTGGCATCGGGAATGGCGATATTGATCCTCCCGTCCAGATAGCGCAAGCGCTACATTGGAGCTCCCAACGAGAACAGAGAACAGGAGACACGCATGCCGCTTTCCCTTCGCCGCCTTGCCCGTGCCACGGCCGGCGCCACCGCGATTGCCTTGGCCGCCGCAATGGCCTGTGGCGCCGCGCAGGCCGCCGGCCCCGACCAGGCGCTGCTCGGCGCAGCGCGCGCCGCGCAACCCGCCGTGGTGCAGTCGCTCAAGGACATGGTGACGATCGAATCCGGCAGCGCCAATATGCAGGGGCTGTCGCGCATGGCCGACTACACGTCGCAGCGGCTGCAGGCCATGGGTGCCAAGGTGGAGCGGCTGTCGATGACCACCAGCGCCGCGCCGATGGTCAAGGCCACGCTGACCGGCACGGGCAAGCGCCGGATCATGCTGATCGGCCATATGGACACCGTGTATCCGGCCGGCATCCTGGCCTCGCAGCCGATCCGCGAGGATGGCAACCGGCTCTATGGGCCCGGCATTGCCGACGACAAGGGCGGGCTGGCGGTGATCCTGCATTCGCTGGAAATCCTCAAGGCGCAGGGCTGGAAGGACTACGCGCAGATCACGGTGCTGCTCAATCCGGACGAGGAAATCGGCTCGCTGGGCTCGGGCGAGACCATTGCCACGCTGGCCGCCCAGCATGACGTGGTGCTGTCGTGCGAACCCAACGTGGCCAAGGCCGTGGCGAAGTCCGAATCGCTGCTGCTGGCTGCCGCCGGTACCGCCACGGCGACGATGCAGGTCACGGGCCGGTCGTCCCACGCCGGCGCGGCGCCCGAACTGGGCCGCAACGCACTGCTGGAACTGGCCTACCAGATGCAGGAGACACGTGACCTTGCCAAGACCGTGCCGGGCGCGCAGATGAACTGGACGCAGGCGAAGACCACCGGCCCGCTGAACCAGATCCCCGAGTCGGCCAGCGCCGTGGGCGACGTGCGCGTGACCGCCAGCGGCGCCGCGCAGAAGCTGCAGACGGCCCTGCAGCACAAGGTCGACGCGGGCCATCTGATCCCCGATACCAGGACCACCATCGCGATGGAAGAAGGCCGCCCGGCCTATGTGGCCGACACGCGCTCGAAGGAACTGGCGGCGCGGGCCCAGCAGATCTACGCGGAGATGGACGGCCGGCCGCTGATCCTGATCCCGGGCACGGGCGGCGGCACCGACGCGGGTTTTGCCGGGCGTTCGGGCAAGGCGGTGGTGCTGGAGAGCTTCGGCCTGTCGGGCTTCGGCTACCACGCGCGCGACGAGTATGTGGAGCTGGATTCGATCGTGCCGCGCCTGTACCTGATGACGCGGATGCTGCAGGAGATCGGGAAGAACTGAGGCAGGCAGGGGTATTGCAGGAAGGACCCTCTCCCGCGAACGGGAGAGGGGCAGGACATCGGCAGGCGATCAGGCCTTCAGCAGGCCAGCAGCAGGCCAGCAGCCCGTCAGGCCGCCAGCTGCTGCGGCGCCGCGCCGAAGTGCGGATGCCGCGAGAAGATCTCGGCGGCCCAGTTCACGAACACGCGCACCTTGGCCGACAGATGCCGGTTCTGCGGATACATCGCGGAAATCGGCAGTTCGTCGGTCTTCCAGTCGGTCATGACCTCCACGAGCCGGCCGCTGTGGATATACGGCTCGGCCATGGCACGCGAGATGCGTGCAATGCCATGGCCTTCGACCGCGCAACCCAGGTACACGTCGGCATCGTTGGTCGAGATGACCGATGGCAGCAGTACTTCGGTGCTCTCGCCGCCACGGCTCAGCGTCCACGGCGTTTCGCGCCCGGTGCGGTTCGACAGGAAGTTGATGGCCTTGTGCTGCGCCAGCTCGGTCAGGTCGTGCGGTGTGCCAAAACGCCGCAGGTAGATCGGCGACGCATAGAACGCCAGCTTCACCTGGCCGATGCGCCGCGCGACCATGGCCTCGTCGAGCGCACCCACGCGCAGCACCACATCCACGCCTTCCTTGAGCAGGTCGATGGGCTTGCCGTTGATGGTCAATTCCAGCTTCAGTTCGGGGTAGGCATTGAAGAAGTCGTGCAGTTGAGGCATCAATACAAGCTGCGCCAGCCCGCTGGTGGTATCCACGGCCAGTGTGCCGCGCGGCGAGTTGTTGTGGCGCGTCAGCGACTGTTCCGCTTCCTCCACATCCGCCAGGATGCGTACGCAGCGTTCGTAGTAGGCGGCGCCATCGGTGGTCACGCTGATACGACGCGTGGTCCGGTGCAGCAGCTTGACGCCGAGGTGGGTTTCCAGATTTTGTATCAGGCGGGTGAGTGTGGCCTTGGGCAGGTCCAGCGACTCCGCCGCGCGCGCAAAGCTGCCGACATCCACCACCCGAGTGAAGGCCTGCATTGAGACAAGACGATCCATGATGTTGCTTTCGAAAGGAGTAAGACCTGGGCTACGTTCCGAAGGATGTCTGGCGGGATCGGGTCCGCTGCATGTCAAGTGCGCGGCCTGGATTTGCTGCCGGCGGTCCGCCAGTGGCGGCCGGAGCGGGGACGGGTGGAGGGTTGGGGCGCCGGCGTTTGCGCTGTTTCCCCAAGTGCGCAGATGCCGAAGGACCGGAGTGAATCACATTTCAGGTATCCATTTCAAGCCGTGTGGGTTCACATTGATGATTATTCCAACGCAGAAACAGTGCATTGGCAATAGCTCGCTTTATCCCATCGTTGTCAATCACCATAATTCGCTGCATCGCAATACAGTATCGACGGCCTTTGCCAGCCGTGCCAACCATGACCAAGACCACGACTCCCCGTAGTTCCGCCGAGCAACCGGCCGCAGAACAGGGCGAGGCCATCGTGATCCAGCACGTGGTGGCCAGCGGCGAGCGCGAAATGAAGGTCTGCGTGTGTTACCCCGCAGGTTATTGGCCCGTGAGCGCCGGTGCGCCATTGTTGCCATGGATGCTCTACCTGCATGCCGGTGGTTTTGTCGACGGCGGGGTGGAAGCCGCGAAGGAACTGGTGCGGGACCTGGCGGAGTCGGTCCCGGCCGTGGTGGTGACGCCCGATTATTCGCTGGCGCCCCAGAATCCCTTCCCGGCAGCGCCCGAGGATGCCGTCAACACGGTGTCGTGGGTGCTCAAGCAGGCCCGCAAGCTCAAGGTCGACAAGCTGCGCTTTGCGCTGGTGGGCGAGGAAGCCGGTGGCAACCTGGCGATTGCCACGGCGCAGATGCTGCGTGACCGCGGCCTGCCGCAGCCGGCTGGGCAGTGGCTGATCCGGCCCGTGACCGATCCGTGCCTGCAGCACGCGTCGTCCGCCGGGCAGGTGCCGATGGAAATGCTGCGCAAGCTCGCGTGCAACTATCGCGATTACCTGCCGACCCCGGCCGCCAGCGTGCACCCGTATGCGGCGCCGGCGCTGGCATCGCGGCTGGCAGGACTGCCGCCGACGCTGGTGCAGGTGGCGGAAAAAGACGCCCTGCGCGCGGAAGGCGAGGCCTTCGCCGCGAAATTGTCCAAGGCCGGCATTCCGGCCAGGGCCCTGATCATGCCCGGCGCCTGTGGCGACGGGGTGGAACAGTCCCATGAGATGTGTCAGGCATGGGTCAAAGAAGGTGCGCGGTTCCTGCGCGAAAGTTTCGCCAAGGCCGACGACGCCTCGTAATCCGGTCCGAACGCCGGCCGGCACCGCGAATGCTGTAACGGTGCCGGATTCTCCCGCCAGCGCCTTTTGAGGCTGGCACCCCTGTAGTGGCTTGCTTCTGTCCGATCCGGGACGGAGGACCCCTTGTTGTTCCCGTTTTTCCGGCCCCCTGGGCTGGCGGGCAGCGTTCGGCCTGAATTTTTGCTTTTCCAGTTGAAGAAACCCGACGAAAACACGGAGTGAAGAAAGATGAATCACAAGTCTCGACGCACGCTGATCGCCTTTGCCATCGTGGCAATCCTTGGGGCGGGCGTGGCAACCTCGGTACTGCGACCCTGGCACGGCGGGGAAGCGCAGGCCAATACGCCGCCCCCGGCGCCGGCAGTGGAAGTCTCTGCGGCAGTAGGCCAGACCATCACCGAATGGGATGAATTTTCGGGCCGTATCGAGGCCGTGGACCGCGTGGAAATCCGTCCGCGCGTTTCCGGCACCATCGAAACGGTGCATTTCCGCGAGGGCTCGATCGTGAAGAAGGGCGATCCGCTGTTCACGATCGATCCGCGCCCGTACGCCGCCGAAGTGGCACGCGCCGAAGCGGCGCTGGCCGCGGCGCAGGTACGTGCCTCGCACGCACAGACCGAAAAGGCCCGTGCGCAGCGCCTGCTGGACGACAACGCCATCTCGCGGCGTGAGTTCGACGAGCGCATCAACGCCGCCAGCGAGATGTCGGCGGACGTGCGCGGCGCGCAGGCGGCGCTGGAAGTGGCAAAGCTGAACCTGAGCTACACGCGTATCGTTGCACCGGTCTCGGGCAAGGTGTCGCGTGCGGAAATCACCGTGGGGAACCTGGTGGCCGCGGGCGCCGCTTCGCCGCCGCTGACTTCGGTGGTGTCGGTCTCGCCGGTGTACGCCAGCTTCGATGTCGACGAGCAGAGCTACCTGCGCTACACGGCGCCGGGTGCCAGCGGCGGCAAGAACGACCTGCCGGTGTTCCTGGGCCTGGCCAACGAGGACGGCAACCCGCACAAGGGCAAGATCCACTCGATCGACAACCGGCTGGATACGCGCAGCGGCACCATCCGCGTGCGTGCCGTGTTCGATAACGAGGATGGCCGCCTGCTGCCGGGCCTTTACGCCAAGGTCAAGCTTGGTGGCGGTTCGCCGCACCCCGCCGTGCTGGTCAACGACCGCGCCATCGGTACCGACCAGGGCAAGAAGTTCGTGCTGGTGGTCGACAAGGCCAACAAGCTCGTGTATCGCGAAGTCGAGCTTGGACCGACGTACGAAGGGCTGCGCGTGATCCGCAAGGGGCTGCAACCGGGCGAGAGCATCGTCGTGAATGGCCTGATGCGGGTGCGCCCCGGCGACACCGTGGCACCGAAGCCCGTAGCCATGGCCTATCGCAGCGAGCTTGAGCCGCGCGGCAACACCCCCGACCGCAAGCAGGCCGCGGAAGAGGGCAAGGCCGACAAGGCCAAGGTGAGCTGAGCGCCCCCGCCCCAAGCACACCGAACTGAAATTTCCCCCTGGCGTTGTAGATGGCGTCCGCTCCACGAGCGGACGGCCAGGGGGAACTGTTTTCGCCGAGACCAAGATGAATCTCTCGAAATTCTTTATCGATCGCCCGATTTTCGCGGGCGTGCTGTCGGTGCTGATCTTCCTGATCGGCGCCATCTCGATGTTCAAGTTACCGATCTCGGAGTACCCGGAAGTGGTACCGCCGTCGGTGGTGGTGCGCGCGCAGTTCCCGGGCGCCAACCCGAAGGTGATTGCCGAGACCGTGGCCACGCCGCTGGAAGAACAGATCAACGGCGTCGAGGACATGCTCTACATGAACTCGCAGGCCAACAGCGACGGCAACCTGACGCTGACGGTGACCTTCAAGCTGGGCACCGACCCGGACAAGGCCCAGCAGCTGGTGCAGAACCGTGTCTCGCAGGCCGAGCCGCGGCTGCCGGAGGACGTGCGCCGGCTGGGCATCACCACGGTCAAGAGTTCGCCTGACCTGACCATGGTGGTCCACCTGGTGTCGCCGAACAACCGTTACGACATGACGTACCTGCGCAACTACGCGCTGATCAACGTGAAGGACCGCCTGGCGCGGATCCAGGGCGTGGGCCAGGTGCAGATGTTCGGCTCGGGCGACTACTCGATGCGTGTCTGGGTGAACCCGGAGAAGATCGCCGAGCGCGGCC
>Ga0209564_1001395_pt1 | contig 25126 bp, 23 predicted proteins | sample AraplaCol_mMF_r2_FD_184272 | JGI IMG/M metagenome (GOLD analysis project Ga0209564, IMG submission 184272) | Arabidopsis root microbial communities from North Carolina, USA - plate scrape MF_Col_mMF_r2 (SPAdes) (version 3) | ecosystem: Host-associated > Plants > Roots > Endosphere | place: USA...
CTTCGCCATAGCGCGCGCACAGGTAGCGCACGATCGCATTCGACTCCCACAGCACGAACGGCTCGCCGGCCACGTCGGTGTCGCGGAAATCCTCGATCACCGGGATCAGCCGGTTCGGATTCAGGCGCACATAGGCCTCGGCGTCGAGTTCGCCCTTGTGGTTGCCGATGTCGATGCGTTCGTGGTCAAGGTGCAGCTCGCGCGCGCACCAGACCACCTTCTGCACGTTGATCGACGACAGGCGGCCCCAGATACGCAGCATGGTTTGCGGCTCTTCCAGATCCATGTCGGCGGTCTTCCTCAGGCTGCGCGCGGTTGCGGGTCGGCCTTGGCGATGGCTTCGCGGAACAGCTCGCCCAGGATCGACACGCCCTGTTCGATGCGTTCCTGCGGCACCGTCACAAAGGCCAGACGCAGCGTGTTCATGCGCGGGTTGCCGGCATAGAACGGCGCGCCGGGCACGTAGGCCACGTTGCGGCGCACCGCTTCTTCGAGGATCGTCATGCTGTTCAGGCCTTCCGGCAGTTCCACCCAGATGAACATGCCGCCTTCGGGCGCGTTCCAGGTCACGCCGGCCGGCATGTGGCGCTTGAGGGCGTCCAGCATGTAGGCGCACTGCTTGCCGTAGAGTTCGCGGATGGTCGGGATGTGGGTCTCCAGCAGGCCGTCCTTGACCGTCTCGTAGGCAATGCGCTGCGTGAAGGTGGGCGTGTGCAGGTCCGATGCCTGCTTGGCCTGGCACAGCTTGAAATGCAGTTCGGGCGGGGCGATCACAAAGCCCAGGCGCATGCCGGGTGCCAGGATCTTCGAGAACGAGCCCATGTAGATCACGCCGTCCGGGTTCATCGACAGCAGTGTCGGCAGCGTGCTGCCGGTATAGCTCAGCTCGCCGTACGGATCGTCTTCCACCAGCAGGATGCCCAGTTCCTGCGCACGCTTGACCAGCGCCTGGCGGCGCTCCAGCGGCAGGCGGCGGCCCGTGGGGTTCTGGAAGTTCGGCAGCGCGTACAGGAAGCGCGCGTTGGCGGTCAGTTCGGCTGTCAGCGCCTCGGGGATCAGGCCGTTTTCATCGGACGGGATCGACACGAATTCCGGCTCGAACAGCGAGAACGCCTGCAGCGCGCCCAGGTAGCTCGGCGTTTCCACCAGCACCGGGCTGCCCGGGTCGATCATGATCTTGGCGATCAGGTCCAGCGCCTGCTGCGAACCGGTGGTGATCAGCACACGCTCCACGCCCACGTTGTAGCGCTTTGCCACGAATTCGCGCAGCGGCAGATAACCTTCGGTGGCGGCGTACTGCAGCGCGCCCTGGGGGTTATCCGCGAATACACGGGCCACAGCCGCTTCCATGGCCGCTACCGGGAACGACGCCGGGGAGGGCAGGCCGCCGGCGAAGGAAATGACTTCCGGACGCTCGGTGACTTTCAGGATTTCGCGGATGGCCGAGCTGGTCAGTTGCTGCGCCCGGCGGGAGATGGCCCATTTCATGATTGGTCTCGTGGTGGGGGAATTCAGGGGCAGGGCCCGCGGGCCCTGCCTATGTCTCTGATACGTGTGGTCTGCAGGGTGCGGCTTCAGGTTTCAGATCTCGACGATCATCTCGATCTCGACGCAGGCGCCCAGCGGAATCTGCGCCACGCCAAAGGCGCTGCGGGCGTGCTTGCCCTTTTCGCCGAACACTTCGACCAGGAATTCGGAGCAGCCGTTGGTCACCAGGTGCTGTTCGGTAAATTCCTGCGTGGAGTTCACCAGGCTCATCACCTTGACCACACGCTTGACGCGGTTCAGGTCGCCAATATGGCCGTGCAGCGTTGCCAGCAGGTCGATGGCGATGCTGCGCGCGGCCTGCTGGCCGGTGGCGGTGTCGATATCCTTGCCAAGCTTGCCAGCCCAGGGCTTGCCGTCGCGGCGGGCGATATGGCCCGACAGGAAGACGGTGTTGCCGGTGGTCGCGGCCATCACATAGGCAGCGGCGGGGGCGCCTGCGGTGGGCAGTTCCACGCCGAGTTTGGCAAGGGTGTCGTAGACGGACATGCGGTGACTCCTGTCAGTGAATGCGTCCTGGAAGAACGGGGGGCGTTTCTCCGGCCACGGGGGCCGGCGGCGAGGCGGGTGCCGTGTTGCGCACGGCGGCGCGTCGGCCGATGGCTACCACGGCGATCACCGCCACTGCAAAAGCGACGGTGGCGGCATCGAGGGGCTCGGCCAGGATCACGGCGCCGCCCGCCAGCGTGAGGAACGGCTGCAGCAATTGTATCTGGCCTACGCGGGCCACGCCGCCTTTTGCAAGGCCCGCGTACCAGAACAGAAAGCCGATGAACATCGAAAAGATCGACACATAGGCCATGCCGGCCCATGCCCGCGGCGAGGCGGCGGCGATTTCGCCGGCATGCCCCAGTGTCAGCCACGCCACCACCGGCACCAGCACCGGCAGCGACACCACCAGCGCCCACGAGATCGTCTCCAGCCCGCCCAGTTCGCGCGACAGCTTGCCGCCTTCGGCATAGCCAAGTGCGCCCAGCACCACGGCCAGGAACAGGAACCAGTCGGCATGCTGCAGGCCGCCGGCCCCTTGCCACAAGGCAAAGCCGACCACCAGGGCGCTGCCGGCCAGCGCCGACAGCCAGAATCCGGTCGACGGGCGCTCGTTGCCGAACCAGGCCGCGAACACGGCCGTGGCCAGCGGCAGCAGCCCGATCACGATGGCACCGTGCGCGGCCGGCACTTCACGCATCGCCAGCGAGGAAAACACCGGAAAGCCCACCACCACCCCCAGCGCGGTCACGGCAAGCCGCAGCCATTGGCGCCCGCGCGGGCGCTTTGCCGGTGCCAGCGCGCCGCGCGCCGACAGCAGCGCCAGCGCCAGCACGGCAGCGATCACGGCCCGGGCCAGCGCCACGAACGTGGCATCCAGTTCGGCCACGGCCATGCGCGTGAACGGCAGCGTCTGGCTGAAGATCGCCACGCCGACAAAGCCCAGCAGCATGCCGCCGGAATGAGGGGAGGGGTTCTGGCTCATGATATTCAGGGGGCGCGTCAGTGAGGGTGTGCGGCGGCCACGGCCATCCACAGGGCGGTCAGCGCCAGCGCCAGCCCCATCGCGCCGTTGAACCAGCGCACGCGGCTGCCCTGCATCAGCCACTGCCGCAGCGATGCGCCCAGCACGCCATAGGCGCCGTTGCTGAAAAAGCCGAAGGTGGCAAACAGCGTGCTGACCAGCAGCACCCGCTGGGTCAGCGACGGCGCGTTGTCCATGTACGACGCGGCCACGGCCAGCGCCATCATCCATGCCTTGATGTTGGCGAACTGCATGGCAATCGATTGCCAGACGTTCATCGGCTTGAGCACGTTCTTTTCCGCCAGCGACGTGCTGCGCGCAATGCGCAGCGCCAGCCACAGCAGGTACAGCACGCCCACCACGCGAATGGCCGCTGCCAGCATCGGGCTGGCCAGGATCAGCGCACCCACGCCCGTGGCGCATAGCGCGATGATGCTGGCGAAGCCGACCGATACGCCGATGCAATGCGGCAGCGTGGCGCGCAGGCCAAAGTTGGCGCCGGTCACGGCCGCCACGGTGGTGTTCGGGCCGGGGGTAAAGGCGCCCACTGCCAGCAGCGTCACCAATGCCAGGAACTGGGCCATCGACAGGCCCGTGAGCCAGGTTTCCATGCCGGTCATGCGAAGTTGACGACCACGCGCCGGTTGGTGCGGCTCTTTTTCTCGATCTTGGTCACGACCATCGCGCCAATCTCGCCGGTATTGGCTACGTGCGTGCCGCCGCAGGGCTGGCGGTCCACACCGGGAATCTCGACGATACGGATCGTCGATGTACCCGCCGGCGGCGCCGCGCCCACGGTGCGCACCAGGTCGGGCTGGGCGGCCAGTTGCCCGGGCGTGATGCGGTCGATGTTGACCGGCGTTTTCGCGTCGATCAGTGCGTTCAGCTGTTCGGTCAGCACGGCCTTGTCCAGCGTCGACTCGGGCAGGTCGAAGTCAATGCGTGCCGAATCGGGCGAGATGCTGCAGCCCGTGACCGGCACCGGGATCAGCGACCCCAGCAGATGCAGGCAGGTGTGCAGGCGCATCAGCCGGTGGCGCCGGGCCCAGTCGATCCTGACCTCGACGCGGTCGCCCACGGCCAGCGCGGGCGCATCGGCGGCGGGCACGTGCAGGATGCGGGTGCGGTCATCGGCATAGACCGTGTCGGTCAGCGCCACTACACGGCCATCGGCGGTGCCCAGCGTGCCGGTGTCGCCGGCCTGTCCGCCGCTGCGCGCGTAGCAGACGGTCTGGTCGAGTTCGATGCCGGCGTCGCTCACCGCCACCACGGTGGCCTGGCAGTGGTCGAGATATGCGTCGTCGTCGAAGCGCTTGGCGGTCGTGGCGGACATCGGGGGGGCTCCTGTGGTGTGTCTTGTCGGGTCTTGTTCTGTTTGGATCAGCGCAGGGTCTTGATGCCCGCTGGGGTATCGATATCGGCCGTCAGCAGCGGCGGCCCATCGGTCTGGTCGATCTCGATCAGGTCCGTGGCGCCAATCCAGGCCAGGCCCTGCCGCAGCAGTTCCGCTTGCGGATGCTGGCCGCGCAGCCGGCGCAGGGCCAGATCCTGGCGCGGCAGGCTGATGCCGGGGTGGTTGGCTACATCCCACTGGATCAGCGTCGGAAACAGGCCGTCGCCAGCGCTGGCCGCCTCGCCATGCCACGCGGGCAGGCTGCCGTCTTCGGGCACCGTCAGGCGCCAGTGCAGCGCCCCCCGATCCATCGGAATGGCCGGGGCGATGCGATCCGGGTACTGCGACTGCCAGCGCGACAGGTCGGCAGGGCGCTCGACCCGGGCCGCCCAGTGCGCCAGGAACGGGCCATCGCGCAGGCGCTGCTGCATCAGGTCGCTGTCCAGGCCGAACCAGCGCGCACGGTCTGGAGCCGCGGCCGCCGGGTCGATGGCGATCACTTCCAGGTACATCCCGCCGAACAGGCCCAGCACGCGGTTGTGCGTGCCCATGCGCGGGTGGGCGCCGCCGCCTTGCGGGGCGATGCCAAGCAGGTTGGCGACATGCCCGGTGCCCGACTCCAGGTCGGGGGCGGCAATCACGAGGTGGTCAATGGCGAGTTTCATCGTTGGTTGATGGTAGTCAAGCTTGTCGGTACAGTACCGATACAGTTCAGCAAATCGTCTTCAGTACAGTTGCGGGAGCGCCACATGGAAGGCAACCAGAAAAATCGCCACGGCGAAAGTGATAGTGCCTCAAATGGCACATCGGGTACCGCAGCGGGCGGAGGCACGCGCCCGCTGCGGCTGGTGATGCCGGCGGCGGGTCATCCGCAACTGCCCGATCCGATCCCGTCGGCCCAGATGACGCTGGTGGAGCAGCTGACCGAGTGGGCGCGGCTGCGCATCGACGAGCGAGTGTTCCGGGCGGGCATGCGCATGCCGTCGATCCGGCAGCTGGCGTCGGAGAAGGGCATCTCGCGCTTTACCGTGGTGGAAGCCTACGAGCGCCTGGTGGCGCTGGGCTACCTGGAATCGCGGCGCGGTTCGGGGTTCTACGTGCGCGACCGCCTGCCGCATCCGTCGGTGGCAGCCCCGCTGGCCTCGCCGGCCATCCGCAATGTCGATGTCACGTGGCTGCTGCGCAGCATGTTCCACTCGGCGGAAAGCCACAAGGCGCCGGGCTGGGGATTCCTGCCTACCGAATGGCTCGATGGCGAACTGCTGTCGGGGGCCATGCGCAGCCTGGGCAGGCAGCCCGGCGGGCATTTCCTGTCCAGCGGCACGCCGATGGGCTTCCTGCCGCTGCGGCAGCAACTGCGCACGCGGCTGGAGGAACTGGAAATCGGCGTCACCCCCGACCAGATCGTGATGACATCGGGCATCACCCAGGCCTTCGACCTGATTGCGCGCCAGTTCCTGCAACCTGGCGATACCGTGGTGGTCGGCGACCCGGCCTGGTTCGTGATGTTTGCCCGCTTTGCCACGCAGGGTGCCAATGTGATTGGCGTGCCCTATACGGCCGATGGCCCCGACCTGGAGGCGCTGGAGCATATCGCCCAGGCGCATCGGCCCAGGCTGGTCGTGGTCAATTCGGTGCTGCACAACCCAACGGGCACGTCGCTGTCGGCCGCGCGGGCGTTCCGGCTGCTGCAACTGGCCGAGCAATATGACTTCACGATTGTCGAGGACGACATCTATTGCGACCTGTGCCCGCCGGGCCATGCCGCCACGCGGCTGGCCAGCCTGGACCAGCTCAAGCGGGTGATCTACCTGGGCAGCTTTTCGAAGACGCTGGCCGCCAACCTGCGCGTGGGCTTTATCGCCGCCAGCCCGGAACTGGCCGTGACATTGACCGACAGCAAACTGGTGACGGGCATGGCGACGCCGGAAATCAACGAACGCGTGGTCTACAAGGTGCTGACCGAGGGGCATTACCGCAAGCACACCGAGCGCGTGCGGGTGCGGCTGGACCGTGCCCGCGACGAGACGCGCGAGCAGCTGGAGCGGCTGGGGCTGCGCATCTTCCCGGGGCAGGTGGCCGGCATGTACCTGTGGGCCGATACCGGCGTGGATACCAATGTCATTGCTACGGCCGGTCACGAGGAAGGCTACCTGTTTGCCCCGGGCAGCCTGTTTTCGCCATCGCAGATGCCATCGACCTGGACCCGCTTCAACATCGCCAGCAGCACCGATCCGGGCATGCTGCGCTTTCTGGCCGGCCAGATGGAGCGCCTGTCCGGCCTGCCGGCGGGCTCCGGCACCTGAGCACCGGGGCGGGGGGTTGAAAATGCCCCGTCCCGTCCCTATTTCCTTCGCCATCGACCCGCTCCGGACACACGGGGCAGGGCACCTTGCGCATAGATCCGTTTAAGAGGAGAACCATGACCGCACCGCACGAGACGATGAGCTTCCAGGCGGAAGTGAAGCAGTTGCTGCACCTGATGATCCACTCGCTGTACAGCAACAAGGAAATCTTCCTGCGCGAGCTGGTATCGAACGCCTCGGACGCCACCGACAAGCTGCGCTTCGAGGCAATCGCGAATCCGGCCCTGCTCGAGAACGACGCCGACCTGGCGATCCGCATCGAAGCCGACCCCGCCGCACGCACGCTGAAGATCACCGACAACGGCATCGGCATGAGCCGCGACGAGGCGATCCGCAACCTGGGCACCATCGCCCGTTCGGGTACCAAGGAATTCTTCCAGCAACTGTCGGGCGACCAGCAGAAGGACGCCGCGCTGATCGGCCAGTTCGGCGTGGGCTTCTACTCGGCCTTTATCGTCGCCGACAAGGTCACCGTGGAAACGCGCCGCGCGGGCGTTGCCGCCAGCGAGGCCGTGCGCTGGGAAAGTGCCGGCGATGGCGAATTTACGATTGATGCGATCGATCGCGCCGAGCGCGGCACCACGATCACGCTGCACCTGCGCGAAGGCGAGGACGATTTCCTGTCGTCGTACCGCCTGCAACACATCATCCGCAAGTACTCGGACCATATCTCGCTGCCGATCCGCATGCCCAAGGAAGAGTGGGATGCCGAAGCCCAGCAGCAGAAGCTGACCGGCGAGTGGGAAAGCGTGAACCAGGCCAGCGCGCTGTGGACCCGCAACAAGTCCGATATCACCGACGAGCAATACCAGGCGTTCTACCAGCACATTGCGCACGATCACGATGCGCCGCTGGCCTGGACGCACAACCGCGTGGAAGGCCGCAGCGAATACACCCAGCTGCTGTATATCCCGGCGCGGGCGCCGTTCGACCTGTGGGACCGCAACCGCAAGGCCGGCCTGAAGCTGTACGTGAAGCGCGTGTTCATCATGGACGACGCCGACCAGCTGCTGCCGTCGTACCTGCGCTGGGTCAAGGGCGTGGTGGATTCGGCCGACCTGCCGCTGAACGTGTCGCGCGAACTGCTGCAGGAAAGCCGCGACGTGAAGGCCATCCGCGAAGGCTGCACCAAGCGCGTGCTGTCGATGCTGGAAGCGCTGGCCGACAGCGAGGACGAAGCCGATCGCGCCAAGTACAAGACGTTCTGGGAGCAGTTCGGCCAGGTGCTCAAGGAAGGCATGGGCGAGGACCAGGCCAACGCCGAGCGCATCGCCAAGCTGCTGCGCTTTGCCTCGACGCAGAACGATACGGCCGAGCAGTCGGTGTCGCTGGGCGACTACGTGGGCCGCATGAAGGAAGGGCAGGACAAGATCTACTACGTCACGGCCGATACGTGGGCCGCGGCCAAGTCGAGCCCGCATCTGGAAGTGTTCCGCAAGAAGGGCATCGAAGTGGTGCTGCTGACCGAGCGCGTGGACGAATGGATGCTGTCGTACCTGCACGAGTTCGATGGCAAGGAACTGGTGTCCGTGGCCCGTGGCGACCTGGACCTGGGTGCCCTGGCCGACGAAACCGAGAAGGCCGAGCAGGAGAAGGCGTCGGCCGAATGGAAGGACGTGGTGGAGCGCGCCAAGGCCGTGCTTGAGGGCCAGGCCAAGGACGTGCGCGTGACGCTGCGCCTGACCGATTCGGCATCATGCCTGGTGTCCGATGACGGCGACATGAGCGGCTACCTGCAACGCCTGCTCAAGCAGGCCGGCCAGAAGGCGCCCGACGCGCAGCCGATCCTGGAACTGAACCCCGAGCACGCGCTGGTGAAGAAGCTGCGCGACCTGCCCGACGGCGACGGCTTCAATGACCGCGTGCGCGTGCTGTTCGATCAGGCCCTGCTGGCCGAAGGCGGCATGCTCGACGATGCGGCGGCCTATGTGCAGCGGGTGAACCGCCTGCTGGCCTGATCCATCGCTGCTGCAGTTTGAAGCGCTTGCCCTCTCCCCCGGCTCCTCTCCCGCGCGCGGGAGAGGGGCGGGGGAGAGGGCGGGCCGCTCCATGTCTCACCACGCTGAATGATGACCACCAAACGCTGCTTCCCACCGGTTGTCGACCCGCACACCCGCGTGCTGGTGCTCGGCAGCCTGCCGGGCGAAGTGTCCCTGGCCCAGGCGCAGTACTACGCCCACAAGCAAAACCGCTTCTGGCACCTCATGAGCGATGTGCTGGACGTGGATCTCGTCGGGCTGGACTACGACAGCCGCCTGGCGACGCTGCGCAGGCACCGCGTGGGCCTGTGGGATGTCGTGGCCGAAGCGCGCCGCGAAGGCAGTCTCGACAGCAGCATCCGCGATCACCAGGGTAACGACCTGATTGGCCTGATCGCCACGTTGCCGCAGTTGCGGGCCATTGCCTTCAACGGCGGCACGGCGGCAAAGATCGGCGAAAAGGCGCTGGCCGGGCATGGCGATCCGCATGCCATCGTTAAACTGCCATCCAGCAGCCCGGCCTACACACTGGCCTATGCCGAAAAGCTGATCGCGTGGCAGGCGCTGCGCGAGTGGCTGGCCTGATCTGCGATGCCGATTATTTCTCGCAGCGTTTTAACGCGTTCGCGGCAACCGGGGTCTTGACGATAGCGCCGTCCCGGTCTTGCGAGACTGTCGTGAGCGTCATGCGGCACCCGCCCGCGCCATACTCGAAAACGGCTTCGTAGTCTTCGTCGGCGACCGGCTTCCACGTCGCAATCGTGCTGCAGCCGTAGTATCGGTACACGTTGCCACCACCGGCGGCGACATCGAGGATGAACATGCGGTTGGCGGGAATATAGGCTTCGGCAAATCTCTCGCTCTTGTACCCATCGCTGCCGGGGATGCCGATACTCACGCCTCGTCTTTCAGTATGAAAGGGATTGTCCCAGTCCAGCAAGGCGATCGATTCGCCTTGCGGCAGCCCCTTGGGCAAGCAGGTACGGCCTGCGTCGGGCACGGACCACACATTGGTGTTGACGCGAGCGCCTGTCCTCGCAACGCGCAGTCGAGCACGGTCGCCAGAGGTGGGTTCTGTGTACTTGGTCGCGCAGCCTGCCAAGCCGAGCGCGCAAACGCTCAGAAAAAGCAACGGTAGCCGTTTCATGATGTCTTGCATCCTTGACGCTTAGGTCGGAATTGCCGGAATCATGGTTAAACGGCAGCGGATGGCCTGAAAAACACCCCCCGCGCGAAGGGGGTGTTTTCAGCCCGGGTCTGGACGAGCTGCCAGGGTTGATTGCCTGGAAGGCGCCGCGCGAGCCTGGTACGCCAGTCCCGTCAATCAAACTTCGGCTGCGTCGCCGCATAGCTGGGCCGCGCCCGCATGACCGCGTGACCGCGCCGGATATTCGGACGCGTTTCCAGCAGTGCCTGGCTTTCCGGGAACATTCCCAGATACTCGACAATCGGCGCGAAGAACAGGTCTGCCATCGACAGCGTATTGCCCACCAGGAAGTCCCGGCCACCGTACGCCTGCTCCAGGGCATCCAGCTGCCTGGCCATTTCCGGCACGGCGGCGTCGATGGTCTGCCGGTCGGGCTCGCCGTTCTCGCCTTTCGGGAACACATACTGCAGCACGTAGCGACGCACCATCGTGTCGTAGGCATGGCAGTTGATCAGGCTGATCCATTGCTCGCAGCGTGCGCGGGCCGTGGGGCCAGTCTGCGGAATCAGGTTGGTGCCACCGAAGACTTCGTTGATGTAGCTCAGGATGGCGCGCGTTTCATAGAACTCGATCGGGCCGTCGGCAAAGGCCGGAATACGGCCGAACGGATTGTGGGCCAGCAATGCCTCGTCGCGCGGCGTGACCGGATCCAGCTGGTAGCGCAGCCCTTTCTCTTCCAGCGCAAGGCGCACGGTACGTACATAGGTGCTGCGGGGGTTGCCGTAGACGGTCAGCGTGCCGGCGCTGCCCTCGGGGTCCAGGTAATCGACAAGGTTGTTGAACACCGACTGCCAGCCAGCGACATGCGAGTCGCGCATCGCCGCATCGGGGAAGCCGCTGTGCCGCATATGCATGTGGGTGCCGCCGTCCTTGTCGGTCAGGGTTACCTCGATCAGCGTGCGCATGCCGGCCGGCAGTTCGGCGCCGCCTTCCCATTCCCACGTGTAGGCCAGGAAATTGGCCCGGTCGAGCGTCTGGTACTCGCCGTTGACGATGTGCTTCTCGCCATCGCGGGCGCCGATCACCAGCCGGTACGCACCGCCCACGCGGGCATCGGCACGCGCTTCCAGCACGCTCATGCCACGCGGGCAATGCCAGGTGGCCAGCGCGGCCTGGTCGGTAAAGGCATCGAACACGCGCTCGCGCGGCGCGCGGATCTGACGGGTCATTTCCAGATGAAAGGTCGCGGCTTCGCTCATGACTTGTTCCCTTGCTTCGATGTGACATCGGTGTCGGATTGCGCCTGCTCGACAAAGGCCACCAGCCTGTCGAGGTTGTCTTCCCAGTGCCGCCGGTAGGTCTCCAGCCAGCCATGCGCATCGCGCAGCGCGCCGGGCCGCAGGTGGCAGATGCGCCAGCGCGCATTGACCTCGCGCTCGATCAGCCCGGCATCGGCCAGCACGCGCAGATGCCGCGAAATGGCCGGCCCCGACATGTCGAACGGCCGCGCCAGCTCGCTGACCGGCGCCTCGCCTTCCGAAAGCCGCGCCAGAATCGCGCGCCGCGTAGGGTCGGCCAGCGCGGCGAAGACGGATGAAAGTGGATCGGTGACATTGGGCATGCGGTCATTTAACGCATTGGTTAAATGAAGATCAAGGGGTGTTACAACTGAACCCGGCTGGAGGTGGGGTGTCGGCGGATCGCCCCGGGACTACAATAAGTGACAAAAATGATGCCGGGTCAAATCCCGGCCGGGTACCGGCATCGCGGCAATGCGTGCCGGCTTTGGATGGCAGAGGGACTCACATCATGGCGACATTGATACCGGCGCTTGGGTCGGTCGTATCCCGCATGACGGCGGGCGAGAGACGCTTTGCAGAGCGGATTGAGGACAAGCTCGAGGACGACTACATCTGCTGGTATGACGTGGCGATCGGCGAGAAGACGCTGCATCCGGACTTCGTTATTTTTCATCCTGGCCGCGGCATGCTGGTGCTGGAGGTCAAGGACTGGAAGCTCGACACGATCCGCCAGATCGACAAGCAGAGCGCGGTGCTACTGACCGGCCAGGGGCTCACTACGGTCACGAATCCCTTGGAGCAGGCGCGGGGCTATGTGCTGGCCATCATGAACCGGCTGGAGAGGGATCCACAGTTGATCTGGCCGAAGGGGTCTCTCAAGGGCAGGGTTTTCTTCCCCTATGGCCATGGCGTGGTGCTGACGAATATCACGCGGGCCGACTTCGATAGCTCCGATCTTGGCGACGTCCTGCCCTCGCATCTGGTGATCTGCAAGGACGAGATGTACCCGAGCGTGGAGGCGGAGGCGCTTCAGCAACGGTTTTGGGACATGTTCCCCTACAAGTTCACGTTCAAGCTGTCGCTGCCGCAAATTGACCGCGTGCGCTGGCATCTGTTTCCGGAAATCCGCATGCCGGAGCAGCGCTCGTTGTTTTCCGAAGATGGGGCCGGCGAAGATGAGATTCCGGACATTCTGCGGGTGATGGATCTTCAGCAGGAACAGCTGGCGCGCAGCCTTGGCGATGGACATCGCGTGATTCACGGCGTTGCGGGATCGGGCAAGACCATGATCCTGGGATATCGGGCCGAATTCATGGCCAAGGTCGCCGTTCGTCCAATCCTGGTGCTGTGCTACAACCGCGCGCTGGCAGCCAGACTTGCTGCGACGATGGAGGACAAGGGTCTGTCCGACAAGGTGCATGTCTACAATTTTCACGCTTGGTGCGTCCGTCAACTTGACGCCTACCATGTCGATCGCCCCAGGCAGGGAAGTGGAGATCGATTTTTTGCGGACATGGTCGACCGTGTGATTCGCGGCGTGGATCGCAACGCGATCCCGGCAGGGCAGTACGATGCAGTGTTGATCGACGAAGGCCACGATTTCGAGCCGGAGTGGCTCAAGCTGGTCGTCCAGATGGTCAATCCGGACAGCAATTCGCTGCTGGTGCTCTATGACGATGCGCAGGCCATCTATGGCGTTGGCAAAAAGAAGGTCAAGAGCTTTGCCAGTGTGGGCATCAAGGCCCGTGGACGCACCACGATCCTCAAGCTCAACTATCGCAACACGCGCGAGATTCTCTCGCTGGCGCGCGCCTTTGCCGAAGATCTGCTGGCGCCGCGCGATGCGGACGAAGATGAGGCGCCGACCGTTCTGCCCGTGGCGGCGGGCCGGCATGGTCCACGACCATTGCTGATCGAGCTTCCCACGCCCAGGGCCGAAGTCGAACGTATCGCCGACATCCTGTGCGAGGAGCACCGGGCAGGGACGCCGTGGTCAGACATGGCGGTGGTGTACCGGCACTACGACTTCCTGACGCTATTGAGCGATGCGCTGAATCGCAGGTGCATTCCTTACGAGCAACCGCAGAAGAGCAAACTGTTTCGGCCTGACACAGTCAAGCTTATGACGATGCATAGCAGCAAGGGTCTTGAATTTCCGCTGGTCTGCATACCGGGCATCGGCATGCCGCATAAGAACGCCGAGGCCGCCGAAGACGAGGCGCGCCTGCTTTATGTGGCCATGACGCGTGCAACCAGGCAACTGGTGCTGACCTATGGCGCCACCTCGCAGTTTTCGGAAAAGCTGCGCAGGGCATTGGCTTAGTGCTGTTTCGTGCACCCCAGGCCGGTGTGGTGCCGGCCCGGGATACGGTGGGCATCTCAGGTAGGAAGAGAACGCAGGCCGCTCAGGCCGTCGTATTGACGATGTTGCCGGTGCTGGTGCCCGTGGATTCCTGGTAGGCCTCCGACAGCTTGGCCATGGCTTCGGACAGCGAGGCCTGGGTGGCGGTCACGCCGGCTTGCAGCGTGGCGACCGTGCTGGCCTTGGTCTGGTCGTCGGTCGGGGCGGCCTGGGCGGCTTGCATCTGGGCCATCTGGGCGGCCAATTGCTTCTGCAGCGCTTCGATCTGCTGCTTCAGGGCCTTGATGACGGCGGATTCGCTGTTGTCGCTGCTGCCGCTGTCGGCGCCAGCGGCCCCGCCAGCCTTGCCAGCGCCGCGGGGGGCGGCGATGCGGTTGCCGGCGTTGGCCGACGAGGTGGAGCCTGACGCCGAAGCGCCTTCGGCGGAACTGCTGCTGGCCTGGCCGTCGGCGGTCTGCGCGGTGGTGTCTTCAGTGGTTTGCGTGAAGCGGCGGGTGTTGGTGACCGTCGCGTCACTGGCCACCAGGACCTGGGGTGTAACGCTGCTGATGGATGTCATTGTTGGAGTCCGATCGAAGAGAGAGCCCACATCCTTCTTCGGCCATTCGTCGTGAAAACTTTAGCGGTGCGGGCGCGGTCTGATCGGCATCTGTCACAATCGCGGCTGTCCGGCTTTCGGACGCCCCCGCACCTTACTGGATCCTCATGTTGTCTTCCCTTGGTCTCGGCGGTATTGGCGGCATCGGCCTGCATGTCATCGTGGCGATCTTCTTTGCCGTGCATGCCGTTCGCACCCACCAGAACATGTACTGGCTGCTGTTGCTGTTCCTCTTCCCGGGGCTCGGCAGCGTCGTCTATTTCTTTGCGATCTACCTGCCGGGCCTGCGCCAGACGCGCGGCGCGCAGGTGGCGAAGCGCGCCATCAACCAGATCGTGGACCCGGGGCGGGCCGTGCGCGAGGCACGTCAGGCGTTCGACCGCGCCCCGACCGTCGACCATCGCATGCGCCTGGGGGCTGCGCTGCTGGACGCCGGCAATCCGGCCGAGGCGCTGGAGCACTACGAAGCCGCGGCCAATGGCCCGTTTGCCTCGGACCCGGCGTTGCTGGAGGGGCTGGCCCGTGCGCAACTGGCGACGGGCCGTCATGCCGAAGCGCAGGCCACGCTGGAAAAGCTGTTCGCGGGCAATCCCCGTGCGCGTGACCAGTCCGATCCGTCGCTGCTCTATGCCCGGGCGCTGTCTGCGCAGGATGCGCCCGGCACGCGCGACGCCTTCGAGCGGGCGCTGACCAATGCCAGCGACGTGGCCGCGCGCTGCCTGTTTGCCGACTGGCTGGCGAAGCAGCCCGATGCGGCCGACCGCGAACGCGCGAAGTCGCTGTATTCCGAAATCGTTCATGACGCGCGCCACTGGCCGCGTCATGCCCGCGAACACAATCGCGAATGGCTGCAGCGCGCGCAAACCGCGCTGGGCCAATGATCCGCGCCCTGGGCGCAATTCTTTCTTCCATGACGCTTCTGAAACGCAAATCGATCGAGGCGGTGGCCTCGCGCCGCCCCGCACGCGGCAACCGTGAGTCCTCGCGCAAGAACCTTTCCAAAGACGCCGACGAAAAACGCATGAAGCCGCGCTTTGCGCCCGTGACGTTTTCCGAGATGGATGGCGTGCGCTACCTGCATTTCGGCACCGAGTGGGTGCAGGGCGCCATGCGCCTGCGCAAGCCCGAAGCCATCGAACTGGAGTATGCGCAGCAGATGATGGCCTGGCTGCTGTTCCTGTCGCCGTCGTCGACCGATTTCCACGTGACGCAGCTGGGCCTGGGCGCCGCGGCGCTGACCAAGTTCTGTCATCGTCATTTCGCCAAGGCAAAGGTGACGGCTGTGGAACTGAATCCCGCGGTGATCGTGGCGGGCCGCAGCATGTTTGGCCTGCGTGAGGATGATGCCCGGCTGACGGTACGCGAGCAGGACGCCTGGGATTACGTGATGGATGGCGCCAGCACGGCGGCCGTGGATGCGCTGCAGGTGGATCTGTACGACGCCACGGCGCGTGGCCCGGTGCTGGACACCACGGCGTTCTATGGGGCCTGCCGCCGCGTGCTGAAGGCGCCCGGCGTGATGACCATCAACCTGTTCGGCGACCACGACAGCTTCCCGAAGAACATCGAGCGGATCTGCGATGCCTTCGACAATCGCGTGCTGGTGTTCCCGGAAGTGCATGACGGCAACATCATTGCCCTGGCGTTCAACGGCCCGGCGATCGATGTGTCGTGGCAAACGCTGGAGGCAAGGGCGGCGGTGATCGAGGATTCGACCAAACTGCCCGCGAAGGACTGGGTCAGGAAACTGCGCGCGGCCAATGCGCGGCAGGAAGAACGGCTGGTGATCTGAAGGATGGCTCCCCTCTCCCGCGTTGTGGGAGAGGGGAGGCAACCGGCGGCAACGTTGGCCGCTTTACTCCTTGTGGAAGAACTGCGCCAGCGACCATTCGTCGGTGCGCGCCTCGTACTTCAGGCCCTTGCGCATCGCCCACATCGCCAGCTGGCTGTGCGACGGGATGATGGCGTGGTCATCCAGCGCGAACTTCGCGGCCGTGCGGGCGTTCTGCTCGCGGTCCTTGTCGCTCGACACGGTTGTCAGCGATTTCTCGATCAGCTGATCCAGCTTCGGATTGCTGTACTTGCCCCAGTTCCACGTGCCATAGCCGGTCTTCGGGTTTGGCGTGCCGGTGATCGAGCGTAGCGCCACGTCGGCGGCGGCCGAGCCCCAGCCCAGCATTTCGAAGGCGAAGTCGCCCTGGCGGGCGCGCGTGAAGTAGGCGGCCACGGGCAACGTTTCGACCTTGGTCTGGATGCCGATGCGCGTCAGCATGCCGGCCGTGGCCTGTGCCACCTGGGCGTCGTTCAGGTAGCGGTTGTTCGTGGCATGCAGCGTCAGCGCGAAACCATCGGGATAGCCAGCCTGGGCCAGCAGCTTCCTGGCGCCTTCCGGATCGTAGGCGTCGGGCCTGGTGCCCGGATGGCCGAAGATTTGCGGCGACACGATCGACGATGCCGGTACGGCCAGGCCTTCCATGATGCGGCTGACGATGGCGTCGCGGTTCAGCGCCTTGCTGATCGCGGCACGCACGCGGACATCCTTGAACGGATTCTTGCCCAGTGGCTTGCCGGCCTTGTCGGTCACGAAAGGCGGATTGTCGCGCGATTGGTCCATCTGCCAGAAGATGGTGCGCCACGACGTGGTCTGCTCGATCTTGAACTTCGGATTCTGCTTGAGTTTTGCCACATCGGCGGCCGGGATGCTCTCGATCACGTCGACATCGCCGGCCAGCAGGGCGGCGGTGCGCGCGCCGTTATCGGTCAGGATACGGAAGATGGCGCGGTCGAATTCGGGCTTCGGGCCCCAGTAGTCGGGGTTGCGCTGCATCACGATTTCCTGGCCCCGCGCGAAGCGCACGAACTTGTAGGGGCCGGTGCCGATCATGGCCTTGCCCGAGTCGAAATCGGCCTGGTTCAGGTCCGCGGCGACCTTCTTCGGCATGATCGGCACGCTGTTCAGGTCGTTGGCCAGGTTGGCGTAGTTCGGCACGTTCATGGTCAGGCGCACGGTCAGGGCGTCGGGCGTGTCGATGCGGGCGATGGGCTTGGTGTAGCTGGTGAACGAGCCCGGTGCATTGGTCAGCTTCTCGGGCCGTTCCAGCGATGCCTTGACGTCCTCGCTCGTGAACGGCGTGCCGTCGTGCCATTTCACGTTGGGGCGCAGCTTGATTTCCCAGGTGATGGCGTTGACCGGCTTCCAGGACAGCGCCAGGCCCGGGATGTAGCGGGCGTTCTTGTCCATGAACACCAGCGACTCGAAGATATGGAGCGCGATGGCGTTGTTGGGGCCGGCGTTGTTCCAGTGCGGGTCCATCGAGGTCACATCGGCGGCCAGGCCGATGCGCAGGTCTTCCGCATGAGCGGCGTGGACGGGAATCAGCGTCAGCGCGGCGGCGCTCAGCGCAATCGAAACGGATGCTTGCAGCAGCGTGCGGCGGATCATGAGTGGGCTCCTCGTACGGTGTTGGCCGCTATTGTGCCGTCAAATGTACTTCCATGTCCGATACAACCGCGATGGCTGCGGGATGGCCGCGGCACGGATGCCTGACGGGGCAGGGTGGCCCGGTACAATCGCGCCCATGTTTGCCAATTCCCGCACCATTTCATCGGCGCAGACCGATATCCACGAACATCTGGCGGCGCGCGTGCAGCGCCATCTGGACGAGCCGTTCCGCAAGCCTGTCGGCGCACCAAGCCAGCAGGCGTTCGATACTGCCATCGATGCGTGGCAGCAGGCTGGCGGCCAGCCCCTGATTATCGACGCGGGTTGTGGTATCGGCGAGAGCACGCTGCGGCTGGCTACCGCCTTTCCGGACCACTTCGTGATCGGCATCGATCAGTCCGAAAAGCGATTAACCGCGGGCAAGGATTGGTGGGACGCCGAGATGCCGGCGAATTTTCATTGGGCGCGGGCGGATCTGGTCGATTTCTGGCGCCTGCTGCAGCAAGGCGGGGTGCCCGTTGTGCGCCACTATGTGCTGTATCCGAACCCCTGGCCGAAGATCGGGCATCTGGGCCGGCGCTGGCAAGGGCATGCGGTGTTTCCCGCGCTGGCCGCGTGCGGCGACTATCTGGAATGCCGCAGCAACTGGAAGATCTATATCGACGAATTTGCGGCGGCGCTGACGATGGTGGGGCGGCCGGCGCAGACCGAACCCTGGCAGCCGGAAACACCGATGACGCCGTTCGAACGCAAGTATGGCGCGTCGGGCCATGGCCTCTGGCGCTGCGTCAGCGTACGGCAGCCATAAAAAAACCCGCCGGACTGGCGGGTTTTTCGTCGAAGGGCGGTGCGCCTTGGCGCGCTGCCCCGGTGCTTAGTGGAACAGCGGCTGCTGGGTCGGCGCATCCTCGGGCAATTCGGCGTGGACGATCTCGCCGGAGCGATCCGCATAGAGCGGCGTACCGCAGTCTTCGCAGTATTCCGGATCGAATAGCGCGGCGTGGCGGAAGATGTCCTCGACGCCGGCGTTGCGCAGTTCCTCGCAGATCTGCTCCACCGGGTTCCCTTTCTCCTCGGCATCGATCTCGCCGGACTCGCGGCCGTACACCGGCCAGACGATGCCGTAGATCACATCCTTCTCGCCGCGCATGGTGAAGCCGACGCGGTATTCCTCGACCACTTCCTCGCCAAAACCGGCCACCACGGCGGCCAGCTGGCCGGCCGGGATGTCCAGCGTGCCGCACAGGTAATTCACGGCGGCGCGCACGGTCAGCGGGCGGATGCTCTTGTCCGACTCGCGGCAGGACAGGAAGAATGCGTCGGGCAGCAGCAGTTCGAACTCGCAGCCGGGCAGCAGCACGGCCACGGTCGGCTGCACCTGGTTGCGCCATTGCTCCAGGCAGACCGAGCGTTCGGCGTGGTGTTCCTTGGCATCTTCCTGCCAGCGGAACAGCGCGCCTTCGTGCGGCGCCACCACCACGGCCAGCAGGTAGCGCGGATCGGCCAGGATCGGGGCCGTCTCGGGCAGGTCGCGCAGGTCCACCTTGGGCATCGATCCGGCCAGCGCGGCCGACGCCAGCTTGTGCGTCAGCGCGAACGTGTCGCTATGGCTGCGCGGAAGCTGGTCGATGCTGTAGAGGTAGGGCGACAGGGCCACCTTGGTATTGGTGGCCAGCACGTGCGCCTGCAGATGTACCGCCAGGGTCTGGGCCAGTTCGGGCTTCAGCGCGCCAGACGGGATGGCATAGCGGGTGTGGGCCAGGATCGGGGCGGCGATCAGCAGGGCGTCATGCTTGACGCCGTCGATCTCGATCGTTGCCGATTCGGCCAGTGTCTCGGCCTGTTCGGCCAGCACGTCGGACGCATCGGCATTGTGCTTGAACAGGTGTTCGAGCGCCGCGTCGAGGGCGGTCTGGCTGCCGTTCTTCAGCAGGCGATAGAGCCGCTGGGACAGCCGCCGCTCCCAGTATCCGTCCTCCATGCGGCTGCCCGAGGCGTCCAGGGCCAGTGCATCGGCCACCAGTCGCTCGGCGTCGGGCGAGAGTCGGGTAGAAGACTTGGGGCGAAAACCTGCCATAGATAGAAAGCGTCCGTTTTTTCGTAAAACGGTATTCTACCCGCTGCGTTGACAGCCGCAGTTGTCGCGAACCCTTGTTTGGCCGCTTACTTCTGCGTGGCCGGGGCGTGCGATTCGGTGGTGTGCGATTCGCCGCCCATCGACACGTCGCCGCCGCCCTTGGTCAGCAGGTACAGGGCCGCGCCGGCAATGACGACGAATGCGATCAGGATCTTGACCATCTGTTGTCTCCGAGTCTGTAGGTATAGGTGACGCCATTGGGCGTTCCGGGCAGTCTGGCAGTGCAGGCTTGCGCAGAACTTACGCGCCGGGGTGGGGATTACCCGCAACGCGCCCGGCAGGGCCGCCGCACGGGAAGACGCCCGGCACGCGGACAAGAAAAAACCGCCGCCCCGCGTGAGCGGGTGCGGCGGTTCGTGCTGCCGGCGGCGCGCCGGTAGCGCAGGTTACGCCACCAGCAATTGACGCAGCACAAACGGCAGAATGCCACCGTGGTTGTAGTAGTCGACTTCGATCGGCGTATCGATGCGCAGCAGCACCGGCACGCGTTGCGTGTCGCCGTTGGCGCGGTGGATCACAAGCACCACATCCTGCTGCGGCTTCAGTTCGCCCTCGATGCCTTCCACGTCGAAGGTCTCGTTGCCGATGATGCCCAGCGACTGCGCGCTGTCGCTGCCCTTGAACTGCAGCGGCAGCACGCCCATGCCCACCAGGTTCGAACGGTGGATCCGCTCGAAGCTGCGTGCGATCACGGCCTTCACGCCCAGCAGCTGGGTGCCCTTGGCTGCCCAGTCGCGCGACGATCCGGTGCCGTATTCCTCGCCGCCGAACACCACGGTGGGCGTGCCTTCGGCAACGTATTTCATCGCGGCGTCGTAGATCGACATTTCGTCGCCGGTCGGCTGGTGCAGCGTAATGCCGCCTTCCACGCGCGATCCGTCGGCCTTCGGCGGGATCATCAGGTTCTTGATGCGCACGTTGGCGAACGTGCCGCGCATCATCACCTCATGGTTGCCGCGGCGCGAGCCATAGCTGTTGAAGTCGGCCTTGAGCACGCCGTGCGACAGCAGGTACTTGCCTGCCGGCGAGGTGTCCTTGATCGAACCGGCCGGCGAGATATGGTCGGTCGTCACCGAATCGCCAAAAACGCCCAGCGCGCGGGCGCCACGGATCGTCACGGCCTCGTTGCTCGGCTCGATCGTGAAGTCCTGGAAGAACGGCGGCTCGGCAATGTAGGTCGACGTGGGCCAGTCGTACACCTGGCCCTTGGTGCCCTTGATGTTCGCCCAGAGCTTGCTCGGCTTCTTCACCTGCTCGTAGTTGCCCTTGAATGTCTTGGCGTCCATCGCGTACTTCAGCAGCGCGTGGATTTCTTCCGAAGTCGGCCAGATATCGCCCAGCCAGATGTCGCGGCCGTCGCGGCCCTTGCCGACCGGTTCGGTCATCAGGTCGCGCGTGACCGTGCCGGCGATGGCGTAGGCCACCACCAGCGGCGGCGAGGCCAGGAAGTTGGCGCGGATGTTCGGGTGGATACGGGCTTCGAAGTTGCGGTTGCCCGACAGCACGGCGGCGGCCACGATGTCGTTCTCGACGATGGTCTCGTTCAGTGCCGGGGTCAGGTCGCCCGCGTTGCCGATACAGGTCGTGCAACCATAGGCGGTCACGCCGAAGCCCAGTTTTTCGAGGTAGGGCAGCAGACCGGTGGCGGTCAGGTATTCGGTCACCACGCGGCTGCCCGGGGCCAGCGATGTCTTGATGTGCGGCGCGACGGTCAGGCCGGCTTCCACGGCCTTCCTGGCCAGCAGGCCGGCGGCCAGCAGCACGCTCGGGTTCGACGTGTTCGTGCACGACGTGATGGCCGCGATCAGCACATCGCCGCTCTTGACCTTGACGCCGTCGGCGTTGACGTACTCGCGCCCCAGGTCGGCGGCATCCTTGTTGAAGCCGTTCTCGGCCACCGGCTTCGAGAACAGCGACGCAAAGGTGCTCTTCACATGGCCGATCTCGATGCGGTCCTGAGGACGCTTCGGGCCGGCCAGCGACGGGGCCACGGTGCCCAGGTCCAGCGTCAGGGTCTTGGTGTAGTCGATCTCGCCGGCGCGCGGTACGCCGAACATTTCCTGGGCGCGGAAGTAGCCTTCGAATGCGGCGATTTCCTCGTCGGTGCGGGCCGTGCCACGGAAGTACTCGATCGTTTTCTCGTCGACCGGGAAGAAGCCCATCGTGGCGCCGTATTCCGGGGCCATGTTGCCGATGGTGGCGCGGTCCGGCGTCGACAGGCTGGCCGTGCCTTCGCCGAAGAATTCAACGAACTTGCCCACGACTTTCTCGCGGCGCAGCATTTCGGTGATCGTCAGCACCAGGTCGGTGGCGGTCACGCCTTCGCGCAGGCGGCCCTTCAGTTCCACGCCCACCACGTCGGGGGTCAGGAAGTACACGGGCTGGCCCAGCATGCCGGCTTCGGCCTCGATGCCGCCAACGCCCCAGCCCACCACGCCGATGCCATTGATCATCGTGGTGTGCGAGTCAGTGCCCACAAGCGTGTCCGGATAGTAGACGCCGTTCTTGTTGTGGACGCCGCGCGCCAGGTATTCCAGGTTGACCTGGTGGACGATGCCGAAGCCCGGCTGCACCACGCCAAACGTGTCGAACGCCTGCATGCCCCACTTCATGAACTGGTAGCGCTCGTTGTTGCGCTGGAATTCCAGTTGCATGTTCAGGTCCAGCGCCTTCTTCTCGCGGAAGTGATCGATCTGTACCGAGTGGTCGACCACGAGGTCCACCGGCACCAGCGGCTCGATCTTCTTCGGATTCTTGCCCATCTTCTCGGCCACGTTGCGCATGGCGGCCAGGTCGGCCAGCAGCGGTACGCCCGTGAAGTCCTGCAGCACCACGCGTGCCACCACGAACGGGATCTCGTCCACACGGTCGGCGGTGGGCTTCCAGTTGGCGAGCTGCCTGACGTGTTCCTCGGTGACCTTCTTGCCGTCGCAGTTGCGCAGCACCGATTCCAGCACCAGGCGGATGGAGACCGGCAGACGCTCGATCTTCACGCCCAGCGCGCGACCCAGCTGGGGCAGCGAGTAATACTGACCCGAGCCGCCCGTGGCGAGTTTGAATTCCTTGAGGGTGTTATTGAGATTGTGGGGCATTGCCTGACTCCAATCGAGGGATGACGCGGGACTCTGCTTGTGGATGCTTTTTCTTCAGACCCCGGTGCGCGGAAGGGTTCCGCCGCCATGCATGCGGCGCGGCCGGCAAGGAACCGGACGCGCACCGTTACAACGATTCGGTGCAGCTGATGCCCGCGCGGCGCCAATGCAGTGCCGCGCGGGGTAAGGCAAGGTGAGACTTTACTGCTTCGGCGCGGCTTGTGCAGCAGGCTGGGCGGCGTCGGCCGGCTGGGCAGCCGGTTGGGCCGGGGCCATCAGCAGCGGGGTGGACACCGGAGCGCGCAGTGCGCCGGCCTGCGTCGGGGCGGCACCGCCTGCCTGCATGTCGGCGTTCTGGCATTCGTCAGCCAGGCGCTGGCCCAGGTTCTTGTTGAACAGCATTGCCTTGCTCGGGATCACGACCAGATCCAGACCCGAGGCCTGGTCGAAGTAGCGGTCGGCGCCGGTGACGGTGCTCTGGCGCGGCAGGCGGTAGTTGCGGCCGTCCCAGTGCACGGTGATCACTTCATCGCGCTGCATGTTGCCGCTGATCCAGATGGCGTGGCCCAGTTCGCACTGCCACTTTTCGCCGGTGGGCTGCACGGCGGCAGGTGCGGCGGCGGCCGTCTTCGACGACTTCTTGGCGGGCGCCTTCTTGGTGGCGGCCGGCTTCTTGGCCGGTTCCTGCGCCATCGCGGCACCGGTGGTCAGGGTCAGGGCGCCAATGCAGGCTGCCAGCACGAGTTGTTTCATGTGGGTTCCTTCCGGATTGCTTGGGTAGTCAAAGGGCTCGTTGTGGTGAACAGTTCGGGGGGCGTTCCGCAGGTTCACGGGGCGTCCCGGCAACTTTCCGCCGCTATTCTCTACGATTTGTCTGACGGGGCGAAGCCCGTCGGATATTGGTTACACAATCGCACGCAGATGGTTTGTCATCGGCCACTTGCGGGCAAAAATGAGCAGTTTTCGCGTGCGATCGCGTGGTGTTGCAATCAATCAAAGAACAGATCGCTCACAGGAGGCGGCAGCCGCGTGCCCGTGGCGTGGGCCCGCTGCAACAGTGACCAGTAATAGCGGTAGCTGGCGCGATCATGCAATTGTCCGTCGTGCCGGATCGGGGCCCAGTTGTTTTCATGGGCCGCCAGCAGGATCTGGCTGGCCGCGCCGATCTCGCGGTCGCTGGGCCGGAATGCGGCCACGATCGGCTCGATCTGGCCCGGATGGATGCTCCACTTGCGCAGGTAGCCGAATTCGGCGCGCGCCCGCAGCGCATCGTCGCCGGCACGCTCCGGCTGCTGCACGTCGGTGCTGACGTTGTGCGACGGCACCTTGCCGTGGCGGTGGCAGGCGGCCGAAATCTCGAGCATCGCGCGACGGATCAGCGGATGCTCGAACTGTTCCGGCGACCGCATCGCATCGCCGGGAATCGCGCCGTGATGTGCCGACACAAAGTCCATCAGCCCGAAGCTCAGGCATTCCACCTGGACCAGCGACGCAATGTCGAACGCCTGTTCCAGTGCGGAATGTGTCTCAATAAGCACATGAATGGGGATGTGGCGGGCGATGCCGGCCGCGCGGGCCACCTGGTTCACATGGTCGGTCACGCGCGCCACCTCGACCACATCGGTGACCTTGGGCACCACCACGTAGGCCAGGCGGGCCCCGGCGGCGGACACCAGGATATCCACGTCTTCGCGCCAGCCCGGGTGGGCGGGGTCGTGGATGCGCACGCCCACGCGGTTGTGCTGGTTGTCGGCGCTGTTGATCAACTGTGCGCAGAGCTGGGCGTGCTCGCGCTCCAGCCCGACGGCGGCGCCGTCCTCGCAGTCGAACGTGATGTCGAACACGGGGCCAAGCGCTTGCTGCAGGGCAAGCGATTTGCGCATGAGCTTTTCGCTGCCCGCATAGTGGTCACAGACCGGCAGTTGGACCGGAATGGCTTCGCCCTGGAACAAGACCTCGGATGGATGCACGTTGATATACGTATGGAGCGGGGGGTTGTTGTGAAGACAAAACGGCTGCCCAAATGAAAAACCGGGGTCCGCGCCGATTTTCAGATCGATGCGGACCCCGGTTTCACGAGCGGGAAGCTCTGGCGAAGATCAGCCCAGCAGGTGTTGCACGCCGGCACGCTCTTCTTCCAGTTCCTTGAGCGTGATGTTGATCTTTTCCTGGCTGTAGGCGTCGATTTCCAGGCCTTGCACGATTTCGTACTTGCCGTTGGCCGTGGTCACCGGGTAGCCGAACATGACGT
>Ga0209564_1001396_pt1 | contig 25097 bp, 28 predicted proteins | sample AraplaCol_mMF_r2_FD_184272 | JGI IMG/M metagenome (GOLD analysis project Ga0209564, IMG submission 184272) | Arabidopsis root microbial communities from North Carolina, USA - plate scrape MF_Col_mMF_r2 (SPAdes) (version 3) | ecosystem: Host-associated > Plants > Roots > Endosphere | place: USA...
GGCCGAGCAGGGGCTGCAATGCGCCGCCCGTCCGGCCATCGACCTGGTGCGCGAGCGGGCCGGCGAGGCCGCCAAGGCCCTGGCCGCCATTGAGGCCCCGCTCCTGGCCCTGGCCCGCACCCTGGAGGACGTGCTGGACGAGGAGGCCGACACCCTGCCGACCTCGGAACGGGCGCGGATCGAGGGGGCGCTGCGCGGCCTGGACCGCCGGGCCCGCATGACCCTGCCGGCCTGGCGCTCGATCCTGAAGGCCATCGACGAGGACGCGGAAGACGATCCGGAGTTCGTCGACTGGTTCGAGGCCACCTTCCTCTATGGCCGGGTCGTCGACGCCGCCTGCCGTCGCCACTGGGTGGATCCGACCGAGCCCTTGCGCGCCGCCGTCCTCTCGCCCGCCCACGGCGTGCTGGTGACCAGCGCCACCCTGACCGACCCGGCCTTGGAAGACCCGTTCGCCCTGGCCGAGATGCGCACCGGGGCCGCGCGCCTGCCGCAGTCGCCCAAGGTGCTGCGCCTGGTCTCGCCGTTCGACTACGAGAAGAACGCTCGGGCCTTCGTGATCACCGACGTTGGCAAGGACGATCCGCGCCAGGTCTCGGCGGCGATGCGCGAGCTGTTCCTGGCGGCCGGCGGCGGCGGGCTGGGCCTGTTCACCGCCATCCGCCGGCTGAAGGCGGTGCACGAGCGGATCGCCGCGCCCTTGGCCGACCAGGGCCTAGCCCTCTACGCCCAGCACGTCGACCCGCTGGAGGCCGGCGCCCTGGTCGACATCTTCCGGGCCGAGGAGGACGCTTGCCTGCTCGGCACTGACGCCATCCGCGACGGCATCGACGTGCCGGGCCGGTCCCTGCGCCTGCTGGTCTTCGACCGCGTGCCCTGGCCGCGTCCGGACGTGCTGCACAAGGCCCGCCGCGCGCGCTTCGGCGGCAAGGGTTATGACGACTCGACGGCGCGCGCCCGCATCAGCCAGGCGTTCGGCCGCCTGATCCGCCGGGCCGACGACCGAGGCGTGTTCGTGATGCTGGACGCCGCCGCGCCAACCCGCCTGTTCTCCAGCTTGCCGGAGGGCGTGACCATCGAGCGGGTGGGCCTGGTCGAGGCGATCGAGGCGACCGCCGCATTTTTGTCGGAAGATCGTTCTTAATCAGCGGGATACCAAGTTTGGCCAGGGTGTCCGAAAAGGACGTGTTCGGTCGCGTTTCGGGGAAGTCGTTATTGGCGTTGCGTAGAGGTTGGGTCGTGCTGGCGACCGTTGCGGTGTTGGGAACCGCGCCGGCCGCCCGGGCCGGCGAGTTCGTGCGCGCCGATTGCCGGTCGGTGGTCAAGCCGACGGACGCCATCCGCTTCGACACCGACGAGCACCTGCGCTGGTACAAGCGGTTCTGGACGGGGACCTGCGATCACCTGTCGTTCTGCTTCCCCGGCTCGCCTAACTGGAACGACATCGTCGGCAAGCTGCTGGTCAAGGGCGGTCCCGGCGAACAGCCGGCGCTGTTGCCCAAGGCCTGCCGCCTGGGTCAGTTGATTGGCCTGGAATGGGCCAAGGACAAGGACGTCCAGAAGATCAGCACCAAGGACCTGAAGGTGTTCAACAGCATGCTGGAGGCGGCCGGCGACCCGCTGAAGGGCGTCGAAGCCGTCGACGCCAGGGCGCGGGCGATGGCGGCCCAGCCGGTGAAGGTGATCACGCCCAAAAAGCCCTGATAGAGTCGCCTCGCCGACGCAAAGGGGTCGAATTCCTGCAACGGAACGGGCCTACACACCCTCGCATCGGGGGAAGTGCGAGGAGCGTTGCATGACCAGATCCCAGATCACCGCCGACATGGCCGTCGACGATCAGGCCGACCCCGGCCACGCCCGTTCGGCCCGGGCCCTGGTGCAGGGCGTACGGTGGCGCAGCGGCCTGTCGCAAGGCGAATTCGCGCGGGCCTTCGGCATCCCGCTGGCCCAGCTGGCGGCCCTGGAGCTGGGCCAGGCCCGGTCGGACGCGGCACTGACGGCCTATCTGCGGGTCATCGACCATGCGCCGGACGTGGTGCGCGAGGCGCTGGAGAGATTCTAGCGGGACGCGGCCGGATTTGTCGCCACCTGCCGGGTCTGGCATGGAGGAGGCGAGCAAGGAGCCTTCGCCTCGTGACCGACGTCCGCACCCACAAGCAGCGCATGCTGGCCGGCGACCTCTATAGCCCCGTCGATCCCGAGATCATGGCCGATCACGAGGCGGCGGTGGCCTGGATGGGGCGCTACAACGCCCTGGACCTGCCGCCGTCGGAACGCCACGCCCTGCTGCGCGAGCTGCTGGCCAAGGTCGGCGACCGTGTCAGCATCCGGCCGCCGTTCCACTGCGACTACGGCTACAACATCGCGATCGGCGAGGGCGCGTTCCTCAACTTCAACTGCGTGATCCTGGACGTCACCCAGGTGACCATCGGGGCGGCCACGACAATCGGCCCGCACGTCCAGATCTACACCGCCGAGCATCCGCGCGACGCGGTCGAGCGTCGCACCGGCATCGAATACGCCCGCCCGGTCAGCATCGGCGAGAACGTCTGGATCGGCGGCGGGGCGATCATCCTGCCGGGGGTGAGCGTCGGCGACGACGCTATCATCGGGGCCGGCAGCGTGGTCACCCGCGACGTGCCCAGGGGCGCGACGGTGGTCGGCAACCCGGCGCGGGTTCGGGGGTAGGGCAACCTCTCTCACCGTTGTCATCCCGGAAAGCGCGCAGCGCTTGTCCGGGATCCAGGCGCACCGCAAGGCCTTGGCCCAGTCCCCTGGGTCCCGGACGGCCTCTGCGAGGCTTCCGGGATGACAACGGTTTGGGGGCGGTGGGCAGCTGCTACTTCGGCTTGATCGGGATCCACGCCTCGAGCCCGCCTTCGCCGGTGCGCGGATCGAACTCCGGCCCGTACCGCTCGAAGAACGGCGCGTCGGCCGGTTCGTAGTCGGAGGCCGGCAGCCACTGGGTGTAGATGGTGTGCATGGTCCGGCGGATGGTCGAGACGTGCTCGGCGTGATGGAACACCGCGTAGAGCTGGGGCGGGATCCGCACCGAGACGAAGCCTTCCGGCAGGTCCGAGAAATCGGCCACTTCGACGCCGCTGACATAGTCGAAATTGCCCAGGTCGTCGCCGTTCAGCACGACGCCATAGGCGGCGTCGCCGAGCGCGCCGGGGATGTGGCCGATATGTTCGCCGAAGCGTTGCCACTGGGCGGGGATGCCGCCGGGGCCTTCGCAGCCGTAGCGGCCGGAGAGGCCGGCGATCAGCAGGGCGCGGCCCTGTTCGAGGCGTGGCGGGGGAAGGTCGGTTCGAAGGCTTGCGTCCAGCACGATGGGCTCCACCAGGTTCAGGGCTTCCAGGTCGCGCGTCGCCCGCACCTGTTCAGGGGTGATCCCGAACAGGTCGCCGAACGCGCGGGTGAACGCCTCGTGCGAGCCGTAGCCGGCCTCCAGGGCCACCGACAGGATGTCGGGAGCCCCATTGGCCAGCCGTCGGGCCGCCTCCGTCAGCCGCCGCGCGCGCAGATAGCCGATCACCGGGCGACCGGTGGCGACCACGAAGGCGCGGGACATGTGGTGGCGCGAGATCCCGCCGCTCCGGGCGACGTCGTCCAGGTCGAGCGGCTGGGCGAAATGGCTTTCGATGAACCAGATGGCCTGTTCGACGGGGTTCATGGGCGGGTCTCGCGACGAAGCGTGCGGTCTGGATAGCGCGTCGGTTGGAGCCTCATTTGATCGGGATTGCTGGCTCCCACAATCCGCTCACCCCGGCGAATGCCGGGGCCCAGATGGCATGGCGCCGTGGCTGACGCCACGAGCGTTGAGTTTCTCCAATCATCTACCCCGCCTTGGAATCTGGGTCCCGGCATTCGCCGGGATGAGCGGATCAGGGGAGGATCAGGCCTTCTCGACGAAGCTGTCGATCACCTTCTTGTCGCCGGCCTTGTCGAACGCCACCGACAGCTTGTTGCCCTCGACGCCGGTGACCTTGCCGTAGCCGAACTTGACATGGAACACCCGGTCGCCGCGCTTGTAGGCGCTGGCCGCCGAGCTGGCCGAGACCGCCACCAGCCGGCCCTCGCCCTCGATCGGGGCCGAACGGGCGGCCGAACCGCCGGAGCGCCAGGTCGCGCCGCGCTCGCCAAAGCCTGCGGTGCGTTCCTGGGCCCGTTTCCAGCCGGGGCTGTCATAGCTGCCCGCCGTGAAGGTGCTGGTTCCCGGATCGTCCCAGCGCGACGACACGGTCTGCTGCATGCCAGGACCGCCGCCGTAATAGCCGGTCTCGGACGCCGCATCGACGTGGGCCAGGGGCAGTTCGTCGACGAAGCGGCTCGGCAGCTGGCTGGTCCAGCGGCCATAGACCTGGCGGTTGGCCACGAAGCTGATCCGGGCCTCCTCGCGGGCCCGGGTGATGCCGACATAGGCCAGGCGGCGCTCCTCCTCGAGGCCCTTCTCGCCCTTGTCGTCCATGCTGCGCTGGCTGGGGAACACGCCTTCCTCCCAGCCGGGCAGGAAGACCAGCGGGAACTCCAGCCCCTTGGCCGAGTGCAGGGTCATGATCCAGACCGCGTCGTCGCCGGCCCCCTTGTCAAGGTCCATGACCAGGGAGACGTGCTCCAGATAACCTTCCAGCGTGTCGAAGGCGCCCATCGACTGCACCAGTTCCTTCAGGTTCTCCAGTCGCGTCTGGCTGGTGGGACCCTTGTCGAGGCGCAGGGCGTCGGTATAGCCGCTCTCCTCCAGCACCGCCTCCATCACCCGCTGGTGCGGGGTGTTGGCGGCCAGGGCCCGCCAGCGGTCGAGGTCGCGCAGGAAGTTGCTCAACGCCGTGCGGGTGCGGGCCGGCAGATCGTCGCTTCCGATGATCACCCGCGCCGCGTCGACCGTGGAGATCCCCTCCAGCCGCGCGATCTGCAGCAGTTTCTGCACCGAGGTGTCGCCGATGCCGCGCTTGGGGACGTTGACGATCCGCTCGAAGGCCAGGTCGTCGTCGGGCGACTGGATCAGGCGCAGATAGGCGTGGGCGTCGCGGATCTCGGCTCGCTCGAAGAACCGCGGGCCGCCGACCACCTTGTAGGGGATCTGCAGCATCACGAACCGCTCTTCGAAGGCCCGCATCTGGAACGAGGCGCGGACCAGGATGGCCATGTGGCTGTACTTGCGGCCGGCCCGCTTGGCCTTCTCGATCTCGTCGGCGACCATCCGGCTCTCGGCCTCGCCGTCCCAGACCCCGCTGACCTTGACCTTCTCGCCGCCCGAGGCCTCGGTCCACAGGGTCTTGCCCAGCCGGCTCTTGTTGGAGTCGATCAGGCCCGAGGCGGCGGCCAGGATGTGCTCGGTGGAGCGGTAGTTGCGCTCCAGCTTGATGACCTTGGCGCCCGGGAAGTCGCGCTCGAAGCGCAGGATGTTGTCGACCTCGGCCCCTCGCCAGCCATAGATCGACTGGTCGTCGTCGCCCACGCAGCAGACGTTCTGGCGGCCTTGGGCGAGCAGCCGCAGCCACAGGTACTGGGCGACGTTGGTGTCCTGGTACTCGTCGACCATCACGTACTGGAAGCGCCGCTGGAAGTCGGCCAGCACGTCCGGATGGCTGGTGAAGATGGTGATGTTGTGCAGCAGCAGGTCGCCGAAGTCGCAGGCGTTCAGGATGCGCAGGCGCTCCTGGTACTGGCGGTAGAGGGTGATCCCGCGGCCGTTGGCGAACTCGCCGGCCTCGCTCTGCGGCACGCGGTCGGGCGTCCAGCCGCGGTTCTTCCAGGTGTCGATCAGGCCGGACAGAGCGCGCGGCGTCCAGCGCTTGGCGTCGATGTCGGCGGCCTCGATCAACTGCTTGAGCAGCCGCTCCTGGTCGTCGGTGTCGATGATCGTGTAGCTGGACTTCAGGCCGACCAGCTCGGCGTGGCGGCGCAGGATCTGGGCGGCCACCGAGTGGAAGGTGCCCAGCCACCGCAGGCCCTCGGCCTCGTCGCCGATGATGTGGGTGATCCGCTCGCGCATCTCGCGCGCGGCCTTGTTGGTGAAGGTGACGACCAGCAGTTCCCAGGGCCGGGCCCGGCCGGTGGCCAGGATGTGGGCCAGGCGGGTGGTCAGCACGCGGGTCTTGCCGGTGCCCGCGCCGGCCAGCACCAGCACCGGGCCCTCGGTCGCCTCGACGGCGGCCCGCTGTTCGGGGTTCAGCCCCTCCAGATAGTTCGGCGCCGGACCGTCCGGCGCGCGCGGACGGGCCAGGTCGGAGATGCGGGGGGCGGGAAGGTCGCCGGGGAAAGCGCCGGAAGACGAGGGCGAGTCGAAGCCTTGGGACATGGAACATATGTAGCACAAAGATCGCTGGCCTTAAGCCCTTGCGCCGATCCGCCGCCCGGGCGCGCCGGAACCTCGATCTTCACCTCCCGTTTGTTTTCCAGGGACGAAGAGCACAGGAGACGGACGTGGCTGAAGAAACGAACACGGGCGGCGGCGGCGGTGGGGCCGGCATGGCGTTCATCGTCGGCGCGTTGGTGGTTGTCGTGGCGGTGATCGCTTATTTCGTCTTCACCGGCGGCATGACCCAGAAGAAGAAGGTCGACATCAACGTTTCCGCGCCGCAGATCGAGGCGCCGAAGGTTCCGGATGCGCCCAAGCCCGCCAACTAAGGGAGGACGCCATGGCGCGTCATGACGATATCCGGCCGCAGCATCTGGGCGTGGCCGGCCTGACGTTCCTGGGCGTGGTGCTGCTGATCGCCGCCCTGGTGATCGGCGGCTGGCGTTCCGGCCTGCTGACCGTTCGGTCGGCCGACTTGTCGATGCGGCTGCCGGAAGCGCCGGCCTTGCCGCGACGGACGCCCAATCCCGCGCCCTTGCCGCTGCCCAAGCCCGGCCCGGGCGTCGAGCAGGGCTAGACCGCGCCGGCCTCGCCAGCCTGGGCGCGCCGCAGGGCGAATACCCGGCAGGCCGAGGCCAGGGGCCGCTCGCCGCGTCCGGCGTCGATCCGCTGGATCAGGCCGGCGATGCTGGTCTTGTCGGCTCCGGCCGCCGCCTGCAGCACGGCCCAGAACTCGGGCTCCAGGGCCAGGGAGGTCGCGTGGCCGGCCAGGTTGATCGAACGCTTCTTCAAACTGCCCATCTCGACCGTCCCATTCGCCGTTTGGCCCATCGCCATTTCGGCCGCCCGCAAGGCTCCCGGATCGGGGTCACCGAACCCCCTTGAATAAAAATGACGCCATGTCATCTTTATCGGGTTCAGCAGGAGCATGCCTCATGATCGCCGCCACGCAAGTGCTGGATGGGCCAAAGGCTCGTCAACCGACGCAGCGGAAGCGCGGCGCGTTCAACCTGCAGCCTTTGCGGGCGTTCCGGGCCGTGCGGCGCCTGATCGCCGACAAGGAGGACACCGCCCAGGTGTTCGAGATCATGCGCGCCCTGTCGGGCAATGCAATTCCAAAGGGCTACAGCCGGCTGCTGAGCACGCCCGAGGGCGGCCGCATCGCCTATGAGCACGACGAGTTCGCCGAGCGGCTGTCGGATCCGGCCTGGCTGGCCCAGTTCGGCCCCGGTACGGTCGGCGCCGCCTATCGCGACTTCGTCGGCCCGCGCGGCCTGTCCGCGGAGGGCCTGGCCGAGCAGAGCCGCAAGGTCGCCGAGGCCGACGTCGAGGCCGCCCATCCCCTGGCCTGGTACGCGCGGCGTATGCGCGACGTGCACGACGTCTGGCACGTGCTGACCGGTTACGGCACGGATGCGTTGGGCGAGGTCTGCGTGGTGGCCTTCTCCTACGCCCAGACCCGCAGCCTGGGCTTCGCGGTGATCGCCCTGGCCGGCGCGCGCCAGCTCCAGAAGGCCAAGGTCGGCCAGCCCTACGGCAAGGCGGTGCGCGAGGCCTGGCGCAACGGCCGGGCGGCGGCCTGGCTGCCGGCCGTCGACTACCCGGCGCTGTTCGGCCTGCCGCTGGAGGAGGCGCGCCGGACCCTGAAAATCGCGCCCAACACCGTCTATCAGGCCATCCCGGCCCAGTATCGCGACCGCTTCGGCGAGGCCGCGTGACCGAGGCCGCCAACCGCGCGGTCGTCGAGCGCTACGCCAGGGCGTGGGAGGCCGGCGACTTGGCGGCCCTGCGCGCCTGCTACCATCCCGACTTCACGCTGCACTATTTCGGCGACCATTCGCTGGCCGGCGACCATGTCGGCCTGGCCGCCGCCCTGGCGGCCCTGGTCGAGGTCAGCCGCCGCACCCGCCGCCGGCTGGTCCGCATCATCGACGTCATGGCCGGACCGGAACGGGCGGCGGTGATCGCCCGCGAGGCCTTCGAGCGGGACGGCGTCGTCGCCGAGCTGGATCGCGTGCTGGTCTACCGGATCGCGGACGACCTGCTGGTCGAGTGCTGGGTCCATGACGGCGATCAGGCGCTGGTGGACAGCTTTCTGCGCGACTAGGCGGCGTTATGACCGCCCGCCGGGCTTGACCTTCTCCAGCGTTCGGTAGTTGAACTACATAACGCGCCAGGCGTCCGCTTCCCGAGAGATTCCGCATGCTCACCCGTCGCTTCAAGCTGGCCGGCCTGGCCGGGTTCGGGATCGCGCTGGGGCTGGCCGGGCCTCTGGCCGCGACACAGGCCCTGGCCGCCGACACCCAGGTCGCCGTCGCCGCCAACTTCACCGAGCCGGCGAAGGAGATCGCCGCCGCCTTCAAGGCCAAGACCGGCCATACGGCGACGCTGAGCTTCGGCGCGTCGGGCCAGTTCTACGCCCAGATGGCCCACGGGGCGCCGTACGAGGTGTTCCTGTCGGCTGACGCCGAGCGGCCAAAGAAGGCCGAGGCGGAGGGGCTGAGCGTTCCCGGCACGCGGTTCACCTACGCCGTCGGCCGCCTGGTGCTCTATTCGAGGACGCCCGGCCTGGTCGACGCCAAGGGCGCGGTGCTGACGTCGGGCAGGTTCGAGAAGCTGTCCATCGCCGACCCGGCCGCCGCGCCCTATGGCGAGGCGGCGGTCGAGACGATGCGCAGGCTGAAGGTCTACGACGCCCTGGCGCCCAGGATCATCAGGGGAGCATCGATCGCCCAGGCCTATCAATATGTGGCCACCGGCAACGCCGAACTGGGCTTCGTGGCCCTGTCGCAGGTGATCAACCAGCCCGGCGGATCGCGCTGGCTTGTCCCGGCCGCCGATCATGCGCCGATCCAGCAGCAGGCCGTATTGCTCAAGACCGGCGAGAAGAACCCTGCCGCCCGGGCGTTCCTGACGTTCCTGAAATCCCGGACCGCCGTCGCGATCATCAAGCGTTACGGCTACGAGGTGCGCTAAAGCATCGTGCGGAAAAGTGGACGCCGGTTTTCCGCAAAAACGATGCGAAGACAAAAACCTAGAGCAAGTCGTGCGATTCCTGTCTCGCGCGGCTTGCTCTAGGTGCGGCGGTGGCGGGCGACCAACGGATCGCTCGCCGCCTGGGCCAGGATCCAGTCGCGGAAGGCGACGATCTTGCGCACCCGACGGCGCTCGGTCGGATAGACCAGCCAGTAGCCGCCGCCGTAGTAGGCGGTGATGTCGAAGGGGGCGACCAGGCGGCCCTGGGCGATCTCCTGGGCGAAGAAGATCGGCGAGCCCAGAGCCGCGCCCTGGCCGGCCAGGGCCGAGGCCACCTCCAGCGCCTGGGCGTCGGCCGACAGGCGGGGTGGGGCGTGATCTCCGGCGGCGTCGACGCCCGCCGCCTCGAACCAGGCCGCCCAGAATTCCGGCGCGCCGATGCGCGGCGTGGCCAGCAGGTCGGAGGGCGCGGCGAAGCCGCCGGCCCGGGCCAGGAAGTCCGGCGTGCAGAGGACGGTCTGGGCCGAGGGGATCAGAAAATGCGCCTCCATGCCCGGCCAGTCGCCGCTTCCGGCGCGCAGGGCCAGGTCGAACGGTTCGCGCTGCAGATCGACGACCCGGCTGGAGGCGTCCAGCCGCACGGCGATGCGGGGATGGGCGATCTGGAAGCCGCCCAGGCGCGGCGCCAGCCAGTGGCCGCCGATGCTCTGCACTGTGGTGACCGACAGCACGCCTTCCCCGGTGTCGATCAGGTCGGACACCGCGGTGCGCAGGACGCCGAGCGCCTCGGTCGCCGCCCGCGACAGGCGCTCGCCCGCCGGCGTCAGGGCCACCTCGCGGGGCAGGCGGGTGAACAGCGGCTGGTCCAGGCGCTGTTCCAGGGCCTTGACCTGCCAGCTGACCGCGGCCTGGCTGACGCCCAGCTCGTCGGCGGCGCGCGTGAAGCTCTTCAGGCGCGCGGCGGCCTCGAAGATCCGGATGGCGCTGAGCGGCAGGGTGGCGAGGATGTCTGGCATAAGTGATACTTATGAATACCCAAGGAAGCCGCGTTTGTCATCCCGCGTCTGAAAGCTGATTTTCCCGTCATGGAAAGCCAGGAAGGGCGATCATGATGGACCAGGCGTTCAAGACCCATAAGGAAACCACGTTCGGCTGGGTGCTGCTGGTCCAGGAGTGGATCGCGGCGCGCCAGGCCTGGCTGGCCCGCCGGGCGCAGCGGCAGGCGGCCGAGGCGATCCGGGAGGCCCAGGCCAAGCCGCGGCGCCACCTCGCGCCGCGCTAGGGCGGATCGACCTTCAGCCTTGGGGGCGAAAACCTCGTCTTTCGACAAGCGCGGGATGAGATTTTCGACTGTCCGGGCCTATCCGTGGTCTTCATCCTGAGCCCGTCGAAGGACGAGGACCACGCACCTCAGGCGGCGTCGACCGTTTCGAACCGGAGGGCGCGATGGATCTCGCAGATCAGGGCGGCTGTTTCGAGCGGCTTGGCGACGACGCCGTCGAACACGCCCCCGGGCGTCTCCGTCGCATCGGCGGAGAAGGCGATGATCGGGACGTCGCCGTTGAGGCGGTCCTGGCGGATGGCGCGTGCCGCGGCCACGCCGCCCATGCCCGGCATCCGCAGGTCCATCAGGATGACGTCGAAGGGGTCGGTCCCCGCAAGGACCACCGCCGCCTCGCCGTCGGCGGCTTCCGTCGTTTCGGCGCCAAGGGCGCTCAGCACGGTGCGGACCAGGTCCCGATTGACCGGATTGTCGTCGACCACCAGCACGCGACAGGCGGCGAGACCGTCGGCCGCCCGGATCGAGGCGCTCGGCACGGCCGTCGGCTCGACCTCGTCGGCGGGCAGTTCGAACCAGAAGCGGCTGCCTTGGCCAAGGGCGCTTTCGACCCCGATTTGGCCGCCCATGGCCTCCACCAGGCCCTTGCAGATGGCCAGGCCCAGCCCCGTGCCGCCGTGTCGTCGCGTCGAAGAGCCGTCGATCTGCGAGAAGCGCTTGAAGAGCTGGCCGAGCCGATCGGCCGAAACGCCCCCGCCGGTGTCGCGGACCGAGATCCGAAGCGTGTTCGGATCCCGGTCCCATTCGACTTCGACCGTGATCCCGCCGCGGTCGGTGAACTTGACGGCGTTGCCGATCAGATTGAGCAGCACCTGGCGCACGCGGTCGGGCGCGATGAACAGGGCCTGGGGCAGTAACTCGACGCCGAGGGTGTCGAGCGCGATCCCCTTCTCCTGGGCCTGGCAGGCGAAGAGGTCCAGCGCGTCCTCGACCAGACGGCGTGGGTCGCACGGGGTCCTGCGGATCTCGACCTGGCCGGCTTCGAGCTTGGAGAAGTCAAGAATGTCGTTGATGGTCGACATCAGGGCCTGGCCCGCATGGGCGACCCGGTCGAGGAATCGCCGGGTGGTGGGCGACAGTTCTGGCTGGGTCTCGATCAGACGTGAGAAGCCGAGCACGGCCGTCAGCGGCGTGCGCAGCTCGTGGCTCATGTTCGACAGGAACTCGGACTTCACCGCCGCGGCGGCCTCGGCCTCCGCCCGGGCCTCCACCAGCGCGGCCTCCATCGCCTTGCGCGCGGTGATCTCGCGCGCGACGTCCTGGATCGCGACCAGCGCGCCGGCCTCGTCGAAGGACAGCTTCGGCTGGCCTTCCAGCCAGATCCACCGTCCGTCCCTGTGTTGCGCCCGGAACTCGTAGGGCTCCGAAACCGCCGAAGGGCCTCGGCGGATCAGGGTTGTGTAGTAGTTGATCATGTGGTCCCGATCGTCGGGGTGGGTCAGGTCCACGACGCGGCGGCCGATCAGTTCCTCGGGCTCGCGGCCCAGCACGCTGCGGCACGCCGGCGAGATGAAGAGGATTTCGCCGGTGGGCTTGAAGGTGGCGATCATGTCGCTGGCGTTGTCTGCCAGCAGGCGATAGCGCGCCTCGTTCTCGGCGAGGGCGGCCTGGGCCCTGCGATCCTCGGTGATGTCGCGAACCGTGCCCATCATGAACGCAGGGGCGCCGTCCGCGCCCTTGACGATGATCGAGCTGCCCGAGACGCAACGCTCCTCGCCGTCGGGACGGACGATGCGTGTGGCCACGTTGTAGTCCGCCTCGCCCGTGCGCAGGCGTTCGGCGATCCGCGCCAGGGTCCAGGCGCGCTCGTCGGGATGGATCCGATCGTTGAACATTTCGGCCTCGGGCCGCTCGACGCAGACCAGGCCGTAGATCTCGAACATCTTGGGCGAGACGTCGAGGCGGCGTGTCCGCAGGTCGTATCGCCAATAGCCAAGACCGCCGATCTCTTCGGCGAGCAGCGCGCGCTGGGCCTGTTCGCGGGCGTCGTCGCGCGCCGCGATCAGCTCCAGTTCCAGGGCCTTGCGGTCGGCGATGTCGCGGGAGACGCAGACGATCTCCCGCGGCGCGCCGTCCTCGTCCCGCACGAGCTGAAGGTTGGATTCGACCCAGACATAGTGGCCAAGCTTGTGCCGCGACCGGTGTTGGATCGTCTTGTGGTCCAGGCCTCGCGACATGTCGCCGAAGACCGCCATGACCGCGTCTCGGTCCTTCGGATGCAGGACGTCCGGAACGGTCAGCCCGGTGGTCTCGGGCACGGTGTAGCCCAGCAGTCTCTCGATGGCCGGAGAGATGAACTTGCCGCCCCCCGAAAAGTCGTAGCGCGTGATGACGTCGCCGGCGTGCTCGGTGACCAGGCGGTAGTTCTTCGTGCGGCGATCGAGGGTTTCGATCGTTTCGACGGTCTCGGTGACGTCCTGGAAGAGCCCGAAAATGGCCGTCGGCCGCCCCTGATCGTCCCGTTCGCACACGCCGCGGCTGACCACGTGCCGCAGGGCGCCGTCCGCGCGGATGAGCCGGAGCTGGAAGTCGAAGCCTGTTCCGGTTTTCAGCGCGGAGGTCACATGGCGACGGACCGGTTCGCGATCATCGGGGTGGTAGAAGGCGAGCATGTCGTCGCGGTTGGGGTCGAAGGTCTCCCGATCGACCCCGTAGATCTCGTACACCGCGTCCGACCAGGCGACGGTGTTGGTCGAGAGGTCCAGGCGCCAATGGCCGACGCCCGCCATGGTTTCGGCGATCTCGAGCAGGCGCTGCTTTTCCCGCGACTCCCGATGGGCCCTGGCGAGTTCGAACTGATCGACCACGATCCCCGCCAGCAGTCTCAACCGCTCCAGCGCCGCGTCGTCGGGGCGGGGGCGCGGCTTGTCGTCGAGGACGCAAAGCGTTCCCAGATTGTGGCCGTCCTTCGTCGTCAGGACGGCGCCGGCATAGAAGCGCAGGCGGGGCGCGCCGGCGACCAAGGGATTGGCGGCGAAGCGCGGGTCGGCCGCGGCGTCTTCGACGACCATGACGGACTCGGGTCCGAACTCTATGGCGTGCGCGCAGAACGCCTGGTCGCGCGGCGTCTCGGCGGCGTCGAGGCCCAGTCTGGCCTTGAACCAGAGGCGTCGCGCGTCGACCAGGGAAACCAGGGCGATCGGGGCGTCGAAGAGGTTTCCGGCCAGGTGCGCCAGCCGGTCGATCGCCGCATCCGCCTGAGTGTCCAGGACGCCGAACGACCTCAAGGCCTCAAGCCTGAGCGTCTCACGATCGCTCATTATCGCTCCCCGCTGACTGGTCTCTCACGACCTTACAGAGGCAGACGCCGCGAAAAGGCTAACGCCTTGTGTGGCCGATTGGCGCAGGTTCCGGTCCTGGTGTGTCCGGCCGTTGGGGGCCAGGGAGGGCCGGTCTTCCGGACGTTCGCCAGAATGCGCTTCGACCCGTCTCAGTCCTCGCGCTTGGCGCCGTCCAGGTCGCGCTGCAGCCGGTCGGCGCGCGCCGCGTCCAGGGCCTTGTCGGCCTTGGTGCGGCCGAACCGGGCGCGGTTCTCGGCGGCCCGGGTCTTGGCGTCGGTCTTGGCCTTGGCCTTGCGGGCCTGGTTCAGGTTGAGGATCTCGGCCATCGCTAGCCCTTCTTCTTCGGTCCAACGGGAGGCGGCGTCGCGGGCCGCAGGATCAGGGTGGACTGCAGGCGCAGGGTTTCGCCCTTCTTCAGCACGAACGGCGCCCGCCCTGGAAAGACGCAGTTCTGCATCGACAGTTCCCGGCGCAGGATCCAGCGGGTGATCGGCGCGCCGTTGGCCTTGCAGGCCAGGCCCACGGTCCAGGCCGGCGCGCCGTCGCCCGGCGTCCAGGCGAAGCCCATGGCCTTGCCGGCCTCGACCGGCCCGACGGCCGGGGCCACGGCCTTGCCGCCGGAGCCGAAGTTCAGACGGTCGGGCCTGACCAGCCGCACCGAGAAGCCGCCATAGCCCTTCTCGTCGTCGCTCCCGCCCAGCGCCAGGGTGTCGGACCGCGCGGTGATCGCCGTGTCGAAGTCGATGCGCCGCGCGCCGGCCTTGAGCGGATAGACGCGGACCTTGGTGGTCTCGCGCGCCACATAGTTCACCTCGGGCGTCGAGTTGACGATCCAGTCGGCGTTGACCACCAGGGTTCCGCCGCCGGCGCTGTCGCCCTTGAAGCGCTTCTCGCGGACATGGAAGGTCAGGCCCTTCATGAACCAGCCGTCGGCGAGGGCTTTGCCGTCGACCAGCACCTGATGCCAGCTCCAGAACGCCCCGCGCTGGTGCAGGTGGTCGGCGGGGCGGTCCTCGGTCAGCACCGCGCCGTCGGGCGCCCAGATCGGGTGGACGTAGTTCAGCCGGCCGGCCTCGCGCGGATCGGCCGGGGCGGTGCGGTAGAACAGGACGCTCTTGCCGCCGTCGGTGATCGTGACCCCGTCGGCGGTGAAGGCCGCATCGACCCTGGGCGAGGGCGTGGCGGGCGAGAGGGCGGCGGGCGCGGGCGGGGAAGGCGTCGGGGCGGCGGCTTCAGGAGCCGGCTGGACCGGAGCCGTGGACGCTTCGGCCTGGGCCCGGGCCGTTCCCGCCGAGGCCATTCCCATCAGGCCGCCGGCCAGCACGACCAGGGCGGCGGCGAGCGATCGGATCATCGGTGTTTCCCCCTGCGGCGGCTCGCCGAGTGATAGCTAGGAACGCGACCTCCGCAAAGTCGCAACCTTGGCTAGAACATAAGGCGAACATCGCCTGTTCGCAAGTCTCCTGGAAACTGCGCCGCGACCCCGGCCGTTGCCTATGCCGGACGTCCATCAACAGGAGGAAACACCATGATCGACGCTTCGCAAATCCGTGAGCACCTAGAGGTGGTCGGCTCGGACGGCGGCCATGTCGGCCGGGTGGATCATGTGGTCGGCGGCGAGATCGAGCTGGCCAAGCTCGACCTGGGCGGCGGCCTCAAGCATCACCTGATCCCGGTCACCTGGGTCGACCATGTCGACGACGACGGCGTGCACCTGAGCCTGACCAAGGACGACGCCAAGGCGCGCTGGCGCGAAAAGCACTAAGGGGCGCGCGGCCGCCGGTCGCGACGATTGACAGCCGCGTCGCGCTGACCGATCCCTCGCCCGCCAACGGGTGAGGGATCGCGCATGTACCAGCTCTATTACAGTCCCAGCACGGCCGCCCTGGCGGCGCACTGGATGCTGATCGAGATCGGCGCCCCGTTCGAGCTGGTCCTGACCGACCTGGCGACCGGCGCCCACAAGCGCCCCGACTATCTGAAGCTCAATCCGGGCGGGGTGGTGCCCACCCTGATCGTCGACGGCGCGCCGGTGCTGGAGAGCACGGCGATCCTGATGCTGTTGGCCGAGCGCCACCCCGACAAGGGCCTGGCGCCGGCGGTCGGGACGCCCGAACGCGCCGCCTATTTCCAATGGATGGTCTATCTGGCCAACGCCCTGCTGCCCGGCTTCCGCGCCTGGTACTATCCGCACGAGCCGGCCGGCGAGGCCAACGCCGAGGCCGCCCAGGCGGCGGCCCGGGCGCGGATCGAGGCGGTCTGGGACCGCGTCGACGCCCAGCTGGCGGCCAAGGGGCCCTACATGCTGGGCGAGCGGCTGTCGGCGGTCGACTTCCTGGCGACCATGCTGATGCGCTGGTCGCGCAACACGCCCAGGCCGGCGACCGCCTGGCCCCACATCGCCCGCTACCTGGCGAGGATGCGGGCCATGCCGTCCCTGCGCGAGGTCCACGCCCGCGAGGGGCTGACCGATTGGATCGACGGCTAGGCTTAGCGCGGGGGCAGGGCCCCGGCGAAGTCGATCACGCACATGTAGCCGTAGGCGCGGTGCGGACCGCAGGCCACGCCGGCCAGCTGGTAGCCCGAGCCGAAGATGTTGCGGCGGTGGCCGCGGCCGGGAACGCCGCTGTCGATGATCAGCTGGCGGACGACATCGCGCGGGTCGTCGAAGCCGTAGGAGATGTTCTCGGCCGAGAGGCCGGCCCAGACGCCCTGGCCGCGCAGCCGCCGGCCCAGCGAGCCGGCCGGGCCGTGGCCGACGTCGCCGCGCGGGCCCTGGGTCTGGGCGTGCTGGCGGGCCGCGGCGGCGATGCGCCGGTCCGGCTCCAGGGGCGGCAGCGAGGCCTGGCGCTCCAGGAAGTCGATCGCCTCCTCGACGGCGGCGGGATCGTCGCTCCGGTTCAACTCGCGGCGCAGCTCGTCGGCGTATTCGGCGGGCTGGGCGCGGGCGAAGTTGAGCTCTTCGAGGACGGCGTCGTCGAGACGGGCGACCAGGGAGGCGGCTTGGGCGGCGGGCGCCAGGGCGAGGAACAACAGACCGGCGAACGCCGGAGCCAAGGCCATGCGGCCGGAAATGCGCATGCGCGCTCTCTCCGTGAATCAGACGCCCCGGGCCCGACCTAGCACGCCTTTGGCGATGCGTGCAGTCGCGCGGAATGTCGCGGCTAACTTCAGGCCGCGACGGAAGGCGAGGTCGCGGCGTGGGCGTGCCGGATCGTCACCGTCATGCCGCCAGCGGAGACCACCGTCATTTGACCGTCCAGTTGCTTGACCAGCGCGTCGACGATCACCGTGCCCAGGCCGCCGGGTTTGTCCGGGGCGGGATTGGCGGCCTTGCCGACGCCGTTGTCGCTGACCGTCAGCGTCCAGGCGTCCTCGTCGCTGGCGAAGGTCACCATGACGCGGGCGTCGTCCTTGAACGTCGGGAACGCGTACTTGATGGCGTTGATCAGCAACTCGGTGACGATCAGGCCGATGCTGACGGCCTTGTCCGAACTGATCGAGCCGTGGTCGGCGACCACCTCCAGGACGATCGGCTGGCCGTCGCCGATCATCGAGGCCGCCAGGCTGGCGCATAGCTTGGTCAGATAGGGACCGACCTCGATCAGGTCGACGCCGCCCGAGGCGTGCAGGTGCGATTGCACCTCGGCCACCGAGATCACCCGCTGATGGGCGTCCTTCAGGTGAAAGCGGATTTCGTCGGAGGTGACGGCCCGGGCCTTGAGCATCAGGATGCTGGCGATGATCTGCAGGCTGTTGGCGACCCGGTGCTGCATCTCCTGCAGCAGCACCTCCTTCTGGTTCAACAGGTCGCGCGTGCGGGCGAGCAGGCCTTCCTTCTCGCGCTCGATCCCGCGTCGCGCCGTGATGTCGGTGAAGGCCAACAGGATCGTCGAGTTGACGCTGGTCTCGTAGATCACCTTGCGGGCGTTCAGCAGCATGATCCGCCGGCCCAGGCCCGGGAAGTCGTGATCGACCTCGAAGCCGTTCATGGCCACGCGCTCGGGGATGATCGTCTCCAGCAGCACGCGCAGGGCGGGGATGTCCCATTGGCCGTCGCCCAGGGCGTAGAGCAGGCGGCCCACGGTGTGTTCGGGATCGACCTTGAAGGTCTCGTAGAACGAACGGCTGGCGGCCAGCACCAAGAAGGCGGAATCGAGCACCAGCAACGGTTCGTGGATGGTGTCCACGATCGCTTGGGCCAGTGTCTGTGCGTCTTCAATCCCGGGGATCGGACGCGGCATGGTGAATAGAATCCGATCCTAGACGCAAGATCGCGGACGGCGGCGGATAGGCGCCGATGGCTCTATTCTAGGCCAATTCCGGGCCGACGTCCTGAAATGCGCGAAGCCAACGGGCCCTAACGGCCGCCGCCCGTGATTTCCTTGATCAGCGCCTGGACCGGAGCTTTGCCGCCGGCGTTCCACACGGCCTTCAGGTGGGCCAGGGTCTGCTCGGCGGCGCCTTCGAACTTCCAGTCGCAGTCGACGATCTTGCAGTTGCTGAACACCGGGGCCTCGCCGCCGGCGAAGATCAGGCGGCAGTCGCGGAATTCGCAGTCGGAAAAGTGCTCGCCGTCCAGCGACACGGTTTCGTGGTTGTAGGCGGTCGAGCTTGGCATGCGCCGTCTTTCACTGATCGTCGGTCGGGGGCTTGGGCGGCGCCGCATCGGCGGCCGCCTGCTTGGCGGCGGCCTTGTCGGCCGCCTTCTGGGCCAGCTTCTGGGCCTTCAGGCGCTCGCGTTCCTGGCGTTCGAAATTGTAGTTCGGGGTGCGCGCCATGACGATCTCCTGGCCGCGGGACGCGGCGACAAGGAGCCCTAGCGCGGTTTGGGGCCGACTTACAGCCGTCATCTTCGTCGATGGAGCGAGAATGACGGCTGCAGCCGAAGCGGCGCCTACTTCACGCTGGCGCAGAAGCGCTGGATGCGCGCGCAGGCGTCTTCCAGCACGTCGCTCGAGGTGGCGTAGCTGATGCGGAAGAACGGCGACAGGCCGAACGCCGCACCATGGACCACAGCCACGCCCTCGGTCTCCAGCAGTTCCACGGCGAAGTCCTCGTCGGTCTCGATGACCTTGCCGCTAGGCGCGGTCTTGCCGATCAGGCCGGCGCAGGAGGGATAGACGTAGAACGCGCCTTCCGGGGTCGGGCAATGCAGGCCGGTGGCCTGGTTCAGCATCGACACCACCAGGTCGCGGCGCTCCTGGAACAGCTTGGCGTTCGGCTTGATGAAGTCCTGCGGGCCGTTCAGGGCTTCCAGCGCCGCCCACTGCGAGATCGAGCAGGGGTTGGAGGTCGTCTGGCTGATCATCTTGCCCATGGCCTTGATCAGCGCCTCGGGGCCGCCGGCGTAGCCGATGCGCCAGCCGGTCATCGAATAGCCCTTGGAGACGCCGTTCATCGTCAGGGTGCGGTCGTAGAGTTGGGGCTCGACCTGGGCGATGGTGGTGAACTCGAAGTCGTCGAACACCAGGTGCTCGTACATGTCGTCGGTCAGCACCCAGACGTGTGGGTGGCGCAGCAGCACGTCGGCGATGGCCCGCAGCTCGGCGCGGGTGTAGGCGCCGCCCGACGGGTTGGACGGGCTGTTGATGATCAGCCACTTGGACTTGGGCGTGATCGCCGCTTCCAGCGCTTGCGGCGTGATCTTGAAGCCGCTTTCGGCGGTGGTCTCGACCGACACCGGCGTGCCGCCGGCCAGCAGGGTCATGTCGGGATACGACACCCAGTACGGGGCGGGGATGATCACCTCGTCGCCCGGGTTCAGGGTGGCGACCAGGGCGTTGTAGATCACCGGCTTGCCGCCCGGGGCGACGTGGATCTGGGCCGGCTTGTAGTCCAGGCCGTTCTCGCGCTTGAACTTGGCGCAGATGGCGGCCTTCAACTCGGGCATGCCGTCCGGATCGGTGTACTTGGTCTTGCCGGCCTTGATGGCGGCGATGGCGGCGTCCTTGATGTTGTCGGGGGTGTCGAAGTCCGGTTCGCCGGCGGAGAGGGCGATCACGTCCCGGCCGCTCGCCTTCAGGGCGCGCGCCTTGGCGCTGATCGCGATGGTGGCGGACGGGGCGATGCGCCGCAGGGCGGCGGACTCGAGCGACATGGTTCAGGACTCCCCTGGGAGGACGTGGACTCGAAGGCCCGGTTTCAGGATTGCGGCGGTGTTTACGCCCGGGCTTGCCGCGGCGCAACGCACCAAAGGCCGCATCGCGCGGGGTTCTTGCGCGGATCCGAGACGCGCGATACCGCTATCACCGTTCGAAGACGAGAGGCCGCGCCGCATGACGGGCGGCCCCGGGGAGGAACGACCACATCGGCCGCCGACGGCGGTCGATCGACGCAACGACGTCTTGAAGGGGGAAACCATGACCAAGATCGCCATCCTGGCCGCCGTGGCCGCGCTCGGCCTGTCCGCCGCCGCGCCGATCACGGCCAAGGCCGCCGAGCCGGCCGCCGAAGGCATCATGAAATACGCGATCAACAAGCCGTCCACGGCCTGGAGCGTCTACGGCGCGGGCCAGACCAGCGCGCCGGTCAAGGACAAGGCGGTGACCGGCGGCGCCGGCGTCCGGGTCCAGGTCAATACGCCGACGCCGAACACGCCCTGGGACAGCGGCGCCGGCCAGCCGGTGGGGGGCAAGATCACCAAGGGCGACATCATCACCATCGCCTTCTGGGCCAAGGCCGAGCCGGTAGACGGCGGGCCGGCCACGGCGAACATCAGCTCGGTGCGCGTCCAGCAGACGGCCGCGCCGTGGGGCGGCATCGTCGAGGGCAAGGTGGCGGTCACCGGCGAATGGCAGATCTATACGGTCAGCGGCCGCGCCAGCATGGACGCCGAGCAGGGCGGGGCCGGCGTGTCCCTGCACCTGGGCAGCGCCAAGCAGACAGTGGTGCTGGGTCCGCTGTTCGTGCTGGATTTCGGGCCCAAATACGATCCGGCGACGATGAAGTAGTCGTTCAGGCCTTCCCGCGCATGTGCTGCACGAACGCCTCCAGGTGCTTGCCCAGATAGGCCAGGGTCTTCTCGTCGATCACCTGGCCGTTCTCGATCTTGGTGTGGGCCTGGCCGACCAGCATCTCGCCGAGCGGCCAGTATTCGGCCGAGACCTTGCGCAGCGACTGGCGCAGGGCGTCCTGGGCGCGGACGGTGCCGGTGACGCCGGGCGAGGCGCCGACGATGCAGGCGGTCTTGCCGTGCAGGGCCGAGGGGCTGCCGCGCGAGGCCCAGTCGATGGCGTTCTTCAGCACGCCGGTAACCCCGCCGTTGTATTCGGGGCAGGCCAGCAGCAGGGCGTCGGCGCCGCGGACGGCGTCCTTCCAGGCCTTGACCGGCGCGGGATCGCCCTGGTCCTCGACGTCCTGGTTGAACAGCGGCAGGTCGTGCAGGCCGAAGATCTCGATCGTCACGTCCTGGGGCGCGCACTCCTGGGCGGCGCGCAGCAGGGCGGTGTTGAACGAGGCGGCCCGCAGGCTGCCGGAGACGCCGAGAAGTTTCATGCGAGGGCTCCGCTGCTGGAGCGGCGGACCCTAGTTGGCGCCGGCGTTTGGGGAAAGCCGGATCAGCCGGTGAGGGCGGTCTTCATCGGCGCCTGGCTCCAACCGCCGGCGACTCCGTCCAGCGAGGCCTCGACATGGGCCCAGAGGCGCTCCAGGTCGCGGGCGGCGGGGCCGCCCGGCTCCAGCTCGGCCACGCAGCGGCCCTGGGCCATCGCCTTCTGGAAGGCCTCGCGGGAGCGCAGGCCATGCGGCGCCAGCGGCAGGCCGCAGAACCGCAGGGCCTCCATGATCTCCGGGAAGGCCACCGGGGCGACATCGGAGCGGTTGGTGTGGGCCTGGTTCAGCACCACCATGCCGCCCTTGCCCAGGCGGCGGACGGCCTCGGCCGTGCGTACGATCGGGGCCAGGTCGAGGAACGAGGGCCGGCCCGCCACCAGGCAGACGTCGGCGATGTTCACCGCCTGGGCGACATCGGCCTCGGGCAGGGCGGGCGTGTCGATGAACAGGTAGTCGACGCCGTCCCGCATCGCGTTGGACTTGGTCAGGAACAGCTTGCCGGCGGTGATGTCGGCCAGGGCCGGCCCGGGTTCGCCGCGCGCCCGCAGGGCGTCCGACGCCGATCGCTGCGGGTCGATGTCGGCCAGCAGCACCTTGCGGCCCCGCAGGAAGGCCATCAGCGCCAGGTTCACGGCCAGGGTCGTCTTGCCCGATCCGCCCTTCCGGGAAAGCACAGTAATTGTCTTCACGACTTGCACTCTTCGCCCAGACCGAGCGGCTGGTTCCCGCAGCCGCAAAGTTCCCCAAGGTGCGTCACTGTGACAGTCAAGGTATGAACAGAACTTCAACCTGTAGATTTATTTGACGCTGGAGCCAAATTTCGCCGCAAACCTTTGCGCTGTCAGGGAAAACCGTGGTCCGCGCGACGGGCTCAGCTGGCCCGGGCGTCGCGGCCGTGGCCGTCCAGGGCCAGCAGGGCGGCGACGTGGCCCCACAGGCGGTCGATCTCCCGGGCGGCCGGGGTCGCGGCGTCCCATTCGCCGACCGACAGTCCCCGGGCGATCGCCTGCTGGTAGATGGTCCGTGCGCGCAGCCCGATCGGCGCGACCGGCAGGCCGCAGAAGCGCAGCGCCTCGACCGCCTGCCGCACGCTGGCGGGCTCGAACCCGCCGCGCTTGGACGGCGCTTGGTTCAGCACGATCAGCCCCGCCTTGCCCAGCCGCCGGACCATTTCGGCCGAACGGGCCACCGAGGCGATGTCCAGGAAGGTGGGGCGGCAGACCAGGATGCACAGGTCGGCGGAATTGACCGCCACGGCCACGTCGGCGTCCGGCGCGGCGGGGGTGTCGATCAGCATCACATCGTAGCCGTCGTGTTCGGCGTGAGCGCCGGTCTGGAACAGCTTGCCGGCGTTGATCTCGGCCAGGCAGGGGCCCGATCCGCCGCGCGCCCGCAGGGCGTCGGAGGCCGAGCGCTGAGGATCGATGTCGGCCAGCAGGGTCTTCCATCCCGCCAGATGGGCGGTGAGGCTCAGATTGATCGCCAGGGTCGTCTTGCCGGCCCCGCCCTTGCGGGAAATGACAGCCAGGGTCTTCACGTCCGACGCTCTCCCAACGCGTTTCCGGTCCGACGGCCGGAAAGCCTGTGGATAACTTAGCCGCCTGTTACGACGGGTTCGCAACGGAAATGTCGTGTTTGGAGAATCTTAACCTTGGCGCCGCCCCGCGCCACGGGAAGCGTGACAATAAAATGGGCGGTCGCCGGGCGATTTTCGCCCGGACCGCGCCGGATCGCGCCCCCTTGACCGCGCCCGGGGCATGGGCGAGGCAGGCGGATGCTTCGTCGCCTGATCGACTTCTTCACCAACATGGACGCCCGGGCCTGGCGAACGGTCGCGGTGTCGTTCGTGCTGTTCGGCGGGGTGGGCGTGGTCTTCCTGTTCGGGGCCCAGCTGCTGGGCCTGAACGGCGAAGTCACGGTCGAACAGTGGCTGAGCGCCGCCCACGGGCCCTGGGCCCTGCCGGTCGCGGTCGGCGCCTTCGCGGTCCTGGCCTTCATCGGCGTGCCGCAGTTCGTGCTGATCGCCGCGGCCGTGGTCGCCTTCGGGCCCTGGACGGGGTTCGCCTACAGCTGGATCGGCACCCTGGTCTCTTCGATGGTCGGGTTCTGGCTGGGACGGACGTTCGGCGGCCGGCTGCTGCAGGACCTGGCCGGCGACGGCGTGGCCAAGTTCATGAAGCTGATCGGCAAGAACGGCTTCCTGGCCAGCCTGATCGTCCGGCTGGTGCCTTCCGCGCCGTTCATCGTGGTCAACATGGCCGCCGGCGTCACCCCGATGAAGGTGCTCGACTTCGCGGCCGGCACCGCCGTCGGCATCATCCCGAAGATCGCCCTGACCGCCTTCGCCGGCAACTCCATCGTCCAGGCTCTGAAGGGCGGCGGCCAGCGGCACATCGTCATGCTGGTGGTGGCCGTGGCGGTCTGGATCGCCGCCGGCCTGGTCGCCCGCGCCTGGCTCAAGAAGCGCGAAACGGCGGAGTAGGGCAGGGCGGTTCGCGCCGCCTGAGCGGGCCTGACTGGGTCGTTTGACGCGCCGATCCCCCGCTCCCTCGCACGACTCATCTCAACCGAGGGGTGTCTCTGGTCGAAACTTGCTTGGCGTGCGGCCAATCGCGCGATTAACGCAAAATGCTTGCTGGCTTTTGGGTCGCTGTGTAGAAAGCAACTCATGAACGTCGCGCGCCAACTGCTTTCGCTTCGGCTTACCAACCCCTGGGCGCTCTAGGGGCCGCGCTTCGTCGTGGCCGGGCGTGCAGGGGATGACTGAACCCGCCGCCCCCAAGGTCAGAATTGGCCCCACGCAGACACCTTCCGACGAGTAGCTCCATGACCGCCCCCGTATCACCCGCCGCTTCTGAAAAGCGCGACAACGTCGTCATTTTCGACACCACCATGCGCGACGGCGAGCAGTCGCCCGGCGCATCGATGTCGCACGATGAAAAGCTGGAACTGGCCAAGATTCTCGAGGAGATGGGGGTCGACGTCATCGAGGCCGGCTTCCCGATCGCCTCGAACGGCGACTTCGAGGCGGTCCGCGAGATCGCCAAGATCGTCAAGAACTCCACCATCGCCGGCCTGTGCCGCGCCCACCAGGTCGACATCGACCGCTGCGCCGAAGCCCTGAAGGGCACGCAGCGCGGCCGCATCCACGTGGTGATCGCCACCAGCGACCTGCACATGAAGCACAAGCTGCAGATGGAGCCGGACGCCGTCATCGACGTGATCGCCCGCTCGGTCGGCCACGCCCGCAACCTGCGCGACGACGTCGAGTGGTCGGCCGAGGACGCCACTCGCAGCGACCGCCAGTTCCTGCGCCGCGCCATCGAGACGGCGATCAAGGCCGGGGCCACGACGATCAACCTGCCCGACACGGTGGGCTACACCTATCCGTCCGAGTACGCCGACCTGTTCAGCTGGATGACCCAGAACGTCGAGGGCGCCGACAAGGTGATCTTCTCGACCCACTGCCACAACGACCTGGGCCTGGCCGTGGCCAACAGCCTGGCCGGCGTGCAGGGCGGGGCCCGCCAGATCGAGTGCGCGATCAACGGCCTGGGCGAGCGGGCCGGCAACGCGGCGCTGGAAGAGATCGTCATGGCCCTGAAGGTGCGCGGCGACAAGCTGCCGTTCCAGACCGGCATCG
>Ga0209564_1001399_pt1 | contig 25052 bp, 24 predicted proteins | sample AraplaCol_mMF_r2_FD_184272 | JGI IMG/M metagenome (GOLD analysis project Ga0209564, IMG submission 184272) | Arabidopsis root microbial communities from North Carolina, USA - plate scrape MF_Col_mMF_r2 (SPAdes) (version 3) | ecosystem: Host-associated > Plants > Roots > Endosphere | place: USA...
GCGGTGGTCAGCGGAGTGCCGGCCGGGCCGGTGTTGACGATGTCCACCGTGCCGTCGGCCTTCTTGACCAGCCAGGTCCAGCCGGAGCCGAAGTTGCCCACGGCGGATTTGACGAAAGCTTCCTTGAAGGCGGCATAAGAGCCGAACTTGGCGTTGATGGCCGCAGCGAGCGCGCCGCCGGGTTCACCGCCGCCGGCGGGCTTCATGCAGTTCCAGAAAAAGGTGTGGTTCCAGATCTGGGCCGCGTTGTTGTAAACGCCACCGCTGGACTTCTTGACGATCTCTTCGAGCGTCATGGATTCGAACTCGGTGCCCTTTTGCAGGTTGTTGAGGTTCACCACATAGGCGTTGTGGTGCTTGCCATGGTGGTACTCAAAGGCTTCCTGGCTGTAATGCGGCGCCAACGCGTCGATTGGGTAAGGGAGTGGTGGGAGCTTGTGTTCCATGATTTTCCTCGTGGTGATGAATAAACTGTTGTTGGACGGGCTTGAACGATTCGAACGGTGTGAGCGCGCTTTTGAAGCTGCGCTTTTTTCAACGTTATCCAGCCCATTGTAAAAACTAAATCAGCCGGCGCGCTGTGACGGTCAAATCGACCTCGCCGCCGGCAAGGGTAGCGCGCACGGGCTGGCCTTGATGCGTATCCTCCGGCCGGGTGATCGGTTGCCCCTGCAGGTCGGCCAGCCAGGCATAACCGCGCTGGAGGACCAGCTTGGGGTCAAGCAATTCCAGCCGCAGCTGCGCGCGCTCCAGCCGCTGCTGGCCCCGCTGCAGGCTGCCTTTGACCTCTCGCGGGAAATCATTCGCCAGGGACTGAAGCCTGAGCCGCTCGTGCTGCAGGGTCGAGCGCAGGGCATGGTTCAGGCTTTGTTCCAGGCCGGCCAGGCGAGCGTGCTGCCGCGTCACCAGATGAGAGGGCCGGCTGACCCGCGATGCCGCCCAGTCCAGGCGCTGGTTATGCGCCTGCAATTGCCGGTCCACACCGTTTTGCAGGCGCGACAAGGCCAGCCCCAGCGCACCCAGCCAGACGCTTTGCGGCTGCGCGCACAGCTCGGCCGCGGCGGTAGGCGTTGGTGCCCGCACATCGGCGCAGAAGTCGGCAATCGTGAAATCGGTTTCATGGCCCACGCCGCTGACCACGGGCACCGGCGAAGCCACGATGGCCCGCGCGAGCTGTTCGTCGTTGAAGGCCCACAAGTCCTCCATCGCGCCGCCACCGCGCACAAGCAGGATGACATCAACCTTGTCCTGCCCGAGCCGCTGATAAGCCTTGTGCAAGGCCTCGCGCAGCTCGCCCGCAGCCTGGGCGCCCTGCACGCTGGCTGGGTAAATGACGACCGGAATGTGCGGCACGCGCCGCTGGAGCGCGGTCGCCACGTCATGCAGCGCTGCAGCGCCCAGGGAGGTGACCAGACCGATGGCGCGCGGCATCTGGGGCAAGGGGCGTTTTCGGCCCGGGTCGAAAAGCCCCTCGGCTTCCAGCCTGGACTTGAGCTGCAGGAACTGCTCGAACAGGTTGCCCTGCCCCGCCTGCCGCATGGACTCCACCACCAGCTGCAGCTCGCCGCGCGGTTCATACACGCCCAGGCGCCCCCGCAACTCCACCAGCTGGCCGTCCCGCGGGGAAAAATCCAGCAAACCGGCCGCGCGGCGAAACATGGCGCAGCGAACCTGGCCTTGCTCGTCTTTAAGGGAAAAGTAGCAATGGCCGCTGGCGGCACGCGAAAAGCCGCTGATCTCGCCCTGCACGGCGACCGGATTGAAACGCGCTTCCAGGCTGTCCGCGATGGCGTGCAGCAAGGAGCCCACGCCCCAGACACGCGTGCCCGCCTCACGCCCCGCCGGGAAAGGCCTGCCGGGACGAGCGGCCGGCTCAAACATGGCTAAACCCCTTGATTTCTCGAGGGCAGTACTCCACAGAACGCCGCCCTGCGTGGGCGAAAGCCCCTGTTTCCTGCGGACCGCACGATAAATTCGTGTAACTCATTGATTTTGAATAACTTAATTCTGCTCAAATTTTCATCGTTCTGTCATATACGCGATCCGGCGCGGCTTGCGGGGGTTGCCGCCCTTAGTTGCTCACAAAGTTATCCACAAGTTCTGTGGGCTATGTCTGACAAAACGGGATGTTGAAAACATTCGTGCGCCATGGCCGCGCATCGTGAAGCACCGCAGTATCTCTAAGCCATAATCCACCACAAATTATTTGCTTGGAGATGTGCATTGTTTTCGATCATACAAGCCGCGGGCTGGCCGATCTGGCCCTTGGTTGCCTGTTCTGTCCTGGCCCTTGCCCTGGTTATCGAGCGTTTCACCAGCCTCAAAATCCGCAAAGTCGCCCCTCCCAAACTGCTTGACGAAGCCATCACTGTCTCCCGCGCTTCCATCCCTTCTCCGGATGTTGTAGCGCAGCTTGAGCAGAACTCGGTGCTCGGCGAGGTGCTGGCCAGCGGCTTTCGCGCGCTGAACACCAACCCGCGTATCAGCGAGGACGACCTGCGCTCCATCCTGGAAGGTGCCGGGCGCCAGGCCGCGCACAAGCTGGAGCGTTACCTGGCCGCCTTGGCAACCATCGCTTCCGCCGCCCCATTGCTGGGCCTTCTGGGCACGGTGATCGGCATGATTGAAATTTTCGGCTCCCAGGCCGGCGGCGGTGCAAGCGGTGCGGCCGGCGGCAACCCGGCACAGCTCGCCCAGGGCATTTCGATCGCCCTCTACAACACGGCTTTCGGCCTGATGGTGGCGATTCCGGCGCTGATCTTCTGGCGCTATTTCCGGGCCCGCGTGGACGGCTACCTGCTGACCATGGAGCTGGCCGCCGAACGCTTCGTGCGCCACCTCAACACTTTGCGTAAATGAACTTCCGCCCTCACCCCCACGATGAACCGGAGATCAATCTGATCCCGTTTATCGACGTACTGCTCGTGGTGCTGATCTTCCTGATGCTCTCCACCACCTACAGCAAGTTCACCGAGCTTCAGGTCAAGCTGCCGGTGGCCGACGCCGAGCAGCAGCGCGACTACCCCAAGGAAGTCATCGTCGCGGTGAGCAGCGACGGCCGCTACATGGTCAACAAGACCCTGGTCGAGGGCCGGGGCATCGAGGTGCTGGGCGCCGCGCTGGCCGAGGCGGCCAAAGCCGGCAAAGAGAGCGTCATCATCATCAGCGCCGATGCCAACGCCACGCACCAGGCGGTCATTACGGTGATGGAGGCGGCGCGCCGCCAGGGCCTCACGCAGATCACTTTTGCCACCCAGAGCGCCGCCATGGCCGGGGCGAAATAAGCACCCGGCTTTCCGCCGGTCCCAACCGCCGCCCTTCCCCGCGAAACGGCCGTGAAAAACCTCTTGCAGAACGCCTGGCTGACCCGTGGCGGGTTGGCCCGGCTGCTCTGGCCGCTGGCACAATGCTTCGGCCTGCTGGTGGGCATGCGCCTTGCCCTGTACCGCCGCGGCATTTTGCGGTCCGAGCGCTTTGGGGTTCCCGTCGTGGTGGTGGGCAATGTGATTGCCGGCGGCGCCGGCAAGACCCCGCTGGTGATCGCCCTGGTCAAGCATCTGCAAGCACAGCGGGTGAAGGTGGGCGTGGTATCGCGCGGCTACGGGCGCTCCGGTTCGGATTGCGTGGAGGCCACGGCTACCGCGCCGCTCTCGCAGACCGGTGACGAACCGGCCCTGATTCATCGGCTCACGGGCGTACCGGTGTTTGTCGCCCAGGAGCGAACACAAGCCTTGCGGGCCTTGCTCGCCACCTACCCCGAAACAGCCGTAGTGGTCTGCGACGATGGATTGCAGCACTATGCGCTGCAGCGCGACATCGAGATCGCCGCATTCGACGACCGCGGCGTGGGCAACGGCTGGCTGTTGCCGGCGGGCCCGCTGCGCGAGCCCTGGCCAGAACGCACAAGGCAGGGCCTGGACCTGGTGCTGCACACCGGGCAACATCCCGCCTTCGAAGGCTTCACATCGACCCGGCAACTGGCGGACAAGGCCTTTTCGCCCGATGGTGGGCAGGTCGCGTTGGCCAGCCTGCGTGGCCGACCGGTCACTGCGCTGGCGGGCATCGCCAACCCTGAGGCCTTTTTCGGCATGCTCAGGGAAAGCGGCCTGATGCTCGAGGCCTGCATCCCGCTGCCCGACCATCATGTGTTCGCCGAAGCCGACCTGGCCGGGCTGCAAGGACGCACCGTGCTGTGCACCGAGAAGGACGCGGTCAAGCTGTTTGCCCTGCCTGCCGCGGCCGGGCTGGACCTGCTGGCCGTGCCGCTGGTGTTTTCGCCTGAACCGGCTTTTTTCACCGCCTTCGACGCGCTGCTGGCCCCCCTGCTTTCTCCATTACCATCGAAGCATGGACACCAAATTGCTTGAACTGCTGGTCTGCCCCGTGACCAAAGGCCCGCTTGAGTACGACAGGGAAAAGCAGGAGCTTGTCTCCCGCAGCGCCCGGCTGGCTTACCCCGTGCGCGACGGCCTGCCGGTGCTGCTTGAGAACGAAGCACGCACGCTAACTGACGAAGAGCTGGGTCTGTGAGCTTCACCGTCCTGATCCCGGCCCGGCTGGCCTCCACCCGCTTGCCCAACAAACCGCTGGCCGACATCGGCGGCGCGCCCATGGTTGTGCGCGTGGCGCAGCGCGCCATGCAAAGCGCTGCCTTGCGCACAGTCGTCGCGACCGACAGCAACGAAATCATTGAAAAATGCGCCGGCTTCGGCGTCACGGCCGTACTGACCCGCACCGATCATCCCAGCGGCAGCGACCGGCTGGCCGAAGCCTGCGACGTGCTGGGCCTGGCGGATGAGGACATCGTGGTCAACGTCCAGGGCGACGAACCGCTGATAGACCCAGCGCTCATCAACGCGGTGGCGAGCCTGCTCAACGAGCGGCCCGACTGCGCCATGAGCACCGCCGCGCACTCCATAGGCCAGCTCGCGGACCTGCAGAACCCGAATGTGGTCAAGGTGGTGCTGGATGCCCGCCACACCGCGCTTTACTTCAGCCGCTCGCCCATTCCGGCGGGCCGCGATTTCGCCGGCAAGGCCTGGTGGGAAGCCGGAAGCACGCTGCCCAAACCGCTTCGGCATGTCGGCATCTATGGTTACCGCGTGGGTTTTCTGCGCGAATTCCCCCGGCTTCCACAGGCGCCGCTGGAGCAGCTCGAGCAGCTCGAGCAGCTGCGCGCCCTGTGGCACGGCCACCGCATTGCAGTCCATATCACCGACGATGCGCCGGGCCCGGGTGTCGACACGGCCGAGGACCTGGACCGCGCCCGCAAGCTGTTTTCCTGAGCGCATGGCCTGCCAGGCTGGCTGGGAAGGCGGTGCCCTGTAAGTTGCTGTCAGGGGTGCATGCTATCCTTGGGAAAAACGCAAGTGGAAGGCCTGCAGGGCGTGCTGGCAGCCCTTCACACCTGCCAAGCAGCCCAAGCGGGTGACCGGCACGCCGGCCCGGGGCTGGCTTCACGAATTCATAAATCCGAGGACATCCATGAGACTGATATTGTTGGGCGCGCCTGGCGCGGGCAAAGGGACGCAAGCGACCTTCATCTGCCAGAAGTACGGCATCCCCCAGATTTCCACCGGCGACATGCTGCGCGCAGCCGTCAAGGCCGGCACGCCGCTGGGGATTGAAGCCAAAAAAATCATGGATGCCGGCGCGCTGGTCAGCGACGACCTGATCATCAACCTGGTGAAGGAACGCATCGCGCAGCCCGACTGCGCCAAAGGCTTTCTGTTTGACGGCTTTCCGCGCACCATCCCGCAGGCCGACGCGATGAAGTCGGCCGGTGTCAAGCTGGACTATGTGCTGGAAATCGACGTGCCCTTCGAAGCCATCATCGAGCGCATGAGCGGGCGCCGCTCGCACCCCGCCTCGGGCCGCACCTATCACGTCAAGTTCAATCCGCCCAAGGTCGAGGGCAAGGACGACGTGACCGGCGAGCCGCTGATCCAGCGCGACGACGACAAGGAAGACACCGTGCGCAAACGGCTGGAGGTCTACAGCGCGCAGACACGCCCGCTGGTGGATTACTACTCAAGCTGGGCCAAGGTCGCGCCCGACGCGGCGCCCAAATACCGCGCCATCAGCGGCATGGGCACGGTTGACCAGATCACCGCGCGCGCCTTCGAGGCGCTGTCCGCCTGAGCCGCCTGCAAGTTAGCAGACCAACAAAAAAGCCGTCATCACGACGGCTTTTTTCATGGCGCTTAAAAAATCGACAACACCGGATAGCGCCGCCACTGCAACTCCGTATGGCGCGCGCAGTTCTCGAAGATAAAGCCCAGGACTGCCTTGGGCTCCGACAGCAACTGCGGGTTGGCCGCTTTCCACTGCTCGAAGCGCTCCCTTAAGCCCGGCTCATCCTTGAGCAGTTGCAGCGCCAGGTCTTCGAAAACATAGTCCGAGAAGTGCTCTTTCTTTTCAAGGATGCTGTTGAAAAATCCCCAGCGGAAGAAGCTGTCATGCGCCTCTGGCTCCAGGGTTTCGACGGCGTAACGGGCCTTGTCCTGGTCCAGCGGCACCCACCAGTCGCCGGCTTGCAATTCGACAGTCTGCAGGCTTGCCTCCAGCGCGAGCTCGTCATGGAACATATGCCCCTCGTAGGCGCCGGGCCGGCTTTGCACGGCCTGGATGCGGCTGACCTGGGCCTGCACCGTGCGGGCGGTGGCCAGGCGCTCCATGCGCACACCGTTCCATTGCAGGCGTTCGACCACGGCGCGCCAGGCCTGCGGGATCACATAGGCCCGCGGAGCACGCACCACGGCCTCCTCGGCGAAGTGGGTGAAATAGTCAATATCGCGCTCCCAGGGCTGGCTCCTGTCATAGGCCAGGCGCTGGTAGTTGCCCAGCAGGCTGGGTGAATGCACCGCGGCATAGCCTTTGAAACGCAGGCGTGAGCGGCGGGTTTCATCGAGCTTCCAGCGCACCGGCCAATGGCTCCGGCCGACCGCCGCTTGACGGGCCTGCCGCCGCAGCGCCTGGATCTGCGGCGCGTTCGCTATCGTGAATGCCAGCGTCACGTCCAGCAATGCGCGCATGGACTCGTAACGGTCCTTGAACGGCTTGAGCATGTGGGTCTCGGGCATGAAGCCTATGGTGTGGTTCAGCGCCGCGTAGCCGGTCGAAAAGCGCGGCACCTCCAGGAAGTCGGCAATTCCCTGGTCCGGGCTCACGTGCACGGGGTTCACATAGGGACAGGTCGGCCAGCCGCGTTCCTCCATGCCGCGGTAGATCACCGGCAGCATGCTTTCCCGCAGGAAGGCCCCCAGGCCGCCGCCCAGCTTGTCGGCCTGCGTGTGAATCAGCGTCATGGTGTAGCTGTAGTCCGCCCCGTTGGAAGTGTGGGTGTCGACCATCACGTCCGGATCCCAGGCGGTGAAGAAACGGTTGAACACCTGGGCGTTGAGGCTGTCGCACTTGATGAAGTCCCGGTTCAGGTCCAGGTGCAGGCTGTTGCCGCGAAAGCCGAAGGACTCGGGGCCGTCCTGGTTGACGCGACTGGCATCGCCACGGTTGCAACTGCCATCGACGTTGTAAATCGGGATGAAGAGGTAGACCGTGCTGCCCAGCGCGGCCAGGCGGCCAGGCTGCAGGCACAGGTCGCGCACCAGCGCCATGCAGGCGTCTATGCCCTCGGGCTCGCCGGGATGTATGCCGTTGTTATTGAAAAAGACGGGACGCCCCGCCTGGCGGATTTGCTCGCGGTCAAACACGCCATCGGCGCTCACAATGCCCGCGTGGATGGGTATGCCGGCATCGGAGACGCCTATCTGCGAGAACTGGAGAGCTGTGGGATAACGCTGGGCCAGCGCTTCGTAAAACCCGATGCAGGCCTCCCAAGTAGTGGTCTGGTTCTGATTGCCGAGTTCATAAGGGGTTTGCATGGAGTGTCCGCAAGATCAAGGGAATGGGCTTTCAGGAGCGGAGCGCCTTGGCTTCCAGCCCCCAAACGATAGTCAGGCCAGCAATTGCAGAATCAGCTTGACCCTGGCCTTCACCGGGCTGAGCCCTTCCGAATCCGGAATCGCATCAGACGGCATCGGCAGCACCCGCCCGCCGGCGCAGCGTGTGGCTCGCAGCACCTTGACGCCATCAGCCTGGGCTTTCAGCAAGGCGGCCTCCAGCTCGTGGTGCAGGCTGCCGTTGCCGGTCGCGGCCACCACCAGGCCCTGTACGCCTTGGGCCTGCAGCGCCTGCACAATGGCGCCGCTGGCGCCGGCATGGTTCATGACAATTTCAACGCGCGGAACGGCACCTGGGCTCGCCAGGCCGGCAATGGTTTTGGCGGCGGCTTGCGCGCGCCCCGCCAGGGCCTGCGGCCAGCTTCGCAGCAACCTCAGCCGCCCTTCCTCCACATAGCCGACGGGACCGGCATCGCCCGAAGTAAAAGGGTCAAGGCGGTAGGTGTGCGCCTTCTGGACATCCTCCGCACCGTGAATGACGCCGGCGCACACCGCAACCACGCCCTGCGCACCCGTGTGGCGCGCAACGGCCACGGCATCCAGCAGGTTCTGCGGCCCGTCGGGAACCAGCGCGGTGGCTGGCCGCATCGCGCAGGTCAGCACCACAGGCTTGGCCGGAGCCAGCAAGGCCTGCAGGAAAAACGCGGTTTCCTCCAGCGTGTCGGTGCCATGGGTGATGACAATGCCCTGGACATCGGGCTGCGCTAGGAAATGGCTGACGCGCGAGGCCAGCTTGGCCCACACCGCAAAACTCATGTCCTTGCTGTCGACCTGGGCCACCTGCTCCGTGAGCACTGTGCCGGCCTGCGCCAGGGCCGGAATCGCGGCCAGCAGGTCGTCAACGCCCACCTGGGCGGCCGTGTAGCCGATGTTGTCCGACGCATTGGCGGCCCGACCGGCAATCGTGCCGCCGGTGCCCAGAATCACGATATTTTGAGGATGCATGGAAAGTGATCTTGCAATCTTTTAAAAACTGGATGAAAATACAGGTACTGGATATTAAAACAGGTTGGTGGCAATCAAAGCTTTGGCTTTTGACCCCGCCTCGACCTGACTGAAGAACCAAGGAGTCCCGCCATGAGCATCCTCGCTGATTTCCCGCATTTTCCCTCCGAAGGTCCCAAGCTCACGGCGCGCCAGCAACAAATCCTTGAATTGATCCAGAGCGCCATCGCGCGTACCGGCGCACCACCCACCCGCGCTGAAATCGCCAACGAATTGGGCTTCAAGTCCGCCAACGCCGCTGAAGAGCACCTGCAGGCGCTCGCCCGCAAAGGCGTCATCGAGCTCGTCAGCGGCACCTCCCGAGGCATACGCCTGCGCGGCGACACCCTGCGCTCCATCAACGAATCGCGCACCAAACAGTTTTCCCTGCCGTTGCAAAGCCTGGCCCAACTCGCCCTGCCTCTGGTGGGGCGGGTTGCTGCTGGCAGCCCGATTCTCGCGCAGGAACATATTGAACAAACCTACTATTTTGAAAGCGGCCTGTTCCAGCGCCAGCCCGATTACCTGCTCAAGGTCCGCGGCATGAGCATGCGCGACGTCGGCATCATGGACGGGGACTTGCTGGCCGTCAAACAGGCCAGCGAAGCCAAGAACGGCCAGATCGTCGTGGCCCGCCTCGGTGATGAAGTGACCGTCAAGCGCTTTCGCCGCAACAAGAACCTGATCGAGCTTCTGCCCGAAAACCCCGATTTCAAAACCATTGTGGTCGAACCCGGCGAGCCCTTTGAGCTTGAGGGCCTTGCTGTCGGTTTGATACGCAACACCATGCTGATGTAAGCACCTCACCCGGCCACGCACCAGGTGGCGGGCGTTTGGCCGTTGAGGCCAACACCCTGGTGCGGCGGCCTCCCGGCTGGTGCCGGTCCGAAATCCTGCCTGTGTAAACCTCTCTCATACAGGAGTTCATCATGGGAATCGTCAGCTTTTCACACTCACCTCTTCTGTCTCTCCTGCTCGCGCCCGCGCAGACACTGGCAGCCTGGTTTGTGCCCGCACCAGGCAGGTCCGGCCGCTCGTCCGCACCTGCACGCGCGCAGCATGCAAATGGCCAGCTGATATTGCCTTTTTCCTCGGTTACTGCCCACTCATCGCGCGAAACCGCCCAAGCCGGCAAGGCCAAACCTCAAACCCGCACGCCCAGCCGTCTGCGCATCGTGCGCGAATTCGACGCCAATGTCGGTCCCGCCTGCGCCGGCCGCATGGTGATTTCCGGCCGCATGGCCGACGTCTGCGCGGAACTCGAACGCATGGCGCAACGCGAAGCCGCCCTGCAGTAAGGCCGAACCTGGCCGGTCCTTCCGGACCTGGGCAGACCGTAGAGCTCAAGCGACGCGCCACCTGAAGCAGCAAAGCGGAAATGCCGCGACAGGTTTCCTCGCGATACAAAATGGCGAGGATCAGGCAGCCTCTTCTGCGGGCAGGAAAAATCTTGCAGGCACAATATCGTGCATGAATATTGTGATCCTCGACGACTATCAGGACGCAGTGCGAAAACTCAACTGCGCTGCCAAATTGGAGGCCTACCCCGCCAAGGTCTATACCAACACCGTCAAAGGCATAGGCCAGCTGTCCGTCCGGCTCAAGGATGCCGACGTCATCGTCCTCATCCGGGAGCGCACCCAGCTTAGCCGGCAGCTCATTGAAAAACTACCCAAGCTCAAGCTGATCGTGCAAACCGGCCGTGTCGGAGGTCACATCGATGTCGCCGCCTGCACCGAGCGCGGCATCGCGGTGGCGGAAGGTGTCGGTTCGCCCACCGCTCCCGCCGAGCTGACCTGGGCGCTGGTCATGGCGGCCATGCGCCGCATCCCGCATTACGTGGCTCACCTCAAGCACGGCGCCTGGCAACAAGCGGGTCTCAAGTCGGCCTCCATGCCGGCAAATTTCGGCATAGGCATGGTCCTCAAAGGCAAGACGCTAGGTATCTGGAGCTACGGAAAAATCGGGCAGATCGTGGCCGGCTACGGCCGGGCTTTCGGCATGCGGGTCATCGTCTGGGGCCGCGACGCTTCGCGCGAACGGGCCCAGGCTGATGGTTATGAAGTCGCCGGCAGCAAGGCCGAGTTTTTTGAGCAAAGCGACGTACTGAGCCTGCACCTGCGCCTGCATGACGAAACTCGCGGCATCGTCACACTGGAAGACCTGTCGCGCATGAAACCTACCTCCCTGCTGGTCAACACCTCGCGCGCGGAGCTGATTGAACCCGAAGCGCTGATTGCTTCGCTTAACCGCGGCCGCCCCGGCCTGGCGGCGATCGACGTGTTTGAATCCGAGCCCATCCTGCAAGGCCATGCCCTGCTGCGCCTGGAGAATTGCATCTGTACACCGCATATAGGCTATGTTGAACAGGACAGCTATGAGCTGTACTTCGGCGCGGCTTTTGACAACGTTGTCAATTTCATCAAGGGCACGCCCACCAACATCGTGAACCCCGGCGCCCTGCAAGTTCGGCGCTGAATGCCTTGCCCCGCAATGGGCACCGGACCTAGGCTTTTTGGCGTGGTGCGGCGACTGGGGCATCGAGGTCGAACTCGATGAGGTTGCTGAAGCCCTCGGCTTCAGGCGGTATGTCCGCCATGGCGATGGCCGGCAGTGGCGCCAAAGCCTCGCCGGTTTCCTGGCTCAGGTCGATATCCAGTCCCAGCCTTGGCGAAACAGGCGGCTGCGTCAGGTCAAGGCTTGGCGCGATTTCCGTTGAAAACCCGGCCACAGCGGCGGGAAGCGCAACGGGAAGCGGCGGCGGTATCTCATGAAACTGAGCGGACAAAGGCAGGATGTTGGTCGGCCCGAAGCTGGTCGCGCTCGCCAAGGCAGCCGGCACTGCAGGCATAGGCACGCTGGCTTCCTCCCCAGGCTCCAAGGGCCGCGCAATGAGCTTCTTGGCGATGGAGTGAAGCAGCAGCAGTTCACGGTAAGCCGCCAGGCTGAAAACCTCACCGCGCGAATCGGGCTTGCGGAAGATGGACTCTTCCAGTACATCCAGCACTCTGGGCGTGGGCCATAGCGACTCAATGCGCGTGAGCGCCGCCACATAGTGCTCCAGGCCATGTGTGTCCATGGCGTAGTCGTCGAAGGCGGGCACCTGGGCATTGAACTTCCGGTGGAAATCCTTGCGCAGCGCATCGTAGTCGTCCTTGCGGCCCAAGCTGTGGTAGAGGTCGAACAGGTCCAGATAGACCAGGGCGCTCGTCTCCACGTTGTCCATGATGTGCAGGCGCAGGACGTCCACTGCCTTGTCAGGATGGCCCAGCGACACAAAGAAATCCGCCTGCTGCTGGACATCGAACAACTCTTCAGCGTTGACGATGCGGGGCATTCCGCTCAGGCTGGGCAGGAATTCCGGGCGATCCGCAGGCTCGGCCGGCCGCACCGGCGATACCGGCCTGGAAGCGGGCAGCTTGCGCGTGCTTTCAAAATTGAGGTCATCCAGGTCCAGGTCAATGGACACCTCGGACGGGTGCCCCTCATGGGACGGCGCCGTAGTCGGCCCAGGGCCAGCCCCGAAGCCGCTCGGCTTGCCCTGGTCGGCTTCCTTGTCCCACCAGTGGTTCAGGGTCAGCGCATGCTGCCGGTTACGCCGCCAGAGAACCCCGGCCGCCAGCAACGCAAGCAACAGAACACCCCCCAGGCCGTACACCAGCCAGTTGCTGTAGCGCTCCTCGCGCGCCCGTTCCAGCTGGCCGCGCAGGTCCGTCACGGCCTGCTCCGTCTTGCGGCTTTGCGCCAGCATGGCGGCCACATCGGCTTCCAGGGACTTGAGGCGCTGGCTGTCGCGCATCATGTCCTGCGGCTGGGCATTCAGGGCCTGCCACAGTGCGGCTGCGGACGCACGTTGTTGGGCATCGGCGGCAGGCGGTGTCAACAACTCCGGCGACGAGCGAAGTACGGGGTCGCGTTCGACGGCAAGGTCAATAGGATCAAGCTGCAGGCGTGCCCGTGGCTTGCGAACCGGGGCGGGGGCTGGCATCGGCTTGACGGCCGCGCGACCTGTGGGTGCGGCGAGCGAAGAAGCCATTCCGGCGGTGGCGCGGGTTTGCGGTTTCGCCCTCGATGCCCCGGCCCGGGATGGTGCTGCCGGTCCGGCCGGTACCGCACCTTCCATCGCAACCGTCGCCGCTCGCGGCAGCGTCGAAGGCGCCACGGCGGTGTTGTCACCCTGCATCTCGGCCAACAACACGTATTTGCGCGAATTCTTTTGCTGGCATCCCTCACGGGCATACAGCGTCACGACCGGTTCATCGACCACGGAAACCGTGCGGATGCGAACCAGGACTTCACCCGCGCCCGGCGACAGCACGGTGCGCACCTTGTCGGGAGAGACCTGGCTGTCGCCGAAAAACACGTCCGCTGACAGGCAGACGGAAGCGGGATTTTCAGTGCTGTCCAGCGGCGCCGACAAGGTGACGTCCAGCGGACGGCCGATGATGGCAGCGCCGCGCACGCGCCCCAGGGAGGCAGCCATGCTGCTGGCGGCAATTCCCAACAGCAAAGCGCCAAGCAGGCATTTCGGAAACTTCTCGGCGGATTTCATGGGGTGGGCGAATTTTGCCACCGGCCTTCGCCGAATACGCTCAGCCATAATTCGGCCATGAAAGTAAATTTTGCAAATGTGGGAATAGTTGGCACTGGCGCCATGGGCCGGGGCATCGCGCAGATCGCCGCGCAGGCAGGCAGCACCGTCAAGCTGATGGACGCGCAGGCAGGCGCCGCGGAAAAAGCCCGTGAAGCCATCTGCGCCCAGTGGGACAAGCTGGTCGAGAAAGGTCGCCTTGAAGCCGAGGCGGCCGCCGGGCATAAGGGCCGTCTGGTACTCGCCAGCACGCTGGCCGATCTGGCGGACTGCGACCTGGTGGTCGAAGCCATCGTGGAACGCCTCGATGTCAAGCGCGCGCTGTTCGCCGAACTCGAGGCACTGGTGCCGGCGGGGACCGTTCTAGCCAGCAACACCTCTTCGCTGTCCGTGACAGCCATTGCAGCCGGGCTCAAGAACCCCGAACGCCTGGCCGGTTTTCACTTTTTCAACCCTGTTCCGCTGATGAAAGTGGTCGAGGTGATCGCGGGCCTGAAAACCAGCCCGGCCATATGCGAAGGCCTCAGTCAATACGCCCGGCAGATGGGACACACGCCCGTGCAGGCGCAGGACACGCCCGGGTTCATCGTCAACCACGCGGGCCGGGCCTATGGCACCGAGGCACTGCGCATTGTGAGTGAGGGCGTGGCCGATTTCGCCACCATAGATCGCATCCTGCGCGACCAGGCCGGTTTCAAGCTCGGCCCCTTTGAGCTCATGGACTTGACCGCGCTCGACGTCTCCCATCCCGTGATGGAGTCGATTTATCACCAGTACTACGAAGAAGCCCGCTACCGCCCCAGCGTGATCACAGCGCAGCGCCTGGCCGGCGGCATGCTGGGCCGCAAGACCGGCGAAGGCTTTTACCGATATGCGGAGGGCGCCATGCAGGTGCCCGCCGAGCCCGCCGTTCCCCAGGTCGCCGAACTCCCGCCGGTATGGGTCTCGCCCCGTGCCTCGCGCCGCGCGGAGCTGCTGCAGCTGCTCAAGAACCTCGGCGCCAAAATCGAGACCGGCGCCTCCGCTTCCCCGCAGGCCCTCACGCTGGTCGCCCCGTTGGGTTTTGATATCACCACGGTCGCAGTGGTCGAGCGCCTTGACCCGGCCCGCACCGTCGGCATCGATATGCTTATCGACGACGCGGCCACCAAGCGGCGTGTGCTGGCCACCAACCCGGCCACGCGTAGCGATATGCGCGATGCCGCGCATGCCCTCTTCGCCCGCGACGGCAAGGCCGTCAGCATGATCCGCGACAGCGGCGGCTTCGTCACCCAGCGCGTGGTGGCCGCCATCGTCAATATCGCCAGCGATATCTGCCAGCAGGGCATTTGCAGCCCGAAAGACCTGGAAACCGCCGTGACGCTCGGGCTCGGTTATCCCCTGGGCCCGCTGGCCATGGGCGACCGCTACGGCCCCACCAATGTGCTGGAAGTACTGTTCAACATGCAGACCGTCTATGGCGACCAGCGCTATCGCCCTTCCCCCTGGCTTCGGCGCCGCGGCGCCATTGGCCTCAGCCTCATGCACCAGGAGGAATGACACCCCCTTCGGATGCTCACTTCGTGTAGCACCTTCCCCCCTCTAGGGGGCGGCGCCTGCGGCCTGGCGAAGCCAGTTCCGCGGCCCCCACTGGCGTGGAAATCCGCTCTCCGACTACCCATTCTTTCGCATTGGAACAAGTGACATGGCAGGCGCAATCAAGAGTACCAGCGAGGGCCAGACCCTTATCCTGACGATCAGCAATCCGGAGTTCAAGAACGCCTTGGGCCCCGACATTTATGCCGCCGGGATTGAGGCCCTGAACGCCGCTGAAAACAATCCCGACATCCGCAGCGTGGTCATCACGGGCGAAGGCGCGATGTTCTGCGCGGGCGGCAACCTGCAGCGGCTGGAGGCCAACCGCCGCGAGGCACCCGAGGTGCAGGCCCAGAGCATAGATGGCCTGCACAACTGGATAGATTCGATCCGCACCTATCCCAAGCCGGTGATCGCCGCCGTGGAAGGCGCGGCGGCCGGCGCCGGCTTTTCGCTGGTATTGGCCTGCGACTTTGTCGTGGCCGCCGACAACGCCGTGTTTGTCATGTCTTACAGCACCGTCGCGCTGTCGCCCGACGGCGGCGGCAGTTGGGCCCTGGCGCGCGCCCTGCCGCGTGCGCTGGCCAGCGAGCTGATGATGACCGGCGAACGCGTGGGCGCGCGCCGGCTGCATGACTTCGGCCTGGTCAACCGCGTCACCGTCCCGGGGGAGGCTCTGGCCCAGGCCCTGCAACTGGCGGAAAACCTCAACGCACGCGCGCCCAACGCATTGGCCAGCATCAAGGAGCTCATCAACGACGCCGCCGGCAACACGCTGAACCAGCAGCTGGCGCGCGAGCAACACCACTTCGTGCAGAACCTGCATGATGCCAATGCCGGCGAAGGCATAGACGCTTTCCTGAACAAGCGCACGCCGCACTACCGCTGAAGCAGCCAAGCCGCGGGCGGCCCGGCGACGCCCGCCCGTCGGCGATTCTCCCTATTCCCCGGCGCCCCGCCGGGCGACACCCAGGCGACAGCCCGCTGGCGCCGGACGGGTCCCTCAAGCGACAATGGAAGCCTTGTTAGTCACTCAAAAGACAGACCATGGACGATCCCATTCTTACGATAGAGGAACGAGAGGCCATCAACAACGGCCGCTGGTTTTCATCCCTGTCCCCATCCCTGAGGCACGACATATTCCGATGCGCCTACGTCAAACGCTACAAAGACGGCGAACTCATCAGCGCCCGCGGCGATGTGCCGGAGGAATGGATCTCCTGCGCGCGGGGCGCCATCCGCGTGAGCTCGACCTCGATCTCGGGCAAGCAGGTCACGCTGACCTATGTGGAGCCCGGCCTCTGGGTCGGCGACGTGGCGATCTTCGATGGCGAGCGGCGCACCCACGACTCCTATGCCCATGGCGAAACCACGCTGCTGTGTGTCTCTCGCGCCGACCTGCGCAAGATATTGAGCCAGCACGTCGAGCTCTACGAAGCCCTGCTGCGCCTGCATGCGCGGCGGATACGGCAGCTCTTCGGCCTGGTGGAAGACCTCAACACCCTGCCCCTGCGCGCGCGCCTGGCCAAACAGCTGCTGCACCTGGTGCGCAGCTACGGCGTGCCCAGCCTGGGCGACAGCAACGAAGTGCGCATAGGCCTGCAGCTGGCGCAGGAGGAGCTGGCCCAGTTGCTGGGCGCATCGCGCCAGCGCGTGAACCAGGAACTCAAGGCCATGGAGCGCGAGGAAGCCATTCGCATAGAACCGGGCGGCCTGGTCGTGCGCAACCGCCAGGCCTTGATGCGGATTTCCGAAGCCGAAATCGACAAATAGACCCAACGGGACAAGCCCTTCAAGCATGAGCAATTTCGACCACTTTGTCGGCACCCGGGCCGTCTCCGGCGCGCATGCCTTTGACCTCGATGCACTCACCGCTTACCTGGACAAGCACCTTCCCGGTTTCAAGGGCCCGCTGACGGCGGAGGTTTTCAAGGGCGGCCAGTCCAACCCCACCTACAAGCTGCTCACGCCCACCGCCTCTTACGTGATGCGGGCCAAGCCCGGCCCCGTGGCCAAGCTGCTGCCCTCGGCCCATGCGGTGGAACGCGAATTCAAGGTGATGCAAGGCCTGCAGGGCACCGACGTGCCCGTACCCCGAATGTATTGCCTTTGCGAAGACGAGTCCGTCATTGGCCGTGCCTTCTATGTGATGGAGTTCGTCGAGGGCCGCGTGCTGTGGGACCAGTCCCTGCCCGGCATGAGCAAAGCCCAGCGCGGCGAGATTTATGACGAGATGAACCGCGTGATCGCCGCCCTGCACAAGGTGAAGTTCGCCGAGCGCGGCCTGGCCGACTACGGCAAGCCCGGCAACTATTTCGAGCGCCAGATCAGCCGCTGGAGCAAGCAGTACAGCGCCTCCATCACCCAGCCCATCGCCGAAATGGACAGCCTGATGCAATGGTTGCCCACCAACATCCCCGCGAGTGCGCGGGATGAAAGCCTGGTCTCCATCGTGCACGGCGACTTCCGGCTCGACAACCTGCTGTTCCACGCCACCGAGCCGCGCGTGCTGGCCGTGCTTGATTGGGAGCTGTCCACGCTCGGCCATCCGCTGGCTGACTTCAGCTACCACTGCATGGCCTGGCACATCCCGCCCGGGGCCTTCCGCGGCATCGGCGGGCTGGACGTCGAAAGCCTGGGCATTCCCACCGAATCCGAATACATACGCCGCTACTGCGAACGCACAAGCCTGGCGACGCCCGAAGCGCTCAAGGCCGACTGGAACTTTTACATGGCCTACAACCTGTTCCGCATCGCGGCCATCCTGCAGGGCATTGCCAAGCGGGTTGAAGCCGGCACAGCCTCCAGCGCCCAGGCCGTCAGCTCGGCCGCCGGCGCGCCGCTGCTGGCCAGGATGGCCTGGGGCTTTGCCCTCAAGAGCCGGGGCTGACGACCGCGCCAGCCATCACCTTTACAACAACACCCCACATCCTTTCGGGAGATTTCATGGACTTCAACTACACCCCCAAGGTACAGGAACTGCGGGCCCGCCTGCTCAAGTTCATGGACGAGCACATCTATCCGAATGAAGCGCGCTTCTACCGCGAAATCGCCGAGAACCGTGCCAAGGGAAATGCCTGGGTGCCGACCAAACTCGTTGAAGAACTAAAACCCAAGGCGCGCGCAGCCGGGCTTTGGAACCTGTTTTTGCCGCATTCGCCGCGGGCGCCTGAAGGCCTGTCCAACCTCGAGTACGCGCCGCTGTGCGAAATCATGGGGCGCGTGCCTTTCGCGGCCGAGGTCTTCAACTGCTCGGCGCCCGACACCGGCAACATGGAAACCATCGCGCGCTACGGCTCGGAATCCAACAAGGACCAGTGGCTGGACCCGCTGCTCAAGGGCGAAATCCGCTCGGCCTTCCTGATGACCGAACCCGAGGTCGCTTCGTCCGATGCGACCAACATCCAGTGCCGCATCACGCGCGACGGCAACCACTATGTGCTCAACGGCCTCAAGTGGTGGTCCTCCGGCGCGGGCGACCCGCGCTGCGCCGTCTACATCGTGATGGGTAAAACCAATCCGGATGCGGGCCGCCATGAGCAGCAATCGATGATCCTGGTACCCGCCAACACGCCCGGCATCACCGTGATCCGCCCGCTGTCGGTGTTCGGCTATGACGACGCGCCGCACGGCCACATGGAAGTGCGGCTGACCAACGTGCGCGTACCCGCCGGCAACCTGCTGCTGGGTGAAGGCCGCGGCTTTGAGATCGCCCAGGGCCGCCTCGGCCCCGGCCGCATACACCACTGCATGCGCAGCATTGGCATTGCCGAGCGCGCGCTGGAGCTGATGTGCAAGCGCCTGAACAGCCGCGTCGCCTTCGGCAAGCCGATTGCCAGCCAGTCGGTCTGGCACGAACGTATCGCCGAGGCGCGCTGCATGATCGAGCAGGCCCGCCTGCTGACGCTCAAGGCCGCCTACATGATGGACACCGTGGGCAACAAGGTCGCCAAGGCCGAGATCGCGATGATCAAGGTGGTGGCGCCCAACATGGCCTGCCAGATCATCGACTGGGCCATACAGGCCCATGGCGGCGGTGGCGTGTCGGACGACTTCCCGCTGGCCTATGCCTACGCCAGCCAGCGCACCCTGCGCCTGGCCGACGGCCCCGACGAAGTCCACCGCGCCTCGCTGGCCAAGCTGGAGCTGGCCAAGCACCTGCTGATGCCCGGCGAAGTGGAGATGCCCATCACGCGCGGCGCTTAAGAGCGGTTCAAGCCGTTCAAATCGCTATAAGCCGTTGCGGTTTACAGCGTGATGTCGTTGGAAAGCCCGGTGATCGCCGATTCGCAGGCCGTGGTGAAAATCAGGGCGGCATGCTCCAGCGTGGGCATGTCGGCCGGGGTGTATTGCATGCGCAAATAAGTCTTGCCGCGCAGGACCATCAGGATAAAAGGCACTTGCAAATCAGGCCCGGGCTCGGGCCAGGACATCATCAATTCGACCAGGTTCGGGTCCAGCCAGGCCAGCGCGTGGGAGCGATGGTCGGCCATCACCGCATAGCGTTGCCAGAAAGCCTGCGGCAGGCTTTCCCAGCCGACTTCAGGGTACATGGCCAGCCAGCGCACTTCTTCCGGCATGCTGGGGTCGGCCGTGGTCTGCAGCGTGTCGGTATAAGCCTGGTAGGCCTTTTTTTCAAGTCCGTCCTTCAAGGCCCGGTTCATGACCAGGACCGTGAGATCCTCATTGACCTTGGTTTCACCCCGGGCCCGCAGCTCTTCGCCGCGGATGTAGTCGCGCGACGGGCGGCCGCGCTCCATCTTCCAGGGTTTGCCGCCCACATTGCCCTTGAGTGAAAACCCCTTGCCTTGCCCCATGCCGGTAAAAGAAAAGCCCCGGGTGCCGGCCCATTCGGATACGGCCTCGTCGGACGCGGCGGCCTCGCCGGCGTCCTCCTTACCCGTCACAAAGACTTTCTTCAGCCGCTCGAACATGGTTTTCGCTTTTCTCTTAAAGTGCAGCGAACATCATAGTCCTCCAAGGAAGCCACGATGATCAATGTTTACTCCTGGCCCACACCCAACGGCCACAAAGTCCACATCATGCTGGAGGAATGCGACCTGAGCCTGGGTCGCGACTGGCAGGCCATTCCTGTCAATATCGGCACCGGCGACCAGTTCAAGCCCGAATTCCTGGCCATCAGCCCGAACAACAAGATCCCGGCCCTGGTCGACCCGATCGGCCCCGACGGCAAGCCCATTTCCGTGTTCGAGTCCGGCGCCATCCTGCTTTACCTGGCCGCCAAGACCGGCAAGCTGCTGCCGAAAACCGACCGCCTCAAATTCCAGGTGCTCCAGTGGCTGATGTTCCAGATGGGGGGTGTCGGCCCCATGATCGGCCAGACCCACCATTTCCGCCAGTATGCGCCCGAAAAAATACCCTATGCGATCAACCGCTACACCAGCGAAACCAGGCGGCTTTATGGGGTCATGGACAAGCAGTTGGCCAGCCACGCCTTCATCGCCTGCGATGAATACAGCATCGCCGACATCGCCATCTTCCCGTGGTTGCGCAACTGGGAAAACCACGGCATAGACTGGGCCGACTATCCGCGCCTGAAAAAGTGGTTCGACCTCATCAGCGAGCGCCCGGCCGTGCAGCGCGGCGTCAAGGTGCTGGCCGAGCTGCGCAGGCCGATTACGGACGACAAAGCGCGGGAAGTGCTGTTCGGCAAGACGCAGTACGAAAAGCGCTGAGGCCTCAGGGGTCAGAGCCGGCCGCCAGGAGGCCGATGGCCGTCGATTGAAGGTATGATTCGCGACGAGCCGAAAACGGCGGCCGCCGGTGCGCGGCCCAGCCCCGGCTGGCGCACACACAGACTGCCCGTAGCTCAGTTGGATAGAGCATCAGCCTTCTAAGCTGAGGGTCGGGGGTTCGATCCCCTCCGGGCAGGCCAATCCGTGGTGCCAAACCATCGCAATCCCGATACCAACGAACTTCGCCGACACCGCCGGCCCAAGCTTGAGGTATATAGTTGGGCTTCGGCCATCTGACAAAGGCCGTCAAGACCATGGAGGCGAGCAAACATGCCCAGACCAACGATGTTGCTGGTGGAGGATAACCCCGCTCACGTCGAGCTGACTTTGGTGACGCTGCAGGAAAACGGCGCCGACCATGAAGTCATCGTCGCCCGCAACGGCACGGAAGCCCTGGAATACCTTTTCTGCGAAGGCGCTTACAGCGGGCGGCCGCAGGACCAGCCTCCCGAGCTGGTCATGCTGGACCTGAATATGCCCGGCCTCAGCGGGCAGCAAGTCATCCAGCGCATGCGGGGCGACCCTCGTACCTTCTTTGTGCCCATCGTCATCCTGACGTCTGAATCCAAATATTCCCCTGTGGTGAAGGAGATTCAGGGCGGGCTTAACAGCTACGTGCGCAAGCCGCTGCATTTCAGGGATTTTCAGGAAAAGCTGGAACAGGTGCGTGAATATTGGCGCACATCCAACTTCGGGCCCCTCAAATCCTGAGGCTGCCCTTTTGGCCGCGCCGGACTTGGCAGCGAACCCAGGCGAGCGTTGAAAACGCGCACAAAAAAGCCCGCAGACGCGGGCTTTTTCAAGGGAAATGATGGTCGGAGTACAAGGATTCGAACCTTGGACCCCCTGGTCCCAAACCAGGTGCGCTACCAGACTGCGCCACACTCCGACTAAGTCCATCATTATAGCCCGAACCCGCTACACTTTCCCGCAGCTCCTCATTTTTTCCATTCACTGGATCGCACCATGAAACTTCATCACGCTGCCCAGCCTGATCCGCACCGGCCCGATGGAACGGCCTCCCGCATCAGCCTTGTAGGCGCGTGAAGATGGCAGGCGCCGCCGGGGCCGTGTCCGCCGTGGACAGAGGCATGACACGCCTGGCGGCGGTATTCGGGCTGCTGGTGCTGCCGCTGGCGGCGCTGCTGCTGGCCCAATGGCCGCTGCGAGAACTCGTGCAAGCCTATTCGCGCCAGGCCAACGACGCGGCGCAGGTGCTGTTTGCGCTCTATGTGGCGGTGGCTGTCACCGCCGCATCCAGAAACCACGCCCACCTGGCATCCCTGCAAACACATCCCGGCGGCGCGGCCCGCCCACCCTGGCACGCCTGGGCGCTGCTGGCCTGTGTAGCGCCCTGGGCGCTGTTCATGCTCTGGGCCGGCTGGCCCCTGGTGCTGGCCTCCGTGGCCTCTTTTGAGCGATTCGGCGAAACGCTCACGCCGGGGTACTTCCTGATCAAGCTCGCCATGGCCTTGATGTTGTTGCTGGTGCTTGCGGAGGGCCTGCTTGAACTCCTGCCACGCGGCCGCGGGCCGGGCTCGCCATGAACCCAACCGGCCCCCTGGCGGGCATATGGATGCTGATGGTGCTGGGCGTGCTGATTCTCGCCACCGGCCTGCCGGTCTGGGCATTGCTGATCGGCGTGTCCAGCCTGTTCGCGGCACTGGGACTGGCCACGGGCACATTCGACCTGCAAATCCTCCAGGCCCTGCCGGTGCGCACGCTGGGCCTGCTGGAAAACGACTTGCTGCAGGCCATGCCCTTGTATGTCTTCATGGGCGTATTGCTGCAGCGGCTGACCGTGGCCGACGCCCTGTTCTCCGCGCTGCTGCGCCTGTTCCGCCCGCTGGCCGGTGCGCACGCTCTCTCGGCTCTTGGCGTGGGCGCCCTGATTGCGCCCATGAACGGCTCGGTGGCCTCCAGCTCGGCCCTGCTCTCCCGCCTGGTGGCGCCGCGCATGGCGCATATGGATACCGCGCGTGCCGTTTCCATCATCAGCGTGGCCGCCACCATCGGCGTGGTGGTGCCGCCTTCGCTGGTCCTGCTGCTGCTGGGCGACGCCATGATGCTGGCGCACCTGGAAGCCAGCCGGCTGCCGGGCTACCTGCAGGCAGGCCAGCGCATCATCAATACCCAGGACGTGATGCATGCCGCGCTGCTGCCCGCGCTGGGCGTGCTGGCGCTCTGGGCCCTGGTGGCCTGGCGCCGGGCGCACAAACTGAAGGAGGCACCGCCGCAGGTTCCGGTCAGCCGGGCGCAAACGGCCGTCGCCCTGGCGGCGGGCGGCACTATCGTCCTGCTGCTGGCGGGCGTATTTACCGGGAAGCTCTATGCGGTCGAGGCGGCAGCCAGCGGCGCGATGTTGCTGGTCATCTCGGCCCTCCTCGGCCGTTCGCTGACCATCGCGGGCTGGCATGCAGTACTCGCCGACACGCTCAAGCTCAGCGGCGCCCTGTTCGCCCTTTTGGTCGGCGCCACCACCTTCAGCCTGGTGTTTCGCATATTCGGCACGGATCGCTGGCTTAACGGGCTTCTGCTGGGCTCCACGCTCCCGCCTGGCGTGACAGCGGCCCTGGTGCTTTTGCTGGTGGCGCTATGCGCCTGGGTGCTGGACGCTTTCGAGATGATTTTTGTCATCGTGCCCCTCGTCGCGCCGGCACTGATCGCGCGCCTGGGCGATGCACAGCAGGCAGCGGTATTGCTGCTGCTGGTGCTGCAACTGAGCTTCCTGGTTCCGCCCATGGGCTATGCCGTGCTGATGGCCAGGTCGCGCTCGGGCCTGCCCGCCATTTCAAGCCGGCGCCTGCTGGGTGCGCTGTGGCCCATGCTGCTGGTCCAGGTGGCGCTCACGGCCGCGGTGTTCGCTTTTCCCGCCACCGTGCATTGGCTGGACACGCCCGCCCCTGCGGCTTCCACGCAGGCCCCCATGGCTGACGACGAAATCACACGCCAGATGAAGGAAATGTCAGCCGCTGAACCGCTCGAGGCGAGTCCCGCCATCGCGCCCACCGCACCCTGAGCCATTCAAGCCAGGGCTTGCAAACCGTTCACAAAAAGGAGACCACGACCATGGCCATCAGAATCGTCAGGCTGGGCACGGCGCGAAGCGCCAACGAGGGATTGCGCATAGGCACGGTACGCAGGCCGCCGCGCGGCGTGCCCAAGACCGAGTTCGCGTCCCAGGATTGGTACGACGTCTGGTACCCCAACCTCGCACCCAGCGTGGAGACCATGAAGCTGGGCCAGAGCGTGGAATCCGACAAGGACTGGGCCGCCTTCAGCAAAAAGTACAAGGCGGAGATGAACGACGCCGATGCCAGCCGCAACCTCGACCTGCTCGCGGCCCTGTCGCACCAGGCCAACTTCGCGATGGGCTGCTACTGCGAAAACGAAGCACGCTGCCACCGCTCGCTGCTACGGGATTTGCTCAAGGAGCGCGGCGCGCTCCTTGCGTAGCCCACCGCGGCAAGCGGCTATAGCTTGACGTATTCGTACTCGACCGGGTTGGCATTGATGCCGCGGTCCGGCGGTGCGATCCATGCGGCCATCTTGCCGGGTTCGGTGACACGGTTCATCAGGCTCTTGACGAAAGCCGTGTCGGCCGCCGTGGGCAGCCACTGGCCCTTCCTGGCTTCGAAATCAGCGGCACTGACCGGGTTGCCATGCGGATCGGTGAAACTGCCGGCCCAGGCGCCTACCTCGCGGCGAAAACGCGTTGAAGGCAGGGTCAGTTCAAAGTCCACGCCCGCGCGCTTGATGGCCATGTTCCAGCGGGTCACGCCCACATTGCAGTCCTTGACGTATTCAAGACGCGTGATTTCGTTCATGCCGTTGCGGGTCGAGATGGTCTCATTCTTGAGGCCGCCCTGCCCGTCCGGCACGACGATGGTCATTTCGGTCTCCAGCTCCACATGGTCGGCGAACTTGGCCTCGTCAGGCCGGCCCTTGATGCCGTTGCTGAAATAGTTGGCGGCGTTCGACGAAGCTTCAGAACCGAAGAGATCCAGCGACGAGGTGAACCAGAAGTTCATGAATTTCTGGATGGTGGGCAGGTCGATCACGCCCGCCTTGCGCAGGGTGGCGACATCGTCGGTGTCGAGTTCCTTCATCACTTCGAGCGTGCGCTTGATGACGCGGCCCACGCCGGTCTCCCCGACGAACATGTGGTGGGCCTCTTCGGTCAGCATG
>Ga0209564_1001403_pt1 | contig 24959 bp, 24 predicted proteins | sample AraplaCol_mMF_r2_FD_184272 | JGI IMG/M metagenome (GOLD analysis project Ga0209564, IMG submission 184272) | Arabidopsis root microbial communities from North Carolina, USA - plate scrape MF_Col_mMF_r2 (SPAdes) (version 3) | ecosystem: Host-associated > Plants > Roots > Endosphere | place: USA...
CGGTCTACAACCGCGACAACTTCGCGGGCGGCCCGCTGTCGCGCAGCAAGGTCGACGCGCAGATGATTGGCGCTTCATGGGACCTCACGCCCAACAGCAAGATCATGGGCAACTACATCCGCAAGGATGTGCAGAGCGACCCGGCGGCCAAGCTCAAGCGCTTCCAGGCGGGCTATTCCTACAAGATGAGCAACCGCACTTCGCTGTACGCCTTCTATGACCGCCAGGACCCGAACAACCGCGTGGCCAATGACGTGATACGGGTTTACGGCGTGGGGATTCTGCACAACTTCTGAAAACCCGGATCAGCGTGGCAAGGCCTGCTTCTCGCACAGGCCTTTCTCCACCATATCGATCACGCGCTGGCCTATCTGTTGCATCTGTTGGCCCAGGATAGGGCCCAGCGGGCCATCGACAACCAGCATGGCCAGGCCGTGCACCGCCGACCAGGCGAGGAACTCGGCGCCGGGACGGCGCTCGGGCGACATCACACCTGCACCCACGAGCTTGTCGATGGCGGCGCCCAAGAGCTCAAAAGGGTCCAGCCCGCTTTGCCCCTTGCGTTCGGTGTCCGGCGGCACGCCCTGGGCTCTTTCCTTCAAATCGTCCGAGGGGCCGAAGGCCGTGCGGAACAGCCCACTCTCCGCCTGCGCGAAACGCAGGTAACCCATGCCGACCGCGCGCAGGTTGGCGCGCGCGAATTCAGCCGCCGGTAGATCCTGCGGCACCGCGGCCAGCTCAGCCTCCATGGCGCGGGCCACGGCCGCCAGCGCGGCGGAACGCACCGCGTACAGCAAGTCCTGGCGGCTTTCGAAATGGCGATAGGCGGCGTTGGGCGCCACGCCCGCGCGGCGCGTGGCTTCACGCAACACCACGGCCTCGGGCCCGCCCGCGCGGGCCAGCTCCACAGCGGCCTCCAGCAGGGCGCGCCGCAAATCCCCGTGGCGGTAGGTGCTACGGGGTGGCGGGGGCTGGGGCACGCTCGACATGGCTTGTTACTTATTTATGTGGACAGCGTTCATTATCTTTGCTATTCTTTTGTGGACGGTGTACACAATACTGCTGATTGGGCCACCGCGCAAGACCCCGTACCGTGGATTCCCCTCTGAAACCGCTCTTACAAGGACGCCGAGCATGCAAAAAATCACCCCTTTCCTGTGGTTCAACGACCAGGCCGAGGAGGCCATGAACTTCTACGTTTCCATCTTCAAGAACTCGAAGATCACCATGCTCAGGCGCTACGGCAAGGAAGGCCCGGGGCCCGAAGGCTCGGTCATGACCGGCAGTTTTGAGCTTGAGGGCCAGCAATTCATGGCGCTCAACGGCGGCCCGCACTTCAGCTTCACGCCGGCGATTTCGCTGTTCGTGGACTGCAAGACGCAGGCCGAAGTGGACGAGCTCTGGAACAAGCTCTCGGCCGGCGGTGCGCCCAACCAGTGCGGCTGGGTGCAGGACAAGTTCGGCCTGTCCTGGCAGATCATCCCGACGGCGCTGGGCGACATGCTGGGCGACAAGAACCCGGCCAAGGCCGGTGCCGCCATGAAGGCCATGCTCAAGATGCAAAAAATCAATATCAAGGAACTTCAGGAAGCCTACGACAGAGCCTGAAAGCCCCACCCCCAAACCCCTTGACCCTTACCCATTAACCCAACCCACCAAGGAGCCAACCATGCTGGTCCAGTCTTACCTGTTTTTCAACGGCCGCTGCGAAGAGGCCATCGCGTTCTACCAAAAAGCGCTGGGTGCACAAATCACGATGAAGATGCGCTTCAAGGAAAACCCCGAGCCCATGACCGAGGGCTGCGGCCCTGGCGGTGCGGCCATCCCGGGCGACAACATCATGCATGCGAGCTTCAAGATCGGCGAGACCGAGGTGATGGCCTCCGACGGCATGGGCACCGGCCAGCCGGAGTTCAAGGGCTTTTCGCTGTCGCTGACGGCAGCCAGCGATGACGAGGCCCAGCGCCTCTTCAACGCACTGGCCGATGGCGGCAAGGTGGAAATGCCCATCACCAAAACCTTTTACGCCTCGTCCTTCGGCATGTTGGTTGACCGCTTCGGCGTGTCGTGGATGGTGATCAAGCCGCTGCCCATGGCTTGAGGTGATCGCGCATGAAGCTTTATTACGCCGACACGCTGAACCCGCGAAAAGCCTGCGCCGTGGCCCGGCACCTTGAACTGCCGGTGGAATTCATCCACGTGGCGCTGGAAAAAGGCGAGCACCGCACGCCGGAATTCCGCGCGATGAACCCGAACGCCAAGGTGCCGGTGCTGGTCGACGGCGAGCGGGTGCTGTGGGAATCGAACGCCATCATGTGCTACCTGGCCGAAAAGGCCGGTTCCGACCTGTGGCCGCGCGATGAGCGCCGCATCGAGGTGCTGCGCTGGCTGATGTGGGACGCGACCGAGTTCGCGCCGGCCGCAGGCACTTTTTATTTCGAGCACATCATCAAGCCGCGCTTCCTGCGCAGCGAAGCCGACCCGGCGGAGATCGCGAGGGTGACGCCGGCTTTCGAACGCTACGCCGCCGTGCTGGAGGCGCACCTGAAGGGGCGCCAGTACCTCGTCGGCAACGCCCTGACGGTGGCCGACTTCGCGGTAGGCATCACCCTGCCGTACGCAGAAAAGGCCCAGCTGCCGCTGGAGGGTTTCCCGGAAATCCGCCGCTGGCACGGCCGCCTCGAACAGTTGCCGGCATGGCGCGAGCCCTTCCCGCAGCTGCAGGCCGCCTGAAGACGCGGCTTCCCATCTTTAGCCACTAAAGGAGAGGCGACATGCAAGCGAAATCCCAAAAAGAGCACGAGTGGCTCAGGCAGCTGCTGGGCCAGTGGACCATGACCAGCGAATGCGAAGGCGCGCCGGGCGAACCACCGACAAAAAGCTCTGGCACGGAGACCGTGCGCGCCCTGGGCGATCTATGGATCGTGTGCGAAGGCCGGGGTGAAATCCCCGGCGGCGGGCCCGGCGAGATGCTGATGACACTCGGGTACGACCCCGAGAAAAAAGCCTATCAAGGCACCTGGGCGGGCTCCATGATGACAACCCTGTGGATCTACCGCGGCACACTGGATACATCCGGCAAGGTGCTGGCCCTGGACACCGAAGGCCCGAGCTTCAAGAATGACGGCAAGACGGCACGCTACCAGGACGTCATCACCCTCAAAAGCCCTGACGAGCGCACGCTGCATTCGCAGGTGCTGCAGCCCGACGGGAGTTGGAAGCGCTTCATGACGGCGACCTACCGGCGTGTGAAAAAGTGAACGGCGATGCGCAGGGCCGGCGGTTGCCACTGTGCGCCGGGGCTGACACAATGGCTCGATGCCCCAGGCCGCACGCGTTCCCCGACCCCGAACCATTTCACGAGCGGCCTTCGCGGGCCCCTGTGCATTGGCCGCGCTGATGGCACTGGGGGCACTGGGCGGCTGCGGCAGCATGCCGTCCTTGCCCTCTTCTACGCACACCGTGGCGCCGCCGCGGCTGTCGGTCGATGAGGCGAACGACGTCACGCTGTATGCCGTGAGCCTGGTGGGCACGCCTTACCGTTACGGCGGCAACACGCCGGAGTCCGGCTTTGACTGCAGCGGACTGATCGGCCACGTCTACCGTTCGCGCGCCCGCATCGCGGCGCCGCGCACCGTGGCCGCGCTGGTGAACTGGGGCCAGCCCGTGCCCGCGGAATCGGTGCGCACCGGTGACCTGGTGGTGTTCATGACGCGGGGCACCGCCACCCACGCCGGCATCTATGTCGGTGAAAACCGTTTTGTGCATGCACCCTCCACCGGGGGCGAGGTGCGCCTGGATTCCCTGCGTTCAACTTACTGGGCGCGGCAGCCGGTTTCCTTTCGCCGGCCCTGACGGCCCGGGACTGCCGTGGCATCACCGGGCAGGAGGGGCGGAAAAGACACAAGGCCTGAAAACCCTTGTCCCCGCTTTTTCACCATCGCTCTATAGAATGATTCGAGTCTCTTCCGGCGCCACCCATGTGTCATGCCTCGTGCCGGCGCCGCTTTCTCTTCAGGATGCCACGTGCAAGCCAACTCCATTATTTCCATCCAGCAGCTCAGCAAAACCTATGCCTCGGGCTTTCATGCGCTCAAGTCCGTGGACCTGGACATCCGCCGCGGCGAGATCCTCGCGCTGCTGGGCCCCAACGGCGCGGGCAAGACCACCTTGATCAGCATCATCTGCGGCATCGTCAGGCCCACGTCGGGCACGGTGACCGCCGACGGGCACGACATCGTGCGCGACTACCGGGCCGCGCGCGCCAAGATCGGCCTGGTGCCGCAGGAGCTTTCCACCGACGCCTTCGAGACCGTCTGGTCCACCGTGAGTTTCAGCCGCGGCCTGTACGGCAAGCCGCCCAACCCGGCCTATATCGAAAAGGTGCTGCGCGACCTGTCCCTGTGGGACAAGAAGGACAGCAAGATCATGTCGCTTTCAGGTGGCATGAAGCGCCGGGTGCTGATTGCCAAGGCGCTGTCGCACGAGCCCACCATCCTGTTCCTGGATGAACCCAGCGCGGGTGTCGACGTGGAGCTGCGCAAGGGCATGTGGCAAATGGTGCGGGATCTTCAGGGCAGCGGCGTCACCATCATCCTGACGACGCACTACATTGAGGAGGCCGAGGAGATGGCCGACCGCATCGGCGTGATCAACAAGGGCGAGCTGATCCTGGTCGAAGACAAAACGGTGCTGATGCGCAAGCTCGGCAAGAAGCAGTTGAGCCTGCAGCTGCGGACGCCGCTGCAAAGCATCCCGGCCGCGCTGGCGGGCTTGCCGCTGGAGCTGGCCCAGGAAGGCCACAGCCTGGTCTACACCTTCGATTCGCAGACCGAGGAAACCGGCATCGCGGCACTGCTAAAGCAGCTGGCCGAGCTCGGCATTGATTACAAGGACCTGCATTCCAGCGAGAGTTCGCTGGAGGATATTTTCGTGAGCCTGGTGCATGCCGGCAAACCCGCTACCACCGCTACCACCGTGAATTCCGCTCCCCTGAAGGAGGCCGCATGAACTGGCACGCCATCCGCGCGATCTACCGCTTTGAAATGGCGCGGACTTTCCGCACCATCATGCAATCCATCGCCTCGCCGGTGATTTCCACCTCCCTGTACTTCGTGGTGTTCGGCGCAGCCATCGGCTCGCGCATGGGCGATATCGACGGCATACGCTACGGCGCCTTCATCATTCCCGGCCTGGTCATGCTGTCGCTGCTCAACGAGAGCATCTCCAACGCCGCCTTTGGCATCTACATGCCGAAATGGTCGGGCACGATTTACGAACTGCTGTCGGCGCCGGTGTCGTCCATGGAGGTAGTGATGGGTTATGTGGGCGCGGCGGCGAGCAAGTCCGTGATGCTGGGCCTGCTGATCCTGGCGACGGCGCGCCTGTTCGTGCCCTACGAGATCGCCCATCCGTTCTGGATGCTGTGCTTCCTGCTGCTGACCGCGCTGACCTTCAGCCTCTTCGGTTTCATCATCGGGCTGTGGGCCGACAACTTCCAGAAACTGCAGGTGGTGCCGCTGATGGTGGTGACGCCGCTGACCTTTCTGGGCGGCGCGTTTTACGCCATCAGCATGCTGCCGCCGCTGTGGCAGAAGATCGCGCTGTTCAACCCGGTGGTCTACCTGATCAGCGGCTTCCGCTGGAGTTTTTACGGCGTGGCCGATGTCAATGTGGGTCTCAGCGTGGCGGCCATCATGGGTTTCCTGGCGCTGTGCCTGGGCATTGTGTGGTGGATCTTCCGCACGGGCTGGAAGCTCAAGGCCTGAACCAAGGCTGGCGGGGCGCTTGAAGGGGCGGCGGCCGGCCTCATATGTGTTCTTTGATATAGCACCAGGCCCCACGCCAGAAAGGCCCTCTTCATGCCTGCCGACACCGCCGCAAGTTCCACCGTACATCCCGTCCTCCGGGCCCAGCCGCTCGGCTTCCCATGGGTCACCATGGACCCCTTCCTCTTTTGCGCGTACCACGACGACGCCTACCCACGCGCGAATGCGCAGCTGGGCCCGGACGCTTCGCTGGCCGGGCGCGACATCGGCCAGGACTTCAGCCGCAAGGACGGCTGGAGCATGTACCACGGCGAGAAGATCCCCGGCTTTCCCCCGCACCCGCACCGCGGCTTTGAAACCGTGACGGTGGTGCGCAAGGGCCTGATCGACCATTCCGACTCGCTGGGCGCGACCGCGCGCTTCGGCCAGGGTGACGCGCAGTGGCTGACTGCCGGCAAGGGCATCGTGCATGCCGAGATGTTTCCGCTGCTGGACGAGAAGAATGACAACCCGCTGGAGCTGTTCCAGATCTGGCTGAACCTGCCGGCGCGCAGCAAGATGAGCGAGCCGCACTTCACCATGTTCTGGGCGCAGGACATTCCGCGCCTGGCGGCCACCGATGCCGACGGCCGCACAACCGAGGTCGCCGTGGTGGCGGGCCGGCTGGCTGGCGCCGGCGCGCCCCTGCCGCCGCCACCGGACTCCTGGGCCGCGCAGGCCGACGCCGACGTGGCGATCTGGACGATACGCATGGCGCCGGGCGCCCGCTGGGAGCTGCCCGCGGCAAGCGGCGACGGCACGCGCCGCATGCTGTATTTCTTCAAGGGCACATCCATTGAAGTCGCCGGCCGGCCGCTGGACCAGCATGCGGCGCTGGAGCTGCGCGCCGGTGAGGCCGTGGCGCTGCACAACACCGGTGCCGGCGAGGCGGAGTTCCTGCTGCTGCAGGGCAAGCCGATCGGCGAGCCGGTGGCGCAATACGGGCCTTTCGTGATGAACACGCAAGCGGAGATCGCCCAGGCCATGGCCGACTACCGGCGCACGCAGTTCGGCGGCTGGTCGTTTGCCGAAGACGCGCCTGTGCACGGCCGTGAGCCGGTACGCTTTGCGCGCCACCCAGGCGGGCGGGAAGAAAAGCCGGCAGGCGGCTGAGTGCAGGGCAGGACGGGCGCCCGTTGGGTATCCCCTCCTCCTGCAGGGCTTGCCGCAAGCTCCTACACTGCGGCATCGCAGAAAGAGTGATGCCCGCATGAACAACGACCCCAGCCACACCGCCGTGAAGCAGGAACTTGACAGTCTGAGCACCCGCTTCTTCCGCGCGGTGTCCTTCGAGCCCGGCGGCAAACCGGCCTATGACGACATTCACAGCCTGTTCATTCCCGCCGGCCTGCTGATCAAGAACACGGCTTCCACGCCTGAGATATCCACCATCGCCGGATTCATTGCGCCGCGGCAAGCGCTGGTGGACAGCGGCGCTTTGACCCGCTTCAAGGAATGGGAACTCTCGGAAATCACGCAGATCTTCGGCAACATCGCGCACCGCTACAGCGCCTATGGCAAGGCCGGCACGATGAACGGCGAGGCATTCGAGGCACGCGGCATGATTTCGACGCAGTTCGTCAAAACACCTGAAGGCTGGAAGATGAGCGCAATGGCCTGGGACGATGAACGGCCCGGCCTGAGCCTGCCGGACTGACGGGCCGTTCAGCCAGGCATCAATCCGGCGTTGACCGCCGCCTCGTCCAGCACGGCGAAGGTCATGTTGTGGCGATCCGTCAGCGGCCCACCGCCGGGCACGACATCGCCGCCTGTGGTGTAGCCAATGGCCTTGAACTTCCACACACCGCCAATCAGCTTGAGCTGACCCACCAGCGCACCGTTGTCCAGATGAACACTCCAGGCTTGTTCATTGAGTTTTTCGAGCGTTAAAGGCATGGACATTGACCTTTCCAGGCGTTGGAGTGGCCCGGGGTATGGCGCTGACAACCATCTCCAGGCACTTGTTCGATAGACCCATTTATTGTCTTGCCAGGCGACGTCAGGCGGATTCTCGATTCCGCTTATCCACCGCCACTCCCGGAGCTGCCATGGAAAACGTAGCGCGGATAGGTGTCGCAGGCTTTTGCCGCCTGGCCGAGGTCTATTTCGAGGGTGCAAAAGGGCGAGTCCGCCGAGGTCTTGGCCAGCAGTTCCCCGTCGGGGCTGATAGCCCAGCCTGCTCCGCCGCATGAGCCGTCGGCCTGTACGCGGTTAGAGGATAGGCTGTAGGCGCCACTGCGCGCTGCGACCACAGTGCCCAACGCCAGCCACTTGGCCAACGTGGCCGGACTGGTCGCCCGAGGCGACAAGATAGCGGCGACGCCCGACTGCGCATAGGAGGCGCAATTTTCGAGCGCCCACAGTTCAGTGCAAATGCTCAATCCGAAAGACAGGTCGCCGGCGCGAAAAGCCGGAAAGCCGGGGTCACCCCGCGTAAACCAGCGCGCCTCCCAGCCCCCCGGCTCTTCTGGCAAATGGACCTTGCTTCGAAGCGGCTGCAGGCTCTTGCGTGCGGACCAGAGAAAGCCCTGGTTGAAGGGTTTGCCGCCTTTCGAAATGGGGCGGGTTCCGACGACATGCGCGACCTGGAGTTCAGGCAGCCGCTCAAGCCACCGCTCACAGACTGCCTCCGCGGCGGCCCAGACAGCCGGATCAAAGGTCTGTGCCTGCCACACCGGCTCTGAGAAAGCGAATTCGGGAAGCAGTACCAGCTCAGAACCTTCGTTTGCGGCGTGCCTGCACAGGGCCGGCCAGGCGCGCGCCAGCAGCGCGGGTTCGTGAGGCAATTCGCAAATAGTGATCCGCATGGGTTTCCTGTCGGTGATGGTGCTGGCCAAAGCCATGGATGAAACGGTGGAACTGCTTTCGCGGAACCGGCTTGTCATTCGTTACGCTGCACGCGCTGCAGGTGAGCCGCATCGGCCTGAATCAGGTGCAAAAGGTCTTGGCTGCTCAAGGCCGTACAAAATTCACCGTGCATGCTGGCCACCGACAACGCGTGGACGTACTCCGGGTCGTGGTCAACGCCGTCGATCCCTGTGCGATTGGTGGTGGCGCAGGCGTCGTGCGCAAGGTAGGTATCGAAGCCCATGTTGCCCGCCATACGGACCGTGGTTTCGACACAAAAATTGGTGAAGAATCCGGCGACCACCAGACGCCGTATGCCGCGCCTGCGCAACTCTAACTCCAGGTTAGTGCCGATGAAGGCGCTGTTCACGTCCTTTCGAACCACCAGCTCATCCGGCACGGGCTCGAGACCGTCCAGGAAAGCGCCGCCCGGCTGGCTGATTTTGAGCGGTGACACGACCTGGCGGGAATCGTGCTGGGTGAAAACGATTGGCCGCCTGGCGGCACGCCAACCGGCTATCAGGGCCTTGAGGTTGGGCTCGGCTTGGGGATTATTGCGTCGGCCCGCCGCGCCGCCCCAATGGGATAGGTCATTGACGCCTTTTTGCGCGTCGATGATGAGTAGCGCGGTGTCTTGCGTGAACTGCTGAATCATGGTGGCAACCCGGTTGGTGTAAGCCACAAAGTTTATGTTTCGCGCTCAGAAAGAGTTTTGCTTTATTGACCTGCTCGAAAGCAAAAAATAGAATGAACAACCAAGAATAAAGCCATTTTTAGGTAAAAAATGCAATCCGACCTCCTAGACAAAACTGATCTGACTATTCTGCGCCTGTTGCAGCAGGACGGCAGCATGAGCAACCCGCAGCTGGCAGGGCACGTGGCGCTTAGCGTCACGCCATGTTGGCGCAGGCTCAAGCGGCTGGAGGATGAAGGCTTCATCACAGGTTATCGGGCCAACATCAACCGACGCAAACTGGGCTTGAACATCCTGAGCTTTGTGCAGCTCAGTTTCATCCAGGCGTCGGATGTCTCGGCCAAGCGCTTTGAAGAGACGATGTTGGCGCACCCCGCCGTTTTGGCGTGCCACAAAATCACCGGCCAGGCCGACTACATGCTGCAGGTCGTCACCCGGGATCTCGATGCCTACAGTGAATTCGTGGAAAAAGTGCTGCGAACTGTACCGGGCATTGGCATGATCCACTCGAGTCTTGCCATGCGGGACATCAAATCAACCCACATGATTCCGGTTCCTGAAGAACTCCAGCTCTGACCTTTCGCAGAAGCGTCGGCAATCAAGGAGCCGCGCCAGCCTGGACAGCGGAAAGTTGCTGCTCGGCGGTCAGCATGGGCGATCAAGGGATACCCAAAGATAGCGCGCCGATTTCCTTTGAGACGAAAAAAAGCGCCCGAAGGCGCCTTTTTTTTATGCGACGTTGAAGCAAATTACTTCGCCACCACGCGCACCATCTCCAGGCACTTGTTGGAGTAGCCCCATTCGTTGTCGTACCAGGCGACGACCTTCACGAAGGTGCCGTCCAGCGCGATGCTGGCGTCGGCGTCGAACACGCTGGTGCAGGTCTCGCCGCGGAAGTCGGTGGCGACCACCTTGTCTTCGGTGTAGCCCAGGATGCCCTTGAGTGCGCCCTGGCTTTGCGCCTTCATCTCGGCGCAGATTTCCTTCAGCGTGGCTTCCTTGTTGAGCTCGCAGGTCAGGTCAACCACCGAGACGTCGGAAGTCGGCACGCGGAAGGACATGCCGGTCAGCTTCTTGTTGAGCTCGGGAATCACCACGCCTACGGCCTTGGCCGCGCCGGTAGAGGAGGGGATGATGTTTTCAAGAATGCCGCGGCCGCCGCGCCAGTCTTTGTTCGAAGGGCCGTCCACGGTTTTCTGCGTGGCGGTGGCCGCGTGCACCGTGGTCATCAGGCCGCGCTTGATGCCCCACTTGTCGTTCAGCACCTTGGCGACGGGTGCCAGGCAGTTGGTGGTGCAGCTGGCGTTGGAGATGATGGCCTCGCCCTTGTAGGTCTTGTCGTTGACGCCGAAGACGAACATCGGAGTGTCGTCTTTGGACGGCGCCGAGAAGATGACCTTCTTCGCGCCGGCGGCCAGGTGCTTTTCACCCGACGCCTTGTCGAGGAAGAGGCCGGTGGACTCCAGCACCACGGTGGCGCCGATGTCGCCCCACTTGAGGTTGGCGGGGTCGCGCTCTTGCGTGAGGCGGATCTTCTTGCCGTTGACGATGAGGGTGTTGCCGTCGACGGACACATCGCCGTCGAAGCGGCCGTGCACCGAGTCGTACTTCAGCATGTACGCCAGGTAGTCGGGCTCCAGCAGGTCGTTGATGCCGACGATCTCGATGTCGCCAAAGCTCTTGATGGCCGAGCGGAACACGTTGCGGCCGATGCGGCCAAAACCATTAATGCCAAGTTTGATAGTCATCTGCATTGCTCCTGGAAGTTGAAATCTTTGGGTTCCGTTCGCCCTGAGCTTGTCGAAGGGTGTTGCCTGTACACACAGGCTTCGACAGGCTCAGCCCGAACGGGCGGGAGGGACTCGCTTACTTGCGCAGCACCGTGCGCACGGTGTCGGCGACGTTTTCAGCCGTGAAGCCGAAGTGCTTGAACAGCACCGGCGCCGGGGCGGATTCGCCGTAGCTGTCGATGCCGACCACGGCGGCGCAGCCGTACTTCCACCAACCGTCGGTCGTGCCCATTTCCACCGCGATGCGGGGGATGCCTTCAGGCAGCACTTCGGCCTTGTAGGCGGTCTTCTGTTTGTCGAAAGTCGTGGTGCTGGGCATGGAGACCACGCGCACGGCGATCTTGTGGGCGGCCAGCAACTCTTGCGCCTTGAGCGCCAGCTGCACTTCAGAGCCGGTGGCGATGATGACGGCCTGGGGCTTCTTGTTCAAACCGACTTCTTCCGGTTCGGCCAGCACGTAGGCACCGCGGCTGATGTTGCCGAGGTCCTTCTTGGGCGCGTAGGGCAGGTTCTGGCGGCTCAGCAGCAGGGCGGTCGGCTTGTTCTTGTTCTCGAGCGCGACGGCCCAGGCGACAGCGGTTTCAGCCGTGTCGGCCGGTCGCCAGACGTCCAGGTTGGGGATCAGGCGCAGGCTGGCGGCGTGCTCGATGGACTGGTGCGTGGGGCCGTCTTCGCCCAGGCCGATGGAGTCATGCGTGAACACGTGCACCACACGCAACTTCATCAGCGCGGCCATGCGGATGGCGTTGCGGCTGTAGTCGCTGAAGGTCAGGAAGGTGCCGCCGTAGGGGATGTAGCCGCCGTGCAGCGCCACGCCGTTCATGATGGCGGCCATGCCGAATTCGCGCACGCCGTAGTTGATGTGGCGGCCGATGGCGCTCACGCCCTCGGCATTGGGCGTCAGCACGACTTCGCCGTTCATGTCAAAGCGCAGGCTGGGCGTGGACTTGGTGTTGGTGAGGTTGGAGCCGGTCAGGTCGGCCGAGCCGCCCAGCATTTCGGGCAGGCCGGCGGTGAAGGCTTCGAGCGCGAGCTGCGAAGCCTTGCGCGAGGCGACGGTTTCGGCCTTGGTGTGCGCGCCGATGACGGTGTCGACCGCGAGCTGCGCGAATGACTTGGGCAGCTCGCCCTTCATGCGGCGGGCCAGCTCGGCGGCGAGTTCGGGGTGGGCGGCCTTGTAGGCGGCGAATTTCGCGTCCCAGGCGGCCTCGGCGGCCAGGCCCTTGGCCTTGGCGTCCCAGGCGTCGTAGGTTTCCTTGGGCACTTCAAACGGCGCGTGGGGCCAGTTGAGGGCTTCGCGCGTGAGCTTGATTTCCTCGGCGCCCAGCGGCTCGCCGTGGGCCTTGGCGGTGTTGGCGCGGTTTGGCGAGCCTTTGCCGATGTGGGTCTTGCAGATGATCAGCGTGGGCTTGTCGTTCGATTTCTTCGCGCCTTCGATGGCCTGGGAAACCAGTTCGGCGTCGTGGCCGTCGATGGGGCCCAGCACGTTCCAGCCGTAGGCGGCAAAACGCACGGCGGTGTTGTCGATGAACCAGGGTGCAACCTGGCCGTCGATCGAGATGCCGTTGTCGTCATACAGCGCGATCAGCTTGTTGAGCTTCCAGGCGCCGGCGAGCGCCGCGGCTTCATGGCTGATGCCTTCCATCAGGCAGCCGTCGCCCATGAACACATAGGTGTTGTGGTCGACGACGGTATGGCCTTCGCGGTTGAATTCCTTGGCGAGCAGCTTTTCGGCCAGCGCCATGCCGACGGCATTGGTCAGGCCCTGGCCCAGCGGGCCGGTGGTGGTTTCCACGCCGGGGGTGTAGCCGAATTCGGGATGGCCGGGGGTTTTGCTGTGCAGCTGGCGGAAGTTCTTGAGTTCGCCGATCGGCAGTTTGTAACCGGTCAGGTGCAACACGGCGTAAATCAGCATGGAGCCGTGGCCGTTGGAGAGCACAAAACGGTCGCGGTCGAACCAGTTGGGGTTGTGCGGGCTGTGCTTAAGGTGGCTGCCCCAGAGGGCGACGGCCATGTCGGCCATGCCCATGGGGGCGCCGGGATGTCCGGAATTGGCTTGTTGTACGGCGTCCATTGCGAGTGCGCGTATCGCATTCGCCATCATTTGCGTGTTTGCCATGTAGGCTGCTCCGGAGGGGGAAAGATCAGGGGTAACCCGGTATTTTACCGTCTGGCCCCGTCCGGGTGATTTGGCGGGATTCTGGGCTTTCTCCGGGCACTCATGGTCTAAAGTCGGGGGATGCAAGGCCTACATTTGACCGCCGACCTTTACAAATGCCGCTGCGATCCCGCCTGGCTCACCGACGCCGCCCGCCTGGGCGACTGGTGCGTGCAGGCCGTGCAGGCAACGGGGCTGCAGGCCGTCAACCAGCTGTTCCACACCTTCCCGGACACCGAGCACGGCCCGGGCGGCATCACGGCCACCGTGCTGCTGGCTGAATCGCATGTCTGCGTGCACACCTGGCCCGAGCAGAAAGCCGTGACGCTGGATGTGTACGTCTGCAATTTCGGCGGCGACCACTCCGCCCGGGCGCGCAGCCTGATGGACACTCTGGTGCGGCGCTTCAACCCGGAATGGACCGAGCAACGCTCGCTGGACCGGGGCGATACGCAATAAACCAGTTCAGCAGCTTTCGCGCACGGTCGCCAGAAACAGCGCATTGAGCGAGGGCAGCACGGCCCGCAGGTCGTCGGGCTCGGGAACCGCCGCATCCAGCCGGGCGAGTTCAGCCTCGATAAAAGCATTGACCCGCGGGAAGGGCGCCGACAGGCCCAGTTCGGGCGCGCCGCGTTTTTTCTCCAGCATGGCGGCGATGTCGGCGAGCAGCTCCGTTTCACCGTCAATCAGGTGCAGCAGCTTCGCGAACTCGATGGGCGCGGCCGTGCCGTAGCGCTCCAGCCAGCGCACCGCGAGCAAGGGCCGCAGCACATAAAAATATTTTTTGAGCCGAACCGTCTCACCCTGCAGGTGTTCGCGGTAGTTTCCTTTCGCCGAACTGCGGTAGTGGTGAATGCCGCGTTCGCAGGAGTAGACCTGCGGCAGCAAACGCCGTGCCTCTTCTGCGAAAAGGCCGTTTTCGATGTATTTGATCGGGGATTGAATCCATTCGACAAAGCCTGGGTTCGACTTCCAGAACAAGCGCAGTGCCTTGCGCAGGTCCCAGCCGTTGAGGTCGATATCGTCGACGATGGGGTATTCGATCACGTCGCGGCGGTCTTCAATATCCAGCGAGAGATAGTCGTCGGCCGGCCGCGCGTAGATGAAGCGCACGTCGAAATCACTGTTGGGCGAGGCAAAACCCCAGGCGCGGCTGCCGGACTCGATGGCCATCAGGATGCGCACACCGTGCTCCCGCTCGGTGGCGGCAAGGCGGCTCATGATTTCGGCGTGGATTTCGGGAGGAATCATCTGCAGGCTTTCGTAGGGCTTCTTTGCGGATTTCAATCGTCATGCATTCTGCATGAGCGGCTCCCCGTTAAACTGCCGCCATGCCCTCTGCACCCATCAAAGCCATGATCATGGCCGCCGGCCGCGGCGAGCGCATGCGCCCGCTGACCGACAGCACACCCAAGCCCTTGCTGAAGGTGCGCGGCAAACCCTTGATTGACTGGCATGTGCAGGCGCTGGCGCAAGGCGGGTTCACCGACCTGGTGATCAACACCGCCTGGCTCGGCGAGCAGATTGAAAGCCACTTCGGCAAGCAAAGCCGCCCGGCCATTTCCTATTCACACGAAGGCATTGATTTCGGCGGTGCGCTGGAAACCGCCGGCGGCATTGCGCGCGCCTTGCCGCTGCTGGGCGACGTGTTCTGGCTGCTGGCCGGTGATGTGTTTGTGCCGGGCTTTGAATTCACGCAGGCCGCCGTGGAGCGTTTCACCGCAAACGGCAGGCTGGCGCACCTCTGGCTGGTGCCCAACCCGGCCCACAACCCCAAGGGCGACTTCGGCCTGGGGTCGGACGGACTGGCCTTGAACCTGTCCAAGGACAACCCGCAAGCCAGATTCACCTACAGCACCATCGGGCTGTACCGCCGCGAATTGTTTGAGTCCATGCCCTTTGGCAATCCGCAAGGCCTCAAAGCCCCACTGGCGCCCTTGCTACGTGCGGCGATGGACAATGGCCAGGTCAGCGCCGAGCTGTACCCGGGGCCGTGGACCGACGTGGGCACGCCGGCCCGGCTGGACGAGCTGAACCAGGCTGCCGCCGCCCATTAACCCTCCCACACCCTCCAACGCGAGAAGCGCAGCACCATGAGCACCACCACGATTTACCAGAAACGCCGTGCCGCCGTGGCCCGCGCGCTCAAGGCGGCCGGCGGCGGCGTCGCCCTGCTGCCGACCGCGCGGGAATACCCGCGCAACCGCGACACCGATTTTCCCTACCGGCATGACAGCTATTTCTACTACCTGACCGGCTTTGACGAACCCGCGGCCTGGCTGGCCATCGAAGCCAGCGGCAGGACCACGCTGTTTTGCCGCCCCAAGGACCTGGAGCGCGAAATCTGGGACGGCATACGCCTGGGCCCCAAGGCCGCGCCGGCGCGGCTGGGCGTGGATGCCGCCTTCAGCACCGATGCGCTGGACACCCAGATGCCGGCCTTGCTGACCAACCAGAAGTCGGTGTGGTTTCCGTTCGCCACGCACGAGGGCCTGGGCGCGCAGGTGGACGGCTGGCTGGACAAGGTGCGAGCCCGGGCGCGCCTGGGCGACGAGCCGCCGCCAAGCCAGCACGACCTGTGCGTCGTGCTCGACGAGATGCGCCTCTTCAAGGACAGCCACGAGATCGCTATCCTGCGCCGCGCCGGGAAAATTTCGGCAGGCGCGCATGTGCGGGCCATGCAGACATCCGCCGCGATGCTGCGCGACGGTGTGAAAGGCGGCCCACGCGAATACCACCTGGAAGCCGAATTGCTGCACGAGTTTCGCCGCCACGGCTCGCAGTTCCCGGCCTACACCAGCATCGTGGCGGCAGGCGCCAATGCCTGCGTGCTGCACTACCGTGCCGGCGACGCCGAACTCAAGCCCGGCGAGCTGTGCCTGATCGATGCCGGCTGCGAACTCGACGGCTATGCCAGCGACATCACGCGCACTTTTCCGGCAGACGGCAAGTTCACACCTGCCCAGCGCAGGCTGTATGACATCGTGGTGGAGTCGCAGTACGCCGCGGTCAAGGCCACCAAACCCGGCAAACGCTTCAACGACCCGCACGACGCGGCGCTGCGCGTGCTGGTGCAGGGCATGCTGGACACCGGCCTGTTGCCCAAAGCCAAACACGGCAAGGTCGACGACGTGATCGAATCCGGCGCGTATCGCCAGTTTTATATGCACCGCACCAGCCACTGGATGGGCATGGACGTGCACGACTGCGGCGACTACACCGAGCCCGGCAGCAAACCCCGCCCCGACAAAGACGCCATGGGCCAGCCCATCATGCGCAAACCTTCACGCATCCTGCGGCCCGGCATGGTGATGACCATAGAGCCCGGGCTCTATGTGCGGCCGGGCAAGAACGTGCCCAAGGAGTTCTGGAACATCGGGATCCGGATTGAGGATGATGCGCTAGTGACTGCTAAAGGTTGTGAGTTGATGACGCGCGGCGTGCCCGTTGAGGCGGATGAGATTGAGCGGTTGATGAGCTAGGGTTGTGTGCGGGGTCTTGCTCCGGCCTTCGCGCTCTTCCTCTCTACCTCTGTTTCTTCTTCGCCCTCTTTTAAGGGTGGCTGGCCGGAGGTTGCCCGGCGGCAACTCACTTTTCTTTTGCTTCGCCAAAAGAAAAGTAAGCAAAAGAAAAGGCGACCCTGGTTGCTGCGTCCCTCCGCTTCGCTACGGGCAACCTGCGGTGCTCGGTCCAGACGGGGTCAAAAACAACTCGCTACGCTCAAACAAGTTTTTGCCCTGATCCGTCTGGCCCTGCGCTCCTCGGCGCATCCACAAGGGGACCCGGAATACCGAACAGCCGAAAGACAGAAACCCGAATACGAAAACCACAAGGACTCGCCATGGCGAGTCCTTGTTTGTATTGGTATTTGGTATTCGGTTCCCGCTCCCGATTGTCCCGTCCTGGCTGGGCCGAGGAGCGCAGAGACAAGCGGATCAGGGATCGCGTTGTTTGAGCGTAGCGCAGCGCAGCGAGTTTAGCGAGACCCCGCTTGGCTCGAGCACCGCAGGTTGCCCCGGAGCGAAGCGCAGGGGACCCAGACTGCGGGTCGCCTTTCTTTTGGTGACTTTTCTTTGGCGAAGCAAAGAAAAGTTACTTGCTGCCGGGCAACCCCGGCCAACCGTCCTCAGCAAAAAGCACAACCCAAAATCAATAGCAGATATCCAAAAAGAAATCCTCTTAAAGCATCTCATCCGGCGCAAACGGCCCGATCAGCTTGAGCATCAGCTTCAGGCCCCAGCTCGCGTCGGGCTCGACCAGGGTGTCCTTCAACTGCGAACCTTGCGGCGCACGCCAGACCAGCTGGCCGTCCTGCAGCTCCACGCGATAGGCTCCGCTGGCCAGCGTCGGCTCGATCAGCCGCGTGGCTTCGGCCGAGATCGCGCGGCTGCGGATGACGATGGCGACCTCGCTGTTTTGCAATTGCGAGCGCAGGTCCAGGTTCATGGAGCCGACGACCAGCAGCCGGTCGTCCATCACCACCACCTTGGAGTGCAAGCTGGCGCGCGAGCCGCTGGTGGAGCCGCCAGTGGAGCCGCCGCTCAGGGCGGATGAGCCGAAGCTTGAGAAAGAGCCCTCCTGCTCGGCGCGCATTTCATACAGCTCTATGCCCATGTCGAGCAGGGCCTTGCGGTAGCGCGCGTAGCCGACATGGGCGGCCGGCGCGTCGTTGGACGCCAGCGAGTTGGTGAGCACGCGCACGCTTACGCCGCGCTGGCGCAGGTCGGCGAACTGCTTCATCATGCGTTCGCCGGGCACGAAGTAGGGTGAGACGATGAGCAGCTTGCCCTTGGCCTGCGACATCAGTTGCAGCAGGCCGTCGACCGTGGTGTCCTGCGATTCGCCGACGGTGTCGGCATCGGCCGCGATCTTCGACGGCTTGTCCACCAGCAGGACGGAAGGCGCCCAGGTCCAGTTGAGCAGGCGCAAGTCGGCCGAATCGGGGAGCGTGGAAGCGGCCGAGGCATTCGAGGCGGCGATGGCGGCCTGCGTGGTGGCGGCCAGCGTGGCCGGGTCTTCCAGGTTGAGCTTGGCGGGATTGACGCCTGCGGGCTGCGGCTTGAGGGCTTCAATCTCCTTGGCCGTCATCAGCGATTGCACCGGGTAGGCCAGAGGATTGTTCCAGTACTGGTCAAAGCTTGCGGACAGGTCGCGCGCGATGCGGCCGGCCGCCAGCACGTCGATATCGACAAAATTGGTGCCCGTGCTCTGGCCGAAATAGGTCTCGCCCAGGTTGCGCCCGCCGGTAATGGCGACGGCGTTGTCGGCCACGAAAATCTTGTTGTGCATGCGGCGCTGCATGCGCGCGGCATCCTTGAGGTTGCTCAGGACGCGCATCACCATGGAGCCGCGCCCGCCGGGCAGCGGATTGAACAGCCGCAGCTCGAAGTTCTTTTCGAAGGCAAGCTTGAGCACCTGGGCGTTCTTGCCCGAGGTGTTGAAGTCGTCCAGCAGGATGCGTATGCGCACGCCACGGCCCGCGGCTTCACGCAGGGCCTCGAACATGCGCTCCGTGGTGTCGTCTGCAAAGATGGCGTAGTACTGGATGTCCAGGGTTTTCTGCGCGGCCTTGATCAGGGTCATGCGGCTGCTGAATGCCAGCTCCGCATCGCCCACCAGCGCGAAGCCGGAGTCGTTCCGCGTGCCCGCCTTCGCGGCACGGGCGGCGACCAGCGCGCCCAGCCGGGTTTCAGAAGGGTTGGCCAGGGCGGTCGATACCGGCCTGTCTACCTCACTGGGCAGCGAGGCGCAGCCCGTCAACCACAGGCTGAGGAGCAGCAGGGCCAGCCAGCGCAGGCTCGTGGCGGCACGGCTTGCCGGTGAGAAAAAGGTGATTTGGCCGGCGGCGGCAGGTGTCAGCATGATGCTGGTCACTGTAGCGTAAGCAGGTGTATTCACAGCCCGCCGGGCCGGCGTTTCCCGCCACTCTTTTTGTAGGCGTCCGGCTCGACAGCTCGCCGGGTGCCGCCGCGGCGCGTCCTGGAGTCCCGAGAAGGCGCCTCAGGGGGACAGCATTTCCCAGCGCTGCAGCGCGTCCATCAGCTCTTCTTCGATCTTGCTGTTGCGCGCATTGAGTTCGGCCGCCCGTTTGGGATTCGTGGTGTAGAGCGTGCCGTCGTAGAGTTCCTGCTCGATCGCCTTTTGCTGCGACTCCAGCTGCTGGATCAGCGCCGGCAGGCCGTCGAGTTCGCGCTGCTCCTTGTAGCTGAGCTTCTTTTTGGCGGGGGCCGCCTCGCCCGTGCCCGCGCCCTTGCGAGGCTGGTTGGCGCTCTTGCCCGCGGGTTTGGGGCCGCTGCCCGGGCCGGGCCGGGCACCGCCGGTGATTTGCGCGGCGCGTTTGGACTGGGTGATCCAGTCGGTCACGCCGCCTTCGTACTCACGCCAGAAGCCGGGGTTCTCAGGTGTGCCTTCGTAGGCAATCGTGCTGGTGACCACATTGTCGAGGAAGCGCCTGTCGTGGCTGACGAGGAAGACCGTTCCCTCGTAGTTCTGCAGCAGGTCTTCCAGCAGCTCCAGCGTGTCGATGTCCAGGTCGTTGGTCGGCTCGTCGAGCACCAGCACGTTGGCCGGGCGCGCGAACAGGCGCGCCAGCAGCAGGCGGTTGCGCTCGCCGCCCGACAGGGTGCGTACCGGCGAGTTGGCGCGTGCGGGCGAGAACAGAAAGTCGGCCAGGTAACTCTTGACGTGTTTTTTGGTGCCGTTGATCTCCACCCATTCGCTGCCCGGGCTGATGAAGTCTTCCAGCGTCGCGTCCAGGTCCAGGCTGTCGCGCATCTGGTCGAAATAGGCCACCTGCAAGTTGGCGCCCTGGCGCACCTTGCCCGGCGGCGTGGTGGCGTCGGGCTGCAGCTCGCCCAGGATGAGCTTGAGCAGCGTGCTCTTGCCGGCGCCGTTGGGGCCCAACAGGCCGACCTTGTCGCCGCGCAGCAAAGTGCCGCTGAATTTGTTGACGATGATTTTTTCGCTGCCGGGGTGCCCGAAGCTTTTGCTCACGTTGCTGAGTTCGGCGACGATCTTGCCGCTTCTTTCGCCGCTGGAAATATCCAGGTTGACACGGCCCACGGCCTCACGACGGGCGGCGCGGCTGGCACGCAAGGCCTCGAGCCGGCCTATGCGGGCCACGCTGCGGGTGCGGCGCGCTTCCACGCCCTTGCGTATCCAGATCTCTTCCTGGGCGAGCAGCTTGTCGGCCTTGGCATTGATGACGGCTTCCTGCGCCATCTGCTCTTCTTTTTGCACAAGGTATTGGGCGAAGTTGCCGGGATAGCTGGTCAGCTTGCCGCGGTCCAGCTCGACGATGGCGGTGGCGACCTGGTCCAGGAACGCGCGGTCATGGGTGATGGTGACGATGCTGCCGTTGAAATTGACCAGCAGTTCTTCCAGCCAGGCGATGGAATCGAGGTCCAGGTGGTTGGTGGGTTCGTCGAGTAGCAGCACGTCGGGCTTGGCCACCAGCGCCTGGGCCAGCGCCACGCGCTTTTTGGTGCCGCCCGAGAGCGAGCCGACGATGGCGTCCTTGTCCAGGTGCAGGCGGTGCAGTGTTTCCTCCACCCGCTGTTCCCAGTTCCAGCCGTCCAGCGATTCGATTTCCGACTGCAGGGCGTCCAGGTCGGTGTTTTCATCGGCCGCCAGGTATTGCTCCACCACCTGGCGGGTGCGCGCCAGGCCGGCGCTGGCCGCGATGAACACGGTGGCGTGCGGGTCCAGGCTGGGTTCCTGCGGCACGTAGGCGATGCGCAGGTTGTTTTGCAGTTGCAGCGTGCCGTCATCGGGTTTTTCGAGGCCGGCGAGGATTTTGAGCAGGGACGATTTGCCGGTGCCGTTACGGCCTATCAGGCCGATGCGCTGGTTGCTTTCAAGGGAAAAATCCGCGTGATCCAGCAGTGCGACGTGCCCAAAAGCGAGTTGGGCGTCCAGGAGAGTAATAAGTGCCATATAGAAGGGGGATTATCCGTCCCCGCGCATAAGAGGCGGCTTCCAGGGACTGCCGGCCGGCGAATACAAGTTCTTACGAACCCCGGGCCGCGCCGGTGTGGCGCCGCCGCCCTATCGCCTGCCGGGCCTCGCCGATATAGTCATCGGCTTGGGCGATGCATCGCTGAGGGAGCTTTCGTGGAACTGCAAATTAATGGCCGGCTCGTCCAGGCCGAGGCCGATCCCGCCATGCCCGTGCTGTGGGTGCTGCGCGACGTGCTGAACATGACCGGCACCAAGTTCGGCTGCGGCGTGGCGGCCTGCGGGGCCTGTACCGTGCGGGTCGACGGCCAGGCGGTGCGCTCCTGTGTGGTACCGGTGTCCGCCGTGCTGGGCAAGCGCATCCAGACCATTGAAGCGCTGGGTACGCCGGACAAACCCCATGCCCTGCAACTGGCCTGGATCGCCGAGCAGGTGCCCCAATGCGGCTATTGCCAGTCGGGCATGCTGATGGCCGCCGCCGCGCTGCTCGACAAAACCCCCAAACCGACCGACGCCGACATCGACGCGGCCATGACCAATATCTGCCGCTGCGGCACCTACCAGCGCATTCGCGCGGCCATCAAACGGGCCGCCGGCATGGCGCCCGGCAGCGCCATGAAGAAAGCCCGGTCATGAAGCGGCGGGCCTGGCTGTTCAGCGCCGCGGGCGCGGCCGGCGCGCTGCTGGTGGGCTGGGGCCTGCTGCCGGCGCGCTCGCGCCTGGGCAGCGCGGCCCATCCCTGGCCCGCCGGCGCGGAACCCGACCTCACGGGCGTGGTGTTCAACGGCTGGATCAAGATACGGGCCGACGGCAGCGTGGTGTTGGCCATGCCGCGCAGCGAAATGGGGCAGGGCGTGCATACCGCGCTGGCCATGCTGGTGGCCGAGGAACTGGACGTGCCGTTGGCGCGGGTCAGCCTGGAGCAGGCCGGCGCCGACACGATTTACGGCAATGTCGCCATGCTGGTCGGCAGCCTGCCCTTTCATCCACTGGAAGTCGACGACTATGCGGCTGAAGGCGCGCCCCGTGTGCGGCCCGCCAAAGTCCGCCTGGGTGAATGGATGGTGGGCAAGCTGGCCCGCGAATTGGGCATCAACGCCACGGGCGCGTCCTCCAGCGTGGCCGACGCCTGGGAAGTGCTGCGCACGGCCGCGGCGACCGCCCGTGCCTCCTTACTGGGAGCCGCCTCGCTGGACTGGAAGCTGCCGGTGGACGAGCTCAGTGTCAGCAAAGGCGTGATCTCCCATCCTTCGGGGCCGTCAGCGCATTATGGGGAGCTGGCCAAGTACGCCGCAGCGACGCCACCGGGTGAGGTGAGGCTCAAAAACCGCAAGGATTGGCGCCTGATAGGACGCAGCGCCCCGCGTTCGGACCTGCCCGCCAAGGTCAATGGCACGGCCGTCTTCGGCCTGGACGTGCGGCTGCCGGGCATGTTGTACGCGGCGATCCGGCTTTGCCCGATGCTGGGCGGTTCGGCCGGCGCCATCCGCGCCGACGTGGCGCTGGCCGCGCCCGGGGTGGAGCGGCTGGTTCGCCTTCCCGCGTATGCAGGCTCCACCGCCGGCTTTGCCGTGGTGGGCGCAAGCTGGTGGCAGGCGCAGCAGGCGGCCCTGGCGGTGCCGGTGGACTGGCAGCAGCGCCCCGCCGGTGGGCTGGACAGCGGCCGGATCGGCAAGGTGCTGGAAGCCGCGCTGGATGGGGAGGAAGGCCATGCCTTTTACGAGAAGGGCGATGTGGCCAAGGCCGAAGCCACCGCCAGCCGGAAGGTCCAGGCACTGTACAGCGCGCCTTACCTGGCCCACGCCACGCTGGAGCCCATGAACTGCACGGCGCAAGTCAAGGACGGCAAGGTCTGGCTGTGGGCCCCTACCCAGGTGCCCCAAATGGCCGTGGCCGTCGCCGCGCGGGTGGCGCGTGTCGCGCCTGAAGACGTCCATATCACCGTGACCCTGCTGGGCGGCGGCTTTGGCCGCCGGCTGGAGGTGGATTGCGTGGCGCAGGCCGTGCGGGTGGCCCTGGAGTGCGGTGGCCGGCCGGTTCAACTGATCTGGTCGCGCGAGGAAGACGCCACCCACGATTTCTACCGGCCCATGCAGCGGGCCAGGCTCAGCGCGGCCCTCGATGCGGCTGGCAAGGTTGCCGGCTTGCAGATCCGCTCGGCAGGCGACGCCATCACTCCGCGCTGGATGGAGCGCAACCTGCCTGCCCTGGCCGCGCCCGTGGATACGCCCGATAAAAGCGCGGCCGAGGGATTGTTCGACCTGCCTTATGGCTTTGCCAGCCAGAAGATGTCGCATGTGGCAACGCATTCCGGAGTGCCGGTGGGTTATTGGCGCTCCGTGGGGCATTCGCACAATGCATTTTTCTCGGAAAGCTTTATCGACGAGCTGGCCTTTGATGTGAAACAGGATCCGCTGGCTTTCCGGCGCGCCCTATTAGAAGAAGAGGCGCCCCGGCACTTGGCCGTGCTGGACCTGGCCGCCGCGAAAGCCGGCTGGGGCACCCCGCTGCCCGCCGGCAGGGCCCGCGGGCTGGCGTTGCATGAGTCATTTGGTTCCATCGTGGCGCAGGTGGTGGAGGTGTCCCTGCAAAACGGCGCACCCCATGTCCATCGCGTGGTGTGCGCCGTCGATTGCGGCACGGTGGTTCACCCCGGCATCGTCGCGCAGCAAATGGAGGGCTCCGTGGTGTTTGCCCTGAGCGCGGCGCTGCATGGGCGCATAGATATAGAAGAAGGCGTAGTGAGGCAAAAGAACTTTCCCCAGTACGTCATGCTGGGCCTGGCCGAGGCGCCCGTCGTGGAGACTTACCTTGTGCCCAGTGAGCGAGCACCAAGCGGCGCGGGCGAGCCGGGTGTTCCGCCATTGGCGCCGGCGCTCGCAAATGCCTTGTTCTCGTTGACGGGGAAGCGCTTACGCTCACTGCCGCTGTCCCTTGGCGGTGCGTGATCTGAAAAGTTTTTTCGGAAGTATTTGAAAACCTCAAAACAACCGTGCTATAGTCGATGGCTCTGCTGAACACAGCGAACAAATTCTTCGGAATTGGCAGCTACCGCGAAAGCGATAAGTTCAACAGAAAAAAAGTCTTGAAAAGTTGACCGAAGCTAAAAATTCGGTATAGAATTCAAGGCTCTGCTGAAAACGAAAGTGCTGATTGCAAAACAATCAGGCGGCAGAAAAAAGAGTCAAAAAAGTTTGACTGGTGATCAAAAACCGGTATATAATTTAAGGCTCTGCTGATCGCAGCAAGGTAAGCAAAATTCTTCAGAATTAGCTGCCAAGCAAGAAAAGCAAATAACCTTCAGGTTGACTGGGAATTAAAAACCAGTATATAATTTGAGGCTCAGCTGATTGCAGCTGACGACGCAAACAAAGCAGCAAATGCTGCCGAGCAAGCAGTCAGGATCATTAAAAATTTACAGCCGATAAGTATGGGCGTTTGAAGGCGATTGCCAGGTTATTCGTAACCAGGTCTTCTGACCTTAAACGCTCATGGAGATAGAAAATGTGGACTCATTTATTGAGTTCTCATCAATTCCGTTTTTATGAGTTTTCTTCTCGCAGTCAAATGCGGGGAGTTTAAATATTGCAGTGATTAAACTATAGAGTTTGATCCTGGCTCAGATTGAACGCTGGCGGCATGCCTTACACATGCAAGTCGAACGGTAGAGTAGCAATACTCGAGAGTGGCGAACGGGTGAGTAATGT
>Ga0209564_1001408_pt1 | contig 24850 bp, 23 predicted proteins | sample AraplaCol_mMF_r2_FD_184272 | JGI IMG/M metagenome (GOLD analysis project Ga0209564, IMG submission 184272) | Arabidopsis root microbial communities from North Carolina, USA - plate scrape MF_Col_mMF_r2 (SPAdes) (version 3) | ecosystem: Host-associated > Plants > Roots > Endosphere | place: USA...
GCGCCGGATCAGCACCGTATTGCGCCCCGCCTGCCGGCAGTGATGCCGCGTGATGCCCCGTCGTCTAAAGGTAAGACTACGGACTCTGACTCCGTCAATTGAGGTTCGAATCCTCACGGGGCATCCAATTTTCCCTTGAGAACCGGAAGTTTGCGCGGCGCGCCAGGCGCCTCGGCGCGCTGATTCCCGCGCCTGGGCAAGAATAGATTCGCCCGCGATCAATATCGCCGGGGCAGGCCGTACGGGTTCATGCCCGGATTATTGGCATCCGTCGCTCGCTTTTCGTCGTGCGATCGGCCGGCGTCGTCCGAATCGGCGCCCCCGTCTCCGCGATATCCGGATTGATCGCAAAGCACGGGCCCCCTTGCCCCCTCTGCCCCCAACGGAGCCGCCGCTGCGCCGCGCCTGCGACCGGCCGTCCGAACCAGTAAAGAGGGGCTTATCTCGTGAAATCGATCCACAGCTTGCAGAATCGCACGTCCGCGCGCCGGTTTCAGGGTCGCGCGGGGCTCCTGTTCGGCAGCGCATTGCTGCCGCTTGCCCTGGCCGGCGCGGCGCAGGCCCAGGCCGGCGCCCAGACGGTGGTACTGGAGGAAGGCCAGACACCGCGCGAGGTGCATCTAGGCGCCGGCAGCGATCGGCTGGTGGTCAATATCGGCCGCGCCAACGCCGATAGCGGCACGCTCGACCTGAACGGGCTGGTCACCGGCCCGCTCACCAATGCCGGCGGCCTCGACACCGTCTGGCTGCGGGCGACCGGCAGCCGCACCGCCGACATCGCCTTCACCACGCCGCGGACCGGCACCGGCCAGCAATATGTCAGCGCCGATGGCGTCCAGTTCCGCGGCGGCACGGTCTATGAGGCGTCGGGCAACGACACCGAGCTTCGGCTGGAGAATCGCAGCCGCTCGGGTCCGGCGGGCGGCAATGCGCCGATGGACCTGAAGTACGGCCCGCTGCGGCTGGCGGGCGACGGCACGATCCGTATCGGTGCGGCGCTTGACGCCAGCAATCAGGACACGCCCAACCAGCAGGCGATCCGTGTCGAGCTGGGCTCCACGCTGCTCGAGCAGGGCGGCGATGGCGACGGCGTACTGAAGGTCGTCGTCGATGCCGATGTGGACGGCGCTTTCGCGAGCGGCGGCCTGATCGACGCATCCGTCGCCGGCGAGCTTCGCATCGCCAAAGGCGCGCAGGTGCGGTTCAAGCGGGGCATCGGGATCATCGGCGGCCGGGCAGACGTGGTCCTCGAGAAGAACACGACCCTTGCCGCGACCGACGCTTCGATCGGAGGGGTCTGGCTGATCAACAGCCGTGGCGGCCGAATCTTCAATTCGACCAGGATCTGGGTGGGCTCGGAAAATGGCGGCTCGACCGCCGGCGGCATGGGCATCGATATGCTCAACGGCAAGCTCTACAATATGCTGACCGAGAACGCGGCGGGCGACGGCGTGGCGAGCGGCGGGCTGGGCATGGTGCTCGCCAGCGGCGTCGCCGTGGCCATGGGCGGCGACGGATATCTCGAGAATGTCGGCCGGCTCGAATCGGTGGTCGGCCCGACGATCGCCAACGGATACGGAACGCTGGTGACCCGCAACGCCATCCACAAGTTCAGCAAGGGCGGGGGCTCGCGCGCGGGCGAGATCGTCGGCGGGACGGTGGACGGCCGGCGGATCGCCTATCTGGGCCATGGCGGCACCGATATCCTGGTCAATTCGGGCACCATCACCGGCGACGTGCTGCTGGGCTCGGGCGAAGGCATGTTCCTCTACACCGAGGCGACCAACGGCGTCACCGGCACGATCGACGGCGGGTACGGGACCGACGCCTATGGCAAGTCGTTCAGCGCCAGCGCGACCTACACCGTCAGCAACTCGATCCTGAACCAGGGCAACATCACCGGCTTCGAGATGCACGGCGTGGAGGTGCGAGGCAAGGATAGCGTCGTCACCTTCGCGAGCCCCGAAACGCTCACCAACGGGCTGATGATGATCGGCGACGGCACGGTGGTGAACAGCGCCGACATCGAGACGCCGAGCGACATCGCCATCTGGATTCGCAGCTTCGACGATCTCCCCACCGGCGGCCGCCTCGTCAACAAGGGCAATGTCGCCGGCTACACCGGCATTTATGGCGCCGGACTTTCCGGCATCGCCAACGAAGGCAGCGTTCGCGCCAGCGCGGCCTACGCCATATCGATTCTGGCCGGCGGGGAAGACCGCGGGCCATTCCAGTTCGCCAATTCGGGCCTGATCGAAGCCAGCGCGGCCGGCTATTCGGCAGTGTCGCTGATGTTCTTCCGTCCGGGCCTGGACGAGGTGATGGCCGATGCCGTCAATTCGGGCACGATCCGTCACAGCGGTCATATCAGCTACGCCAATGACGAGGAGAATTACGCCCTCTCGATGATGGCGAATCTCGACAGCGAAAGCGGCGACAATGCCCTGATCCGGCTGACCAACAGCGGCATCATCGAGGCGACGGGCACAGGGCTTTCCGGCGTGCAGATGAGCGGCCCGCAGACCGAGCTGGTGAACGAGAACGTCATCCGCGGCACCAATCTGGGTTCCGGGGCGGTGCGCCTGCAGGCGAGCTATGACAGGTATCTTCCCCTTGCCGGCTCGGGCACCCGGACCAGCGCGATGCTCACCAATCGCGGCACGATCTCCGCAGGCTCGGGCGCGCTTGTCGGCGGCGAGACCGGCACCCGGCTTTCCTATGGCGTGCTGTTCGATTTCTCGGGCTCGACGCTGGGCGGCGATGCGGCGCTCGTCAATACGGGCACGATCGAGGCCGGCATGGGCGGCGTCGCGGTCGCCGTCGCTGGCAGCTATGAGACGCAATCGGCCTTCACCCTGACCAACAGCGGCACGATCCGCGGCGGCACCGGCTATGTGCGCGGCGAGGAGGAATGGCTGAACAACCTCCGCCTGCTGCTCGACGGAGACAGCATGATCGCCGGGGCGATCCATACCCGCAACTCGGCCGATACGATCACCAACCGCGGCACGATCATCGGCAGCATCCAGCTGGGCGACGCGGAAGACACGCTCGCCAATTACGGCACGCTCGACGGCAATGTCGATCTCGGCCGCGACAATGACATCTACATCACCGATGCCGGCGCCACGATCACCGGCATCGTCGATGGCGGCGCCGGCAACGACATGATCCAGGCCGACCTGAACGGCAGCAACGCGCCGCGGCTCAACATGAGCCAGTTCCGCGGCTTCGAGGTGCTGACCCGGCTCGAGGACAGCGTGGGCACCGGCCCGGTCTCGATCTTCGGCAATATCGACCAGCTCTCGCTGCGCCTGCGCGCGATCGCGCTGCGCATCGACGGCGGTGACACGGTCGGCTCGGCTTCGGGCGCCAATGGCTTCACCTTCGACAGCCGCGACGAGGACGGCGTCGAATCGGTGACCAACAACGGCACGATTGTCGGCGGCGTGGCGCTGGGCGGCGGGGACGACACGCTGATCAACACCGGCGCGATCGGCTTCGACGTCGACATGGGCGAAGGCAATGACAATGTCGTCAATGCCGGCACGATCCATGGCAGCCTGAACCTCGGCATCGGCAACGACCGCTACGAGGCGCTGGACGGCGGGCTGGTGACCGGCACGATCGACGGCGGCGACGGCATCGACACCTTCCTCTTCCGGATGAACGGCAATGGCGGCGCGATCCCCGGCGGCTTCACCAATTTCGAATCGTTCGGCGCCTATGGCCAGGGCACGCTGACGCTCGGCCTCGACCGCGACTATGACACGATCGAGCTGTGGGAAGGGGCAAACCTGACGCTGCGCGACGGCGTGGGCACGGTCGGCCAGATCCAAGGCGACGACAGCGCGCAAGTGGTGACGATCGAGGATGCCGACTTCACCGGCGGCATCTCGCTGGCGGGCGGCAACGACACGCTGTCGCTCAACCTGTCGGGCGCGCTCGCCGGTGCGCTGGACGGCGGCGCGGGCACCGACACGCTCAACCTGAACCTGACCGGCGCGGCGACGATCAACGACCTGTTCAACTTCGAGATCGTCAACGCAGCGGGCGCCGCCCCGCTGACGCTGACCGGCCATCTCGGCACCGGGCAGCAGGTCAACTTCGATGCCGGCGACAATCATTTCGTGATCGATACCGGCGCGGTGTTCGAAGGCAGCGCCAATGGCGGCGCAGGCACCGACACGCTGGAGATCAACACCGGCGCGGCGAGCAACCGCACGATCGTGGCGGGCCAGCTCACCGCGTTCGAGAAGCTGGTCGCCGGCGGCGCCGGCACGCTCGCGCTCCAGGGCGAGGCCTATCATTTCCAGACCGTGCAGGTGGAGGGCGATCTCTCGATCGGCACCGGCGCTTCGCTGACCTCGGCGAACGGCGTGCATTTCGGCGCGGGCGACAACCGCCTGTCGCTGCGCGGCACCGGCTCGGTCGGCAGCCCGGTCGATGGCGGGGGCGGCACCAACACGCTCGCCTTCGAGCTCGGCGCGAACGACAGCCGCACCCTGGGCAGCGCCGGCACCTTCACCCATTTCCAGCAACTGGCGACTGCGGGCGCCGGAGCGCTGGTGGTCGATCAGGACGCGACCTACCAGCAGGTGCTGCTCGAAGGCGGCAATCTGAGCATCGCCGGCGCCGCGACACTCACCGCGCCGGTGCTGGGCAGCGCGCAGGCGGACAGGCTCAGCGTCGCCGCGGGCGGCACACTCAACGGCTCGGTCGATCTCGGTGCCGGCGCCGACACGGTGAACAATGCCGGCACGATCACCGGCGACGTACTGCTGGGGGACGGCGACGATCGCTACATCGCCCGCTCGGGCGGCGTGGTCACCGGCACGATCGACGGCGGCGCGGGGAACAACAGCTTCATCTTCAACCTCGCCGGCGCGGACGGCAACATCCCGGGCTCGGTGGTCAACTTCAACTCGTTCGGCGCCTATGGGCCGGGCACGCTGACGGTGCACCTCGACAAGGGCCAGACCTATCACAATCTCGAGATCCTCGAGGGCGCGAACCTGGTGCTTTCGGGTACCAACGGCTCGGTCGCCCATGTGATCGGCGACGACAGCAGCCAGTCGGTCACCATCGACGGGATGCTGACCGGCGGCGTCTCGCTGGGCGGCGGGGACGACATGCTGTCCGTCCACCTGTCCGGCCTGCTCACCGGTGCGCTGGACGGCGGTGCCGGCACCGACACGCTCAACCTCACGCTGGACGGCGCATCGACCATCGCCGGACTGTACGGCTTCGAGACCGCCAACATCACCGGCAGCGCGCCGCTGACGCTGGCCGGCGATCTGGGGGCGAACCAGCAGGTGAATTTCACCGGCACCGCCGACAACGAGCTGATCATCGCGGCAGGCGTGAAGTTCCAGGGCATCGTCCATGGCGGCGCGGGCACCGACACGCTGCGCGTCCAGTCGGGCGCGGCGGACGGCCGCATTGTGGTCGCCTCGCAGATCGTCTCGTTCGAGCAGCTGATCTCCGAAGGCGCCGGCACGCTCGCGCTCACCGGCGGGAGCTACGGCTTCGATTCGGTGGCGGTGCGTGGCGGCAATCTCGAGCTGGGGGCGAACACGCATCTGGCCTCGGCCGCCGGGGTGACCTTCGATGGCGCGGACAATCGCTTCACCCTGGGCAGCGGCGCGACCCTGGCCGGGGGTGTCGATGGCGGCGCGGGCAGTGACACGCTGCTCCTCATCCAGGCCGGCAACAGCGTCCGTTCGCTGAGCGCGCTGCAGCAGACCGGCTTCGAGCGGCTCGAGGCGGCGGGCGGTAATTCGGGCGAACTGCGGATCGACCAGAATGCCGGCTTCGCCAATGGCGTCGCGATCGATGGCGGCGTGCTCAACGTGATCGCGGGGAACACCCTGGCCGCCAATGTCACCGGCAGCGCGCACCGGGAGAACGTGGTCGTCTCCGGCCGGATCGAGGGCAGCCTAGACCTGGGCGCGGGTAACGACTTCCTGACCGTCACCGGCGCCGGCCAGATCACCGGCACACGCCGCGGCGGCGACGGAACCGACACGTTGATCTTCAACACCAGCGGCACCTACGCCGCACCAACCCTGCTCGACTCCAACACCTATGGCGGTTTCGAATCCCTCTACGTCGAGGGCGGCACGATCTCGGCCACCGGTACCAGCAGCTGGTCGGCGATCACGGTCAGCGGCGGCCGGCTGATCGGCCAGGCCGGCAGCGTGATCAGCGCCGCCAGCGGCATCCAGATCGCCCGCGGCGCGACGTTCGGCACCGCCGGCACGGTGAACGGCAACATCCTGGTCGCCGGCACGCTCTCACCGGGCGCGTCGCCGGGCACGATGACGGTGCATGGCGATGTCCATTTCCTCACCGGCTCGAACCTGCTGCTCGAGCTGTCGCCGACGGCGAGCGACCTGCTCAACATCGCGGGCAAGCTGGTCATCGCCGATGGCGCCGCGGTCGACATCACCGGCGTGCTGCGCAACACGCCGGGCGCGCGGCTCGACCTGGTGGTGGCATCGGGCGGCATCACCGGCCGCTTCGCCACGATCAACAAGTCGAGCGACATCTTCGGCTTCGTCGTGGTCAACGGCAACAAGCTGCAGCTCCAGAGCGAGTTCCTCAACAGCGACGCCTACTCGCGCAACACCCGCGCCAGCATCGCCTATGCCAATGCCACGCTTGGCGCCGGCAGCGGCGTGCAGGCCTATACGGCAGCGCTGCCGGTGCTGGTCGATGCAGCGGGTGCGGTGAACCAGCGGGCCTTCGCCCAGCTGACCTCGGAAGCCTATGCTTCGGCCCTGCAGCTCGGCATCGAGAACAGCCTGGCGCTCTATGACGGCGTATCTACCGACAGCGCCGCCAATGCCGGCCGCGAGGGGCTCTTCTCCTTCGGCCGCTTCACCGGCGGCACCGCCGATATCGAGGGTGACGCTACCACCGGCGCAGCCAGGGCGCACAGCGCCGGCCAGGGCTTCCAGGGCGGGATCGGCTATGGTTTCGCCCAGGACCTGCAAGTCGGCGCCTTCTTCGGAGGCGGCGAACTCCGCCAGACGATCGCCGCGCTCGGCGCGAAGACCGAATGGGATCATCTGTCGGGCGGCATCTTTGCCGATGGGACGCTGCTCGGATTCGGGCTGCACGGCGTGGCGGCGCTGAGCAAGGGCAACGCCGACACCAAAAGGCAGCTGCTCGCCGCACCGGGCGCGGCCAAGGCGAGCTATGACCTGACCAGCTGGCTTGCCGGTATCGGCGTCGATTACCGGCTGCGCACCGGCAAGCTCGCGGTCACGCCGCGCGTCGACCTGCTCTATGTCGGCACCAGCCGCGCGGCGCTGCGCGAGCAGGGCGGCAACGGCCTGGCGCTCGACGTCGCCCGGCTTAGCAAGGACAGCCTGTTCGGCCGGGCCTCGCTCGCCGTGTCGGGCAGCTTCGATGCCGGGGGCGTGGGCGTCACCCCCTATGCCGAGCTGGGCGTGCAGCAGCGCCTGAACGGCGGCGAGCTGGTCGCCTGGGGCGGGCTGCAGGGCGCGCCGGGCGGCATGGAGGCCCATGGCGTCGCCCGCAAGGCGACCACCGGCCGGGTGGCGCTCGGCCTCGGCCTCGACGTCACGCCGGGCGTGCGCCTGCAGGGCGGGTATAGCGGCGAGTTCTCGGGCACTCGCCGCGAGAGCTTCACCGGGGGCGTCTCGATCCGCTTCTGAGCACCGCGCCGCGTTCACGCGGTGCCAGAGGGGCGCGGCCAGGGTTTCTGCCCGGGCCGCGCCCTTTCGCTGTCAGTAGAAGGCGCCGTAGATCACATCGACCACCCGGCGGGTGCGCATATTGACCAGCAGCAGGTCCGGCCCATAGCGCACCCAGCGATAGCCGCGCGGCGGCGCGCCGAGGCCGAGATCATACCAGCCGTCATAATAATAGCTGTTCGACAGGAAGAGCAGCGGCAGCAGCCCGCCGATCGACCAGCGCTGGTAGCGATAGCCGGGTGGGTAGCGGAAGGGCGGACGGTGAATCGGCCGGAACTGCGGCGGGCGGCCGATGCCGGGCCGGTGCGGCGGGCGTGCCACGGGCGGCCGCGGGTTCGGCGGACGGACCACCGGGGGACGCGGCGTCGGCGGCCGGACGCCCGGCTGGCCCGGATTGGGCCGGCCCGGACCACCACCAGGTCCGCCGGGTCCGCCATGATGCCCCCCGGAGGGCGGGCGCTGCTGGCCGGGAGGCCGGTCGCCTGGACGGTGCTGCTGCGCCTCGGCCAGTGCCGGTGCCAGGAGGATCGCCATCGCGGCGAGGGAAGTCAGCTTCTTCATGTGCTTCTCCGACTTCGAGAAAATCCCACCCCCGAAACGATCTGCCGGCCAAAAGGCTGCGCGCTCAGCGGCCGGCGCGGCTCTTCATCAGCGGCTGGATGCGCGTGCCGAAATTCTCGACCCCTTCGAGGAAGTCGTCGAAGGTCAGCAGCACGCCGCCGGTGTTGGGCACTTCGGCCATCTCGTCGAGCATCCGGGCGACGCTTTCGTACGACCCCACCAGCGTACCCATGTTGATGTTCACCGCCCCCTCGGGCGCGGCGAGCTGGCGGACATTGGTGGTCGGGTTGTTCTTGTCGGCGGCGCCCTGGTCGATCAGCCAGCGCACCGCGTCGATATCGAGGCCGTCGCGATAGGACTGCCACTTGGCCATCGCCGCCTCGTCGGTCTCGTCGGCGATCACCATGACCAGCACGAACACCTTCACATCACGCCCGGTCTTCGCCGTCGCCTCGGCGAGCCGCTCGTTGTTGAAGGCGAAGGCGGTGGGCGTGTTGACGCCCTTGCCGAGGCAGAAGGCATAGTCCGCCCATTTTGCCGAGAAGGCGAGCCCCTCGTCCGACGAGCCGGCGCAGATGATCTTCATCTCGCCGGTCGGTGTTGGACGGACGAGGCAGTCGTCCATCTGGTAATATTGGCCCTTCAGGTCGCTCCGCCCGGTCTCCCACAGCTCGCGCAGGATCTGGGCGTACTCATCGAGCATCTGGTAGCGGTTGCGGAAATGCTCGTCGCCCGGCCACAGGCCCATCTGGCTGTACTCGGGGCGCTGCCAGCCGGTGATCAGATTGAGCCCGAAGCGACCATGGCTGATCGAATCGATCGTGTTGCACATCCGCGCGGCGAAGGCCGGGGGGATGACCAGGGTGGGGCAGGTGGCGTAGATCTTGATCTTCTCGGTGACCGCGGCGAGGCCGGCCATCAGCGTGAAGCTCTCCAGCCCGTACTCCCAGAACTCGGTCTTGCCGCCGAAGCCGCGCAGCTTGATCATCGAGAGCAGGAAATCGAGGCCGTGCTTCTCGGCGCGGAGCGCGATCTCCTTGTTGAGATCGAAGCTCGGCATGTACTGGGGCGCGTTCTCGCTGATCAGCCAGCCATTGTTGTTGATGGGAACGAAGACGCCGACTTCCATTGTTATTCCCCCAGAAAATCGATGACGATGCGATTGAAGCTATCGGGATCGGTGACGTTGCAGGCGTGCCCGCCCCATTTCACCGGCTGGAAACGGGCCTGCGGCAATGCCGAAGCGAGCCTTTCGCTGGCCTCGAACGGAACGAGCATGTCGTCTTCCGTGCCGATCACGAGCAGGTCGGCGCAATTCGCGCGGTCCTTCCAGAGCGACCAGTCCCGGAGGGCACCGATGCGGCGCTCGATGGTTTCGATCGGCGGGAAGTGCGCGAGCTGATGCTGTGCCTCGGCTTCGAGCAGGGCATGGTTCGCGGAGATCCACCCCGCCGGATAGAGGAAGATCGGCTGGGCGCGCACAAAGCCAGCGGGGCCGCTGTTGCGCAACAGTTCAAGCCGGACGTCGAAGCAGCGCCGCGTATAGGGATCGAGCTCCGCCCAGGCGTTCACGATGACCAGCTTGTCGATGCAGTCGGCCTGGAACGCGATCTGCAGCCCGATCAGGCCGCCCAGCGCATGCCCGACGAAATGGGCGCGCCCGATACCGAGCGTCTCCAGCAGGATCTGGATGTCGTAGGAGATCGAGTCGATATTGACGGCTTCCGGCAGCCTCTGGCCGCTCCGGCCCGTGCCCATATGATCGTAGAGCAGCACGCGATACCGCGCGCTCAGCGCGGCGAGATTGGGCTTCCAGTAGCTGGCCGACCCGCCAAGCCCGGGGGACAGCACCAGCACTTCCCCGTCCTCGGGGCCGTGGAGCTCATAGTAGATGCCCCCCGCCTGCGCCATCAGCCGATATGCGCCACCGAGGCGATCTCGACCAGGCAATCGGGCTTCACCAGATCGGCCCGGATGCAATAGCGCGCCGGCTTGGCGCCGGGGAAATACTCGGCATAGATCTGATTGAAGACCGGATAGTCGGCGAAATCCTTGAGGAAGATGTGGTTCATCGCCACGTCCTCCAGCGTCGCGCCCGCCGCCTCCAGCGTGGTCTTGATCACTTCCAGGATGTGCCGCGTCTGCCCGGCGGCATCGCCGACATGGAGGACGATGCCCCCCTCGCCCAGCGCCAGCACGCCCGAGACATAGACGGTGTTGCCTGCCCTGGCGCCGGCCGAATAGGGGGCGATCGGGGTGGGGAACTGGGGCGGATTGATCGGCTCGAAGGGCATGATGCTACTCCCGGGGCAATTGGCCGAAGCTGCCGCAGAAGTCGGCGGTGGTCGAGACCCAGCCGAAGAACTTCTCGACATTGTAGACCGTGGCTTCCTGCATCATCGGCGGGCCGAGATGATGCGTCGCATCCTCGAGCATCACCCCGAAATATTCGAGGTGGAAGCCGTCGCGCAGCGTGCTCTCGACGCAGACATTGGTGGCGATGCCGACGAAGACGATGTTGCGGATGCCCCGCGCCCTGAGCGTCGAATCGAGCTGCGAGTTGAAAAAGGCGCTGTAGCGGGTCTTGTGCAGGCGGATGTCGCCCGGCTTCGGCGCCAGCGCATCGACCAGCTCGTAATCCCAGGTGCCGCGGGCGAGCAGCTTGCCGCTGAGCTCGGGCCTGGCACGCATCGTCTTCAGCGCATTGGACTTGTGCCAGTTGGGCGAGCCCGGGCCGCCTGCCTCGACATAGTCCGCGTCCCAGCCATTCTGCAGATAGATGACCGGCATGCCTGCCGACCGGGCGGTGTCGAGCACCGCGGCGATCTTGCCGATCGTCCCCGCCGAGCCGGAGATGTCGAACCCGGCCTGGTCGACATAGCCGCCGGGCGAGGCATAGGCGTTCTGCATGTCGATCACGACGATCGCCGTCTCGTCCGCGCTGACGCGGATCGGCTCGGGCCGGGCGGGAAGCGTGACGATGCGCGGGCCGGAAAGGTCGCGGCCTACCGTAGGTTCGCCTGTCATTTCAGGGAGTGTTCCCGAGAATGGCCCGGCGCACAAGTCCTACATCGGATGTCGCGCCGACTCGCCAAAGTTCACTAAGTTCATGCCCAAGGCGGGTTTTCGCGACGCCAAAGTTGACACACTTCCCGCAAACGCCGCGCATCTCGCAACTTCCTTGCGCGGGCGGGATCCTATTTTTTCTACGGCATCAAAGAGCGGCCGGCATTGGGTCCGGCCGCGAAAGCGGAGCAGGCGAAATCCTACATTGCAAGCGCCCGCCACGGCCACAGAGCCAAATTCCCTCGTCATCCCCGCGAAGGCGGGGATCCAGAGCCAGGAGCGGTGCCCGCGGGGCTCGCTCTGCACTTTCCGGCAACCGTTGGCACGGTAGCTTCGGTTATCCCGAATTACCCTGGATCCCCGCCTTCGCGGGGATGCCGTCTGGATAAGGGGAGCCGGTTGGACGGCCTAGCTCGCCTCCGCCAGCAGCGCGGCAGCCTTGGCGCCGGCCCAGTCCATCTCGCCCGATACGCGCCAGACTTCCTTGCCCGCCGAATCATAGAGGATCGTGGTCGGCAGATTGGCCTGCATGCCGAGGCTGAATGCCGCATCCATGTCGGTCCAGGGCTTGAGATGCTTGAAGCCGGCCTTGGCGAAATAGGGATCGACGGACTCGCGGCCCTTGAAGTCCTGGCTCAGCGTGATCACCGGCAGCGCATCGCCCTTCTGGCCGGCGAGCGCATCGAGCGTCGGCATCTCGGCGCGGCAAGGGATGCACCAGGTCGCCCAGAGGTTGAGCAGCACCGGCTTGCCCTTGAACGCGGCGAGGGTCGTCTTCTTGCCGTCGGGATCGGTGAAGGGCGTGGCGGGCGCCGCCTCGCCCTTGTGGCTGCGGTCGATCTTGCCCTTGTCCGCCGGCGCCTCCGCCGCGACCGGGGCACCTGCCGCCGCATTGGCTGCGGGGATAGTTTCGTTTGCTTGGCTTCCGGGCCCGGAGCGCTTATCGCACCCCGCGATCATCAGGGTGCCGAGCAGGAGAAGTGAGATAGCCGAGCGCAAGGACAGCTCCAATGCCATGTGGGGTGGGCGCTTCGCCGAAGGCCCGTCTGCAGTCATGCGCGAGATTAACGCATCCATTCCCTTCGACAAGCGAATGTGGCGCCAGGATCTGCGCGGGAGCCAGGCACATGTGACGATGCTGGGCGCGCAGGGCATCGTCGCCGCCGAGGATGCGGCGGCGATCCATGCCGGGCTGGGCGAGGTCGCCGCCGATTTCGAGGCTGGGGGCGTGCCCGAGGACCTGGCGCTCGAGGACATCCACATGCTCGCCGAATCGCGGCTGGCCGAGAAGATCGGCGCGACCGCGGGGCGGCTGCACACCGCCCGCTCGCGCAACGACCAGGTGGCGACCGACTTCCGCCTGTGGGTGCGCGACGCGATCGACCAGGCCGAGGCGGCGCTGGGCGCGCTGCAGGACGCGCTGCTCGCCCGCGCCGAGGAACATGCCGACAGCGTGATGCCGGGCTTCACCCATTTGCAGGTCGCGCAGCCGGTTACGCTCGGCCATCATCTGATGGCCTATTTCGAGATGATCGCGCGCGACCGCTCGCGCTTCACCGATGCCCGGGCGCGGCTCAACCTCTGCCCGCTCGGCTCGGCGGCCTTGGCCGGCACCGGCTTCAACCTCGACCGCGAGGCCACCGCCAAGGCGCTTGGCTTCGACGGGCCGACGCGCAACTCGCTCGATTCGGTCTCCGACCGCGACTTCGCGATCGAATATCTCACCGCGGCGTCGCAGACCGCGCTGCACCTCAGCCGGCTGGCCGAGGAGTTCGTGATCTGGGCGAGCCAGCCCTTCGGCTTCGTCTCACTGAGCGACCAATGGTCGACCGGCAGCTCGATCATGCCGCAGAAGCGCAATCCCGACGCGGCCGAGCTGGTCCGCGGCCATTCGGGGCGGATCACCGGTGCACTCGTCAGCCTCATGATCACGATGAAGGGCCTGCCGCTCGCCTATTCGAAGGACATGCAGGACGACAAGCCGCCGGTGTTCGAGGCGCACGACCTATTGGGGCTCAGCATCGCGGCAATGACCGGCATGGTCGAGAGCGCGACCTTCCGGCTGGAGCGCATGCGTGCCGCCGCCGAGGCGGGCTTCTCGACTGCGACCGACCTGGCCGACTGGCTGGTGCGCGAAGGCGGCATCCCGTTCCGCGAGGCGCACCACATCACCGGGCGCGCGGTGGCGGCCGCCGAAAAGGCAGGCATCCGTCTCGATCAGCTATCGATCACCCAACTCAAGGAAATCGACACGCGGATCGACGAGCGCGTATACGGCGTTCTCAGCGTCGACGCCTCGGTGTCGAGCCGTACCAGCTTTGGCGGCACGTCGCCGAAGCGGGTGCGCGAAGCGATCGCGGCGGCGCGCAAGGGCCGTCAGGAGGAAGTGCGATGAAGCGACTGGTGGTGCTGGCACTTGGGCTTGCCCTGGCGGGCTGTGGCGCGCGCGAGGGGCTCAAACCCGCGGCGACGGCATCGCTGCCGGCCGCGCCCTATGGTGCGAAAGCGACGCCGTCGCCGACCGACCTGCTCCAGCCCCCCGTCCAGACGCGTCCGGCACGCAGCGACGACCTCATCCAAAGCTCTGACCAGCGGCGCACCGACACGTTCGACCTGCCGCCGCGCTAAGGCCAAACAGGAAGTCTTTTCAGTGTCCCATTTCGAAGTGATCGGCGGCGAACTGCACGCCGAGAATGTTCCGCTCGCGCGCATTGCCGAGCAGGTCGGTACCCCCGTCTATGCCTATTCGACCGAGGCGTTCCGCGAAGCCGCACGCGCCTTTCGCGACGGCCTGAAGCCGGTCGGCCGGCATCATGTCGCCTTTGCGGTGAAGGCCAATCCGAACCTGGCGGTGCTCCGCCTGCTGGCGAACGAGGGCTTCGGCGCCGATGTCGTCTCGGGCGGCGAGCTGTCGCGCGCGCTGGCGGCGGGCATACCGGCGCATGACGTGGTGTTCTCCGGCGTCGGCAAGACCCGCCGCGAACTGCACCAGGCGCTCGATGCCGGGATCGGCCAGTTCAACCTCGAGCTCGAGGAAGAGGGCGTCGTCCTCGCCGAGATCGCGCAGGCCAAGGGCGTGGTGGCGCCGGCGGCGCTGCGGGTGAATCCGGACGTCGATGCCGGCACGCACGAGAAGATCTCGACCGGCAAGGCGGAGAACAAGTTCGGCCTGCCGATCGACCAGGCCCCGGCGATCTTCGACCGGCTGGCGAAGCTGGAAGGCATCAACCTGCGCGGCGTGGCGGTGCATATCGGCAGCCAGCTGCTCAGCCTCACGCCGCTGGAGGCCGCCTTCGAGCGCGTCGGCAAGCTGGTCGCCGAGCTGCGCGCGGCCGGCCATAGCATCACCCATGTCGACCTGGGTGGCGGCCTGGGCGTCGCCTACAAGCCCGGCGACGTGCCGCCGACCTCGGCCGCGTTCGGCGAGATGGTCGCGCGGGTGACGAAGGACTGGGACGTCGAGCTGATGTTCGAGCCCGGCCGCCACATCTCGGCCAATGCCGGCGTGCTGCTCACCGAGGTGCTGTGGGTGAAGCCGGGCGTGACCAATCCCTGGGTGGTGGTCGACGCGGCGATGAACGACCTGCAGCGCGTGGCATTGTACGACGCCTATCACGGCTTCGCCTCGGTCACGCCCTCGGGCGAGACGATGGTCGCCAATGTCTGCGGCCCGGTCTGCGAGAGCAGCGACGTGTTCCTGAAGAATCGCGAGATCGACGCGGTGAAGAGCGGCGACCTGGCGGTGCTGCAGAGCGCCGGCGCCTATGGCGCGACCATGGCGAGCACCTATAACAGCCGCGCCCTGGTGCCGGAGGTGCTTGTCTCGGGCGACCGGTTCGAGGTCGTCGCGGGACGGATCACCGCCGAGACGATCATGGGCGAGGAACAGATCCCGGACTGGCTGAAGTAGGATGACGCTGACCGCCCTGCCGATCTTCGTGAAGCTGGCAGGGCGGCCGGTGGTGCTGGTCGGCAGCGGCGAGGCGGCCGAGGCGAAACGCCGGCTGCTCGAGCGCGCCGGCGCGGCGATCGTGGGCGAGGAGGCCGAGGCCGCGCTCGCCATCGTCGCCACCGACGATCCCGAACCCATCGTCGCACGGCTGCGTTTGCGCGGGATGCTGGTCAACACCGTCGATCGCCCGGACCTGTGCGACTTCACCCTGCCGGCGATCGTCGAGCGCGATCCGGTGCTGGTTGCGGTGGGCACCGGCGGGGTCTCGGCCGGGCTGGCGGCGGCGATCCGGCAGAAGCTGGAGACCGAGCTGCCTGCCGATCTGGGCGAGACCGCGCGGGCGCTGCATGCGGCACGGCCCGAGCTGCGCGCGCGCTTTCCCGACATCGCCGATCGCCGCCGCGCGATCGGGGCGGCGCTGGCCGAAGGGCTGGGCGGCGACGTGGTCGGGCGGATCGGTGCGCCGGAGGCAGCGCGGCTGCTGCGCTTCACCCTGGCCAGCGCCGATCCCGACGATCTCACGCTTCGCCAGGCGCGCGCGCTTGCGCAGGCCGAGCGGCTATACCATTTTCCCGGCGTGCCGACCGCCATCCTCGACCGCGCCCGGGCCGACGCCCCGCGCATCGCCTGCCCCGCTCCCCCCGAAATGCCGGGTCCCGGCCTCTCGGTCTGGCTGGAGATGCGGGCATGAGCGGCTTCGCCTATATCGTCCATGACGGGAAGGTGGAGCAACCGATCCTCAAGGAAGCGCTGGGCAAGAATGCCCCGCTGAGCTGGATCCACCTCAACACCAATGACGAGCGCGCCCAGCTCTGGCTGAGCGGCGAGGCCAAGCTGCCCCAGCCGGTGATCGAGGCGCTGACCGCCATGGAGACGCGGCCGCGCTGCGACCTGTTCGGGCCGGCGGCGCTGATCAACCTGCGCGGCATGTCGTCCGAGACGCTCGACAGCTCCGATCCGCTCGCCTCGATCCGGATGTACGCGCATGGCGGCTGCGTCTTCTCGGTCTCGCGCAAGCAGCTCAACGCGATCACGCCGGTGCGCAAGCAGGTCGAGAACGGCAAGATCCTCGATCCGGGCGACCTGATCGCGGCGATCGCCCAGGCGATCACCGAGGAGCTCGACCCGATGGTCGCCGAGCTGGGCGATTCGCTCGACGATTGCGAGGAGCAGATCTCGCGCCACCGCGCCTTCGACCTGCGCCGGCTGGTCAACGAGACGCGGGTGAAGGCGATCGGGCTGCGCCGCTTCCTCTATCCGCAGCGCGCCGCGCTGGAGAAGCTGGCCGGGCTGCCGGTCGAATGGCTGGCCGAGGACGACCGGCTCCACCTCGCCGCCGCCGCCGACCGCGCCGCGCGCATGGCCGAGGAGCTGGAGAGCATCCGCGAGCGGGCCGCGCTGACGCACGAGACGCTCACCGACCTGCGCTCCGAGCTGATCGACCAGCGCTCGCTGATGATCGCGGTGGTGGCGATGGTGTTCCTGCCGCTGACCTTCATCACCGGGCTGCTGGGGATGAACGTCGCCGGCATCCCCTTCGCGCACGAGCCCTGGGCCTTTGCCGGGGTGGTGGCGCTGTGCGTGGTGCTGGCAGTGGCGATCACCGGCTATTTCCTCGGCCGGCACTGGTTCGAGCGCTAGGGCTCAACAGCGGCGGCAGCGTTCCAGCTCGACGCGGATGGCGGCGAGCTCGCCCCGCGCCTCGCCCAGCTCGATCGCCCGTGCGGCGATGCGTGCGTCGAGCGCGAGGTTGGAGCGCTTGAGCTCCTCCATCCGGTCGGAACGGGCCAGCACGCGCTGGATCCGCGCAGCGAGCTCCTCGAATTCATAGGGCCGCTCGAGATAATCGTCGGCGCCGGCCTGCAGCGCCTCGATCGCACCGCGCGGATCGCTCTGGCTGGTGACCATGATCACCGGCAGATCGGTGGTGTCGCGCGTGGCCCGGATCTCCTGGAGGACGTGGAGGCCGGAGACTTCGGGCATCACCCGGTCGACCAGGACGAGATCGAAGCCGCGCGCCGAGATCAGCTCGAGCGCCTGGGATCCGCAATCGGCGAGGACGACGAGATAGCCGAGCTGACCGAGGCGATGGGCGAGGACATGCAGGTTCGTCCGGCTGTCGTCGACCGCCAGAATGGTACGCGTGGCACGCCGGCGATTGCCGATGCCTTCCTGTGCCGAAGCCTCGTCCATGGCCGGCATTCTACGCCTGCAACAATCACGAAACAGTTAAGTGCGGCGCAACCTTGCTTGGATCAGCGTTCCAGGAAGTTGAACAGCTGTCCCACCATCACGTCCATCGGGCCGTTGCACTTGTCGAGCGCGTCGCCCGGCTCGGCGGTGTTGACCGCCAGGCCCATCGGAGTCGGCCAGCCGCGCAGGGCGTGGGTGATGGTGCGCAGCGCCTGCAGCGTCGAGACGGCGGCCTGCCAGCCGGCAGCGGTGGCGATCAGGCCGACGGGCAGCCCGTCGAAATAGGGACGCTCGTCCTTGCTCAGCGCCTCGACATAATCGAGCGCGGTCTTGACCAGGCCGGAGAGCGTGCCGTGATAGCCGGGAGAGCCGACGATCACCGCATCGGCGGTGCGCAGCGCCTCCAGATAGCGCATCACCGCCGGGTTCCCCTCGACATTGCCCGGCTCGTAATGGGGGAAGGCGATCGCCTCGCCGGTTAGCAAAGTGGTGCGGGCACCGCGCGCCTCGGCCCTGGCGAGCGTGGCCGCGAGCAGGCGTCCGGTGGCGGATTCGGGGCGCAGGGTGCCGCCCAGCGCGACGATGTGAGGTGCCGACATGCGGTTGCGCTAACCCAAAGCTCGGGCGAGCGCCAGAGTGCGCGCCGCCGTGGACCTGGGGTGCGGGCTGCGGCTATGCATCGGCAGAATCACCCAAGGGGGAGCCAAATGGTCGCAGCAACGCACGGTCCCCTGGCGGGGCTGCGCATCGTCGAACTCGACATGCCGGGCACCGTGCTGTTCACCGGCATGCTGCTCGCCGACCTGGGCTGCGACGTGATCCGGATCCGCCGGCCGGGCAGCGAAGGCAGTGCGGTGGCCGCGCCGCTCTATCGCGGCCGATCGGAAGTGCTGCTCGACCTCAGCCAGGCGGCGGGGCGCGAGCAGGCGCTGTCGCTGATCGCCGAGGCGGACGGGGTGATCGAGGGCTATCGGCCCGGCGTGGCCGAGCAGGTGGGGCTCGATCCGGCACGCTGCCTCGCGCTCAACCCGCGGCTCGTCTATGCCCGTACCAGCGGCTGGGGCCGCGAGGGGCCGCTTGCCGGCACGCCGGGCAACGACATCAACCATCTCGCCCTTTCCGGCGCGCTCCATGCGATCGGACCGGCCGCCGCGCCGGTGCCGCCGCTCAACCTGATCGGTGAATATGCCGGCGGCGCGCTGCACCTCGCGCTCGGGCTGGTCTCGGCGATCCTCGCCGCCCAGGCGACCGGGCGCGGCCAGGTGATCGAGGCGGCGCAGGTGGACGGCGTCGCGTCGATGATGACGCTCTACTACGCGCTCCACGCCGCCGGGCGCTGGGCGGATGCACGCACGGCCAACATGGTCGATGGCGGCGCGCCCTATTATCGCTGCTATGCCTGTGCCGATGGCCGCCATGTTGCGGTCGGCGCGCTCGAGCCCGCGAGTTTTCGCGCGCTCTGCGCCGGGCTGGGCATAGCCACCGCCAGGTTCGACCAGTTCGACCGTGCCTGCTGGCCGGCGCTGACCGAGGAGTTCGCCGCCGCCTTCGCCTCGCGCGGGCGGGACGAATGGGCGACGCTGTTCGAAGGCGGCGAGGGCTGCGTCACGCCGGTGCTGTCGCTCACCGAGGCGCCGCTCCACCCGCACAACCGCGCGCGGGGGACCTTCACCGCATCGGGCGGGACAGTGCAGCCGATGCCGGCGCCGCGCTTTTCGGGGACGCCGGCCGAGGCGCTTCCGGCGGTGGAGGAGAGCGTGGCCGAGGTACTGGCGCGCTGGGGTGGGGAGTAAAAGCACCGAAAACCCTAGTGCCGTGTTCCTGCGAAAGCAGGAACCCAGGGTAATAAGGTACTTCGTCACCCTGGGCTCCTGCTTTCGCAGGAGCACATGGAAGGGGCGGTTGGCCCTATCTCAAGCGACGCTGGCCTTGAGGCTGCTCCAGGCGCGGGCGATCTCGTCGAGGCTGTTCGCCGCCTCGCGGAAGGGCGCGGGATCGGTGCCGGTCGCGGCCTGCAATATCTCGCCGCGCAGCCCGTGATAGAAAGTGGCGAGCGTCCGGGCGACCTCGCCGCCCTTGTCGAAATCGAGCCCCGCCTCGAGCGCGAACAGGATCGCAGTGGCGCGCGCGACCCGCTCACCGCGGACCGAATAGTTGCGCCGCTCGACCGCCCAGGCGGCGGTGCGCAGCGCGGCGACGCCTTCTTCGTAGAGCAGCCCGACCAGCGCATGCGGATCGCCACCGGCGGCCCGGCCGACAATGTCGATCTGGCGATAGGTGTCGGCAGGGTTGGCGGCGAGGGCCGAGGCGTAGCGCATCAGTCCTTCGCGTTCCAGGCGTCGATCTGCTGCTGCAGGAAGGTCTGGGTCGACTTGTAGGCCGCGACCTTGGCGTCCATCGCGGCGAATTGCTGGGTCATGCGCTCGCGCAGCTTCTCGGTATCGCCGGCGACCTTGGTCTTCTCGTCCGCGAGATCCTCCTGCGCCTTGCTGTACTTGTCGGCGCTGGCGCCCAGCCCGCTCTTGGTGCTGGTCGCGATATCCGAGATGCCGGAAAGCACCTTGGTCAGCCCCGCGCTCTCGGCGAAGATCTTCTCGACGTCGTTGGGATAATCGGTGAGCACCTTGGAGAGCCGTGCGCTGTCGAGGCTCAGCGTGCCGTCGCGATTGGTCTTCACGCCGAGATCGGCGAGGTTGGACGGCGCATCGACGCTTGCGCCCGGAACCAGGTCGCTCAGCGTCAGCCGCTTGAGCTGCTGGAGCAGCTGCTTGGCCGCCGGATCGGACTTGAGCGGACCGCTGACCGGATCGGTGGCGGTCTGCACCGCCTTGAACACTTCGTTATAGGTCTCGACGAAGTTCGAGACCGCCTGGCTGAGCGCGCTGGTCGGCGAGCTGGCGCCGATCGTCACCTTGGTGCCGAGCGCGGCGGAGACCAGGTCGATCCGGGTTCCAGGAATCATCGTGGTGATGCTGTTGGTCGGGTATTTCGCCTCGACCCCGTCGATCGCGACCCGGGCATCCTGCGCCGTCGCGCTGATCGTCGAGCCGGTCGCGCCGGGGCCGACATCGAGCTGGGCGAGGCCGTCGGTGCCGCTCAGCGTGAAGGCCTGGGACGAGCCGGTAGCGCTCTTGAGCACCAGCCGCGCGCCGGTCGAATCGCTGAGGATCGTCGCGGTGACGCCGGCCTTCTTGGAGTTGATCGCGGCGGCGACATCGGAAAGCGTGGCATTGGCGGGCACGTCGATCTCGACCGGCGTGCCGCCGCCCTGGGTGAAGCCGGTCATCGCGCCGTCGCTGACCGTCGCGGTGCCGAAGCTGAGCGTCAGCTTGCCCGCGCCGACGACGCTGCCGCTGCCGCCGCTGAACGCCTGCGAGCTGGAGACCTGGCCCTGCGCCAGCTGGCGGACTTCCATCGTCGCGTGCAGCCCGGCGAGATCGGCGCCCGAAAGCCGGGTGACGTTGACGATGCCGGTGTTCGAGCTGGTCGGCTGGGTGGCGAGCGATCCCGAGCTGGTGAGCGAGGCGAGCGCCGAGGCGAAGTCGCTGATATTGCCCTTGATCGTGCCGACCGACGAGATCTGCGCGGTGAGCGCGTCGTTCTTGTCGGTGATCGCCTTGTTCTTGTTGGCGAAGCTGTTGTCGACGAGCGACGTGACCAAAGCGGTGATGTCGATCCCCGATCCGGTGCCCAGCGTCTTCGCGATCGATTCGACGGCCATTTCGTCCCCCTGCTCTCCCACCGGTAAACGGCCGGGGCGGCGCGGATTTTAGTGGGCGCGCGCCTGTTTCAGGCCGTTTTCGTCGAAAAGCGCGGTCTCCGGCACGGTGACCGGCGGCTGGACCACGCCGGCGCGCCTGCTGAGCTGGAAGACGAAGGCGAGCACGGTCGCCACCGCCATGTAGAGATCGTCGCGGATCTGCTGGTTTTCCTTGCTGGTGTAGTACACCGCACGGGCGAGCTGGGGATATTCGAGGATCGGCACGTCGAGCTCGCCGGCCAGCTCGCGGATCGCCAATGCAGTCGCGCCGCGCCCCTTGGCGACCACCACCGGCACCTGGTCCTTGCCCTGCTCGTAGCGCAGCGCGACGGCGAAGTGCGTCGGGTTGGTGATCACGACATGCGCGGTCTCCACCGCCTTGCGGAAGCCGCCCTTGAGGATCTGCCGCTGGCGCTGGCGCTGCGCCATCTTCGCCTCGGGCGAGCCCTCGGCTTCCTTGTGCTCGTCTTTCACTTCCTGCTTGGTCATGCGCAGCTTGGCCATGTGGCGGAGGATCTGGATCGGCAGGTCGACGCCGGCGATCAGCAGCAGGCCGCCGGCCATGACGAAGAGCAGGTAGAGGAACTCATTGCCCATCGCGCCGATCGCGCCGTGCAGGTCCGCCTCGACCAGACCGAGCGAGCGGCTGGTCAACGACCACAGCAGCCAGATGCCGATGCTGCCGAGCAGGACGACCTTGAGCAGGCCCTTGCCCAGCTCGATCCAGCCATTGGGACCGAAGATGCGGGCGAGGCCCGAGCCTGGATTGATCCGAGAGGCCTTGGGGGCGAACAGCTTGGCGTTCCAGCGCAGGCCCGCGAGACCGACATGGCTGAGCACCGCGCCGGCGAGCGCGAACACCAGCAGGCCGCCGATCGGCAGCGCCAGCTTCCATGCTGCGGCGGCGATCGGGCGCCAGGGCTCGAAATCCTCGACATCGGCGACGGTGAAGGTGAAGCTGCCGACCATCACTTCCTTGCAGGCGCGGACCAAAGCGGGGCCGAGCATGGCCATCCAGGCGCAGCCGAGAAGGACGATCAGCGCGGTGCCGAAGTCCTTCGAGCTGAGTATTTGCCCCTCTTCCGCAGCTTTACGCTTGCGCTTGGGTGTTGGGGCTTCTGTCTTTTCGCCGCCGGACTCGGACATCAGCCGAGCACCAGCTGCGGCATCATCGCGAGCGCTTCGCGGATGATGACGACGAGATAATCCCCCATCGCAGGGAGCGCGAGCAGCAGCGCGACCACGCCGAACAGCAGGCTGGCGGGCAGGCCGACCGCGAACAGGTTGAGCGCCGGGGCGGCGCGGCTGAGCATGCCGACGATCAGGTTGAGACAGAGCAGCAGGAAGCCGATCGGCAGCGAGAGCAGCAGCCCGGCGAGGAAGGTATAGCCGCCGAACATCGCGATGCCGAGCAGCCGCTCGGGCGCGATCCAGGCGCCGGGCGGCATCACCTGATAGCTCCGCACGACAAGATCGACGAGGACGAGATGGCCGTCGAGCGCCAGGAAGACCAGAGTCAGCATCAGCGACAGGAAGGTGCCGATCGCCGGAGTCGAATGGCCGTTATTGGGATCGACTGCATTGGCGAAGCCCAGGCCCATCGACATCGAGATGACTTCGCTGGCCACCATCGGCGCGGCGAAGGCGACCTGGAGCACGAAGCCCATGGCGAGGCCGATCAGCGCCTCGGCGGCGATGGCGAGGAAGGTGGTGAGCGAGAATATCTCGGCCGGCGGCGCGATATGCGCGACGTTCAGCACCAGCACGCCGATCGCGCCGGTGAGCGCGATGCGCGCGGGCAGCGGGATCGCCACGGCGCTGAAGATCGGCGCGGTGATGAACGCCGCGCCGATCCGCACCATGGCGAACAGCAGCGCCCAGAGCTGCGGCTCGATCGAGAGGCCGAAGCCCATCATCGTCGGATTACTTCACCAGGTCCGGAATGCGCTCGAAGATGCTCACGGTGAAATCGCCGAGCAGCCCCATGATCATCGAACCGAAGATCACCAGGCTGATCGCCACCACGACCAGCTTGGGCACGAAGGTGAGCGTCTGCTCCTGGATCGAGGTGGCTGCCTGGACCATGCCGAGCACCAGGCCGGCGAGCAGGGCGGGCACGAGGATCGGCGTGGCGGCGAGCGCCAGCACCCACATCGCCTCGCGGCCGACGGTGAGGAAATATTCGGTGTCCATGGACGCTAACTCACGAAGCTGGAGGCGAGCGAGCCCATGGTCAGCGCCCATCCATCGACCAGGACGAAGAGCAGCAGCTTGAAGGGCAGCGAGATGATCGTCGGCGACATCATCATCATGCCGAGCGCGACCAGCACGGTGGCGACGACGAGATCGATGACGATGAAGGGCAGGAAGATCAGGAAGCCGATCTGGAAGGCGGTCTTGAGCTCGCTGGTGACGAAGGCGGGGAGCAGCACCGAGAAGGGTACGTCGGCCGGCTTCGCATAGGGGCCGCTCTTGGCCATCTGGGCGAACATGGTGACGTCCTTGGTGCGGGTCTGCTTGATCATGAAGCCGTGCAGCGCCTCGCCCGACTTGGCGATCATCTCGCTCGCGCCGATCTTGCCGGCCGAATAGGGCTGGATCGCAGTCGTGTTCATCGTGCTCAGCGTCGGCGCCATCACGAAGAAGCTGAGGAACAGCGCGAGGCCGATCAGCACTTGGTTGGGCGGGGTCTGCTGGAGGCCCAGCGCCTGGCGGAGCAGCGCCAGCACGATGATGATCCGGGTGAAGCTGGTCATCATCAGCAGGATGCCCGGCAGAACCGAGAGCAGGCCCATGATGATGAGGACCTGCAGCGACAGGCTCAACGGGGCATTGCCGCCGCCAAGGTCGCCGAGCGCGCGATCGACCGCTTCGCCGACGCCCGGGGTGGCGACCGGAGCCGGCACCGCTGGCGCCGCCCCCTGCGCGAAGGCCGGGAAGGCGAACAGCACGAGGAAGGCCAGGATGCCGATGAACAGCGCCGCGCGGCCCCCGACCGTGCGCGGCGCGGAGACGATCGCGCGGGTCATTGCTGCTTGTCCACCAAAGTGACGCCGCTGCGGCTCACCGAGACGAGCAGCTTCTGCCCCTCGAACTCGATGACGGCGAGGCGGAGCCCCGGGGAGAGCATCATCGTCTCCTTGAGCTGCACCATGCGGGTCTGCTGGTTCTTGGGCAGGCGCGCCTCGAGCTTGCGCCAGCCATAGAGGCAGCCGACCAGCAGGCCGCAGACGAGCGGCAGCAGCACGATCAGCTTGATGATGTACCAGGTCATGGATCAGCGGCCCGCGCGCTTGTCCGGGCTGACCAGCTCGGTCATCCGCACGCCGAACTTCTCGCCGACCGTGACGACCTCGCCGCGGCCGATCAGCGTGCCGTTGACGAACACGTCGAGCAGCTCGTTTGCCTCGCGATCGAGCTCGATCACGCTGCTTTCGCCGAGCGCGAGCAGCTCACGCAGGGTCAGCCGGGTCGAGCCGATCTCGACGGTCAGCTTGACGTCGACGTCCTGCAACAGCCGGAAATTGGCGGCGACGGCAGAGTCGACCGGGAATGCGGTCGTCATGTCGTTCATTGGAAGTCCTCTGCGTTGAT
>Ga0209564_1001412_pt1 | contig 24763 bp, 21 predicted proteins | sample AraplaCol_mMF_r2_FD_184272 | JGI IMG/M metagenome (GOLD analysis project Ga0209564, IMG submission 184272) | Arabidopsis root microbial communities from North Carolina, USA - plate scrape MF_Col_mMF_r2 (SPAdes) (version 3) | ecosystem: Host-associated > Plants > Roots > Endosphere | place: USA...
TCTCGGCGCGGGCGCCCAGGTGCAGCAGCAGCGTGGCGTCGCCGCCGTCGTCCAGGATCATGTTCGGCGTGCCGCCGTCGGCCCAGTCGAAGATGCGGTGGGTGAAGTCCCAGTATTCCTTCAGCGACTCGCCCTTGAACGCGAACACCGGCGTGCCCGATGCGGCGATGGCTGCGGCGGCGTGGTCCTGGGTCGAGAAGATGTTGCACGAAGCCCAGCGCACATCGGCGCCCAGTGCCTTGAGCGTCTCGATCAGCACGGCGGTCTGGATCGTCATGTGCAGCGAACCGGCGATGCGGGCGCCCTTGAGCGGCTGCGCGGCGGCGAATTCGTCGCGAATGGCCATCAGACCCGGCATTTCGGTCTCGGCGATGGCGATTTCCTTGCGGCCCCAGCCGGCCAGGCCGATATCGGCGATCAGGTAGTCTTGCTTCAGGTCAGTCACAGCGTTCATGTTCACTCCGATGTAAGAGTGGCGCATACGCGGGACGGGAGACGGTTCAGGCCCATGACTTTGGGGCCCGGGCCGCGTCACGGATTGCCTCCAGTGAGGCCATGACGGGCAGACAGGTCGACTCGCGCCCCGTGCGAACCACGGAACAGCGAGCGCCGTTGAGACATTCCGAGCCTGGCGGATGGCAGGGCATCCGTTGCAACGCTCCTCGGAGTGGCGGTATTGTAGCGTGCCTGTCCGCGCCGAGCGGGCAGAAATAACAGAATTTTTCCCGCTTTTTTGTTTCCGACTGTTCCCGTCCCGTTCCTGCCTTGCACATGCTCCCCACGCCACCTCGCACCCTGACCATCGCCGGTTCCGACTCCGGCGGCGGCGCCGGCATCCAGGCGGACCTGAAGACATTTGCCGCGCTCGGCTGCTTCGGCATGAGCGCGATCACCGCCATCACGGCCCAGAACACGCTGGGCGTCACAGGCGTGCACGCCATTCCGGCCGACATGGTGGCCGCGCAGATCGACGCCGTCGCCAGCGACATCGGCGTGGATGCCGCCAAGACCGGCATGCTCGGCACGGCGGCCATCGTCGAGGCCGTGGCCGGCGCGGTGGACCGGCACGGCATCCGCAAGCTGGTGGTCGACCCGGTCATGATCTCCACCTCTGGCGCCACGCTGTCCGACGACGCCACCAGCCAGGCCATGGTGAAGCTGCTGTTTCCGCGCGCCATGCTGGTCACCCCGAACCTGCCGGAAGCCTCGTACCTGCTCGGGCGCCGCATCGCGCGCCGGGCCGAGATGGAGTCCGCCGCGGCCGACCTGCTTGCCATGGGCTGCCAGGCCGTGCTGCTCAAGGGCGGCCACCTGGAAGACGACGGCCCCGGCGCCACCGGCCTGGACGACCTGCTGATGCTGGCCGATGGCACCACGCGCGTCTACACGCATCCGCGCATCGATACCCCCAACCTGCATGGCACCGGCTGCACGCTGGCGGCGGCCATCGCGTCGCAACTGGCGCGCGGCGACGCCCTGCCCGATGCCGTGGGCACCGCGCTGGACTACGTGGCCCGGGCCATCGCGGCGGGCGCGCAACTGCGCCTGGGGGCCGGCAATGGCCCGCTCAACCACAGCTTTGCCCCGCGCCAGCTGGGCTGACCCGGAATCGGATTCGACATGGAAACCCTGCAAGACATCGACCTGCGCGACGATCCCGCCGCGCGCTGGTACGTGAAGGACGAAACCGTGCAGGTGGCGTTTGCCGCCGAGCCTGGCGAACTGATCAGCCGCGAAGGGCCGAACCGCTACCTGCGTGCCGATGCCATCGTGACCGGCGCCACCGGCGACCGCTGGGTGGTGTCGCGCGAGCGTTTCGATGCGCGATACGTGGCCGTGGGGCCGGGCACGCACGGCGAAGCCGGCCCGTATCGCAACAAGCCGGTGCCGGTACTGGTCAAGGAGATGCCGGCCTCGTTTGCGATCGAACGCTCGGCCGGTGGCGATGTGCTGACCGGCAAGCCCGGCGACTGGCTGATGCAATACGCGCCCGGCGACCATGGCATCACCGAGCGCGCAAGGTTCGAGGCGGTCTATCGTCCGACCCAAGGCCCGGCGGACCCTGCGGACGATCCGGCAGCTTGATTCCCGCTGGCCTAGTTCCCGCCGGCCAGCTGCACCAGCTTGAACGACGCGCGGGCCACGCAGCAGACGGTGCCCGACGCGTCGCGGGCCTCGCCTTCGCAGAAGGCAATCTTGGCGCCCCGGCGCAGGACGCGCGACTCGAACGTCAGCTCGCCGCGCGCGGCGGCCAGGAAATGCGTGGACATGTCGATCGTGATCACGCCCACATCCAGCGGGGCATGCGAGCGCGCCGCACCGCTCAGGGTGAAGTCGAGCACGGCCATCAGGGTGCCGCCATGCACGTCACCACGGCTGTTCACCACATTCGGGCTGGCCGGCAGGCGCGTACGGCATAGCCCCTCCTCCATATGCACCGGCTGCAGGCCCAGCAGGCGCATCAGCGGAATCTCGATACCGAAATAGGGCTTGTCGGGGGTGCCCGGGGCGGCGGGGATGATCTCGTTCACTGCTGTTTCCTCTCTGCGGGTTCCGTTCCGTAGTGCGGAACCTCTATCCATTGGTGACTGGATGGAGAGGATATGCGGATTGGCGGGATACGGCCAGCCAGGGTGGCCGGTCAGCGCCCAAACTGTGAGCGTTTGAGACGCCCGGCCCTCTCCCCCGGCCCCTCTCCCGCATGGCGGGAGAGGGGCGGGGGAGAGGGCGGGCCGTGCAACCGGCGACGGTCAGGCAAACAGCGCGTTGAGGCCCGCCACCGCCGCTGGCACGTCGCCAGCCTCGGTAATGGCCCGCACCACGGCTGCGCTGCCCACGCCGACATCGAGCACTTCGCGCATATTGCCGGCGTTTACACCGCCGATGCCAACCAGCGACGGAATCACCGGCTTCATCAGCGTCACATACGACTGGAAGCGGCCCATGCCCTGCGGCTGGGTCGGCATGATCTTGGTCGTGGTCGGGAAAATCGCGCCCAGCGCCAGGTAACTCGGCCGGATCGCTGCCACGCGCAGCATTTCAGCGTAGCCGTGCGTGGACACGCCCAGGCGCAGGCCCGATGCGCGGATGGCGTCGAGGTCGGCTTCGTCCAGGTCTTCCTGACCCAGGTGGATGCCATAGATACCGCTATCGCCGCCACAAGCCGCGTGATGGTCGACCGCCACGCGCCAGTGGTCGTTGATGAACAGGCGCGACTTCGAGCCCTTGGCCGCATTGGCCGCCCGCACCACTTCGGCCTTCACCTCGGCGGCATCGTCGGACTTGAAGCGCAACTGCACGGTTGGCACCTGCAGCGGCACCAGTTGCTCGATCCAGTCGGCGCTGGGCATGACCGCATACAGCCCCAGATCGGGCGGGCACGGCGCGAAGGCCGGCGCCGGATGATCAGGCGAGACCAGCGCGGCATGGCGCACGCGCGGAAAGCGCGCGAAATCGCCGGGCCAGCCGGTGCTGCCCGGCACCCAGGCGCGGGCGATGCACAGCGCGTCGTGCGCGGGGAAATGCAGCGACAGGGCCGCCGCCAGCACCGCCACGAAGCCGGGCGAGTGCGCGGATTCGTCGTCGGCCAGCGAATCGAGCACCCAGGTGCCCATCGGCGAGCGCACGGTGTCGATCCAGCGGCCGCCTTCGCGCTCCGACACGATCAGCACGGCATTGGCTGCCGCCACGCGATCGATGACGTCGGCGGCGGCCTCGCCATCCGACAGCACCACGTCGTGCCGGCCCAGCGTGGCCGGGGCGTTCGCCAGCGGCCATACCTGCCACGGCGTCTCGTCGCGGCCAAACATCGCGGCAAAGCGCCGCATCAGGTCTTCGAACAGTGCGGCGTCGATGGCCGCGGCAACTCCCTGGCGCGTCATGCGCGATCCTCCGCGCCTTCGGCGTGCCAGAACGGCATGCCCACCACCGGCGTGCTGGCCTGCGCCACTTCGCGCTCGGGCATCGGGCCGGCCAGGTACGCGGTACGGCCGGCGTCCACGGCCAGCGCAAACGCGCGCGCCATGTTCACCGGATACGCGGCCTGGGCCACGGCGGTGTTCAGCAGCACGCCGTCGTAGCCCCATTCCAGCACCTGCGCCGCATGCGACGGCAGACCCAGTCCGGCATCGACGATCAGCGGCGTGTCGGGCAGGCGGTCGCGCAGCGTGCGCATGGCGTGCGGATTTACCGCGCCACGGCCGGTGCCGATCGGTGCCGCCCAGGGCATCAGCGCCTGGCAGCCCACGTCAAGCAGGCGGCGGCACAGCACCAGATCCTCGGTGCAGTACGGCAGCACCTTGAAGCCTTCCTTGATCAGCGTCTCCGCCACGGCGGGCAGGTTCAGCGTATCGGGCTGCAGCGTGTAGTCGTCGCCGATCAGTTCCAGCTTGATCCAGTCGGTCTCGAAGACCTCGCGCGCCATCATCGCCGTGGTGATGACTTCCTGCGCGGTGAAGCAGCCGGCGGTATTGGGCAGCACCGGCACGCCCAGCGTGCGCAGCATCTGCCAGAAGGTGTCGCCGCCCAGCGTCTGGCCGTCGCCCTGGCCCACGGCGGTCTGGCGGCGCAGCGCCACGGTGATCATGGCCGGGCGCGAGGCCTCCACGGCCGCCTGCAGCGTGGCCGGCGACGGATAGCGCGCGGTGCCCAGCAACAGGCGCGAATCGAAGGATTCGCCGTACAGCACGAACGGGTCGCGCAGGGTTTCAGCAGGTTCGAATGTCATGGCAGTGCTTAGCCTCCCGTTACGGGTTGCACGAGGTCAATCTGGTCGCCCGCATTGAGCGATGTAGCCGCATGCGCGGCGCGCGGGACGAACTGGCCGTTCACCGCGGCCGCGAACGGCGGCACGATGGCCGCGGCGGTCACGGCATCCGCCAGCGTGGCGGCGTCCGACAGCTCCAGCGGTTGGCCATTGAGCAGGATTTGCATGATGAATATCGGTTAGTGCAGCGTGCCGCCGGCATCGGCCAGCACGTTCGGCGCGATCTGGGCAGACCCGCTCACGGGCGCGATCATGCCGGGCCAGCGCAGCGCGGCCGGCACGGCATGGGCGGCGGGGTCGCCGTCGAGCATCGCGCGGACGACGTGGCAGGCGGCCTCGGTCACCGCCGGTGCGATCAGCCAGCCATGGCGGTACAGGCCGTTCACGCGCACCACGCGCGACTGCTGGTCCACGCGGATCGCGGGCAGGTGGTCGGGGCGCGTCGGGCGGCGCTGAACGTTCAGTTCCAGCACGCGCGCCTCGCCAAAGGCGGGATGCAGCGAGTGCGTCGCCGAGAGCAGCTCCAGCGCGGAGCGCACGCTCATCGGCGATTCATCCTCGCTTTCGATTTCGGTGGCGCCGATCACGTAGAGGTCGTTCGGCTTCGGCGCGATATAGATGGGGTAGCGCGGATGCAGCAGGCGCACCGGCCGGTGCAGCTTCACGTCAGGCGCATGCACGCGCACCACTTCGCCGCGCAGGCCGCGCAGGCCCGGCAGCGCCTGGCCTTGCGGGCCGGCGGCGTCGGTCCATGCCGCACGGGCGCCAAGGCCGCGGCAATCGAGCACGACACCGGCCTGGATACCCAGCGCGGGCAGCGCTTCGGCGTCGATCTCGCCCGCTTCCCACACGCAGTGCAGCCCTTCCTCGATGGAGCACGACAGCAGCGCGCGCATCGCGCCACGGTTGTCGAGCTGGCCTTCGCCCTGCAGCAGCAGGCCTTGCGGGAAACGCCCGGCCAGCGCGGGCTCGATCTGGCCCACGCCGTTGCCGTCCAGCGCGCGCAGGCGCGCCTGCACCAGGTCGGGCGGCGCCACGGCGCGCATGCGTCCGGTGAACAGCGACACCTCGCTGCGGTCCCGCGCATGCCACACCACCAGCGTGCCATCTTCCTGGAAGAACACGGGCTCGGGCAGTTCCTGGATCCAGGTGCGCCACAGGTCGACGCTGGCGATGCCAAGGTCGACGATCCGCCGTTCGGCAATGGCCGATTCGGCCAGCGGCGCCAGCATGGCCGCGGCCACGTGCGCGGCCGAGCCGCTGCCGTCGGGGCCGCCACGCTCCACCAGCGCCACGCGGGCGCCTGCGCGCACCAGCTGCCAGGCGGACAAACGCCCGGCCAGGCCGGCGCCAAGAATGGCGACATCGAAGGACTGTACTGCTGTCATGGGCTTGTATGCCGGCGGCATTGGCCAAGTGAGTGGCGCCGACCGGCCTCCTGTTCGGTGAATACCGCCGCGCCGCGTGGGGGCGCCGCGCGCGGGACTCTGGGTGCTACGGGTACTGCCGGGCGGCGCCGCGTGGGCGGCCGCCCGTCCTGCAAGACAACGCTTACGAGTAGATCTTCGAGCCCGACTTCACGAACTCGATCGATTTCTCTTCCATCCCCTTCTGGGCCGCCGGCAGCGATGCCGCGTAGTCGCGCACTTCCTGCGTGATCTTCATCGAGCAGAACTTCGGCCCGCACATCGAGCAGAAGTGGGCGATCTTGGCGCCTTCGGCCGGCAGCGTGGCGTCGTGGAACGAACGCGCGCGCTCCGGATCGAGGCCCAGGTTGAACTGGTCTTCCCAGCGGAACTCGAAACGTGCCTTGGACAGCGCATTATCGCGCAACTGCGCGCCGGGCCAGCCCTTGGCCAGGTCGGCGGCATGGGCGGCGATCTTGTACGTGATGATGCCTTCGCGCACGTCTTCCTTGTCCGGCAGGCCCAGGTGCTCCTTCGGCGTGACGTAGCACAGCATGGCCGTGCCCATCCAGCCGATATTGGCGGCACCGATGCCGCTGGTGATGTGGTCGTAACCCGGCGCGATGTCGGTGACCAGCGGTCCCAGCGTGTAGAACGGGGCTTCGTAGCAGTGCTTCAGTTCCTCGTCCATGTTGGCCTGGATGCGCTGCAGCGGCACGTGGCCCGGGCCTTCGATCATCACCTGCACGTCGTGCTCCCACGCCTTGGCGGTCAGCTCGCCCAGCGTGCGCAGTTCGCCGAACTGGGCGTCGTCGTTCGAATCGGCGATGCAACCCGGACGCAGGCCATCACCAAGGCTGAACGACACGTCGTACGCCTTCATGATTTCGCAGATCTCGTCGAAGTGCGTGTACAGGAAGTTTTCCTTGTGGTGCGCCAGGCACCACTTGGCCATGATCGAGCCGCCGCGCGACACGATGCCGGTCACGCGGTCGGCCGTCAGCGGCACGTAGCGCAGCAGCACGCCGGCGTGGATCGTGAAGTAGTCCACGCCCTGCTCGGCCTGCTCGATCAGCGTGTCGCGGAACATTTCCCAGGTCAGGTCCTCGGCGATGCCGCCGGTCTTGTCCAGCGCCTGGTAGATCGGCACCGTGCCGATGGGTACCGGCGAGTTGCGCAGGATCCATTCACGGGTTTCGTGGATGTGCTTGCCGGTGGACAGGTCCATGATGGTGTCGGCGCCCCAGCGGATCGACCAGACCATCTTTTCCACTTCCTCGGCCAGCGACGACGTCACCGCCGAATTGCCCAGGTTGCCGTTGATCTTCACGCGGAAGTTGCGGCCGATGGCCATCGGCTCCAGTTCCGTGTGGTTGATGTTGGCGGGAATGATCGCGCGGCCGGCGGCCACTTCGCGACGCACGAATTCCGGCGTCATGTCTTCCGGACGCAGCGGCAGCGCGGCGCCCAGCGCGTTGCCCGGGTGCTGGCGCAGCAGCGCCTTGTACTCGGGCTTGTCGTACAGCGCCTGCAGGTTCAGCGATTCGCGCAGCGCCACGTATTCCATCTCGGGCGTGATGATGCCCTTGCGTGCGTAGTGCATCTGCGACACATTGGCACCGGCCCTGGCGCGGCGCGGGTTGGTCAGCTGGGCAAAACGCAGGTGTGCCGTGGCGGGGTCGCTGGCGCGTGCCAGGCCGTACTCGGACGACAGGCCCGACAGCACTTCGGTGTCGTTGCGCTCTTCGATCCACTTGGCGCGCACGGGCGGCAGGCCGGCCTTCAGGTCGATATGCACGTCGGGGTCGCTGTACGGGCCCGAGGTGTCGTAGACCGGGATCGGCGGATTCGCCATCTCGCCCTTCTCGGTGCGCGTGGCGGTCTGCAGGATCGTGCGCAGCGGCACGCGGATATCGGGGCGGCTGCCGGTCAGGTAGGTCTTGCTGGAAGCCGGATAGGCGAATTTCTGGTCGAGATCGCTTTCCAGCGACTCAAACGATGCGGCGGGGGCAGTACGGGCCATGGGTGTCGTCCTCTCTCTTGCGGGGATGGACGAAACCAGGAGCCCTGTGAGCCGGCCTGCCCGGCATGGCCGGCGGCGGCGTCCCGTTGCGGAAAAAAGCGGATCTCCCGCGGGACAAGAGGCAAATCGGTTTTTGTGAAACTTCCCACGCCGGTACTAGCCGGATCGGGTTCGAAGGGACTCTCTCAGCGCGCCCGGCCCATCCGGACGGCACCCCTGTTTCATCCAACGGGGTGAATTTAAGCACAAGCCCAAGCCCCGCGCCACCCGAAATTCGGTTCGAGGTGTCGTGCCTCACGGTATCGGAATCATGGTGCCTTGCAGCATTTCGAACGGGGAAGTTGCCGTACCATGGCCGCAGCCTGCCGAAGTGCCGAGACGCATTGCCGCTCCAGGAGATGCCATGACCGCCACCCCCGCCGCCGACGTTGATCACGCGCAAATTGCGCAAGCCGCACAAACCCACAGCGTGTTCAACCAGGTGCCCGACCTTGCCCACTACAACCTGTTCGACACCGACCCCGGCCTGCGTTCCGCGCTGGACCGGCTGGGGGGCACCTGGCATGCCGAGGCGCTGTCAGGCTACGGGGCCCGGCTTGGCGACCCCGAGGTACAGGCATGGGCCGCCGATGCAAACCGCCTGACGCCGGAGCTGCACACGCACACCCGCACCGGCGAACGGATCGACCAGGTGCAGTTCCACCCCGCCTGGCACCACCTGCTGGCCCTGCTGCGCAGCCAGCAGTTGCAGGCCCTGCCCTTTGCGCAACCGCGCCCCGGCGCTTGGGTGGCGCGCACGGCCGGCTATTTCCTGCAGGCCCAGGTGGAGTCCGGTTCGCTGTGCCCCACCACCATGACGTTCGCCAGCATCCCGGTGCTGAGCAAGGAACCGGCGCTCTATCGCGACCTGCAGGCGCGGCTGTTTTCGACCGAACACGATCCGCGCGACCTGCCGTGGCGCGACAAGACCGCCGTGATGATCGGCATGGGCATGACAGAGAAACAGGGCGGCTCCGACGTCCGCGCCAACACCACCGTGGCCGTGCCGGTGCGCGGCGAAGGCCGTGGCGCCGAGTACGCGCTGACCGGCCACAAGTGGTTTTTCTCGGCACCGATGTGCGATGCCCACCTGGTGGTGGCGCGCATGGGCGCGGCCGATGGTCCCCTGTCGTGCTTTTTCGTGCCGCGCTTCCGCGACGACGGCAGCAAGAATCCGATCCTGATCCAGCGGCTCAAGGACAAGCTGGGCAACAAGTCCAATTCCAGCAGCGAGGTGGAGTTCCGGGGCGCCACCGGCATCCTGATCGGCGAGGAAGGCCGCGGCATTCCCACCATCATCGAGATGGCCACCAATACCCGGCTCGACTGCGTGATCGGCAGCGCCGCGCTGCTGCGCGCGGCGCTGGTGCAGGCGCTGCATCACGCGCGACACCGCATGGCATTCGGCCGGCTGCTGGCCGACCAGCCGCTGATGCGCAATGTGCTGGCGGATCTGGCCTTGGAGTCCGAGGCAGCCACGCAGATGATGATGGCGCTGGCGCACGCATTCGAGCAGTCCGACCACGACCCCCAGGCCGCCGCCTGGAAGCGCGTGATGACCCCGGCCGCCAAGTTCTGGATCTGCAAGCGTGCGCTGGAAGCCACTGGCGAGGCGATGGAGGTGTGGGGCGGCAACGGCTATGTCGAAGAAGGCCCGATGGCGCGGCTGTATCGCGAGGCGCCCGTCAATTCGATCTGGGAGGGCTCGGGCAACATCATGTGCCTGGACGTGCTGCGCGCGCTGCAACGCAACCCCGACGATGGCGCGCGCATCCTCCAGGACCTGGCGCGGCTCTCGAACGGCCACGCTGCCGTGCGCGCGGAGCTTGCGTCACTTCAGGCGATGCTGCATGGCCCGGCCGATACGCTCGAAGCCAGTGCGCGCCGCTTTGCGCAGGGCCTGGTGCTGACCGCGCAAGCCGCGCTGATGATTGCCCACGCGCATCCGGAATCGGCCGAACAGTTCGTGGCGAGCCGCCTGGGCCGCCAGCATGGCCGTGTGTTCGGCACGCTGGATGCCGACATCGGCACCCTGGGCCGCATCACCGGGCGCGCCTGGCCCTGCTGATACTTATAGTGTGCGGACATCGCACATTGCGTGTGGCGATGCACATGCCCCGCCTTCAGGGGATATGGCAGGTGCCGTAAACGTTGTGGCGACGGGCTCCGGCCCGCCTGCGAAAACCTCCCAAGTCGTCACAACGGACGGTCCACGCCAAGTAACGTGGCCGCCAAGCCACCCCCATGAATATCAGCAAACGTCTGCTTCTTACGCTGTCCCTCGCATTACTCGCGCTACTTTTCGTTGGCCTAGGCGGTATATGGCAACTGTCCAAGGCCGAGGACCGCTTCGAGTACTTCAACGACAACACGCTCGCCAGCGTGCGTGACCTGAACACGGCCAGCAATGCGTTCGCCATGACGCGCGTGGCCCTGTACCGCCACGCGTTGGCCGAGGACAAGGCCGCCCAGGCCGAAGCCGATGCGGCGCTGGAAAAGTCGCTCAAGCGTTTCGATGACCTGATGGCGAAGTACGAGCGCGAGGACATCTCCGACGACTCGGATCGCAAGCTGCTCGAAGCCGATCGCGCGGCGGCCCAGCAGTTTCGTGGCCTGATTCCGGCATTCCTGGAGCGTTCGCGCGCCGATGACCGGGCCGCCACGCTGCAAATGCTGTCGTCGGGCGACCTGAACAAGGTCTCCAGCATCGTGCGCAAGTCCCTGGACGAGCACCTGGACTACAACACGAAGCTTGGCGAGCAGGCCGTGGCCTTCAACAAGGCGCAGTACCACACGTCCGTGCGCGTATTCATCATCGTCATCCTGGTAGCCATCGGGCTGACCGGCTTCCTGGCTTTCGGCCTGTACCAGCGCATCCGCACCAGCCTGGACGAGATCCAGGGCACGCTGGAGCACGTCAGCAAGACGCTCGACCTCGATCACCGCGCGCCGGTTGATCGTCTCGACGAGATCGGCCTGACCGCCCGGTCGTTCAACGCGCTGATCGAGCGCGTGGCAGGCACGCTGCGCGAAGTGCGCCGCTCCACTGACTCGGTGAGCGTGGCCGCGGCGCAGATCGCTGCCGGCAACGTCGACCTGTCGTCGCGCACCGAAGAGCAGGCCGCATCGCTGGAAGAAACGGCGTCGAGCATGGAGCAGCTCACGGCCACCGTGCGCCAGAACGCCGAGAACGCCCGCCAGGCATCGTCGCTGGCGTCGAACGCCGCGCTGGTGGCCGATGAAGGCAACCAGTCGGTGCAGCAGATGGTGGGCACGATGGGTGCCATCAGCAGCAGCTCCGAGCGTATCGCCGAGATCACCAACCTGATCGAGGGTATCGCGTTCCAGACCAACATCCTGGCGCTGAATGCCGCCGTGGAAGCGGCGCGTGCCGGCGAGCAGGGCCGCGGATTTGCGGTGGTGGCGGGCGAGGTGCGCAGCCTGGCGCAACGTTCGTCGAGCGCGGCCAAGGAAATCAAGGAACTGATCGAGGCATCGGTCGACACGGTGCGCACCGGCTCCGGCCAGGCCGAGGAAGTGGGCAAGACGATGACCGATATCCGCCAGGCCGTAAAGCGCGTGTCGGACATCATCGCCGAAATCTCGGCGGCGTCGCAGGAGCAGAGCGCCGGCATCGAGCAGGTGGGTCACGCCGTGGGCCAGATGGACCAGGTCACGCAGCAGAACGCCGCGCTGGTGGAAGAAGCCGCCGCCGCTGCCCAGTCGCTGGACGAACAGGCCGGCCGCCTGCGCGACATGGTGGGCCAGTTCCAGATGCGCGGCTGACGGTTTGCTCCCCTCTCCCGCTTCCGGGAGAGGGGAAACACATCTCAGTCCGCCACCGCCGCCTCGCGGATCCGCAGCGTCACATGCGGCGCGTAGCGGATCAGGTCGTGGGCGCGCTCCCCGATCATGATCGCCGGGGCATTGGTATTGCCGCCAACCAGCGTCGGCATGATCGATGCATCCACCACCCGCAGCCGCTCCACGCCACGCACCCGCAGTTGCGGGTCCACCACGGCCAGCGCATCCATGCCCATGCGGCACGTGCCCACCGGGTGATAGATCGTGTCCGCATGCCGGCGAATCAGCGCGCGCGCCGCGTCATCGTCGCTGCCGTCGAGCCGCAAGGCCTCCGAGTACAGTTCGCGCCCGCCAAAGACCGCCAGCGGCGCCTGCATGAAGATCCGCCGCACGATGCGCAGGCCTTCCAGCATCGATGCCATGTCTTGCGGATCGGACAGGTAGCGCGGGTCGATGCGCGGCGCTTCCCGCATGTCTGCCGATGCCAGCCTGACCTCGCCACGGCTGCGCGGGCGCAGCACGCAGACATGGCAGGAATAGCCGTGCCCAAGATTGATGCGCCGCATATGGTTGTCGGCCATCCCCACCACGAAGTGCAGTTGCAGGTCCGGTTCGGCCAGGTCCGTACGGCTGCGCACGAACGCGCCCGCCTCGGCAAAATTCGACGTCATCATGCCGGCGCGCTCGCGCCGGTAGCGCAGGTACTCGGCCACGATGCGCCTTGCCCCGCCCAGCGACATGCCGAACAGGTCGGACGCCGCCACGCGCTTGTGGAGGATGATGTCAAGATGATCCTGGAGGTTGCCGCCGACGCCGGGCAGGTCATGCACCACGTCGATACCGTGTTCGCGCAGATGGGCGGCCGGGCCAATGCCCGACGCCATCAGCAACTGGGGCGATCCGAACGCCCCGGCCGACACGATCACTTCACGGCGCGCCCGCAGCATGACCTCCTGACCATCGCGCCAGGCCAGCACGCCCACGGCGCGTCGTTTTTCGAACACGATGCGCAACACCTGCGTGCCGGTCATCACATGCAGATGGCTACGGCCGCCATTGCAGTTGCGGTCCCGGGCATTGCCGCCGTGCAGATAGGCGCGCGCGGCGTTCCAGCGCTCGCCATTGTGCTGCGTGACCTGATACCAGCCCACGCCCTCCTGCTCCTCGCCGTTGAAATCGTCGTTGCGCACGATGCCCGCATGCTGCGCGGCATCGATGAAATGCTGGCCGAACGGGTTCGGCGAACGCAGGTCGCTGACATGCAGCGGGCCGGTGCCGCCGTGCAGCGGATCGTCGTCATGGCCGGCCACGCGTTCATTGCATTCGGCGCGGCGGAAGTACGGCAGCACATCGTCCCACGACCAGCCGTCACAGCCGGCAACGGCCCAGCCGTCGTAGTCGGCAGGCCGTCCGCGCATATAGATCATGGCGTTGATCGACGACGACCCGCCCAGGCCGCGCCCGCGTGGCTGATATCCGCGCCTGCCGTCCAGTCCAGGCTGGGGTGCGGTCAGGTAGCCGTAGTTGCGCGCGCCGGCCCGCGGCAGCATGGCCGCGCAGCCGGCAGGTGTGCGTATCAGCACATGATGGTCGTGGGCGCCGGTTTCCAGCAGCGCAATGGTGTCGTTGCCGCTGTCGGCCAGCCGCCCCGCCAGCGCACAGCCTGCCGAGCCCGCGCCCACGACGAGATAGTCAAAGGTGGTTTCCATCTGTCTCCTCGCGTGTCCGGTGCCGGTCCATTCCCCGGCGGACGCCCCGCCGCGAAAGTCCAGTGTAGGCGCTGCCGCCGGGGTGGTGAAGCGGGGCAGGCCCCGAAACCGCCGGCCAGCGCGCGCCGCCGCACGCCCCGCGTTTGGGAGGTGTCCTCCATTGCGATAACCGGCGCTCTGCCTTATGGTGCGCGATGGCCCACGGGAAACAGATCCCGCCAAAGGAGACCGCCGATGAGAGAAGTGCCCGCCATGTCCACGGTGTTCAACGCCATGCATGCCGCGTCGCGGCACGACCAATTCCCGGCCTGGGCGATCCGGGCCGACCGCCTGCGGCGTCTCAAGGCACTGGTGCGCGACAACCACGACGCCATCGCGGCAGCCATCAGCGCCGATTTCACGAACCGGCCGCGCCAGGAGACGGCGCTGCTGGAGGTGTTCCCAAGCATTTCGGGCATCGATGACGCACTGCGGCATGGCAAGCGCTGGATGCGCGTGCGGCAGGTGAAGACCGGGCTCTGGTTCAAGCCGGGCAAATCGCGCCTGGTGCCGCAGCCGCTGGGCGTGATCGGCATCGTGGTGCCCTGGAACTATCCGCTCTACCTGACCATCGGGCCACTGGCTGGCGCCCTGGCGGCCGGCAACCGGGCCATGGTCAAGCTGTCCGAATACACACCCCGCTTTTCCGAACTGTTCGCGCGGCTGGTACAGGCCACGTTCGCGCCGGACGAAATAGCAGTTGTCAACGGCGACGCCGAGGTGGCCGCCGCCTTCAGCACGCTGCCGTTCGACCACCTGCTGTTCACCGGCTCCACCAACGTCGGTCATCATGTGATGAAGGCCGCCGCCACGAACCTGACGCCGGTGACGCTGGAACTGGGCGGCAAGTCGCCGGCCATCATCGGCCCGGGCGCCGATTTCGAACGCGCCGTGGAGCGCATCCTGGTGGGCAAGCTGCTCAATGCGGGCCAGACCTGCATTGCGCCGGACTATGTGCTGGTGCCGGCCGACCAGCGCGACCGCCTGGTGGACACCGCGCGGCGCGTGGTGAGCCGGCTGTATCCCGATATCGCGCGCAACCCCGACTACACCAGCATCATCAGCCCGCGTCATTTCGACCGCCTGGTATCGCTGATCGACGCCGCGCAGGCCGCTGGCGCACGCGTGGTGCCGCTGACCGATGCCGGGCCCAATGCCGCCGCACGCCAGTTGCCGCCCGTACTGCTGACCGACGTACCGGACGATGTGCGCGCGATGCAGGAGGAGATTTTCGGGCCGGTGCTGCCCGTGGTGGCCTACCGCAGCCTCGACGACGCGATCGGCTTTGTCAATGCGCGGCCGCGGCCGCTGGCACTCTATGTGTTCGACAAGGGGAGCGACGTGGTGGACCGCGTGATGCGCCAGACCGTGGCCGGTGGCGTGACCGTCAACGACACGCTGTTCCACATCGCCCAGGACGATTTGCCATTCGGCGGCGTGGGCCCCAGCGGGATGGGCAGCTATCACGGCGAGGCCGGCTTCGAAACGTTCTCGAAGCTCAAGCCCGTGTTCTACCAGGCCGGCCTGAACGGCGCCGGGCTGCTCAAGCCGCCCTACGGCAAGCGCTTCGAATCGATGCTGAAGATGTTGCTGCGTTGACCGTGGCGCCGCCGGTCCAGGCGGCCCGGTTGCTTCAGGCGGCCAGCATCGGCTTGCCCAGCATGCGCGACAGCACGGCTTCGGGCGAATGGGTGCGGTCGCCAATCGCGGCCGGGTCCAGGTAGATCGTCTGCTCCATCATTGCCTTGCCGCGCATGGCGGCGTGCAGCAGCTGGTCGCTGAACACGATCCAGGTGGCGCCCGGCGGGAACTGGAATTCCTGCTGCGGCACGGTCTTCTGATAGTCCAGGTCGGCCTTGGCCAGGTCGTGCAATTGCAGCATGCGGTGATCGTATTCGCTGCGCTCGCGCTTGGTGATGTGCAGCGTCTTCATCAGCCAGGCCTGTCCCGGCCACATGCCGTGCGTCTTCGGCACGAATCGCGTAGCAAAATCGCCAAACGGCTCGCCCACGCGCCATACGCGCGGCGCTTCGGGGTCGATGTTGTGGAACACGCGCAGCAGGCGCTTGCCCAGCATCGGGTTCGACGGGAACGAATCCACGTGCAGGCGCGTATCGTCCTTGCGCCAGCTCACCGGGCGGCCCGCGATCTCGCTCGGACGCAGCGACGTCCCGGCACGCGTCATGTGGCCCACATACTCGGGGAACAGCGTACGGATCAGCAGCTCGCTTGACGTGGCATAGCGATGGATCAGGTTGTAGAGATCGGTCAGGTCCTGCCCGGTGCCGGCCGCGCCGCGCACGGCCTTGTCATTGGCGCGCAGGTTGATGTTCTTCGACTTGCCATCGGAATAGCGCGGGTCCAGGAAGCGTTCCTCGCCCGGCTGGAAGCGGAAGGCCAGGTCCGGAAAGTACAGCACGGCGCCCTGCTCCAGTTCGCGGCGCAGCGTGGCGCGCGTCTCGGGCGATACCTCGGGCGACCAGTCGGTGTAGGGCTGGGTGCGGATCAGGTCCAGGGACATGGCAATTCCGATAAATTCAGGTTGACCGGATTCTACCCCCATGCGGATGCCCGGCCCGGTGACGCCGGCGCAACAAAAAACCCCGCGGGTCCGTGGGGACCGGCGGGGTCATGCAGCCTTGCAGGCGCGTGGCGCGCTTACAGGCCGGCGGCGGCGCGCAGCGCGGCGGCCTTGTCGGTGGCTTCCCACGAGAATTCCGGCTCCTCGCGGCCAAAGTGGCCGTAGGCGGCGGTCTTTTCGTAGATCGGGCGCAGCAGGTCCAGCATCGCCACGATACCCTTCGGACGCAGGTCGAAGTGTTCCTGCACCAGCTGGGCGATCTTCTCGTCGGAGATCTTGCCGGTGCCTTCCGTGTACACGGTCACGTTGATCGGGCGGGCCACGCCGATGGCGTAGCTGACCTGCACCTGGCACTGACGCGCCAGGCCGGCGGCCACCACGTTCTTGGCCACGTAGCGGGCAGCGTAGGCAGCCGAGCGGTCAACCTTCGACGGGTCCTTGCCCGAGAAGGCGCCACCACCGTGCGGCGAAGCACCGCCGTAGGTGTCGACGATGATCTTGCGGCCGGTCAGGCCGCAGTCGCCCTGCGGGCCACCGATCACGAAACGGCCGGTCGGGTTCACCAGGTACTTGGTTTCCTTCAGCATGTCGGCCGGCAGCACGGGCTTGATGATCTCCTCGATCACGGCCTCGCGGATCTGCGCCTGCGAAATGTCCGGCGAATGCTGGGTCGACAGCACCACGGTGTCCACGCTGTGCGGACGGCCGTCCACGTAGCGCACCGTCACCTGCGACTTCGCATCGGGACGCAGCCAGGGCAGGCGGCCATCACGGCGCAGTTGCGACTGGCGCTCGACCAGGCGGTGCGAGTAGTAGATCGGGAACGGCATCAGTTCCGGCGTCTCGTCGCAGGCGTAGCCGAACATCAGGCCCTGGTCGCCAGCGCCCTGGTTCAGGTAGTCGTCCGATGCGCGGTCCACGCCCTGGGCGATGTCCGGCGACTGCTTGTCGTACGCCACCAGCACGGCACAACCCTTGTAGTCGATGCCGTAGTCGGTGTTGTCGTAGCCGATGCGCTTGATGGTGTCGCGTGCGACCTGGATGTAGTCGACGTTGGCGGTCGTGGTGATTTCACCTGCCAGCACCACCAGACCGGTGTTGCAAAGCGTTTCGGCCGCCACGCGGGCGTACTTGTCCTGGGCGAGGATGGCGTCCAGGACGGCGTCCGAAATCTGGTCAGCGACTTTGTCGGGATGGCCTTCGGAAACAGATTCCGAAGTAAAAAGGAAATCGTTCGACACGATCTAGTTTCTCCAGGTTGGCTATTGCGCGCCACCCTCGGAAACGGTGCGGCGACGCTTTAGCGGTATTTAGGCCACTCCCGTAAGAGCAGCATCGCCCCGCAAGTTGTCAGTTAACTCGGCGATGGCAGGTATTATACCGCCCTGCTGCTTCCGTTGCAGGCCGCTAATCCGTCAAATAACGGCAGGAAACGGGCGTTTCTCAGAAATCCCTGACTGCTTCTGCGGTTTTTTCCGCTTTTCCGGCTTCGTCTTGCCCGCACCGACATGACCTTTCTGTTCTGGCTCATCTCCCGCCTGCCGCTGCGCGTGCTGCACGCCATCGGCGGTGCATTGGGGCTACTGGTGGCGCGTCTGCCTGGCCGCTACGGACAGCGCCTGGTGGCGAATTTTCGCCATGCCTTCCCGCACGCCACCGATGCCATGATCGCGGAGTCGGCACGCCACACGGGCCGGCTGATCATGGAGATGCCGTACTTCTGGAGCCGCAAGGCCATCACCGTGCGCACGGACAATTTCGATGCCATGTGGGCGGAAGCGCTCCGGCTCGGCGCGGCCGGCAACGGCCTGATCGTGCTGACGCCGCACCTGGGTTGTTTCGAGGTACTGCCGCGGCACTTTGCGCAAATGGGCCGTGTGACGTGCCTGTTCAAGCCGCCGCACCAGCCGTGGCTGCGCGCCTTTGTCGAGAAAATGCGCAGCCGGCCCAATATGCCGATGGCACCGGCCACGCCGCGCGGCGTGCGCATGCTGGTCAAGGCGCTCAAGCGCGGCGAGAACATCGGCATCCTGCCGGATCAGGTCCCGAGCGGCGGAGAAGGCACCTGGGCGCCGTTCTACGGCAAGCCGGCCTATTCGATGACACTGGTGCATCGGCTGCAGCAAATGACGGGAGCCCCCGTGGCAATGGTCTATGCCGAACGCCTGCCGCGCGGCGCCGGGTACCGCGGGCATATGCGCATCCTGTGCGACGGCGGCATGCTGCCCGAAGACCCGGCTGCAGCGTCCGCCGTCATCAATGCAACGATCGAAGAGTTGATCGTGATCGACCCGACGCAATATTTGTGGGGATATAACCGCTACAAGCATCCGGCCGGGGCCGTGCTGCCGCCTGAAATGGACCACGCCACACCGGCGGTCACCAACAACGAGAATCAATGAGCCGCATCTTTACCTGGCTCGGCATCGGCCTGCTGACGGTGCTGGGCAAACTCCCGTACGCCTTTGTGGCCCGCTTTGGCGAGGCACTGGGCAGCGTCCTGTACCTGGTGCCGAATCCGCGCCGCGAGGTGGTTCGCGCCAACCTGCGCCTGTGTTTTCCGGAGCGGAGCGACGCCGAGATCGAGGCCATGGCGCGTGAAACCTACCGCAAGGTGTTCCGCAGCTTCGCCGAAGGCGGCATCTTCTGGACCTGCGGCGAAGCCAAGATGCGCCGCCTGGTGCAGATCAAGGACCACGGCAACCTGCCGGCCCTCGACGGCACGCCTCACATCCTGGTGACGCTGCACCTGTCCGGCCTGGAAGCGGGCGCCATCCGCCTGACCATGCACCTGCGCGACAACGTTGGCCGCTCCGGCGCATCGCTGTACACGGTGCAGAAGAACCGGCTGTTCGACGATTTCCTGAAGGTGGCGCGCGGCCGCTTCGGCGCCAACATGATCTCGCGCAACGACAGCGTGCGTAACATCCTGCGGGTACTGAAGAAGGGCGAGGCGCTGCAACTGATTTCCGACATGGACTTCGGCGAGCGCGACTCGGAATTCGTGCCATTCTTCGGCGTGCAGGCGCTGACGCTGACGTCGGTCTCGCGCCTGGCGCGGCTGGCCGGCGCCCGGGTGGTACCGATCTATACCGAGCAGCTTCCCGACTACCAGGGCTACGTGCTGCACCTGCTGCCCCCCTGGGACGACTACCCCGGCGAAAGTGTCACGGACGACACCCGGCGCATGAATGCGTTCTTCGAAGAGGCGATCCGTCCGCGCATCGCCGATTATTACTGGGTACACAAGCGCTTCAAGCACCGGCCGCCCGGCGAACCGGACATCTACTGATTACAATCGGCACCATGAAACTCCAGTTCACCAAGATGCACGGCGCCGGCAACGATTTCATCGTGCTGGACGGCATCCACCAGAAGCTCGACCTGACCGACGCGCAGTGGCGCGCGCTGGCAAGCCGTCATTTCGGCATCGGTGCCGACCAGATCCTGATCGTCGAGAAATCCGCACGCGATGACGTGGACTTCCGGTACCGCATTTTCAACGCCGACGGCGGCGAGGTGGAGCATTGCGGCAACGGCGCCCGCTGCTTCGTGCGCTTTGTCACCGACAAGGGCATGACCGACAAGCGGTCCGTGCGCGTGGAAGTCATGAACGGCGTGATCACGCTGACGCTGCAGGACGACGGCCAGGTCACCGTGGACATGGGCGCGCCCGAGCTGACGCCGGCGCGTGTGCCGTTTGTAGCCGACGGGCTGCCGACGCGCACCGAGGGCGGCGACACGCTGTACGGCCTTGAAGTCAACGGCCGCACCGAATGGATTTCCGCCGTGTCGATGGGCAACCCGCACGCGGTGCAGGTGGTGGATGACGTCGAGCAGTTCCCCGTGCTGCAGGACGGCCCCGTGATCGAGCATCACAAGTCGTTCCCGAACCGCGTCAATGCCGGCTTCATGGCCATCGTCGATCGCCACACGATCAACCTGCGCGTGTTCGAACGTGGCGCGGGCGAAACGCTGGCCTGCGGCACCGGCGCCTGCGCCGCCGTGGTTGCCGGCATCCGCCGTGGCCTGCTCGATTCGCCGGTCAGGGTGCATACGCATGGCGGCGACCTCAGCATCGCCTGGCAGGGCGTGGGCCAGCCGGTGCAGATGACCGGTCCGGCCACGACCGTGTTCGAAGGGTCTATTGACCTGGCGACGCTCCCTGCCTGACCATTAGGGCTCGCCCCCGCACCTGGCGGGGACCGTGTGGAACGCGGGGCAACACCGGCCCCGCCAGCGGAGAGCCCATGAGCCTGGACGATTTCGGTATCACCTCGGGCAAGCAGTTCAAGCTTGCCAACTTCGACGCCGGCAGCAAACCGCTGTCCACGGGCAACAAGGCGTCCGACACCGCCCATCTTGCCGAGTTGAGCACCCAGCTCGACGCCGTGCAGGACATCTTCTACGCCGAACACAAGCACAAGCTGCTGATCGTGCTGCAGGGCATGGACACCAGCGGCAAGGACGGCACCGTGCGTTCCGTGTTCCGCAGCTTCGATCCGTTAGGCGTTCGCGTGGCCAACTTCAAGGCGCCCACGCCCGAGGAACTGGCGCGCGACTACCTGTGGCGCGTGCATGCCCAGGTGCCGCGCAAGGGCGAGATCGTGATCTTCAACCGCAGCCACTACGAAGACGTGCTGATCACGCGCGTGCATGGCTGGATCGACGACGCCGAATGCAAGCGCCGCTACCGGCAGATCCGCGAGTTCGAGCAGATGCTGGTGGAAACCGGCACCACCATCGTCAAGTGCTTCCTGCATATATCGAAAGGCGAGCAGAAGCAGCGGCTGGAGGAACGGATTGCCGATCCGCAGAAGCACTGGAAGTTCGACATGCAGGACCTGGCCGAACGCAAGTTCTGGAAGGAATACCAGAACGCCTACGAGGACGCCATTACGGCCACCGCCACGCCCGAGGCCCCGTGGTACATCGTGCCGGCCGATTCGAAGAGCCATCGCAACCTGATGGTGGCGGAAATCCTGCGGGTCACCTTCGACAAGCTGCGCCCCGACTACCCGCCCCCGAAGCCCGAACTGGCGAAGGTGGTGGTCGAATAAGGGTGGAGGCCCGCGTCAGGCCGGGCCGCGCCCTCAGTCGCCGTTGCCGCGATGCACGTCATGCGTGACAAACGGCCGTTCGGGGCCGGGCATCGCCAGCCAGTGCGGATGCTTGAGCGTGTCGCGGATATCCTCAAGCCCGCTGGACCAGTGCTCGTGCATCGTCAAAACGCCAAACTGGTAGTCCTTGGCGCTGCCTTCGAAGCTCTTGTCGCGATAGATCAGCTGGATCACATTGCGGCGGGCGTCGCAGGCGTGGTCGGCGGCGCGCTTGTACCACGGGTCGTCGCGCCTTGACGGCGGCACCAGCGCCATCAGCTCGCTCAGCATGCGGCGATAGTTCTGCTGTTCGCGCATGACGTCCGTGATGGCTCGCGTGCGGCTGGAGAACTGGATGTCCTTCTGGCGCTCGGCCACGTCCAGCAGGTTGTGCGGCAGCTTGCCGCGTGCACTCCACAGGTCCACCTGGAAGATCAGCGCGTCGCGCCGCGGCTGGGCGGACAGCACTTCCTGCAGCGGCGTGTTCGATACCAGGCCGCCATCCCAGTAGTACTCGCCATCGATCTCGATGGCCGGAAAGCCCGGCGGCAGCGCGCCCGAGGCCATGAAATGCTCGGCGCGCAGCGTCATGCGGGTATTGTCGAAGTACGCGAAATTGCCGGTGCGAACATTGACGGCGCCCACCGACACGCGCATTTCCTTGGGCCGGTTGATCCGGTCGAAATCCACAAAACGCTCCAGCGTGGCCTTCAGCGGCGCGGTGTCGTAGTAGCTGGCGCTGCCCGGATCGTCGAAACGCGACCACAGGTCGGCGATGTTGCGCGGCGAGAAGAAGCCACGCTGGCCTTCCAGCAGCGCGCGCGTGGCGTTGATGCCGTCGAACCAGATCCGCATGGGCTCCGGCCACATCGGCGCGGCTTCGGTGAGCAGGTCCAGCGGCAGGCCGGGCAGCCACGGCTGGGCGCAGATGTATTCCCAGAACGCCCGCAGCTGCGCAACACGCGTTTCGGGCGGATTGCCGGCGATGACCGCCGCGTTCAGCGCTCCAATCGAGATCCCGGCAATCCAGTTCGGATGGATGCCGCCTTCGGCCAGCCCCTGGTACACGCCGGCCTGGTAGGAACCGAGCGCCCCGCCGCCCTGCAGCACCAGCGCGCGGATTGCGTAGGCTTCGTGGGCCGGGCCTTCGTGTGGCGGCGCGTCGGGCGCGCAATGTTCCAGCGGCGGTGCCTTGCGCTGGCCTGCAGGCCGTCTGGCCTTGGCTGGTGTGGCGGCGTCGGCTGCCGAATCCTGGGGCGGCGCACCCTGCTCGCCAATCTCGCGCTTGATCGCATCCTGGTTCTGCCGCCGCTTTTCCGCCACGCCCATGCTCCCCTGAAAATGAAAACGGCCCCATGCGGGGCCGTGTGCAACACAACTGTCAGACGCCGTACTTCTGACGATAGGCAGCGACAGCGTCGCGAGAGTTCCCGAGCGCCGGGTCCTGCGAGGCATCCAGGTACGCCAGCAGGTCTTTCAGCGACGCGATGGCGATCACCGGCACGCCGTATTCGCGCTGCACATCCTGCACGGCCGAATGCGTGCCGATATTGTCGGCGGTGCCGCTCTTTTCCATGCGGTCCAGCGCGATCAGAACGGCCGCCGGCTCGGCGCCCGCAGCGCGGATCATCTGCATCGATTCACGCACCGAGGTACCGGCCGAGATCACGTCGTCGACGATCACCACCTTGCCCTGCAGCTTGGCGCCTACCAGCGTGCCGCCTTCGCCGTGGTCCTTGGCTTCCTTGCGGTTGTAGGCAAACCCGACATCGCGGCCCATGCCGGCCAGCGCGACGGCCGTGGCCGAAGCCAGCGTGATGCCCTTGTAGGCCGGCCCGAACAGTACGTCGAACTGCAGTCCCGAGTTGATCAGGGTCTTCGCGTAGAATTGCGCCACCTGGCCCAGCATCGCACCCTGGTTGAACAGGCCTGCGTTGAAGAAATACGGCGACTTGCGGCCAGCCTTGGTCACGAACTCGCCAAAAGACAGCACGCCTGCATCCAGTGCAAAGCGGATAAAGGTCTGGCTCAGGTCGGCCGGCGTCGTCTGCTGCGTCATCTTTTCTCTCTGAATTCAAAATTTCCCGAGATGTTACGGATTATCAGCGCCAACCTCAACGGCATCCGTTCGGCCCACAAGAAGGGCTTCTTCGAGTGGATGGGCAAGCAGAACGCCGACATGGTCTGCGTTCAGGAACTCAAGGCGCAGGAAGCCGACATGACCGAGGCGTTCCTGGCGCCACATGGTTATCACGGCTTTTTCCACTATGCCGAGAAGAAGGGCTACAGCGGCGTGGGCCTGTACACCCGTCACCAGCCCGAGCGCGTGGTCACGGGGTTCGGCTGTGCCGAATTCGACGCCGAAGGCCGCTATGTGGAAGTGCAGTATCCGCACCTCGCGGTGATTTCGGTGTATGTGCCGTCCGGATCAAGCGGCGAAGAGCGCCAGGCCGCCAAGTTCCGCTTCATGGAAGCCTTCCTGCCCCACCTGTTGCAGTTGAAAGCCACCGGACGGGAAATCGTGCTGTGCGGTGACGTCAACATCGCGCACAAGGAAATCGACATCAAGAACTGGAAGGGCAACCTCAAGAACTCCGGTTTCCTGCCCGAGGAACGCGCGTGGATTGGCGCCCTGTTCGACACGCACGGCTATGTCGACGTGTTCCGCCAGCTCGATCCGCGTCCCGAGCAGTACACCTGGTGGAGCAACCGCGGCCAGGCTTACGCCAAGAACGTCGGGTGGCGTATCGATTACCACCTGGGCACTGCGAAGATCGCCGCCACGGCCAAGGCCTGCGCGATCTACAAGGATGAAAAATTCAGCGACCACGCCCCGCTGTCGATCGACTACGACTTTCCGCTGTGATTTCCGGGCCCCGGCGCAGCGCCGGGGTGGCCGCCAATTCCGATTTCAGATCGTACGGATCTCTTCAAGCAGGTTCGGATGGCGGCGCCGCCGCTTCGGCAGCTTGACGAGGGCCAGCGGTGGCCTGGTGCGGCCGGATTGCCCCGGCCTCCTTTTGGCGTAAACCCTGCGTCCGGCATCCAATCTCGCTACAATGCAGGTTCTCCGCCCCCAAGGACAGGAGACTCTTCGCATTTTTAAAAGTGAGTCCGCCATGGTTTTCAAAGTGTTCGTCGATGGTCAGGAAGGCACCACCGGTCTCCGGTTGCTTGACTATCTCTCGGGTCGCTCCGATGTGGAGCTGTTGCGCATTGCCGATGACAAGCGCAAGGACCCGCAGGAGCGAGCACGCTTCCTGAATGCCTCGGACGTCTCTTTCCTGTGCCTGCCCGA
>Ga0209564_1001414_pt1 | contig 24743 bp, 22 predicted proteins | sample AraplaCol_mMF_r2_FD_184272 | JGI IMG/M metagenome (GOLD analysis project Ga0209564, IMG submission 184272) | Arabidopsis root microbial communities from North Carolina, USA - plate scrape MF_Col_mMF_r2 (SPAdes) (version 3) | ecosystem: Host-associated > Plants > Roots > Endosphere | place: USA...
TCCAGCCCGCGAAGTGGCCGGAGATCACCGCCCCTACACCGAGTGCCCAGAGCGACCAGACGCCGGCATAGCGGCGCAGTCCCCTCTTTTCAAAGTAGCTGCCGTCGACTTTCGCGTACTGGACGCTTGAACGTTCTGACATGGTGGCTCCCTAAAGGTTGCTGGATGGGCGGCCGGGGTGGCGCCGATTTGCATCCTAGGGCGCGTGCGCGGGCGCCGAAATCCCATTTCGGCAAGCCGCGCGGGCCGGGCTGTTGCAATCGCTTGCTTGCGCACGGCACGAATCCTGCAAGAATGCGTCCATGGACAAACCGCCGCCAGAAGCCGAAGCCGCTTCCCCGGCCCTGGTGTCGCGCACGGCCTTTGCCGACGCCGACGAACAGGCGGCCGCCCTGCGCGGCTGGAACCAGAGCTATCTGCAGCTTTCGCGCGGCGCTTTCGGCGGGGAGGTGCGGCAGCTGGAGTTTGCCGGCCTGCGCCTTTTTGTGGAAAGCCTCAGGGAGTCCGTCTACCAGACCGGGAAGATCCGCGAGGGCGCGCTGGCCGTCGGCCTGCCGCTGCAGCTGGGCGGCCCCAGCGTGTTTTGCGGCGCTTCCAGCGATGCCGGCGCGCTGCATGTGTTTTCGGGCGCCTCGGGTTTTGAGTTCCGCTCCTCCCGCAGCCATGTGATGCTGGGGTTGGAACTGGATGAAGCCGCCTGGCGCCGCTGCGGCGAGCATGACCCGGCGCTGCAGGCCAGCCTGGGCGCGCAGGCCGGGCTGCGCCGGCTCGACGCCGCCGCGCAGGCCGGGCTCAGGCAATGCCTCACGGGTGTCATGGATGCGGTGGAAGCCGCGCCGGACCTGCTGCGCTCGCCGGCCGTGCGCGCCGACATGGTGGACACGGTGATGGCCCAGCTGGGCCGCGTGCTGGCGCCCGCGCAAACCGGGCGGCCGCAGGCGGGCGGCGCCGCGCAGGCGCACTGGGCGCTGATACGGCGCGCGCGCGAGCTCATGCATGCGCAGCTGGAGCAGCCGCCCACCGTGCTGGCGCTGTGCCAGCAGCTGGGCGTGAGCCGGCGCACGCTGCAAAACGCCTTCCAGGCCATGCTGGGCGTGGGGCCGCTGGCCTATGTGCGCGCGGTGCGGCTCAATGCCGCCAGGCAGGCGCTCAAGACCGCCACCTCGGTCACGGCGGCGGCGACGCACCTGGGCTTCTGGCATTTTGGCCATTTCGCGCACGACTACCAGCAAATGTTTGGTGAGCTGCCTTCCGAATCGTTTCGTAAATTTCATTAGCCCCCACGCTGGAGAAGGGCCCCCACGGTCGCTCGCTTCGTGTAGCTCCCTGCCCCCCGGGGGGGCCGCCCGCCTGCGGCCCGGCAAAGCCGGTTCCGCGGCTCATGCTGGCCTGAAGAGCCCCCCTTCAATCGCCGCGCCCGGTTCCACGCCAGCAGGGGCCGCGGGACTGGCTTTGCCAGACCGCAGGCGCCGCCCCCTTGAGGGGGAGCAGGCTACACGCAGTGAGCCTGGACAGGGGTGGACTCTGTTCAGGTCGGCGCGGCGGAGCGTATGCCCATGTCCTGCAGTGCGCCTGCCACGGCCTGCACCGCCTGTGACATCTCGTTGGGCCCAATGGCGCCTATGCAACCGACGCGGAAAGTTTCCACCTGGGTCAGCTTGCCCGGGTAGAGGACAAAGCCGCGATTCCGCGCGGCGGCATAAAAGGCCTTGAAGTCGTAGCGGTTGTCGGCCGGGGCGTGGAAGGTGACGATGATGGGCGCCTGGATGGCCGGGTCCAGGAAGGGCTTGAAGCCGAGCTTGCCCATGCCGGTGACCAGCGTGCGGTAGTTGCTCTCGTAGCGCGCCAGGCGGGCGGGCTGGCCGCCCTCCTCCTCGAACTGGGCAATCGCCTCGGCCAGCGCCACCACTACATGGGTGGGCGGCGTGAAGCGCCATTGCGTGGTTTTTTCCATGTAGACGTACTGGTCGTGCAGGTCCATGGCCAGCGACTGGCTGCGGCCGGCGCAGCCGTCCAGCACCGCCTTGCGGATAAACACAAAACCCATGCCGGGCACGCCCTCCAGGCATTTGCCGCTGGCGGCCACCAGCGCGTCGAAATGCACCTTGCGCGCGTCGATCTCTATCGCGGCAAAGGAACTCATGGCGTCCACAAGCAGGCCCTTGCCGTGGGTCTTGCAGACGTCGGCCACTTCCTGGAGCGGGTTGAGCACGCCGGCGCCGGTCTCGCAGTGGATCAGCATCACATGGGTGATGCTGCTGTCGGCTTCCAGCATGGCGTCCAGCGCGGCGGGCGAAACCTGGGCAGCCTCATCGAAAGGCATGACGGTGCAGCGCCGGCCCATCAGCGAGGTCAGCCTGGCCGCGCGCTTGCAATACGCGCCGTTGTCCAGCACCAGCACGTGGCCGTCGCGCGGTACCACGGTGGCCACCGCTGCCTCCACGCTGAAGGTGCCGCTGCCTTGCAGGGGTACGACGACGTGCGAATCCTGCCCATGGATGATGGCCAGCAGGCTTTTGCGCACGCTGGCGGTCACCGCGTTGAAATCGCTGTCCCAGGAGCCCCAGTCTTTCAGCATCGCGAGCTTGGTGCGCAGTGTGGTGGTCAGGGGGCCCGGTGTGAGCAGTATCTTGTCTCTGTCCATGGTTTGCCTCTTGTTTTTTTGTGGGTTCAGTTCAGGTCGGATGCGGCGTCTCGCAGGAAAACGGGCAGGTCCATGCTGGGTGGCCGCGCGGGTACCTGGTACATCATGTCGGCCACATAACCCCTGTGGAAAGTCTTGTGGTTGATGACATGCAGCAGCATGTCGCCGCGGGTCATCGCGCCTTCGCCGCCGTCCACAAATCTGAAATGGACTACCTCGTCCAGTGTTTCGCCGGTCAGGCCGTCGGCGTAGCGGATATACCAGCCGTCGATCTCTCGCTGGTGTTCCCGCAGCTGCGCAAGCGTGGGCGTGGTGTCGGTGTTGCGGGACGTGAAGCCGTGCGGCCGGCCCTGCAGGTGTGCCTGCCAGATGAGGTCCACCACATAGGCGTGGTTCAGCGTGCGGAGCATGTTGCCAAAGGAGGTCGCGCGCGGCGCGATGACTTCGCCCGGCGGCAGCCCGTCCAGTGCCGCGAAGAGTCGCTCATTGGCCCACGACGTGTAGCGCGCGAGCATTCGAAGGCTGCGGTGGTCCTGCATGTACGTACTCAGCGTGCGCCCGCCCGCCATGCCTGCGTGCGGCGGTTGACCCACCACGCCAGCGCCATGAACAGCAGGGTGGCAATCGTCGAGGCCGCGCCGATCAGCACCGCCATGGCCGTGGCGGCGCCGATTTCACCGGCTTCGTCGAGGTTGAGGATGGCGATGGAGGCGACCTTGGTTTCGGGGGAGTAGAGGAAGACGACGGCGGAAATTGTCGTCATTGCGTTGATGAAGAAGTAGCGCGCGATATCGACCAGGGCCGGGGTGCAGATCGGCAGCGTGACGCGCCAGAAGGTCTTGAAGAAAGGCACCTTGAGCGAAGCGCTCACGGCTTCGAACTCGCCGTCCAGCGCCTTGAGCGCCGTCACGGCCGTGAGGTGGCCGGTGGTGTAGAAGTGCACGATGGTGCACAGCGTGAGCAGGGCCAGCGTGTGGTACAGGCCGTTCAGCGGGTTGTCGGGCGCGTTGAAGAAAAAGATGTAGCCCAGGCCCAGCACCAGGCCGGGCACGGCCATGGGCAGCATGGCCAGCATGCGCACAAAACCGCGCAGGCCGTCCATGCCCTTGGTCTTTTCGAGCAGGTAGGCGCTGACGAAGACCAGGGCCGTGCCGAAGAAGGCCGTGCCCGCCGCCATCTTCAGGCTGTTGACGAAGCCTACGCCCACCTCGGCATCGACCAGGCCCATGGTGTAGTGGCGCAGGCTGGGCGTGAGGTTGTAGGGCCAGAAGCTGGCGAAGGAGGCGAACACCGCCATGCCCAGCATGGCCAGCACCAGGAAGGCGATGGCCGAGCAATACAGCGTCATGGCCCAGTCATAAGTGCGCGAGGGCTTGGGCCTGTAGGGCACGGCGCGCGCGGTCAGCATCGCGGTCTGGCGCTTGCTCACATAGTGGTCGACCGCGAAGGTCAGCACGGCCGGCGCCAGCAGCAGGATGGCGACGACCGCGCCCTTGGCGAAATCCTGCTGGCCTATGACCAGCTTGAAGACGTCGGTGGCCAGCACGTTGAAGTTGCCGCCTATCACCTTCGGAATGCCGAAGTCGGTCATCACCAGCGTGAAGGTGACCAGCGCGGCGGAGATCAGCCCGTACTTGGCGCCGGGCAGCGTGATGGTGAAGAACTTGCGCCTGGCGCTGGTGCCCATGGCGTCGGCGGCTTCATACAGGCGCGCGTCCGCCAGCGTGAGCGCCGTGACCAGGATCATCAGCGCATGCGGAAACACCGCGAAGCACTCGGCCAGCACGATGCCGGGCGCGCCGTAGATCTGCTCTATGCCCAGGCCCTGCATCCAGCCCTTGAGCACGCCCTGGTTGCCGAACCAGTAGATCAGCGAGATCGCCGACAGCAGCGAAGGCGCCAGCAGCGGGATCAGGGTGATGCCGCGGAACAGCGCCTTGTAGGGCATGCTCGAGCGCGCCAGCGCATAGGCAAAACCGAAAGCCAGCGGCACGGCGATCAGCGTGACCACGCCGGAAACCCAGAGGCTGTTCCACAGGCTTTCGAGCAGCGCCGGGGTTTTGGCGTACTCGATGAAGTTGTCGAACCAGATGAAGTCGCCGGACTTGCCGAGCAGCGCTTGCTGCAGGATGGCCAGCAGCGGCGCCGCGAGAAACGCGACCAGGACCAGGGCGGCCAGCGCCAGGGCAGCGTAGGCCAGGTGGTCTGCCCAGTGAGCGCGTTGGCGCACAGTCGCGGGCAAGGGAGCGGCGAAGACCGGCATCAGAAGACCTTGATGCGCTCGGGCAGCAGCTTCAGCGGCAGCGAGGAGCCGACCTGCAGCGACTGCTCCGACAGGAAGTTGAGCGAGAGATACACCGTGAGCTTGTGCCCGCCCAGCGCGGGCGAGGCCACATGCACATGGCAGAAGGAACCGAGGAACTCGATCTTCTCGATGGTGGCATCGAACACATGGGCGTCGCCCGGGGCAATCGGGCGGGCCAGCACGTCTTCAGGGCGCAGGTAAATTCTGGCCTCGCGGTCGGCGCCGTCGCAGGGCAGGCACAGCGCGCCGAACCTCATCTGGCCGCCGCTCACGCGCACCGGCATCACATTGACCTTGCCCACGAAGTCGGCCACAAAGGGCGATGCCGGTTCGCGGTAGACCTCCATGGGTGTGCCGACCTGCTCGATCAGGCCGTGGTTCATCACCACGATGCGGTCGGCCACGCTCAGGGCTTCTTCCTGGTCGTGCGTCACCATGATGGTGGTCACGCCCAGCTTTTGTTGCAGCGCGCGGATCTCCTGGCGCAGCCGCACGCGCTCCAGCGCATCGAGCGCCGACAGCGGCTCGTCCAGCAGCAGCAGGCCCGGCGAAGTGGCCAGCGCCCGCGCCAGCGCAATGCGCTGCTGCTGGCCGCCCGAGAGCTGGCTGGGGTATTTGCTTTCACTGCCCGGCAGGCCCACCAGCCTGACCAGCTCACTCACACGTTTCGCGGCTTCGGCTTTCGGCGTCTTGCGGTTGACCAGGCCGTAGGCCACGTTGTCGGCCACGCTGAGGTTGGGAAACAGCGCATAGCTCTGGAACACGATGCCGTAGTCGCGCAAGGCCGGCGGCAGCCGCGAGATGTCGCGCCCGCCCTGGTGAACCTCACCCGAGGTCTGCACCTCCAGCCCCGCGACGATGCGCAGCAAGGTCGTCTTCCCGCAACCCGAAGGCCCGAGAAAACACACGAACTCGCCCTTGCGGATGTCCAGGTTGATGTCCTGCAAAGCGGTGAAGCCGCCGAACTCCTTGCGGATATGGCGCAGGCTCAGAAAAGTGTCGTGGTTCATGCCTGGGGTCATACCTTGGCTGGCGCCGAATCCGGACGCGGTGGATGAAGATGCCTGAATACCAGTACCAGCGTGGAACCGGCTTTGCCGGGCCACAGCTGGTGTCCCCCTGAGGGGGAACAGCGGCCGAAGGCCGCTGACAGGGGGCTATTTCTTCTCTGTTTTGGCGTTATAGCGCCTGGTCCACTCGTTGAGAATACGCTCGCGGTTGTCGGCGGCCCAGTTGAAGTCCATCTTGACGAGGCGCGACTCGTAATCTTTCGGCACATTGGCCAGCGGAGGCGCCAGGCCGGGCTGCGCGGTGATCGCGAAGTTCTTGCCGTAAAGCATCATGGCGTCCTTGCTCGAGGCCCAGTCGGCCAGCTTCTTGGCGGCGTCCAGCTTCTTGGTGCCCTTGTGGATGGCAAAGGCTTCCAGGTCCCAGCCCAGGCCTTCCTTGGGGAACACGAGTTCAATCGGCGCGCCCTTGGCCTTGTTGGTGTTGCCGCGGTATTCAAACGAGATGCCGGCCAGGAACTCGCCGGAGGCCGCCATGTTGCAGGGCTTGGAGCCCGAGTGCGTGTACTGCGCGATGTTTTCATGCAGCGCGTCCATGTATTTCCAGCCGCCGCCCTTGCCGTCCTTGTCGCCGAACAGCGTGAGCCAGGCCGTCACGTCGAAGTAACCCGTGCCGCTTGAGGCCGGGTTGGGCATGACGATCTGGCCCTTGTAGATGGGCTTGGCCAGGTCCTGCCAGGTCTCGGGCGTGGGAATGTTTTTCTTCTTGGCTTCCACGGTGTTGAAGCACACGGTGGCGCCCCACACGTCCATGCCGAACCAGGCCGGCACTTTCTTCTTGTCACGGTATTGACTCATGATGCCATCAAGATTGATGGGTGCATAAGGTTCGAGCATGCCCTGCTTGTCGAGCAGTGCCAGGCTGGAGGCGGCCACGCCCATGATGGCGTCGGCCTGTGGGTTGGCTTTTTCCGCCAGCAGCTTGGCGGTGATCACGCCGGTCGAGTCGCGCACCCATTTGATCTCGATGTCGGGGTAGGTTTTGTTGAAGCCTTCCTGGTAGGCCTTGATCTGGTCGGTTTCCAGCGCGGTGTAGACCAGCAACTGGGTTTTCTGGGCGAGTGCGCCGGTGGAGGCGGCCCACAGGCCGAAAACACCGAGAAGGGCGATCGCCTTCGGCAGGGATTTGAGACGGGAAGCCAGCTGCATAAAAAATCCTTTATGGAAAACCTGCAATGTTGTGACTCGTTCGTGTCGGCGGTGACACTGCGATGACCAACCTGAGTGCAGGCCGTCAACCCAGCTCCTTTTTTATTTAACGCCGACCCTTTTATCTTGTCAATTGTTTATTGCAGATTGTTGACAATCTACATTTCTGTGCTTCAATTCAGGGCATGAACGCAGCTTTGCATCCCACCATCGCGCAGCTCCAGAACAGCTCCCTCACCACCGTGGTGCAGCAGGAAATCGAGCGCGCCATTCTTGCCGGCGAGTACGAGCCCGGCAGCAAATTGATAGAGGCCACGCTGGCTGAAAAAATGGGCGTCTCGCGCGGCCCGGTGCGCGAGGCCTTCCGCATGCTCGAAGAAGCCGGCCTGGTGCGCACCGAAAAAAACCGCGGTGTCTTTGTGCGCGACATTCCCATCGACGAGGCCGTCGAGATCTTTGACCTGCGCGCGGCCATGGATGAGCTGGTGGGCCGGCGCCTGGCGGAGAACATCACGGTAGCCCAGATCAAGGAGCTCAAGGCCCTTGTCGATTCCATGGAGAAAGCGGTCAAGGCCGAAGACCCGCAGGCCTACCATCTGCTGAACCTGAGCTTTCACGACCGCCTGGTTGAAATGGCCGGCAACCGCAAGCTGACCGAGATCTACCGCAAACTCATCAAGGAGCTTTCGCTGTTCAGGCGCCTGAACCTTGCCGACGGCTGGCTGATGCCGATGTCGGCCAACGAGCACCGGCTCATCGTCAAGGCGATTGCCTCGCGCGACGCGGATGCGGCGGGCCGTGCAATGTTCCAGCATGTGATCGAGAGCAAGGCGCGCACGATAGAAAACGATTTGCGGCGCCAGGCGGCGCTGGCCGACGCGGCCGGGGAAAGCCCAGCCGCCGGGCCCGTTCCCGTCAAGCTCGTTGCCGGCAGCGCCGTCGCGCGCAAAGACCAGGGCAAGGACAAGGAAGGGCTCTCACGTGGCAAACGCTGAGCCGAAAGGCGAACTCACGGTGAACGGCAGGGCTTACAAGCTGCCGGTCCAACCTACGGTGGTGGTCTGCGTGGACGGCTGCGAGCCCGACTACCTGGCGCAGGCCGTGGCCACGGGCCATATGCCCTGGCTCAAGCGCACGCTGGCGCTGGGCTCGGGCCTGACGGGCGACTGCGTGGTGCCCAGTTTCACCAACCCGAACAACCTGTCCATCGTGACGGGCGCGCCGCCCAGCGTGCACGGCATCTGCGGCAACTACCTGTTCGACACGGCCAGCGGCACCGAGGTCATGATGAACGATCCCAAGTGGTTGCGCGCACCCACCCTGCTGGCCGCGCTGTCCGATGCCGGGAAATCGCTGGCGGTGGTGACGGCCAAGGACAAGCTGCGCAAGTTGCTGGGCCACAAGATGAAGGGCATCTGCTTTTCGTCGGAGAAGGCCAACGAAGTGACACTCGCGGAAAACGGCATCGAGGATGTGCTGGGCCTGGTGGGACTGCCCCTGCCCAGTGTGTACAGCGCCGACCTGTCGGAGTTCGTCTTCGCAGCCGGCGTGAAGATCATGCACAAGCACCGGCCCGACGTGATGTATCTCTCGACCACCGACTACGTGCAGCACAAGCACGCGCCCGGCACCGAAGGCGCGAACGCTTTCTACCGCATGATGGACGGCTATATGCAGCAGCTCGAAGACCTGGGCTGCGTCATCGTGCTCACGGCCGACCACGGCATGAACGCCAAGGCCGCGATGGACGGAACGCCCGATGTGATTTACCTGCAGGACTGGTTCGACAATTTGCTGGGTGGCGGCGTGGCGCGCGTGATCCTGCCCATCACCGACCCTTATGTGGTGCACCATGGCGCCCTGGGTTCTTTTGCCACCATCTACCTGCCGGAGAGCATCAACATCGAGGCCGCGCGCAAACGGCTGGCGGCGCTCAAGGGCATGGAGCTGGTGCTTTCGCGCGAGCAGGCCGCCGAGCGTTTCGAGCTGCCGGCCGACCGGATCGGCGATATCGTGGCGGTGTCCGAGCGCTTCACCGTGATAGGCACTTCGGCTTCGCGCCATGACCTGTCGGCGCTGGAAGTGCCGCTGCGCTCGCATGGCGGCATGAGCGAGCAGCGCGTGCCGCTGATCGTGAACCGTGCGCTGCCCGGGCTGGACCGCAACCGGCGCTTCCGGAATTTTGATGCCTTTGACCTGGCGCTCAACTATGCGCAGGGTTGAGTTCTTCTCCTCTCTTTTCTTGCTCCCTCTCCTTCCGGGAGTGGGGGTGGTACCGGGGAGCATCGCGTGATTGAGCAATACATCCGCGACCGCCAGCTCAATGCCATGCGCCTGTCGGGCCGTAAGGTGGGCTCGGGACGGCGCGGTGATCGCGCCATTGAGGTGTTCAATCCTTATACCGAAAAGCTGTTGGGCACCGTACCCAAGGCTACGCTGGAAGAGGTGCGGGACACCTTCGCCAGGGCGCACGCCCACAAACCCCAGCTCTCGCGCTACGAACGTGCCGCCATCCTGAACCGCGCGGCCGCCATCGTCCAGTCGCGGCTCCAGGAGGTCGCGAACCTGATCACCGCCGAGGCGGGCCTGTGCCTCAAGGATGCGATCTATGAAGCCGGCCGCGTCAGCGACGTGCTGCTCTTCGGCGCGACCGAAGTGCTCAAGGACGACGGCCAGATCTTCAGCTGCGACCTGACGCCCCACGGCAAAAAGCGCCGCGTCTACACGCACCGCTCGCCCTTGCTGGGCGTGATCACCGCCATCACGCCCTTCAACCACCCGATGAACCAGGTGGCGCACAAGGTGGTGCCCAGCATCGCGACCAACAACCGCATGGTGCTCAAGCCCTCCGAGAAAGTGCCGTTCTCGGCCATCCTGTTCGCCGACATCCTCTATGAGGCGGGCCTGCCGCCCGAGATGCTCAGCGTGGTGACCGGCGATCCGCGCGAAATCGCCGATGAGCTCATCACCAACCCGTTGGTCGACCTGGTGACCTTCACCGGCGGCGTGGCCATCGGCAAATACATCGCGTCCAAGGCAGGCTACCGCCGCGTGGTGCTGGAGCTGGGCGGCAACGATCCCATCATCGTGATGGAAGATGCCGACATTGACGAAGCCTCCACCCTGGCCGTGCAGGGCTCCTACAAAAACTCTGGCCAGCGCTGCACGGCCATCAAGCGGATGCTGGTGCATGAGGCGGTGGCGGGTGATTTCGTGGAGCAGGTGCTGGCCAAGACCCGGGCCTGGAAATACGGCGACCCCAGCGACAAGGCCAATGACATGGGCACGGTGATCGACGAGCAGGCCGCCATGCTGTTCGAGTCGCGTGTCAACGAAGCAGTGGCCCAGGGCGCGAAGCTGCTGGCCGGCAACCAGCGGCGCGGCGCACTGTATTCACCCACCTTGCTGGACCGCGTGTCTGCGCAGATGACGGTGGTGCGCGAGGAAACCTTCGGCCCGGTTTCGCCGGTCATACGCTTCAAAAGCATTGACGAGGCCATACAGATCTCGAACGGTACGGCTTACGGGCTTTCGAGCGCGGTCTGCACCAACCGGCTGGACTACATCAACCGCTTTGTGAGCGAGCTGCACGTGGGCACCGTCAACGTGCGCGAAGTGCCGGGCTACCGGCTGGAACTCACGCCCTTCGGCGGCATCAAGGATTCGGGCCTGGGCTATAAGGAAGGTGTGCAGGAGGCGATCAAGAGCTTCACCAACCTGAAAACCTATTCGCTGCCCTGGAATCCATGACTTGTGAGGAATTCGCATGCTGAGTTTTGACGATATAGAGCGCCTTTTTGAAGAGCGCGGCGGCGAACAGTACAGCGGCGAGCCCGTCACGCAATTGCAGCATGCGCTGCAGACCGCGGCCCTGGCCGAGGCCGAAGGCGCGAGCGACGCGCTGGTCACTGCCGCCTTGTTGCACGACCTGGGCCATTTGCTGCACGACCTGGGCGAGACGCCTTCGCTGCGCGGTGTGGACGACGTGCACCAGTACCGCGCGCTGCCCTTCCTGCGCGGCCTGTTTCCCGATGCGGTGCTGGACGCGATCAAGCTGCATGTGGATGCCAAGCGCTACCTGTGCGCGGCGCGGCGCGGCTATCACTCCAGCCTCTCGGCGGATTCCAAGCGCAGCCTGCTGCTGCAGGGAGGCATCTTTACTGCTGAAGAAGCCGCGCAGTTCATCGCCCAGCCCGGCGCCGCGGACGCTGTGAAACTGCGCCTCTGGGACGATCTCGCGAAGGACGCGGGCAAGGCCACGCCGCCGCTGGCACATTACCTGGCGCGGGCGCGGCGTTGCGCCCTTCCCGCCGCAGAGTCCCCGCTTGCCGCCTGAAACCCTGGCCCTGACCTGGCCGGTGCTGTGCGCCGTGCTGTTCGGCGCGCTGCTGCATGCGGGCTGGAACGCTTTAGTCAAGTCCAGCGCCGACAAATCGCTGGACATGGCGGTCATCCACCTGATCGGCTCGGTGCTGGCCCTGCCGCTGGTGCTGGCGGCTGGCCTGCCGCGCATGGAGGCCTGGCCCTACATCGGTGCCTCGGTGCTCATCCACATCGGTTACTACATCGCGACCACGCAGGCCTACAAGCATGGCGACCTTGGGCTGACCTATCCGCTGATGCGCGGCGTGGCGCCACTGCTGGTGGCGCTGTCGGCCACCTTCACCGTGGGTGAGACCTTGACCCCGCTGGCCTGGGCCGGCATTGTGGGCATTTGCGCCGGCGTGCTGGTGCTGGGCCTGAGCCGCCAGGCGCTGCATGCGCGCAAGGCTGTCGGTTTTGCGCTGGCCAATGCGGTGATCATCGCGATCTACACCGTGGTGGACGGGCTGGGCGTGCGGGCATCGGGCAATGCGCTGCAATACGTCGCCACGCTGTTCCTGCTGGACGGCTGGCCCTTCGGCCTTTTGATGATGGCGCGGCGCGGCCGCGCCATGGCCGACTATGCGCGCCATCGCTGGCCGGTGGCCACGGGCGGTGCGCTGGCCTCGCTGGGCTCTTACGGCATCGCGCTGTGGGCCATGACGCGCGCGCCCGTGGCGACGGTGGCCGCGCTGCGCGAAACCTCGGTGCTGTTCGCCGTGCTGCTCGGTGCGATGTTTCTGAAAGAGGCGTTTTCCGTGAGGCGCGCTGTCGGCACGATCGCAATTCTTGCGGGTGTGATGGCGTTGCGCATGGGATAACCCCACCCCTATACTGGCACGATGCCTTTCGTCTCTTACACCCGCAATTTCGAGGACGTGATGCTCAATCGCGTGTTCGACTCGATCCCTCACGGCTTTTATGTCGATGTGGGTGCCTACCATCCTGCCACCGACAGCAATACCTACGCGATGTATTTGCGCGGCTGGCGCGGCGTGGCGATTGAGCCGGCGCCTGCCGTGGCGAGCCTGTGGGCCACGATGCGTCCCGAAGACGTGCTGGTACAGGCTGCGGCTGGCGCGGCGAGCGGTCACACCAGCTTTTTCACGTTCGGTGACGTCGAGCAATATTCGACGACGACACCTCAGACCGCTGACCAGCACCGTTCGAATGGTGCGCCGGTGAAGACAACGCTGGTTCCCCTGGTTTCTTTGAACGACGTGCTCGCACGGTACCGGCCTGAAGGCGACATTCACTGCATGAGCATTGATGTGGAGGGCGGTGAGCGGGCTGTACTGGAGGGGCTGGACCTGCGGCGGTACCGGCCCTGGGTCATCATGCTCGAGAGTGTGGAGCCGGGACGGCCCGTACCCAACCATATGCCCTGGGAGCCGCTGCTACTCGCCTGTGACTATGAGTTCGTTTATTTCGATGAGGTGAACCGGTTCTATGTTGCGAAGGAGCAATTGCATTTGAAGCGTTTCTTCGCCTGCGGCCCCTGCGTTTGGGACGACTTCATCCACATCGATCTGGTCACCGCGCGCAGCGAGCTGGCGCAGGCGCGCGCCGAGCTGGAACAATTGCGGCTGCGTTCACCTTGATGCTTCCATCGCATGCTCAGGTCGTCGTCGTCGGCGGTGGTATCGCCGGCTGCTCGGTGGCTTACCACCTGGCCAAAATGGGCAAGACCGACGTGCTGCTGCTGGAGCAGGGCAAGCTCACCAGCGGCACCACCTGGCATGCGGCCGGCCTGGTCGGCCAGATGCGGCCCAACCGCAACATGACGCAGATGAGCAAGTACGGCATTGAGCTCTATGCCTCGCTGGAAGCCGAAACAGGCCTTGCCACGGGCTGGAAGCAGTGCGGCAGCGTCAATGTGGCGCGCACGCCCGAGCGCATGAAGGTGCTCAGGAAACAGCTCGCCATGGCCGACAGCTTCGGCGTGGAGTGCCACGAGATTTCGCCACGGGAGGCCGGCGACAAATACCCCATCATGCGCACCGATGACCTGCAAGGCGCGATCTGGCTGCCGGGCGACGGCAAGGCCAACCCGGCCGACCTGTGCATGTCGCTGGCCAAGGGTGCGCGCAACCGTGGCGTGAAGATGCTGGAAGGCATTGAAGTGACCGGCGTCATCACCGAAAACGGCAAGGCCGTGGGCGTGAGGGCCGCGCAGGGCGAGGTGCGCTGTGAAGTCATCGTCAACTGCGCTGGCCAATGGGCGCGGCAGTTCGGCAAGCTCGCGGGTGTGAACGTGCCGCTGTATTCGGCCGAGCATTTCTACATCGTCACCGGCAAGATCCCGGGTGTGCACCCCATGCTGCCGGTGATGCGCGACCCCGACGGCTACATTTACTACAAGGAAGAAGTCGGCGGCCTGGTGATGGGCGGCTTCGAGCCCAAGGCCAAGCCCTGGAAGATGGACCCGATTCCCTCGACCTTCCAGTTCGAGCTGCTGGACGAGGACTGGGAACAGTTTGAACCGCTGATGACCGCTGCGCTGCACCGCACGCCCTGCCTGGAGACGGCCGAGGTCAAGATGCTGCTCAACGGCCCCGAGAGCTTCACGCCCGACGGCAATTTCATCCTCGGCGAGGCGCCCGAGCTGCGCAATTACTTTGTCTGCGCAGGTTTTAACTCGGCGGGCATCGCCAACAGCGGCGGCGCGGGCCGGCTGATGGCGGAATGGATTGTGGGCGGTGAACCCGGCACCGACTTGTGGGATGTGGACATACGCCGCTTCGGTGCGTTTACCGGCAACCGCAAGGCCCTGGCTGAACGGACCGGTGAAACCCTGGGCCTGCACTACGCGATGCGCTGGCCCAGGCAGGAGCTGGAAACGGCGCGGCCGCTGCGCACCTCGCCGCTGTATGACATCCTGGCTGGCAAGGGTGCGGAATTCGGCAGCAAGAATGGGTGGGAGCGGGTGAATTATTTTCGGCCGGAAGGCCTGCCCCGGCCCGATCACACCCTGGGCAAACCCGGCTGGCTCCCCTGGGTCATCGAAGAGCAGCGCGCCACACGCGAAGCCGTGGCCCTCTACGACCAGACGTCGTTTTCCAAATACCTGCTCCAGGGCCGCGACGCACTGGCCGTGCTGCAGCGCCTGTGCGCCAACGAGATGGATGTGCCCATCGGCAAAATGGTCTACACCGCCATGCTCAATGAGCGCGGCGGTTTCGAAAGCGACCTGACGGTGATGCGGCAGGCCGCGGACCGCTTCATGATCATCACCGGCTCGGCGCAGACCGTGCGCGACTTCGACTGGATCACACGGCACATCGGTGAAACCGAACATGCGGTGCTGACGGATGTGTCGGCCATGTATTCGGTGCTCTCGCTGATGGGGCCCAAGGCGCGCGAGCTGCTGGCGCTTGTCAGCCCTGACGATGTATCGCCCGAGGCCTTGAAGTTCTCCTGGACCAAAGAGATCGACCTGGGCTTTGCGCGCGTGCGCGCGGCGCGCATGAGCTATGTGGGCGGGCCGGGTTTTGAGCTCTACACGCCGATTGAAATGGCGCGCCACGTCTATCTCGCGCTCATGGAAGCCGGCCGGGCGCTGGGCATTCGCGACGCGGGCTATTACGCGCTGGACGCGCTGCGCGTAGAGCAGGGCCGGCGCGCCTGGGGCGCGGAACTGGGGCCGGACGAAACCCCGTGGGAGGCCGGCCTGGCTTTCAGCGTCAAGCTGGACAAGCCCGCCGGCTTTATCGGCAAGGCCGCGCTGCTCAATGCCCAGGGCCTGGCGCTGCGCAAAAAACTGGTGACGCTGGTGCTCGATACGCCCGAGGCGTTTGCCTGGGGCGGCGAGGCCATCGTGCTGGATGGGAAAACCGTGGGTGAAATTTCGTCCGCCGGATGGAGCCCACTGGCTGGCGCCTGCGTGGCGCTGGGCTATGTGCGCGGCAATAGCGCAAATCACCCGCATGCCGGCACACAGGCGCAAATCGGGTTGTGGGGTGAGCGGGTAGGCGCCAAGCTTTACGACCGTTGGCCGCCCGCCAGAGGCTGATCTCCGCGAAGCAGGCCTATATGCCCTCGGGCAAATCCATTCCGACAAAGCGCACGGTGACGCGCGTGCCCGGCGTTTGCGGATGTCCCGGCAAGGCGGCATCCTCGATGGAAATCGTCGCGCCGTGCTGCTTGGCGATCTCCAGCACAATCGCCAGGCCCAGGCCCGAGCCGTCGACATTGGTGCCCAGCGCACGGTAGAAAGGCTGGAACACCAGCTCGCGTTCCGACTCCGGGATGCCCGGCCCCGAGTCCTCCACCAGCAGCACCAGCACGCCGCTGAAGCGGTCGGTCATCAGCCGCAGCGTGACCTGGCCTTTTTCGGGTGTGTAGTTGATGGCGTTGTCCAGCAGGTTGCGCACCAGTTCCTTGAGCAGGGTCGCATTGCCTTCGAGCTGCGTGGCCTGTTCGCCGGCATCGGGCCCGTCGTAGCCGAGGTCTATCTGCTTTTCGAGCGCGCGCGGCACCGAATCGGCCATCACCTCCGAGACGATGTGCACCAGGTCGATGTGCTGCTTGGCCAGGCTGCGGCCGGTGGTTTCGGCGCGCGCCAGGGCCAGCAACTGGTTGACGGTATGGGTGGCGCGTATGCTGGCGCGGCCTATGTGCTTGAGCGACTTCTTGAGTTCGTCGGCGTCGGTCTCGCGCTGCGCCAGGTCGGCCTGCATGCGCAGGCCGGCCAGCGGTGTCTTGAGCTGGTGGGCCGCGTCGGCCAGGAAGCGCTTTTGCGTGGTCAGCGAGACCTTGAGCCGGCTCAGCAGGTCGTTGATGGAGGACACCAGCGGCGCGACTTCCTCGGGCACGGCGGTTTCGTCGAGCGGGCTCATGTCGTCGGACTTGCGCGCGCGTATGCGCTTTTCGAGCTGGGCCAGCGGCTTGATGCCGCGCACCAGCGCCAGCCACACCAGCAGCACGGCCAGCGGCAGCGTGACGAATTGCGGCACCATGGTGCCCTTGACGATTTCGGTGGCCAGCGTCTTGCGCTTTTCCAGCGTCTCGGCCACCTGCACCAGCACCGGCTGCGCGTTGGCGGGCGCACCCTTCACGTCCACCTTGAGCCAGGTGTAGGCCACGCGGACGTCCTCGCCCTGGATCACGTCCTCGCGCAGCCGCACCTCGCCGTTCATGGGCTTGTCTTCGTCGGGCGGGGCGGGCAGGTCGTGCTCGCCGCCGAGATGCTCGCCCTGCGTGCCCATCACCTGGTAGTAAACGAGGTCGGTATCGTCGGCGCGCAGGATTTCGCGCGCCGGCGCCGTCAGCGTGAACTGCACTTGGTTGTTCTTGACCACCACCAGCTTGGCCAGCGCCTGCACGTTGTATTCGAGCGCGCGGTCAAAAGGCTTGCCCGCGATGTTTTGCGCGACCAGCCAGGTCAGCGCCAGGCTGATGGGCCACAGCAGCAGCAGCGGCGTGAGCATCCAGTCGAGGATCTCGCCGAAGAGGCTGCGGCGTTCGCGTTGAAAAAGTCTCAAGGCCACAGGCTGAAGTGCTCCAAATCAAGGGCCTGGTGTTTTGACTCCTTCCCTCAGCGGGGGAAGGGGCAAGAGGCGTCAACCGGGGATTTTCTCAAGGCAGTAACCGAGCCCACGCACCGTCGCGATCCGCACCGGCCCTTTTTCAATTTTCTTGCGCAGCCGGTGGATGTAGACCTCGATCGCGTTGTTGCTGACTTCCTCGCCCCATTCGCAGAGGCGCTCGACGAGCTGGTCCTTGCTGACGAGCCGGCCGGCGCGCTGCAGCAGCACTTCGAGCAAACCGAGCTCGCGCGCCGACAGCTCCAGCATCTGGCCGTCTATGGTGGCGACGCGGCCGGCCTGGTCGTACACCAGCGGGCCGTGCTTGATGGTGCTGCTGGCGCCGCCCATGCCGCGGCGCACCAGCGCGCGCACGCGGGCTTCGAGTTCCTGCAGTGAAAACGGCTTGGCCATGTAGTCGTCGGCGCCGTAGTCCAGGCCCTTGACGCGCTCTTCCACGCTGTCGGCGGCCGTAAGGATCAGCACCGGCATGGCCGAGCCGCGCGCGCGCAGGCGCTTGAGCACTTCCAGCCCGTGCATGCGCGGCAGGCCCAGGTCGAGGATGAGCAAATCGAATTCGGTGTTGGTGAGCAGCGCGGCATCGGCTTCTGTGCCGCTGGCCACATGGTCGGCCGCCGCGCCGGAGGCGCGCAAAGTGCGCAGCAGGCCATCGGCCAGCACCTGGTCGTCTTCGGCAATCAGAATACGCATGGTTGTCTCCAGAGATCGGCCCGCATCGCGGTGGCTGCGGGCCAGTTTTGCTTCTTCGGCAAATTCTAGGCTTTTGCAGCCTCTTGTTTGCTGACGCCGGCAGGGTCAAGCCCCGGCGTAAGCCTCCAGCCCCAGCGCCACCACGGTGGCCACGTCCTGCCCCACGGCCTGGCGGAATTCAGCCTCGGCCTGGCGCACGGCCTGGTGGAAGGCTTCGAGCCAGAGCAGGCCCGATTCGGTGAACACCACCCGGCGGGCGCGCTTGTCGTGCGGATCAGGCTGGCGCGTGACCAGGCCCCAGGCCTCGCACTGGTCGACCAGGTCGCCCATGGCCTGTTTGCTCATGCCGGCGCTTTGCGCGAGGTCCGTGAGGCGCGAACCGGCCACGGCCAAATGGCGCGTGATGTGGATGTGGGCGGCCCCGACCTGGTCGCGTGCCGCGAGGTTGGACAGCGCCAGCGGCACGTCCACACTGCTGGCCATCAGCGAGAGCACGCGCTCGTCGAAACGGCGCAGCGCATGGCCCATGAGCCGCCCGAGGTGGGTCTGTCGCCAGGAGGCCTCGGTAGGGCCGAGGAGGCTGGATACAGGTGCTGGATAGGTCGGTTCCGCCATGAAAACATGGTACCTCAATTGGTCAGGTAAACTGACTAAAAATAGGGTTTACTTATTTTTATAGCACCCATAAAGTACTGGTCATGCATCCAGCGCTGTGATTAAACGCAGAGGCTGGCCTCAAGACAAAAACTTTTATCTCATTGATTTTCAAGGAGTTTTTCATGGAACTGACCAACAAGCTGAACCCGGCCCAGAACCCCGCCCAAAGCGCCGCCCTGAACACCGAAAAGGCCAAGGCCCTGCAGGCCGCGCTGGCCCAGATCGAAAAGCAGTTCGGCAAGGGCACCATCATGAAGCTGGGCGACGGCGAGGTGATCGAGGACATCCAGGTCGTTTCCACCGGCTCGCTGGGCCTGGACATTGCCCTGGGCGTCGGCGGCCTGCCACGCGGCCGGGTGGTCGAAATCTACGGCCCTGAGTCCTCGGGCAAGACCACGCTGACCCTGCAGGTCATCGCCGAAATGCAAAAACTGGGCGGCACCTGCGCCTTTGTGGACGCCGAGCATGCGCTGGACATCCAGTACGCGCAAAAGCTGGGCGTCAACCTGCAGGATCTGCTGATTTCCCAGCCCGACACCGGCGAGCAGGCGCTTGAAATCGTCGATTCGCTGACCCGCTCCGGCGCGGTGGATCTGATCATCGTTGACTCGGTGGCGGCGCTCACGCCCAAGGCCGAACTCGAAGGTGAAATGGGCGACTCGCTGCCCGGCCTGCAGGCCCGCCTGATGAGCCAGGCGCTGCGCAAGCTCACCGCCACCATCAAAAAGGCCAACTGCACGGTCATCTTCATCAACCAGATCCGCATGAAGATCGGCGTGATGTTCGGCTCGCCCGAAACCACCACCGGCGGCAATGCGCTGAAGTTCTACGCCTCGGTGCGTCTGGACATCCGCCGCATCGGCTCCATCAAGAAGGGCGAGGACGTTATCGGCAACGAAACCCGCGTCAAGGTGGTCAAGAACAAGGTGGCTTCGCCCTTCAAGACGGCGGAATTCGACATCCTCTACGGCGAGGGCATCAGCCGCCTGGGCGAGGTGCTGGACCTGGGCGTGGCCGGCCACATCGTCGAGAAAGCCGGCGCCTGGTACGCCTTCAACGGTGAAAAAATCGGCCAGGGCCGCGACAACGCGCGTGAATTCCTGAAAGAAAACCCCGAGCTCGCCATCGAGATCGAAAACAAGGTGCGTGAATCGCTGGGCGTTCCGCTGATCCAGGTTCCCGGCGGCGCCGACGCCCCTGCCGAAAAACCGGCCAAGGTCGACAAAGCCGAAAAGGCTGAGAAAGCTTCCAAGGCAGCTGCCTGATTTTTAATGCCAAGCAAGGCTCCAGCCCAGTTGGAGCATGCGCTGGCAGCTATTAAAAAGCTGGCGCGCGTGTTGGGCTCGGCCTGTTAGCCATGGAAAAACCGGTAGATCACAAGCCAGCCAAACCCGCCACCCGTGCGGGTTTTGGCCTTTCCCTGAAGGGTCGCGCGCTGCGCTACCTGGCTGCGCGTGAACATTCGCGTGCCGAGCTGGAGCGCAAGCTGGCGCCGCACGAAGAGACGCCCGGGCAGCTGGCCCAGGTGCTGGATGATTTACAGGCCAAGGATTTCATCAGCGAGGCGCGCGTGGTCGAGTCGGTGATCAACCGCCGCGCCGGCCGCTTTGGCGCGGCGCGCATCAAGCACGAGCTGCTGGGCAAAGGCCTCAGCGCGGAACAGGTGGCCGGCGCCATGGACAGCCTCAAGGGCAGCGAACTGGAGCGTGCCCGCGAGATCTGGCGCAAAAAATTCGAGGGGCCGGCGCCCGACGCGGCCGGCCGCGCCAAACAGATGCGCTTTCTTGCGGCGAGGGGATTTGGCGGCGACGTGATCCGCCGCGTGGTGTCCTTGGCAGACGAGGACTGAGTTTACAAGCCCAACATCAGTTTCAGGTTCTGTACAGCGGCGCCGGAAGCGCCCTTGCCCAGGTTGTCCAGCCGCGCCACCAGCACCGCATGGCGATGCTCTTCGTTGGCGAAGACGCGCAGCTCCATCTTGTTGGTGTCGTTGAGCGCCAGGGCGTCCAGCTTGCCCGATTCGGGCGCGGCTTCCACCGTCACCCATTCGCTGCCGGCGTAGTGCCTGGCCAGCATGTCCTGCAACTGCGCGCCGGTCGGCCGGGTTGGCAGCAAATCCAGGTGCAGGGGCAGTTGCACCAGCATGCCCTGCTTGAAGTTGCCGACCGAGGGAATGAACACCGGGCGGCGTGACAGGCCGGTGTATTTCATGATCTCAGGCAGGTGCTTGTGCTTCAGGCCCAAAGCGTAGAGTTCAAAGGCGGGCGCGGTGCCATTCTCGTAGTCTTCAATCATTTGCCGCCCGCCGCCGGAGTAACCGCTCACGGCGGGAAGGCTCAAGGGGAAGTCGGCCGGTATCGCGCCGGCTTCGACCAGCGGGCGGATCAGCGCGATCGCGCCGGTGGCATAGCAGCCTGGGTTACCGACACGCTCGGCGCCCGCCACGGCGGCGCGCTGGTTTTGCGTGAGCTCGGGAAAGCCGTATACCCAGCCGGGCACGGTGCGGTGCGCGGTGGAGGCGTCAATGATCTTGGGCTTTTTGCCGGTCAGCGAATCGATCATGGCCACGGATTCGCGCGCAGCATCGTCATGCAGGCACAGGATGACCAGGTCCACCTGCGCCATCAATGCGCGCTTGGCCGCCGCATCCTTGCGCAGCTCGGGCGCGATGCTGACCAGCTCGACCTGCGGCATGGCTTGCAGGCGCTCGCGGATTTGCAGGCCCGTGGTGCCGGCTTCTCCGTCAATAAAAACTTTGGGCATGAGGACTTCCAGGTACTGACAACAGAAAACAGAAATGAAATGCGCGAAAACAGGGCAAAACAGGGTGCGGTGGCAGTCCGAAAACCCTTAAAAATGGCCGATCCGGGGCTATTTCGGGGTGTAAGCCAGGCACAAGAATTGTGCGTCGCACCATGATACAGTTCTGCGTTGCTGCCTGCAGTGACCGCCGACGTGGTTTTTTGGGCCGGTGTGGCCTGTTTCCGACACCCCACAGCCCTGTCCAAATCCCAGTTGCACCCCTTTTTTACTGAATTCTGAAGGTCTTTCATGAAAATTCACGAGTACCAGGGCAAGGAAATCTTGCGCAATTTTGGTGTGCCTGTGCCCCGCGGCATTCCGGCGTTCACGGTGCAGGAAGCGGTGGAAGCCGCCCAGAAGTTAGGCGGCCCGGTGTGGGTGGTCAAGGCGCAAATCCACGCAGGCGGCCGCGGCAAGGGCGGCGGCGTGAAGGTTGCCAAGACCATTGAAGACGTCAAGCGCATCGCCGGCGAAATTCTGGGCATGCAGCTCAAGACGCACCAGACCGGCCCCGAAGGCCAGAAAGTCCGCCGCCTCTATATTGAAGACGGCGCCGACATCCAGAAAGAATATTACGTCTCGGCCGTGACCGACCGCGAGTCGCAGAAGGTAGCCTTCATCGCCTCCAGCGAAGGCGGCATGGACATCGAAGAGGTGGCCCATTCCCACCCCGAGAAAATCATCAAGGTGTTTGTCGATCCGCTGGTCGGCATGACGGACGCCCAAGCCAAGGAAATCGCCGACGGCATCGGCATGCCCGCCGACTCCACCGCCCAAGCGACGGACGTGTTCAAGAAGCTCTACAAGTGCTACATGGACACCGACGCTTCGCTGGTGGAAATCAACCCCCTGAACCGCGACAGCAAGGGCAATGTCGTGGCCCTGGACGCGAAGTTCAACTTCGATTCCAACGCCCTGTTCCGCCATCCGGAAATCGTCGCTTACCGCGACCTGGACGAGGAAGACCCCGCTGAAGTCGAGGCCAGCAAGTTCGACCTGGCCTACATCAGCCTGGACGGCAACATCGGCTGCCTGGTCAACGGCGCCGGCCTGGCCATGGCGACCATGGACACCATCAAGCTGTTCGGCGGCGAGCCGGCCAACTTCCTGGACGTGGGCGGCGGCGCCACCGCCGAGAAGGTCACCGAAGCCTTCAAGATCATGCTGAAAAACCCCGATGTCAAAGGCATCCTGGTCAACATCTTCGGCGGCATCATGAAGTGCGACACCATCGCCGACGGCGTCATCACCGCCTGCAAGGCCGTGAACCTTTCCGTTCCGCTGGTCGTGCGCATGAAGGGCACCAACGAAGACCTGGGCAAGAAAATGCTGGCCGACTCCGGTCTGCCCATCATTGCCGCAGACACCATGGCCGAAGCCGCGACCAAAATCGTCGCCGCCGTCAAGTAAGCCCAGGAGAACACAAGCATGTCGATCTACATCAACAAACACACCAAAGTCATCACCCAGGGCATCACCGGCAAGACCGGCCAGTTCCACACCCGCATGTGCCGCGACTACGCGAACGGCAAAGAGGCCTTTGTGGCCGGTGTGAATCCCAAGAAAGCCGGCGAAGACTTCGAAGGCATCCCGATTTTCGCCAACGTGAGCGAGGCCGCCAAGGCCACCGGCGCCACGGTGTCGGTCATCTATGTGCCGCCCGCCGGCGCTGCCGCCGCGATCTGGGAAGCCGTGGAAGCCAACCTGGACCTGGCCATCTGCATCACCGAAGGCATTCCGGTCAAGGACATGCTGGAAGTGCGCAACCGCATGAAGGCCAAGGAGGCCGCCGGCGGCAAGAAAACCCTGCTGCTGGGCCCTAACTGCCCGGGCCTCATCACCCCCGACGAAATCAAGATCGGCATCATGCCCGGCCACATCCACCGCAAGGGCCGCATCGGCGTGGTCAGCCGCTCCGGCACGCTGACCTATGAAGCCGTGGCGCAGCTCACCGAAATCGGCCTGGGCCAGTCCAGCGCCGTCGGCATCGGCGGCGACCCGATCAACGGCCTCAAGCACATCGACGTGATGAAGGCCTTCAATGACGACCCGGACACCGACGCCGTCATCATGATCGGTGAAATCGGTGGCCCCGATGAAGCCGAAGCTGCCCAATGGTGCAAAGCCAACATGAAGAAGCCTATCGTCGGCTTCATCGCCGGCGTGACGGCCCCGGCCGGCAAGCGCATGGGCCATGCGGGCGCGCTGATTTCCGGCGGCGCCGACACGGCCGACGCCAAGCTGGCCATCATGGAAGCCTGCGGTTTCACCGTGACGCGCAATCCCTCCGAAATGGGCAAGCTGCTCAAGGGCCTGCTGTAAGGCTGCCGGGGGCCGGCCGGCGGTTCGTAAGCATTACTACGAACGCCGCCCGCGCCCATCCGGGCTAAACTCGAAAAAACAAAAAAAGCGCTGCCCGGCGCTTTTTTTCATTGATAACAGGAGATAGCCATGTTTTTCGGATTGGACCTCGCGTCCCCGCTTTTCTGGAGCGCTTTCGGCTCCATCATCCTCGCCAACATCGTGCTGTCAGGCGACAACGCCGTGGTGATCGCCATGGCTGCGCGCACGCTCAAGCCTGAGCAGCGCGGCAAGGCCATCTTCTGGGGCAGTGCCGCCGCCATCGTCATGCGTATCGTGCTGACGATTGTGGCCATTCAGCTGCTGACCCTGCCTTATCTCAAGGTCATAGGTGCGATCCTGCTGGTCTACATCGGTGTGGACCTGCTCAAGGGCGAGGAAGAGGAAGACGGCGAAGGCCGTGAAATCAACGGCATGGCCGCCGCCATCCGCACCATCCTGATCGCCGACCTGGTCATGAGCCTGGACAACGTGCTGGCCGTGGCCGCCGCCGCCAAGGGCAACCTGCCGCTGCTGGTCCTGGGCTTGCTGGTCAGTATTCCGCTGATTATTTTCGGCGCCACCCTGCTGACCAAGGTCATGGAGCGCTTCCCCATCATCATCACCATAGGTGCCGCCCTGCTTGGTTTCCTGGCCGGTGAAATGCTGCTGACCGACCCGGCCGTGGCCGGTTATTTCGGTCCCATCGGCGAACAAACCGTCACCTTTGGCGGAATCCTGGGCGCCGTGCTGGTGGTGGCACTGGGCACCTACCTCACCAAACGGCAGGAGAAACAGGCGCCTTCGGCCTGAAATTCCCCCGCCGGCCTGCCGCCGCACGCAGCGGCAAGGCCGAAAACCCGCAAAAGCCTGAGAGCCCGCCTGGTGCGGGCTTTTGCATATGCGCTGAAATACTACTTATTTGCAACAGTCGGCATGGCTGGCGTGCAAAAGTCCCTTGTCCAGCCGCACCCCGTCTGTTAATGTCCCCTATCAGGAGACTTGTAACCTGCCGAAACAATCGGCGGGCTTGCTTGGTGCGCCCAAACGGCCGCCAGCAAGCAGCGGTAATACAAAGCAATTAAAAAAGCATCCAGCTTATGCACAGCGAAACAGGACAAGGGACGGGCAGTGGCCAAATCATCTAGAAAGCTGAGTCAATTCTGGCGGGCCGACTGGTA
>Ga0209564_1001421_pt1 | contig 24658 bp, 23 predicted proteins | sample AraplaCol_mMF_r2_FD_184272 | JGI IMG/M metagenome (GOLD analysis project Ga0209564, IMG submission 184272) | Arabidopsis root microbial communities from North Carolina, USA - plate scrape MF_Col_mMF_r2 (SPAdes) (version 3) | ecosystem: Host-associated > Plants > Roots > Endosphere | place: USA...
GGAAGTCTTCCTCGCCGATCCGGGCGCGCAGGTCGCTGCGGTCCAGGTGTTCGGCCAGCTTGCGCTCGACATAGGTCCAGACGTCGACGCGCTTCTTGTCCCACCAGTCGCCGGCCCAGCGGCGGATGGCCTTGACGCTGATGACGTTGACCGAGCCGCGGGCGATCAACTCCGACCCCGCCAGTCGCTGGAGTACGGGGCCGCTGAGAGCCAGGCGCTCGTTCCGGTCGTCGTTATGCATCGAATCGAAGGGCATGTTCGCCTTGGCGCGGGAGGAGCCCATAGGATGCCTTTTACAGCCTTAACGGTCGGTGCAGGAACACGGTTTGCAAACGAGGTTACCGCAACGCGCTCAAACGTTAAGGCGCCCATTTTCCGGGCCTTTTGCCGCGTATCCGGGGCCGCTTTATGGCTTTCCGAGGCGCCTGGACCACCGACGGCGCCCGGCGGGGTTAACACTCGCCGAGGCGGGCCGCGAAGGCGGTTTGCGGCGCGGCTTGGCGTTCGTGGCCGCGCGGCGCATAAGGGCGCGATGACCAAACTTCTCCTTGTCGCCGCCGGCGGCGCGTTCGGCGCCGTCGCCCGCTATCTGGTGGGGGTGCAGACCCTTCGCCTGTTCGGGTTCAACTGGCCCTACGGCACCTTCATCGTCAATCTGACGGGCGGACTGCTGATGGGGATGCTGGTCGGCTGGCTGGCCCATCGCGGCGACGCCAATCAGGAGCATTGGCGCGTCCTGCTCGGCGTCGGCGGTCTGGGCGGCTTCACCACCTTTTCGGCCTTTTCGCTGGAGACCGCGCTGATGATCGAGAAGCGCGCCTACGCCCAGGCCTTTACCTATACGACCGCCAGCGTGATCCTGTCCGTGGCGGCCGTTTTCGCGGGCCTCTTGGTCGCCCGCAGGATTTTCGCGGCATGAAAGAAGTACGCACGATCTATGTGGACGCTGGCGAGGACGGCGTTCGCCTGGACCGCTGGTTCAAGCGCCGCTGGCCGCACCTGAACCATATCCAGCTGAACAAGCTGTTCCGCTCCGGCCAGGTGCGGGTCGACGGCTCGCGCGCCAAGGCCGACACCAAGCTGGCGGCCGGCAGCCAGATCCGCGTGCCGCCGCTGCCCGACGCCCCTGATCCGTCCGAGAAGGGCAAGCTGTCGCCGCGCGACATCGCCTTCGCCAAGTCGCTGGTGCTGTATGAGGACGAAGAGGTCCTGGCCCTGAACAAGCCGGCCGGCCTGGCCGTGCAGGGCGGGACCAAGACCACCCACCACATCGACAAGCTGCTCAGCGCGTGGGGCGAGGGCGTCGACCGCCCCAAGCTGGTCCACCGCCTGGACCGCGACACCTCGGGCGTGCTGCTGCTGGGCAAGACCCCGGCCGCCGCCGCCCGCCTGTCGGGCGCCTTCGCCAAGCGTCGGGCCCAGAAGACCTACTGGGCGATCGTCGCGGGCAATCCGCACCCGACCGAGGGCGTGATCGAACTGCACCTGGCCAAGCGGGGCGTCGGCGATCGCGAACTGGTGGTGCCGGCCGAGCCGAAGGATCCCGACGCCCAGCCGGCCGAGACCGAGTTCGTCTCGATCAGCCGCGCCGGCCCGCGCGTCACCTGGATGGCCCTGCGCCCGCACACCGGCCGCACCCACCAGCTGCGCGCCCACATGAAGGCCATCGGCCACCCGATCCTGGGCGATCCCAAGTACAGCGACGACAAGTCCGCGCCGCTGTCGGAAGGCCTGAAGCTGCAGCTGCACGCCCGCTCGATCATCCTGCCGCACCCGACGGTCGGCACCCTGGCCATCGAGGCGCCGCTCAGTCCGGAGATGAAGGCCGGCTTCGCCAAGTTCGGCTTCTCGGAGGACGAGGCCGAGTACGATCCGTTCGCGCGGCGCCAGACGAAGCGGCGCTAACGCTTGAGCACCTCTCTGCGCTGTGAGATGGTTTTTCCTCAACCTTGAGGATTGTCTCATGGCCTTCGTCAGCTTCACGCGCCCGGACGACGCGACCGTCTCGATCAACACGGTCGAGGTGCTGAGCTTCGCGCCCGTGCCGACCGACGGACCCTTGATGGGGCCGCTGAAGGTCGGCACGCGGATCGCCTTCAGGAACGGCAAGCACCAGGACGTTCAGGAATTGGTCGAGGCGGTCGAGCGGAAGCTGAACGCGGCGGGGTAGGGCGCTTCTCCGAAGCGTCGCCGAACCTTCTCATGCGACATCGCACCGCAGGCGGGCGGGCGCGTTCTTCATCAACTTATTAGCGACGATCTCCGACCCTGCCGTCGTGGGCAGACAGAGGTTTTCGCCATGAGTTCGAAGGTCATCGCGCTGGACGTCGAGCGGCGGTCGGCCGGCATGCCCGCCGCGGAGATCGCCTTGCGGGCCGCGCTGAGCGGCGCCCCCAGCCCCATCGCGTTGCTCGACCTGGACCTGCGACCCCTGCTGTTCAGCCAAGGCTGGCGCGACCAGACCGTGACGCTGCGGATCTCGCCGTCGCAGGAGGCTCGTCCCCTGGCCCTGAGCGCCGACTTCACGGCGGCCGCGCGCCGCTGCCTCGAAACCGGCGCGGTGGAGACCTGCCGCGTCGAAATTCCGGTCGCCGACGGCGAGCCCGAGCGCTGGTTCAGCTTCGAGCTCAGCCCCTGGCCGCGCAACGGGGCGGCCTACGGCCGGCTGGTCGTCGTGGGGCGAGACGTGACCGAGGCGGTGCTGGCGGCGCGCGAGACGGACGCGGCGCGTCAGCGCCTGGCCGAGCAGAACGCGCGCTTCGACGCGGCCTTGAGCAACATGCCCCACGGGCTCTGCATGTTCGACGCCGAGAAGCGCCTGATCCTGTGCAACACCGCCTATCGCCGGCTCTACGATCTTCCGGACCGGCTCAGCGTCCCAGGGACGCCGCTGGACGACATCCTCGATCACCGCCGCTCGATCGGCAAAGGCCCCCGCAGTTTCGCGGCGTTCTACGCCGCCACCGTCGAAGCCGCCCTGAAAGGCGCGGCGGCGACGCGCGACGTGGAGCTGGACGATGGGCGCACCATCCGCATCACCCACAACCCGATCGCCGACGGCGGCTATGTGGCCACCCACGAGGACGTCACGGAGTCGATCCGCTCCGCCGCCCAGATCGAGTTCCTGGCCTTCCGCGATCCCCTGACCGGCCTGCCCAACCGCGCGGCCTTCCAGCGGGCCTATGACGACGCCGTGGCCGCCGCCGAACAGGGCGAGATGTTCGGCCTGATCATGCTCGACGTCGACCACTTCAAGGCCATCAACGACACCCTGGGCCACGACGCCGGCGACGCGTTGCTGAAGGCGTTGTCCGGCCAGCTCAAGCGGGCCTTCCGGCGCAGCGACACCGTGGCGCGGCTGGGCGGCGACGAGTTCGCCATCGTGCTGCGCGACCTCAAGTGCGAAACGGACATGACCCGTCCGATCGAGGTGCTGCAGGATCTGCTGCGCACGCCGATCGAACATGCCGGCCAAAGCTTCACCATCTGCGCCAGCATCGGCGCGGCGGTGCATGGCGATCCGGAAGCCGATCCCACCCACCTGCTCAAGAACGCCGACGTCGCGCTCTATCAAGCCAAGTACGACGGTCGCAACCGCAGCGTCGTCTTCCGGCCGGAGATGCGGACGCAGGTCGAACAGCGTATCGAACTGCTGCGCGAAGTGCGCCTGGCCATCAGCCAGGGCGAGTTCGACCTGTTCTATCAGCCGGTCGTCGACCTGGCCGCCAACAGCGTGGCCGGCTTCGAGGCCCTGATGCGCTGGAACCACCCGGAGCAGGGCGTCCTGCCGCCGGCCGCCTTCATGGCCGCCTTCGAGGACAACGACCTGTCGCTGCAGCTGGGCGAGGTGGCCTTCGAACGCGCCCTGGGACAGATGCGCGCCTGGCTCGACCAGGGCGTGGAGTTCGGCCGCGTGGCGATCAACATCTCCTCGGCCCAGTTCCGCACGGGGCGGCTGGCGGCGGAGATCACGGCCAAGCTGGCGCGCTGGAACGTGCCGGCCGACCGTCTGACCGTCGAGGTCACCGAGAACGTCTATATGGGCTGGGGCGCCGAGGTGGTCAGCGACACTGTCAGGCAACTGCACGACGCCGGCGTGCTGATCGCGCTGGACGACTTCGGCACCGGCTACGCGTCGCTGGCCAACCTGCGCCAGTTCCCGGTCGATCGCCTGAAGATCGACAAGTCCTTCGTCCAGAACAGCCAGGACGAGGCGATCGTCCGCGCCGTGATCAATCTCGGCTCCAGCATGGGCATGAAGGTGGTGGCCGAGGGGGTCGAGCGGCCCGAACAACTGGCGACCCTGACGCAGTACGGCTGCGACCAGGTCCAGGGCTATCACTTCGCCAGGCCGATGCCCGCCACCGAGGTGGCCGGCTTCATCGACGCCTTTTCAAGGCGCGGCTAGACCAGCCCCGTCACCGCCTTGGCGTCGGCGCTGTTCGGGAACACCTTGGTCTCCAGGGCCGCGCGGTCGACGCCCATGTGGTCGGCCAGCACGCCCTTGAACAGGCCGCGCATGTCGAGGGTGGGGCGCACGTCGCGGTTCTCGAACAGGGCCTCCTGTTTCAGGGTGGGCCAGTCGCCGATAATGCCGCCAGGCTTGAGGCCGCCGCCCAGCACCAGGGCGGTCGAGCCGGTGCCGTGGTCGGTGCCGCCGGTGCCGTTGGCCCGGGCGGTGCGGCCGAACTCGGTGGCCGCCACCACCACGGTGTCGCGCCACGCGTCGCCGAGGCCGGTGTTCAGCCCGTCCAGCACCGCGTCCAGATAGGACAGGCGGGTGTTCAGCTGGCCGACCTGGCCGGCGTGGGTGTCCCAGCCGTCCAGCGAGACGGCGGCGATGCGCGGCCCGCCCTCCTGCACCATGAACCCGGCCAGGGTCGCGCCCAGCTTGCGCGCGGCCTCGCGGCCCTGGCGCTGGCCGGCGATGGCCTGGGCGTTCGGGGCCATGGCCGGCGGAGCCATGACCTGCGGCGCCGCGCCCGGCGACATCGGGGCCGAGACGGGCGTCGGGGCGAGCGCGGTCGTCGCCGCCTGGGCCATGACCTCGGTCTCCAGGCCGCGCGCGAAGGCCGGGCCCATCAGCGGGTCGGCCTTGTAGAGATCCTGCAGCAGGGTGGGCAGGCGGCCGGTCTCGTCGACGCCCTTGCCCGGCGACCAGCTGGCGGCCTGGACCTTGCCGCGCAAAATCAGCGGTGCGGTGGCGCCCACCGACAGGCCCTCGACCTTGGACGGCCCCAGGACCTCCAGGGTGCGGTTCAGCCAGCCGGTGCTGACGCCATAGACCTGGGCCGCGCCGGTCTCCAGCACGTCCTGGGCCTCGAAATGCGAGCGGGCGCGGTCGGGGCTGGCGATGGCCGGGGCGACGCGGGCCTGGCCCTTCAGCGCCAGGGCGTGGACCGACTCCAGGGCCGGATGCAGGCCGAAGGTCCCGTCCAGCTTCAGCGCCTGGTCGGGCGTCACCGCCACCGCGCCGCGCAGGGCCGCATAGTCGGGATCGCCGATCGGCGGGCTGACGGTGAGACCGTCCATGCCGCCCCGGCAGATGACCACCACCATCTTGCGCCGGGCCATCGGCCCGTCGGCGGCGGCGAAGGCCGATCCGCCCAGGAAGCTAACGGAAACGCCCAGGCCGGCGGCCTGCAGCAGCAGCGAGCGGCGGGAGACTTGAGCGGTCATCGGCGTTGGAACTCCGGGCTCATCAACAGCAGCGCCACGGCCTCGCGGCGAGTCTCGGCCCGGGCCACCGCCTTGGCGACCGGCGGGGTCAGGCGTGCGCCCAAGGCGGTTTGGGCGAGGAGGTTCGGGTCCAGACGGTCGGCGACCACGGCGGCGAACCCTTCGCTGAACCGCAGGCGCTTGATCAGGGCGTCCGGCGCGCACCAGACCTGGGCCTCGTCGGCCCAGCCCTTGGGGGAGGGGGGCGAGAACGGCTTCTGGCCCAGGCCCGTCAGCACCGGCGCCAGCTTGTCGATCCCCGACGGCTGGGCGTCCACGGCCCGCCAGGTCGAGATCGCGAACTCGTAGGGGGTCTTGAACTTGACGGGAGCGGGGTCCCAGGCCTCGGGCGCGGCGACCAGGGCGCGGGCCATGTCGTCCAGGCGGCCATTGCTGTCGAGATAGGTCTTTTCCAACCGCGCCACGAGGGCCGGCGGCGGGACATCGCTGACGAAGTGGGCGGCCAGCTTGGTCGCGACGTGGCGGGCGGTGTGGGGGCTGGCCGCTAGGTCGCGCATCACCGCCAGGGCCTGGGCCTGGCCGTCCTGCGGATAACGCCGGCCCATCACCGTCCGCGCGCCCGGCTCGTGGGCGTTGTCGCGGAACAGGAACTGGTGCGGGCTGGGATCCCGCGGCCGGCCGACGCTGAAGCCGGTCATGGCCCGGGCGAACTCGGTGACGTCGGCCTGGCCGTAGCCGGCGTCGACCCCGACCGTGTGCAGCTCCAGGATCTCGCGGGCCAGGTTCTCGTTCAGCCCGCCGGCCGTCTTGCCGGTCTTGCGCTGATACTGCGCCGCCCGGCTGTCGGGACCGAGCGACTGGGCCTGGTCCAGATACAGCAGCATGGCCGGATGGGTGGACGAGGCGACCAGCAGGTCCTCGAACCGGCCGAAGACGTGCGGGCGGATCGCCTCCTGCTCGAACGGCCCCGCCACCGCGGCGACGGCCAGGCTGGTGGACGAGACGGTGAAGTGGTTGGCCCAGAACAGCGCCCAGCGCTCGCGGAACGCCGCATCGGTCGCCGCGCCCAGCCGGGCCCGGGCAAGGAAGTCGTCGCCGGCCTGGGCGCGCAGGTCCTTCTGGAGGTCCCTGACCGGCGGGCTCTTGGGGTCTCCCGCCATCTTGGCGTCGCGCTTCTGCATTTGGTAGTCGCTGACCTGCGCCAGGCGCTGGGCCGAGCCTTCGCCGCCCCGCGGCTGGTCGGCGCCTTCGGGACGGATCTGGGCCGCCAGGAAGCCGCGCGGGTCGCCCCGCGCCGCATCGATCTCGCCGGGACGCGCGCCCAGGCCGAAACGGGTCGCGGCGATGGCCGCCATCATGTCGTTGGAGGGCAGGCTCACGCCGTTTCGCTCCGTTGCCTCGCCCTCTCTTGCCTTGGGCGCGTTGTTTGATCATTCAACGGCTCGAAATCGCTGTTTTGATGTCCGGACCGAAAAGAAGTCTCGCCTTGGCCGACAAGCCCGACCTGCTGCAACGTCCCCGCCGCTTCTACAAGGCCGCCACGGCGGGGCCGGCGGACGGCGGTTTCGCCGTGCTGCTGGACGGCCGCACGCCCAAGTCGCCGGCCAAGTCGCCGCTGGCGCTGCCGACCCTGGCCCTGGCCCAGCTGGTCGCCGCCGAATGGGAGGCCCAGGTCGAGGTGATCGACTCGACGGCCATGCCCGCCACCCGCCTGGCCTTCACCGCCATCGACCGGATCCGCGAGACCCGGGCCGAGGTGGCCGCCGAGGTCGCGGCCTATGCCGGCTCGGACCTGCTCTGCTACTGGGCCGACCATCCCACGCCGCTGGTCGAGCGCCAGAAGCGCGACTGGGGCGCCATGCTGGACTGGGCCCGGGCCGAGCTGGATGTTCACCTGACGCCCGCGTCCGGCGTGATTCACACGGCCCAGCCGCCGGCCGCCCTGGCCAGCGTCGAGGGCCTGGCCCTGACGATGGACGACTTCACCCTGGCCGGCGTGGCCTATGGCGCGGGCCTGTTCGGCTCGACCGTCCTGGCCCTAGCGCTGCGGGCGGGCAAGGTCACCGGCCGCAAGGCCCTGGACCTGTCGCGGCTGGAGGAGATCTTCCAGGCGCAGACCTGGGGCCAGGACGCCGAGGCGGCCGCCCGCGCCGAGGCCCTGGCGGTCGAGGCGGAGGTGTTGGAGCGCTGGTTCGCCGCGCTGCGCCGCTGAGGCCGCGGCCGAACGAGGATCATGGCCGCGCTGCCCCAGGGTACGCCTTGCCACGGAAAGCTCGCGCCATTAGGGCTCGGCCCATAAGGTGGAAAAACCGCCCAGGTGAGAGAGCAGGGGAGCGTCCGCGTGCAGCATATTCTCGAGGAACTCGACCGTCGTCGTGAGCAGGCCCGGGCCGGCGGCGGCGAGGCGCGGGTGGCCGCCCAGCACGCCAAGGGCAAGCTGACGGCGCGCGAGCGGATCGACCTGCTGCTCGACGAAGGCTCGTTCGAGGAGTTCGACATGTTCGTCGAGCACCGCGGCGTCGAGTTCGGCATGGCCGAGCAGAAGGTGCCCGGCGACGGCGTCGTCACCGGCTGGGGCACGATCAACGGCAAGGTCGTCTACGTCTTCTCCAAGGATTTCACGGTGTTCGGCGGCAGCCTGTCGGGCGCCCACGCGGCCAAGATCGTCAAGGTCCAGCGCCAGGCCATGAAGGTCGGCGCGCCGATCATCGGCCTGTTCGACGCCGGCGGGGCGAGGATCCAGGAGGGCGTCGACAGCCTGGCGGGCTACGCCGACATCTTCCTGGAAAACGTCATGGCCTCGGGCGTGGTGCCGCAGATCAGCGTGATCATGGGCCCCTGCGCCGGCGGCGACGTCTACAGCCCCGCCATGACCGACTTCATCTTCATGGTGAAGGACACCAGCTACATGTTCGTGACCGGCCCGGACGTGGTCCGGACCGTCACCAACGAGGTGGTCACCGCCGAGGAGCTGGGCGGGGCGCGGGTGCACGCGTCCAAGTCGGGCGTGGCCGAGGGGGCGTTCGAGAACGACCTGGAGGCCCTGACCCAGGTGCGCCGCCTGATCGACTTCCTGCCCTCGTCCAACCGCGAGACCGCGCCCGAGCGCGAGAGCTTCGACGAGGCCTACCGCGCCGAGCCCAGCCTCGACAGCCTGATCCCCAGCGATCCGGGCAAGCCCTACGACATGAAGGAACTGATCCTGAAGATCGTCGACGAGGCCGATTTCTTCGAGATCTCAAGCGAGTGGGCCAAGAACATCGTCTGCGGCTTCGCCCGCATGGACGGGGAAAGCGTCGGCGTCGTCGCCAACCAGCCGCAGGTGCTGGCGGGCGTGCTGGACATCGACTCCAGCCGCAAGGCCGCCCGCTTCGTGCGGTTCTGCGACGCTTTCAACATCCCGATCATCACGCTCGTGGACGTGCCGGGCTTCATGCCGGGCACCAAGCAGGAGTACGGCGGCCTGATCAAGCACGGCGCCAAGCTGTTGTTCGCCTATGCCGAGGCCACGGTGCCGAAGATCACCCTGATCACCCGTAAGGCCTATGGCGGGGCCTATGACGTGATGAGCTCCAAGCACCTGCGCGGCGACTTCAACTACGCCTGGCCCACCGCCGAGATCGCGGTCATGGGCGCCAAGGGGGCTGTGGAGATCATCTTCCGCCAGGAGGCCAAGGATCCGCAGGCCCTGGCCGCTCGCGAGGCCGAGTACAAGGACCGCTTCGCCAACCCGTTCGTGGCCGCCTCCAGGGGCTATATCGACGACGTAATCATGCCCCACGGCACCCGCCGCCGCATCGTCCGGGCGCTGAAGAGCCTGAAGGGCAAGGAACTGTCGAACCCCTGGAAGAAGCACGACAACATTCCGCTCTAGAGGGCGGCTAGAGCGCGCCTCGCGCGTGCAGATAGTCGATGGCTTCCCGCAGCGTGACCCCTTCCTGCTGTTGCAGGACAAGCGGGTGGTCGGCTTCGTGGAACCTGATCAGCGGACGTTTGCGATTGTCCTGGGGCAGCACGTCGCAGGCCAGGCTCAAGGTGTCGGGATAGCCGCCGAGCCGATTGGCGAACCATCCGAACATCGGACCGAGCTTCGATTGGTCGGTGTCGTCGAACGTGTCGTAGTAGCGGCGGAAATTCTCGGCGCTGAGCGTGCTCCAGACCCCAAACTCGAAGACCTCGGTTTCGGAGTCCGTGATCGGAATTTGCAATACGCAGCGAATGAAGTAGTGCTCGTCGCGGAAGCTGCAGAAATCGTCGCTCAGGCGGAAGTCCTGTTCGCGTTCCTGCTCGCTGGCGGTCGCCCAGAGATCGGGCGCGCGACAGGCCCAGACCGGAAGGTCCTCGTGGGCGACGCCGCACTGACTGCAGACATATGACATTGCGGTTGAAACTCCTGACGATCGTCTAGTAGACGACCTCGGCCTCGGTGCGGAGCGGCCTGAGCGCTTCCGCCCGAGCCGTGTCACCGGCCCGCCGTACGCCGATCGCGCCGTCCATGGTCCTGACCGTCACCACCCCGTCCGCCCCCGGCGCGACGCGCAGGGCGCGCAACAGCTGCGGGCCTTCGCCCCAGTCCAGGCGGACCTCCAGCATCAGCGAGCCTTGCTCGCTCCAGCCGGCGAAGACGTAGGAAAGGGTCATCGGCGGCAGGTCGATCGGGCCGCGCTCGACGTCCAGGGCGTTGGTGGTGCGGCTGCCGTAGAACCACGACAGGTTGACGCTCATCATTGCCGTCTGGGCCTCGACCCAGTTGGCCTGGGTGGCGCTCTGCGGCAGGCAGGCGGCGGCCCAACGGGTGGGCGACTTGCCCTTCGGCTTGTCGTCCTGGCGCGGGGCGCACCAGACCAGGCCCGTCGTCCCGGCGCCGGCCATCGGCACGCCGTAGAGGGGCTGGCCGACCGGCAGGGCCTTGTCGAAGAACCAGCCCTTGCCGCGCACCTCCTGCCTGAGCACGCCGGTCACGCCGTGGCGCACGCCCACCGTGAAGAACGGCTGGCCCTTGGCGACGTCGCCGGCGACGACGACCGGGGCCGCGCCGGCCGCGACCAGCGGCTTCAGGGACAGCTCGGGCGCGGGCGGGACGACGGCCCGGTCGACCTTGGGAGGCGGCGCGGCCGACAGGTCGGCCAGGCCCGACAGCACGGGCTGGGGCAGGGACGCGGGCGGCAGGCGGCCCTCGACCCTGTAGCGCAGCGCGCCCGGCGTCGCGCCGGTCGAGGCCGTCACCTTCAGCGGACCCAGGTCGAAGGATCCGCCGCCGAGGGGAGCGGTCGCGCCGCCCTGGCAATAGGCGCCGGCCACGAACCAGCGGGTGTCGCCACCGGCCTGCAGGGCGCGGGCGAAGCGGGCGGGCTTCTTCACCCCGTCGCCGTCGCACCACTGGAAACCCAGGAGCAGGGTCGGATGTTCGTCGGGCCGGGCCTCGCGCCAGGTCGCCTTGCCGGCCAGGGTGCGGGGCGAGCCGACTACGTTGAAGCCGGCCGCGGCGAAATAGTAGGCCGAAAGCCCGGCCCAGCCCTGGTCGAAGGCGCCGGTCCCCTTGGTGTCGGTCAGGCACTCGAACGAACCGCGGCTGGTCCACTTGGTGTTGGCCCGCAGGTCGCACCAGACGACCAGCCCGGCTTGGCTGGCCACCTCGACCCGGGCCAGGGGCGTGCCGGCCGGGATCTCGCGGAAGCGGCCCTGGACCGGGCTGGTCAGCACGCGGGCCTGATCGACCCGCAGCACATGCTGGGCGATCACCCCGTCCCGGGACACCTCGCCCTCGACGGCGGTCGGCGCCGCGTCGGTCAGGGACATCGGCATCCGCGCGGTCTCGCCCGCCGCGCCGTACGAATAGACGGCCGGCGGCGAGCCATAGATTAGCGGCTGGTATCGGTAGCTGGAGGCGGCGACCGCGCTGGCCGCGCCGGTCAGCGACACCAGGCCGGCGATCGCCCAGGGCGACCGCCGGCGCGGGATCGGAGCCATGGCCGACCTAGGACGCGGCCGGCGCGGCGGCAGGAGCCGTCGGCGCGATCGGAGCCGAGGTCGGCGTGATGGCGGCCGCCGGCGCGGCGTCGACCGGCGGCGTCGAGGCCGGGACGGCCGCTTCGGGCGCCGGGGCGACCCCCGCCGAGGCCGTGGGGATCGGCTGGGCCTTGGAGCCCAGGGCGTAGCCTTCGGCGAACGGCCGGCCAGCGGTCTCAAGCGCGTACATGTAGGCGCCTTGGCATTGGCCAGTGGAGCCGTTGACGTAGGACGCCGGCCGCATCTTCTCGCCTAGGCCCGAAAGGGCCGGGAAGACGGCGCGATAGGGCTCCAGGGTCATTTCCGGGCCGATGGTGTTGGTCGCCGAGGCGGGGTCGAACGCGCCGGCATAGACCACCTCGCCGGCGGCGACCTCGAACGAGGGCGCGCCCAGGCACAGGCTGACCGTGAACAGGCCGGCGCTGAGGCGAGCGATCTTCCAGCGGCCGGGGGGCACGGCGAACACCAGGGTCGTGCCCTGGGCGCCGCCGGCCGTGGCCGTGGCCTTGACCGGCTGGGCGGCCGTGAAGCCGCCCGGACGGCCGTCGGCCCAGGCCGGCGTCTTGGCGTCGGGACCTTCGCGCTCGAAGCCCACCGACAGCGCGCCCGTGCCCTGGAGGTTGACGACGATCAGCGCCGAATTGGCCGGGATCTCGCCCAGCTGCTCGGCCTTCAGCGGCGCGGGCGGGCGGGCGCTCTTGGCCAGCTTGGGGGCTGGGGCCGGCTTTTCCTTGGTCGGCTTGTCGCTCTCGGGCGGGTCGCCCATGGCCTCGACGCTGAGCGCCGACTTGATGGTGTTGCGGGCGGGAGAGAACATGCCGGCGGTCTGGGCGGCGGCGGCGTCGTTGGCGAACACCCGCACGACCGTGCCCTCCGGCTCGGCGGCGCTGATCAGCGGCGTCATCCGGGCGGCCTTGGCGGCGGTGTCCAGCTTGCTGGCGGCCTCGCCGGCCACGGGGTCCAGGGCCACGACGCGCCAGCCCTTGACCACCATGCAATTCTCGACGTTCACCGGCCGGGCCTTGGCGTCGTTCATCGCCATCACGATGGCCTTGCCGATCGCCGCCCCGATGGCGCCGGCCAGGCCGGGCGCATAGACGGGCGGACTGGTGTCGGGCTGGTGCAGGCGGGCGGCCTTGACCTTGCAGTCGCGGACGTCGGCGTCATGGACGGCGACCTGGGCGCCGGGCTTGTTGAAATAGGTGTAGCCGTCCGACGACTTGGCCAGGTCGCTCGCGCACACCGGCGTCGCCGCCGCGGCCAGGGCCGCGGCGAGATAGAACTTACGCATGGAATCCCCCGATCAAAACGGGACCAGATTGCACTGGTTTGTGACAAGCGCAACCTTAAGTCGGGCGAGCGCGCGGGGAGGCGCGCCCGAAGTTACTTCAGGTCCATCCGCACGCTGAGCGTCCCGTCCGGATTGCCCGGCGACTTCGGGGCGTCGCCGAACGCGCCGGCATAGGCCGGGGCCAGCAGAGCCTGGAACGCCGAGAGGGGAACGACGACCTCGTAGTCGCCCTCGGAATAGGGACCGACCACGTAGGGATCGATCAGTACCGTCAGCCCGCCGATCTTGCCCGGGACGGTCGACGGGGCCGGGACCAGCACGGTCTGGCTCCACTTGGGGCAGGCGAACATGGCGTTGAGGGGCGCGGCGCCCTCGCGATGAGTCTTGGCCTGGGCCACCGCGTCGCAGATCGCCTTGTCCAGGGCGGACATGTCGGCGTCCGGGCGGAACAGGGCCTTGGGCTGGATCTCGCGGTCGGCGGCGCTGTCCCAGATCAGGCTCGCGCCGCCGTGATTGGGGTGCGCCCCGCCGGTGTCCTCGAACCACAGGGCGCGCAGGGCCGTCAGCGGCGCGGCGTCGGCGGCCAGGAACCATTGGCTCTGGCGATTGTAGGGCCGCCAGGGGAACTTGCCGTCAGAGGCCTTGTGGTCGGCCTGGGCCTTGGCGGCGAAGGCCTTCAGGCCCGCCGTCTCGCGGTCGTAGAGCAGGGCGTGCAGGGCGGGATGGTTGGCGATCTCGGCCGGCAGGCGCAGGGCGACCTTGGCCGCGTCGTCGGACTGGTCGAAGGTCAGGGGGCGCGCCATCGGCGCTGGGGCGGCGGCCACAGGAGCAGCGGCGGGCGGCGTTTTCGGCGGCGGGGCGGCCTTGCGCTCGCAGGCGCCCAGCACGGCGACCAGGCCGAGGACGGCGAGGGGAATGGATTTCGTGGACAGCATGGGCATCACTCCTGAACGCCGCCCCGGCCGGCGGGCTCCACCCTGCCTTGCGTCGCCGGACCCGTCCATGGGGCGCTTTCCGGACGCCGCGAACGTGGTTAGATCAGCGAAGGGCTGACAAGGGGACAGGGCATGGGGCGTCGGGGATCGTGGCTGTTGCTGGCGGCCAGCGCCGCGGTGCTGGGCGCGTGCTCGACCACCGCGCCACCAGCGGGGCCGGCGGCGCCCGCCGGGATGAAGTGGAACGCCTTCACCACGCCCGACAAGGAGCAGCGGCTGGCCTACGGCCTGCCCGACAGCGACGTGGTGGGGATCATCTTCTCGTGCCGGCGCAAGGCGGCCGCCGTGGACTTCCACACCAACCTGGTCGGCGGCAAGCCTGGAGCGGGGACGGTGCGGTTCCGGTCGGGCAAGGCCCAGGGCCGCTACGCCGCCAGGCTGACCCCATCCGAGATCTCCGACGGCCTGGATGCGATCGGCCAGATCCCGCTGGCCGACTCGGTGCTGGCCGCCTTCGAGAAGACCGGCCTGATCAGCCAGGTCGAGGACAAGGCCTATCCCCAGGACGCCCGCACCCCGGCCGAACGGGCCGACATCAGGCGCTTCTTCGGCTTCTGCCGGGGCTGACCGGCGCTTTCCGACCTTTCGGTTGACGCCCGACGGGAGCGCCCGTCAAATGCCCTCCGCCCGCGTCGGGGCGGACAGCAGGTCACGACCCGCGAGATGGACGACCAGGCCGCCTTTCTCCAGAGAGTCGAGACCCTGCGCGCCGGGGTGGACCGGCGGCTGGCCGAGCTGGCGCCGCCCATGGGCTCGGCGCCCGACCGCCTGGTCGAGGCCGTGCGCTACGCGTTGCTGGCCCCCGGGAAGCGTTTCCGCCCCATGGTGACCCTGCTGGCCGCCGCCGAGCTGGGCGCGCCCGAGGGGGCGGCGCTGGACGTGGGCTGTGCGTTCGAGATGATCCATGCCGCCTCGCTGATCCTGGATGACCTGCCGTCGATGGACGACGCGGGGCTGCGTCGCGGCTTGCCGACCATCCACCGCGCCTTCGACGAGGCCACGGCGATCCTGGCCGGGGTCGGGCTGCTGAACCAGGCCTATGCGGTGATCGCCGCCGACCAGGGCCTGCCGGCGCCGCTACGCGCCGAGCTGGCCGGCCGCGCGGCCCAGGCCGTGGGCTTTTCGGGCCTGATCGCCGGCCAGGCCCGCGACTTGTTCGATCGCGACCATCTGCGCGATCCGGCCGTCCTGGACCGGCTCAATCACGAGAAGACCGGGGTGCTGATCATCGCCGCGGCCCAGGGCGGGGCGATGGTCGCCGGCGCCGCCGAGGCGGCGGTCGAGGCGATGGGCGCCTTCGCCCGCCATATCGGCCTGGCCTTCCAGATCCGCGACGACCTGATCGACGCCGAGGGCTCGACCGAGGCCGCCGGCAAGGACGTGGGCAAGGACGCGGCCATGGCCACGGTGGTCTCGACCCTGGGTCCGGCCGGAGCCCGCCAGGTCATGGACGAGCATCTGGCCAAGGCCGCCGACGCCTTGACCCAGGCCGGCTGCGGCGATCTGTTGGGCCGCTACGTCGGCGAGCTGTTCGCCCGGCGCAAGGCGGCGGCGTGACCGCCGAGCCCCTTTCGCCGGAGCCCATCGCCGCCCTGCCCATCGTGACGGTCAGCGGCGCGGTCCACGCCTATGGCGGCCAGCCGGTGCTGCGCGGCGTCGACCTGGCGCTGCGCCCCGGCGAGATCTACGCCCTGCTGGGGCCGAACGGCGCCGGCAAGACCACCTTGATCCGCGTCCTCTGCGGCCGCATCCGGCCCGACGGCGGCGCGGTGCTGCTGAACGGCCGCGATCCCGCCCGGGTCCCGGCCGCCCGCGCGGGGCTGGGCCTGGTGCCCCAGGAGATCGCCCTCTATCCGAACCTGACGGTGGCCGAGAACGTCGAGACCTTCGCGGTCCTGGCCGACGTGCCGCGCGCCGGCCTGCCGTCGGCCGTGGCTCGCGCCTTGGCGCTGACCCGCACGACGGATCGCGCCCACGTGCCGGTCAAGCACCTGTCGGGCGGCTACCGGCGTCGGGCCAACATCGCCGCCGCCATCGTCCACGAGCCCAGCCTGCTGATCCTCGATGAGCCCACGGTCGGGGTCGACCTGGACGCCCGCGAGGCCGTGGACGCGGTGATCCGCGGCCTGCGCGACCTGGGCGTGGCGGTGCTGATGACCACCCACGACCTGGACCAGGCCGGCGCCCTGGCCGACCGGGTCGGCTTTCTGCGCGAGGGGGAGCTGGTGCTGGAGGGACGGCCCAGGGCCCTGATCGCCGAGGCGTTCGGCGAGCGGATGGAGATCCAGGTCCACCTGGCCGAGGAGGTCGACGCCGCCGGCCAGGACCGCCTGGCCGCCGAGGGGCTGGAGCCCACGGGGCGGGCGACGGTCTGGACGCGGCTGGACGCCGACGGCTACGCGGCGGCGGGGCGGCTGGACCAGCGCCTGCGCGAAGCGGGGCTGGCCCCGCGCGAGATCCGGGTGCGCGAGCCGTCCCTGGCCCATCTGTTCACCCTGGTGGCCGACCGGAAGCTGGCGGCGTGATGCGATCGGTCTGGAAGATCGCCGCCATGATGCGAGTGATGGCGCTGGATCTCTGGCGCGACCGCGGCGCCCTGCTGATGACCTTCCTGCTGCCGCCGCTGGTGTTCCTGATCTTCTCCTCGGTGTTCGCCGGGACGACGGGCGACGACATCCAGCTGAAGCTGGCGGTGGCCGACACGGCCCATACCCCGGATTCCGGCCGGCTGGCCGCGGCCTTGGCCCGCTCGCCCGAGGTCCGCGCCGAGACCGCGCCGACGGCCGATGCGGTGCGGCGGCGGGTCAAGGCGGGACAGGCCGACGCCGGCCTGGTGATCCGCGCCGATCCCGCCTCGGCCGACAAGCCGTTCCTGATCATCGCCGACCCCAGCCGCGCCGTGGCCGCGCCCCTGGCCCAAGCCCGGGTGCAGCAGGTGCTGGCCAACGCCCTGCCGGACGTCACCCTGCGCCGCACGATCACCCAGCTGGAGCCCGCCCTGGGCGGCTTCACCGACGAGCAGGTCGAGAACGCCGACAGCGCCGCGGCCCTGATGCGCCAGGATCCGACCCACGACGACGGCGGCTTCTTCGAGCGCGAGGCGGTCAAGGACGCCAAGGTCGGCGGCGGGGTGATCGCCTACTACGCCGGAGCGGTGATGATCCTGTTCGCCCTGTTCTCGGCCATGCAGGGGGCGCTGGGCCTGATGGACGAGCGCAGCACCGGCGTGGCCGACCGCCTGCTGGCCGGCACGGCGGGCATGGGACCGGTGGTCAGCGGCAAGTTCCTGTTCCTGGTCGGGCAGGGGACGGTCCAGGCGCTGCTGATCTTCGCCACCGCCCAGGGCGTCTACGGCGTGGCGGCGGCGCAGCACGCGGTCCTGTGGCTGCCGACCACCCTGGCGGCCTCGGCCTGCGCGGCCGGCGTCGCCCTGGGGCTGGTGTCGGTGTGCCGCACGCGCGAGCAGGCCCAGATGCTGTCGACCTTCGTGATCCTGGTCCTGGCGGCGGTCGGCGGCAGCATGGTGCCGCGCTTCCTGATGCCGCCCTGGCTGCAGTCGGTGGGCTGGCTGACGCCGCACGCCTGGGCCATCGAGGCCTATCAGGCGATCCTCTGGCGCGACGCCGGGATCGGGGCGGTGTATAAGGCCTGGTGCGTGCTGACCGCCGCCGGCCTGGCCGGCCTGGTCCTGGCGCATGTGTTGGCGCGCCGGCTTCGGCGGTAAACGGGACGACGATGGCGACCCTTGGTCTGCACCTGGCCCTGTTCCTGGCGGCCCTGGCCTTCATGGAGGGCTTCGCCTGGGTCATGCACCGCTACGTGATGCACGGCTGGCTGTGGGCCTGGCACCGCTCGCATCACGAGCCGCGCACCGGACCGTTCGAACTCAACGACCTATTCGCGGTGGTGTTCGCCGCGCCGGCCATCGCGGCGATCTATTTCGGGGTGCACGGCGTGCCCTGGCTGTTGCCGGTCGGCCTGGGGGTCACGGCCTATGGCGCGATCTATTTCGTGTTCCACGACGGCATGGTGCACCAGCGCTTCAAGGTTCCGCTGGGCCGGTCGCGCTACTGGAAGCAGCTGATCCAGGCCCACCGGATCCACCACGCGGTGCACACCAAGCACGGGGCGGTGTCGTTCGGCTTCCTACTGGCCCGGCCGGTGCGCGAACTGAAGGCGAAACTGCGGGAGCGGGGCGTCGACGGCGCGCTGCTGTAACAACAACCAGACCGTCGGCCAGGGGAGGCTGGAATGACAGGGGTGAACACGATCAGCGGGGCGCCGACCAGGACCCCATGGCACCTGTGGCTGGTGGGCGTCGTCGCCGTGCTGTTCAACGCCATCGGCGTCTTCGATTTCGTGATGAGCATGACCCAGGGCGCGGCCTACATGAAGAGCGCGGGCATGACGCCGGAGCAGATCGCCCACTACCAGCAGATGCCGGCCTGGATGACGATCGACTGGGCGATCGGGGTGTTCGGCGCGTTGCTGGGCTCGGTGCTGATCCTGCTGCGCCACAAGCTGGCCTGGCCGGTCCTGGCCGTCTCGCTGGCCGCCTTCCTGCTCAGCCTGGCCTACACCTATGTGCTGACCGACGGGGGCAAGATCATGGGTCAGTCGATGGCGATCATGAGCGCGGTCATCGCGGGGCTGCTGGCGTTCTTCATCGGGTACGCTTGGTGGATGACGCGGCGAGGGGTGCTGCGATAGGGGGCGAGCGGCGAACGCTTGCCCCCTACTGGCCTTCGGCCGTCTTCCCCCATAGGGGGAAGAGCCTGATACGCGAAGGCTCCGCCCCCTATGGGGGCGGACAGGCGGCGAAGCCGCCAGGTGGGGGCAAGTCAGTGCGCCTGGGCGTTCAGATCCTCGACCACATCGCCGGCCGCTCCGGCGCCTTCCCCCAACGGTCCAGCGTCGCCGAGCGCAGCGCCACGACGCCGCCTTCCAGCGCGCGCCAGGCCTTCATCCGGCCGCTGACCACGACCCGTTCGTCCCAGGCGCTAGCCCCCGCCTTCACGACGTCCAGCCCGATCTGGCGGTAGACCCCGCGCGCCGCGCCGATCGCCCAGGCGCAGCGGACCGGCAGGTCGCGCAGGCCCCAGCGGGCCGAGGCGTAGTAGGGTTCGGCGGCGTCGACCAGGCGTTTCGCGAGCACGGCCACGGCGGCCCGGTGAGCCGGATCGGCGACGGCGATGGCGTCCGGCGGCACGCCCAGCTCGGCCAGCCAGTCGCCGGGTACGTAGACGCGGCCGTTGCGGGCGTCCTCGACGACGTCGCGGGCGATGTTGGTCAGTTGGAAGGCCAGGCCCAGGTCCTGGGCGCGGCGCAGGGTGGCCAGGGCGTCGGGCTTCACGCCCATGACCAGGGCCATCATCGTGCCCACCACCCCGGCCACGCCCCAGCAGTAGTCCAGCAGGTCATCGAGCGTGGCGTAGCGCCGCCCGGCCACGTCCATGGCGAAGCCGTCGATCATGTCCAGGGCGTAGCGCTCGGGAATGGCCCGGCGCAGAGCCACGGTCTGGAAGGCGGCGAACACCGGGTCGGTCGGCCTCTCGCCGGCCATGGCCGCGCGGGTCTGGGCGTACAGCGCCTCCAGCCGGGCCGGGGCGTCGGCCACTGGGCTCATGCCATGGCCCAGGGTCTGGCCGTCGATCACGTCGTCGCAGTGGCGGCACCAGGCGTACAGCATCTCGGCGTCGGCCCGGGTCTGGGCGTCGAACAGGGCGGCGGCGGCGGCGAAGCTCTTGCTGCCCTTCTGGATCGCCTCGCGACTTTGCGCTTCGAGGTCGCTCATGCCGGGACGTAGTCGTCGATCATCAGCCCCGCCGTCGCCTTGGCCGAGCTGACCACGCCCGGAATGCCCGCGCCCGGATGCGTGCCGGCCCCGACGAAATAGAGGTTGGGGATCACGTCGTCGCGGTTGTGGGTGCGGAAGAAGGCGCTCTGGGTCAGGATCGGCTCCAGCGAGAAGGCCGCGCCCTTCCAGGCGTTCAGGTCGGCCACGAAGTCGTCCGGGGTGATGAAGCGGCTGGTGACCAGATCCGCCGAAAGCCCCGGAATGTAGTGCTTTTCCAGATAGGCCAGGATCTTGTCGCGGTATTTCGGCCCTTCCACCGACCAGTCGATGTTCGCGGTCTTCAGGTTGGGCACCGGCGACAGGGCGTAGAAGGCCGAGCAGCCCTCGGGCGCCATGGCCGGGTCGCTGGCGGTCGGGTGGTGCAGGTACAGCGAGAAGTCGTCGGCCAGGCCGTCCTTGCCGTAGATCTCGCCGATCAGCTCGCGATAGCGATTGCCGAAGCAGATGGTGTGGTGGCGGATCTCGGGGTGGGTGGTCTTCAGCCCGAAATAGACCACGAACAGCGACGGGCTCCAGCGTTTGGCCTCCAGGGCCTTGCCGACCTTGGCGCCCCTTGGATCGTCCACCAGCAATTCCCGATAGGTGTGCATGACGTCGGCGTTGGAGGCGACGGTGTCGAAGGCCTCGAACTGGCCGTCGGCGCGGATCACGCCGGTCACGCGGCCGGCCTTGGTGGTGATCTTCCGGATCGGCTGGCCCAGGTGGATCTTGCCGCCCAGGTCCTCGAACAGTCTCACCAGCGCCCGGATCAGGGCGTGGGTGCCGCCGCGCGGGAACCAGACGCCGCCGCGCCGCTCCAGGGCGTGGATAAGGGCGTAGATCGACGAGGTGGCGAACGGGCTGCCGCCGACCAGCAGGCTGTGGAACGACAGCGCCTGGCGCACGTGCTCGTCCTTCACGAAGCCTGAGACCTTGTCATAGACGCTGCGCCAGGCCTGCAGCTTCATCAGGGCGGGGGCGCTGGCGACCATGCTGCCGAAGTCGAGGAACGGCACGGCGCCCAGCTCGACATAGCCCTTCTGGTAGAGCTCCTCCGAATAGGCGTGGAAGCGGCGATAGCCCTCGACGTCGGCCGGGTTGCGGGCGGCGATCTGGCGGTCCAGCCCGGCCTGGTCGTTGACGTAGTCGAAGACGTCGCCGTCTTCCCAGACCAGGCGGTAGAACGGATCGACCGGCAGCAGCTCGACATAGTCCTCGATCCCGCGGCCCGAGAGCGCGAACAGCTCCTTCAGGCAGTCGGGATCGGTGACGACGGTCGGGCCGGCGTCGAAGGTGAAGCCCTGGTCGTGCCAGACATAGGCCCGGCCGCCCGGCTTCTCGCGCCCCTCGAAGACGGTGACGTCGAAGCCCGAGGACTGCAGGCGGATCGCCAGGGCCAGGCCGCCGAAGCCCGCGCCGATCACCGCCGCCTTGGGTTTGCTCTGCGTCATGCGTCTTGTCCTCCGAACACCGAGCTTTCGTCGATGCACTTGATGGCCGCCGAGATCGGCACGGGCGGCTTGCCGATCAGGATCCGCGTCTTGTCCCAACGGGTCAGCCGCGCGGCGTAGAAGCGCTGGATCAGGCCCGGCGACAGCCGGTAGAACCGCTCCAGCACCTTGTAGCGGTCCTGTGGCGCGCAGGCGCGGAACAGCATGCGGTTCAGCAGGCGCAGGAAGCGCCGCCGCCGCCAGACCGTCTTGGACTGGGCCTCGACGCTGGCGCGGACGCTGGCGCTGGTGATGCGGGGCAGGGCGGCGATGGTCTCGGCCAGGCGGGCGGCGTCGGGCAGGGAATAGCCGGTGGTCGGCTGGAACAGGGCCGCGCGCAGCCCCACCTCGGCGACGTGCGGCCGCGCCTCGCGCCAATAGGCGTCGATGTCGCCGCCCAGGGCGATGGGCAGGACGCCTTCCTCCTCGCGCTCGACCTGGGCGATGGTCCAGCCCTGGGCCTGGGCGTAGGCGGCGATGGCGCGGCGCAGGGCGGGCCGGTCCAGGGCCGGGCCGTCGCTGTAGCGGGTGTCCTCGATCAAGAGGCGCGTGGCGTCCAGCGGCAGGACGTAGACGAAGCGGTAGCCGTCCTCCTGCGAGACCGTGGCGTCCATGATGATCGGCCGGGTCAAGCCGTGGGGCGCGGACAGCCGCACGCCCTGGCCGACGAACTTCTGGTAGCCCAGGGCCAGGCTGCGGCTCTTGCGCGGACCGCGGCCGTCGATCACCGCGCCAGCGGCGATGGTCCGGCCGTCGGCCAGGGTCACCTGGTGCGGATTGACGTCCGACACCGTGGCCGACAGCCAGGCGTCGGGGCCGAGGGCGGCGCCGACCACCTGGTGCAGGCGCTGGGAGGTGATGGCCAGATAGTCGGTCGACAGCTGTCGTCGGTGGCCCGGAAAGCGGACCTCGTAGCCCGACCAGCGATGGACGATCAGCGGCCGCAGCCAGCCGGCCTCGACCACGTCGACATCGGTGGCGAAGTGGCACCAGGTGTGCTCGCCGCCTAGGGTCGGACCCTGTTCCAGCAGGATCACGCGCAGCCGCGGCCACAGGCTTTTCAGCCGCAGGGCGATCAGGCCGTTGGCCAGGCCGCCGCCCACCAGGACGACGTCGGCGCGTTGGGTCGGGAGCGCGGAGACCATGCTCCGGCTCTAGCATGATTGGGCGAAGCTCAAGCGACTTCTGACGCGCGTCCGGACATATTGCGCGCGAACGGGGGAGGGGCTAGGCACGCGCCAACAGGAGACGTCCATGTCGCAAGCCAGAATCATCGACGGCAAGGCCTTCGCGGCCCAGCTTCGCGAGCAGGTCGCCGCCGACGTCGCCAACCTGAAGGCGCAGCACGGCCTGACGCCGGGCCTGGCGGTGGTGCTGGTCGGCGAGGACCCCGCCAGCCAGGTCTACGTGCGCAGCAAGGGCGAGCAGACCCTGGCCGCCGGCATGCATTCGGAAACCCACCGCCTGCCGGCCGAGACCAGCCAGGCCGAACTCTTGTCGTTGGTCGAGCGGCTGAACGACGATCCGGCCATCCACGGCGTGCTGGTGCAGTTCCCGGTGCCCGACCACATGAGCCAGGCGGCCATCGTCGCGGCGATCTCGCCCGACAAGGACGTCGACGGCCTGACCGTGACCAACGCCGGGCGCCTGGCCAGCGGCCTGCCGGCCCTGACCGCCTGCACCCCGGCCGGCTGCATGGTGCTGCTGAAGGACGTTGTCGGCGACCTGCGCGGCAAGCGCGCGGTGGTGGTCGGCCGCTCCAACCTGATGGGCAAGCCGATGGCCCAGCTGCTGCTGGCCGCCGACTGCACCGTCACCATCGCCCATTCGCGCACCCAGGACCTGGCCGCCGTCTGCCGCGAAGCCGACATCCTGGTGGCGGCCGTCGGTCGCCCTCAGATGGTCAAGGGCGACTGGATCAAGCCGGGCGCGACGGTCATCGACGTCGGCATCAACCGCATCCCCAAGGAAGACGGCAAGACGCGCCTGGTCGGCGACGTCGACTTCGAGGCGGCGAAAGAGGTGGCCATCACCCCGGTGCCGGGCGGCGTCGGGCCGATGACCATCGCCATGCTGCTGGCCAACACCGTCAGCGCCGCCAAGCGCCTGAACGGGATCGCGGAGTAGGGCGGGAGCCTCGCGGGGCGCGAAGATCCCTCCAGGCGCAAAGAAAAAGCCCCGGCGTGACCGGGGCTTGTCGGAATCTTCGAGGCGGGGCCGGTCAGCCCGCCAGGTACTCGGTCACACGGCCTTCCAGCTCGGCCGCCAAGACCTTGCCCACCGGGTGGGTGTCGACCTTGATGTCGTCGCGCACACAGGCCTTGATGGCGTCGATGTGGGCGTCGACCAGGAACATCGGGGCCGAGAGGCGGGTCGCCGGATCGTCGATCAGCTTGCACAGCGAGCCGGCCAGGCGGGTGATCAGCGGGAATTCGTAGGTGGTTCCCAGGCCCTTCAGGTCGTGGGCGCGCAGGTAGAGGGTCTCGACCGTCTGGGCGGTCAGGCCCTGGGCGCGGACGTCCTGGCGGGCGGCCTCCAGCTTGACGATCTCGTCGTTGAGCCACTGGGCGAAGTTGCCCGACAGGCTTTTCAGGGCGGCTTCGGCCTTGGCGATGGCCGCCATGTCGATACCGCCTCGTCCGCCAACCTTGAGCTTGAGCATGTTCGGCACCTGAATCACTTCCGCGGCGGACTTGTTGGTCACGGACGCTTCTCCCTGGGCATTGGTCTGGAATATAGGGTCAAGGCGTTAACATTAGATGAGACGCCCATTTCTATCTGACCAATGGACAGGGAGTGCCCTGACCAATAATCCTTCGTGTTGTCAGGCCGAGAATTGCTCCGTCAGAACCCGCTCCTCTAGGCTTCGACCCGCGTCGAAGAGCATGGAAAGGCTGGCGCTGCTGTCCTCGGCGATGTGAACCTCGACGACGTCGCGAACCTCGAAATTGTCGGCCACGGCGCTTACTGGTCTCTTATCGCATTCCAGGATCTCGAACGTCACCCTAGCTGTCTGCGGCAAAAGCGCGCCACGCCAGCGCCGCGGACGGAAGGCGCTGATCGGGGTGAGGGCCAGGACCTGGGCGCCGATCGGGATGATCGGGCCGTGGGCCGACAGGTTGTAGGCCGTCGAGCCGGCCGGGGTGGCCAGCAGGGCGCCGTCGCAGACCAGCTCGCCCATCCGCACCTTGCCGTCGATGCTGATGCGCAGCTTGGCGGTCTGGCGGGTCTGGCGCAGCAGCGACACCTCGTTGATGGCCAGGGCCCGGTGCTGCTTGCGGTTGGCGTCGATGGCGACCATGGCCAGCGGGTGGATCACGGCCCGTTCGGCGGCGTTGATCCGCTCCAGCAGTCCGTC
>Ga0209564_1001423_pt1 | contig 24644 bp, 18 predicted proteins | sample AraplaCol_mMF_r2_FD_184272 | JGI IMG/M metagenome (GOLD analysis project Ga0209564, IMG submission 184272) | Arabidopsis root microbial communities from North Carolina, USA - plate scrape MF_Col_mMF_r2 (SPAdes) (version 3) | ecosystem: Host-associated > Plants > Roots > Endosphere | place: USA...
CCCACTCATCCCGATTGCATCCCAACGCGACCCCGTTTAGACCGTGAACAGGTTCTAGCGCCGCCAAGCCCCCAAGACCCCAGGGCCGACCGCTGCGGCGTTAGACTCCATGCCAACCCCCCGCAGTCAGATTCAACGGAGTATTTCCCCATGTCCCTGGACCCACAGGCCGTCCTGAACGCCGCGCAGACCGTGCTGGACCCCAACACCGGCAAAGACTTCGTCAGCACCAAGGCCTTGAAAAACCTGCAGCTCAGCGGCAGCGACGTGTCCTTCGACGTCGAACTCGGCTACCCGGCCAAAAGCCAGGTTGCCGGCCTGCGCAAAAGCCTGATCGCCGCCGTCAAGGCCGTGCCCGGCGTCGGCAACGTCTCGGTCAATGTCGCGGTCAAGATCGCCAGCCATGCCGTGCAGCGCGGCGTGCAGCTGCTGCCCAACGTCAAGAACATCATCGCGGTCGCCTCCGGCAAGGGCGGTGTCGGCAAAAGCACCACCGCCGTCAACCTGGCCCTGGCCCTGGCCGCCGAAGGCGCCAGTGTGGGCCTGCTCGACGCCGACATCTACGGCCCCAGCCAGCCCATGATGATGGGCATAGAAGGCCGGCCCGAGAGCGTGGACGGCAAGAACATGGAGCCGCTGGAGAACTACGGCCTGCAGGTCATGTCCATCGGCTTCCTGGTCGCCCAGGACGAGGCCATGATCTGGCGCGGCCCCATGGCCACTCAGGCGCTGGAGCAACTGCTGCGCCAGACCAACTGGAAGGACCTCGATTACCTGATCGTCGACATGCCGCCTGGCACCGGTGACATCCAGCTCACGCTGTCGCAGCGTGTGCCCATGACGGGCGCGGTCATCGTCACCACGCCGCAGGACATCGCGCTGCTCGATGCGAAGAAAGGCATCAAGATGTTCGAGAAGGTGGGCGTGCCCATCCTGGGCATCGTCGAAAACATGGCGGTGCACATCTGCAGCAATTGCGGCCATGCCGAGCACATCTTCGGCGAGGGCGGCGGCAAGAAGATGGCGGCCGACTACAAGATGGACTACCTGGGCGCGCTGCCGCTGGACATGCAGATACGCCTGCAGGCCGACAGCGGCCGGCCCACCGTGGTGGCCGACCCGGACGGCGAGGTCGCCGGCACCTACAAGGCCGTGGCGCGCAAGATGGCCGTCACCGTGGCGGCCAAGTCGAAAGACTTCTCCGCCAAGTTCCCGACCATCACCATCAGCAAGAACACCTGAGCCGCCAGGCTTTTCGCCCATGAACCTGCTGGCATCCCTGCGCTACCTGGCTGCGCTCGACGAGCACAAGCATTTCGGCCGCGCGGCGCAGGCCTGCCACATCACGCAGCCGGCGCTGTCCAATGCGCTGCGCGCGCTGGAGCGCGAGTTCGGCACCGTGATCGTGCGGCGCGGGCGCAACTTTGAAGGCTTCACGCCCGAAGGCGAGCGCGTGCTGCTCAGCGCCCAGCGCATGCTGCATGAGCGCGAGCTGCTGCAACAGGAGCTCGACAGCGGCATCGGCAAGCCCCAGGGCAGCCTCAGCATAGGCGCGGTGCCCACCGCCATGCCGGTGGCCGCGCGCTTTTGCGCGCTGCTGCAGGCGCGCTACCCCGGCATCTCGCCTACGGTGCGCTCCATGAGCTCCAACGAGCTGGAGGCCGGCCTGGAAAGCCTGGCGCTGGACATGGGCCTGGGTTACACCGACAGGCTGCGCGCCAATGGGCCCTGCCTGCGCCAGATCAAGCAGTACACCGAGCACTATTTCTTCGTGCGCCGCGCCGCCCAGCCCAGCCAGGACCTCATGCAGATAGGCCCCAAGATCACCTGGGCCGAAGCCGCGAAACACCCTCTGTGCCTGCTCACCCGCGACATGCACAACCGCACCATCGTCGACAAGGCCTTCCAGGAAGCCGGCCAGGCCTGCGAGCCCGTCATCCAGACCAACTCCATCCTCACGCTCGCGCTGTCGGTGGCCGAGGGCGAGGTCTGCACCGTGATGCCCGGCGCGCTCGTTGGTGCGGTGCGCGGCTACCGCGAGCTTGAAGCTTTGCCCCTGGTCAGCCCCGAGGTGCGCACCACCATAGGCTTCATGGCCCAGGGCGGCGACCCCTCCCGCACCCTCGAAGCCGCCCTGGCTTTGGCCGAAGACGCAGGCTGGCTACGCCACGCAGCAGCCCATAGCGGCTTGCTGAGCGCTTAGCCCCACGGTCTCTCACCTCGAGCCCGCGGCGGCTCCCGCCCCCTGCGCGAGAAAGGGGCCGCTGCGTCTGTGGCCCGGCCCTTCGACAGGCCCAGTACAGGCCGAGGCCGGTTTCGCGCCCCCTGCTTGGTTTTTGGAGGACCTGCTGGGTGTTGGGGGGATTCATTACGCTCTTGATTTAGTTTTTGAATCGATGCATGTCTCGATTCAATTTGACCGTGTTATCGTGCGCCCCCGACACTTCGCCCACCAGACCAGGGCGGAAGATTCATAAATAACACGGAGAAAAAAAGACATGTCAGGTTTCCTCGACAAAGAGCGCATCATTGCCGGCCCCGGCTTCAACCGCTGGCTGGTTCCGCCCGCCGCGCTGGCCATTCACCTGTGCATCGGCATGGCCTACGGCTTTTCGGTGTTCTGGTTGCCGTTGTCCAAAGCCCTGGGCATCAAAGAGTCCATCAAGTGCGGCCCTGAGGTCGGATTTTTCGCCGAGCTGTTCACCACCAGCTGCGACTGGAAAATCTCCACGCTGGGCTGGATGTACACCCTGTTCTTCGTGCTGCTGGGCATTTCCGCAGCCACCTGGGGCGGCTGGCTGGAACGCGCAGGCCCGCGCAAGGCCGGTGTGGTGTCGGCCGTCTGCTGGTGCGGCGGCATGCTGATCTCGGCGCTGGGCATTTACCTGCACCAGTTCTGGCTCATGATCCTGGGCTCCGGCGTGATAGGCGGCATAGGCCTGGGCCTGGGTTATATCTCGCCGGTCTCCACGCTGATCAAATGGTTCCCGGACCGCCGCGGCATGGCCACCGGCATGGCCATCATGGGTTTTGGCGGCGGCGCGATGATTGGTTCGCCGCTGGCCGCCGACCTCATGAAGTATTTCGCCACGCCCACCAGCGTGGGCGTGATGCAGACTTTTGTGGTGATGGCTGTCGTGTACTTCGTCTTCATGATGGCCGGCGCCCTCGGTTACCGCGTGCCTGAAACCGGCTGGAAGCCCGAGGGCTGGACGCCACCGCCCGCAAGCAACAACACCATGATCACGCAGCGCCATGTGCACGTGAAAAAAGTCTGGGGCATTCCCCAGTTCTGGCTGATCTGGATGGTGCTGTGCATGAACGTGAGCGCCGGTATCGGCGTGATCGGCATGGCATCGCCCATGTTGCAGGAAGTGTTTGGCGGCCATCTGATCGGCCTGAACCAGAAATTCGGCGAGCTCGACAAGGCCCAGCTGGCAGCCATCGCCGGCGTCGCCGCGGGCTTTACCGCACTGCTGAGCCTGTTCAACATCGGCGGCCGGTTCTTCTGGGCCAGCCTGTCGGACAAGCTGGGCCGCAAGCTGACCTATGTGGTGTTCTTCGTGCTGGGCGGCATTCTGTATGCCAGCATTCCGGGCAGCGCGGCGGCCGGCAGCATCGTGTTGTTTGTGGGTGCCGTCTGCGTCATCCTGAGCATGTACGGCGGCGGCTTCGCCACCGTGCCGGCCTACCTTGCCGACATCTTCGGCACCCAGATGGTGGGCGCCATCCACGGCCGCCTGCTGACGGCCTGGGCCACGGCCGGCATCCTGGGCCCGGTGGTGGTGAACTACATGCGCGAATACCAGCTGGGGCTGGGCATCCCGCGCGAACAGGTCTATAACCAGACCATGTACATCCTCGTGGGCATGCTGGTGATAGGCCTCGTGTGCAACCTGCTGGTGCGCCCGCTGAACCCCAAGTGGTTCATGACCGACAGCGAGCTCGCGGAAGAAAAGCGCCTGGCCCACGAAAAAGCCGCGGCTTCGGAACTGCACCGAGCCAATGGCGCCAATGGCGGCGGCACGGTCAGCCCTGCGGTGGTGGTGCTGGCCTGGCTCGCGGTGGGCATCCCGCTGGCCTGGGGCATTTACCGCACGCTGCAAAGCGTGGCCAAGTTCTTTGCGTGATGCATTGTTTTATTGATTGACAGATTATTCCGTTTCAAGCCAAGCCGTTCCCGCGCCGCGCGCGGGAACGACGGCCCAGCCACCCATGAACCATCCTGGCCGCAGTCCCGAAGTCAAAGCCGTTGCCGTCGCCACGGTCGACGAAATGCGCGAGCGCATACGCCGCAAAAGCAAGCTCAAGGGCCGCCAGGCGGACGATGCATCGCTGGCCGAGGTTCGCGCGCTGATAGGCCCCATGCCTGAAGCGGGACACAGGCGTGACTTGCTGATCGAGCACCTGCACGCGCTCAACGACGCCTACCGCTGCCTGCACGACAGGTATCTGGTGGCGCTGGCCAGGGAGATGAACATCCCCATGGCCGAGGTCTATGAGGTCGCCACCTTCTACCACCACTTCGAAGTGGTGCGGGGCGACGACAAGGCTCCGGGCCTGACGGTGCGGGTCTGTGACGGCCTGGCCTGCGAGCTGGCCGGTGCGCAGGACCTGCTGGCGCGCCTGCCGGCGCTGCTGGGCACGCAGGATGTGCGTGTGGTCGCCGCGCCCTGCATAGGCCGCTGCGAGCAGGCGCCCGCCGTCGCGGTGCACCAGCGGGCCGTGCCTCACGCCACGACGGAAGCCGTGGTTTCCGCCGTCGGCCGGGCGCAAGCCGCCGCGGTCACGGAACAGGCTACCGTCCCCTTTGTCGCCTCTGATTTTGCCGAGCAAAGCGTGACCGGCGCTGGTACGGGCGCCACGCCTGCCCATACCGGCTATGCGCTATACCGCGCACACGGCGGCTATGCGCTGGCCGCTGCGGTGGTCAACGGCGAGGAAGACGCCGAACGCATCATCAAGGCCATGGAAGATTCAGGCCTGCGCGGCCTGGGCGGCGCGGGTTTCCCGGCCGGCCGCAAATGGCGCATCGTGCGTGAGCAGCCCGCGCCGCGCCTGATGGCCGTCAACATCGACGAAGGCGAGCCCGGCACCTTCAAGGACCGCACTTATCTTGAGCGCGACCCGCACCGCTTCCTCGAAGGCCTGCTCATCGCGGCCCAGGTGGTGGGCGTGGAAGCCTGCTACATCTACCTGCGCGACGAATACCACGACTGCCGCGCCATCCTGCAGGCCGAGCTCGACAAGCTGCGCGCCGACCCGCCGTGTGAACTGCCGCTGATCGAATTGCGGCGCGGCGCGGGCGCTTATATCTGCGGCGAAGAGTCGGCCATGATCGAAAGCATTGAGGGCAAACGCGGAGAGCCGCGCATGCGCCCGCCTTACATCGCGCAGGTGGGCCTCTTTGGCCGGCCCACGCTGGAGCACAACTTCGAGACCCTGTACTGGGTGCGCGACATTGTGGAGAAAGGCCCGCAGTGGTTCAGCGGCTTCGGCCGCAACGGCCGCAAGGGCCTGCGCAGCTTCAGCGTGAGCGGGCGGGTGAAGCACCCTGGCGTGAAGCTCGGGCCGGCCGGCATCAGCGTGCGCGAGCTGATCGACGAATACTGCGGCGGCATGGCCGAGGGCCACGACTTCTACGCCTACCTGCCCGGCGGCGCGTCGGGCGGCATCCTGCCGGCCTCGCTGGGCGACATTCCGCTGGACTTCGACACGCTGCAGCCCTATGGCTGCTTCATAGGCTCGGCCGCCGTCATGGTGCTCGGCCACCAGGACCGCGCGCGCGACGCCGCCCTCAACATGATGAAGTTTTTCGAGCACGAAAGCTGCGGCCAGTGCACGCCCTGCCGTGTCGGCACGGCCAAGGCCGCCAGGCTGATGCAGGCCGAGCACTGGGACAACGGCACGCTGGAAGACCTCAACACCGTGATGGTCGACGCTTCCATCTGCGGCCTGGGCCAGGCCGCGCCCAACCCGGTGCGCAGCATCCAGAAATATTTCCCGCATGAGATTGGAGCCACGGCATGAACGCCCCCGCCAAACTCGCTGAAGTCATGCCGCAAACCATCGAGTTCAAGCTCGACGGCAAGACCGTCCAGGCCTACGAAGGCGAGACCATCTTCAAGGCCGCCGCGCGCCACGGTGTCGACATTCCTCATCTTTGCTACAAGGACGGCCTGCGGCCCGACGGCAACTGCCGCGCCTGCGTGGTCGAGATCAAGGGCGAACGCACGCTGGCTCCCAGCTGCTGCCGCAGCGCCACGGCCGGCATGGAAGTGCAGGCGCAGAGTGAACGCGCGCTCAAGAGCCAGAAGATGGTGCTGGAGATGCTGCTGTCGGATATGCCGGATGCGGGCTACAAGTGGAACGAAAAAGACGAATCGCTGCAGCATGGTGAACTGAGCAACTGGGCTTCGCGTATGAACGTAAGCGTGCGCCCCGAACTCAAAGCCCTGCGCCGCGAACAGCCCGCGCCCGATGCCTCCCACCCCGCCATGGCGGTCAACCTCGATGCCTGCATCCAGTGCAACCGCTGCGTGCGCGCCTGCCGCGAGGAGCAGGTCAACGACGTGATCGGCTACGCCATGCGCGGCTCGCACAGCGAGATCGTGTTCGACCTGAACGACCCCATGGGCGACAGCACTTGCGTGGCCTGCGGCGAATGCGTGCAGGCCTGCCCCACGGGCGCGCTCATGCCCAAATCCCAGGTCGGCTCGCAGGTGGTCGACAAAAAGGTCGATTCGGTCTGCCCCTTCTGCGGCGTGGGTTGCCTGCTGACTTACAACGTCAAGGACAACAGGATCGTCAGCGTGGAAGGGCGCGACGGCCCGGCCAACCATTCGCGGCTGTGCGTCAAGGGCCGCTTCGGTTTTGACTATGCGCACAGCCCGCAACGCCTCACCGTGCCATTGATCCGCAAGGCCGGCGTGGGCAAGGACCCCGAAGCGCTGCAAAACCTCAACCGCGACAGCGCCGACTGGTCCGAGGTTTTCCGTGAAGCGACATGGGAAGAGGCGCTGGCGCTTTCCGCCGGCAGCCTTAAAGCCCTGCGCGACACGCATGGCAAAAAAGCCCTGGCCGGTTTCGGCTCGGCCAAGGGCAGCAACGAAGAAGCCTACCTGTTCCAGAAGCTGGTGCGCACCGGCTTCGGCTCCAACAATGTGGACCATTGCACCCGCCTGTGCCATGCCTCCAGCGTCGCGGCGCTGCTCGAGGGTGTGGGTTCGGGCGCGGTGAGCAACCAGGTCAACGACGTTGAGCACTCGGACCTGATCTTCGTGATCGGCTCCAACCCCACCGCCAACCACCCGGTGGCCGCCACCTGGATGAAGAACGCCGCGAAGAACGGCGCAAAAATCGTGCTGGCCGACCCGCGCGTCACCGACATCGGCAAGCACGCCTGGCGCACGCTGCAGTTCAAGGCCGACACCGACGTGGCCATGCTCAACGCGCTAATCCACACCGTGATCGAAGAAGGCCTGGCCGACCAGGACTTCATCGCCCGGCGTGCCAGCAACTACGAGGCCCTGAAGGAAAACGTCAAGGGCTACAGCCCCGAGGCCATGGAACCCATTTGCGGCATTCCGGCGCAAACCCTGCGTGAAGTGGCGCGCGAATTCGCCAAGGCCAAGGGCGCGATGATTTTGTGGGGCATGGGCGTCAGCCAGCATGTGCACGGTACCGACAACGCGCGCTGCCTGATCGCGCTGGTCACCGTGACAGGCCAGATCGGCAAGCCCGGCTCCGGCCTGCACCCGCTGCGCGGCCAGAACAATGTGCAGGGCGCCAGCGACGCGGGCCTGATCCCCATGATGTTCCCCAACTACCAGCGCGTGGACAACGCCGGCGCGCACGCCTGGTTCGAGAAGTTTTGGGACACCCCGCTCGATGAAAAGCCCGGCTACACCGTGGTCGAGATCATGCACAAGGCGCTCGCGCCCGACAGCGACCCGCACAAGGTGCGCGGCATGTACATCATGGGCGAGAACCCGGCCATGAGCGACCCCGACTTGAACCATGCGCGCCACGCGCTGGCCAGCCTGGAACACCTGGTGGTGCAGGACATCTTCATGACCGAAACCGCCTGGCTGGCCGACGTGGTACTGCCCGCCACCGCCTGGCCCGAAAAAACCGGCACCGTCAGCAACACCGACCGCATGGTGCAACTGGGCAAGCAGGCGATCACGCCGCCCGGCGAGGCAAAGCCCGACCTCTGGATCATCCAGCAGATCGCGCAGCGCATGGGGCTGAACTGGAACTATGCCGGCGAGCATTCTGGCGTGGCGGCGGTTTATGAGGAAATGCGCCAGGCCATGCACGCGGCGATATCCGGCATCAGCTGGGAGCGCCTGCAGCGCGAGTCCAGCGTGACCTATCCCTGCCTCACCGAAGACGACCCGGGCGCGCCCACCGTCTTCATCGATCGCTTCGCCACCAACGACGGCCGCGTCCATCTGGTGCCGGCCGACATCATCCCGGCCAACGAGCGGCCCGATGCGGATTTCCCGTTTGTACTGATCACCGGGCGTCAGCTCGAGCACTGGCACACCGGCAGCATGACGCGGCGCGCCACGGTGCTCGACGCCATCGAGCCCATGGCCACGGCCTCGCTGTGCGGCGACGACCTGCTGAAGCTGGGGCTGCAGGCCGGCGACGTGATCACCGTGCAGTCGCGCCGCGGCCAGGTCGCCATCCATGTGCGGCGTGACGACGGCACGCCGCACGGCGCTGTCTTCATCCCCTTCGCGTATTACGAGGCGGCCGCCAACCTGATGACCAATGCCGCGCTGGACCCCTTCGGCAAGATTCCGGAGTTCAAGTACTGCGCGGTCGCGATACTGCGCGGCGGCCAGGTGTCGGGCGTCCAGGGCTATGGCGAAGGGGTGGCCGCCCGATAGGGGCCGATAGGGTTATTGCCGCACGGCCGCATGCCCGCCGTACACTGCGGGCATGCCGGACTTCCAGTTGCGCTCCCCCGAAACAGACACCACTGTGCCGCGGCCCCGCACGGAGGCGGCCGTTGTCATGCGCCGCGAGCGCATAGCCAACCGCTGGCAGCCCTGGCGCTGGGTGCTGGCCGACGTCGTGCCGCATGAAGAAGGCTTTGGCGCCGCGCCGCGGCTGCTGCTCAAAGACCAGCACGAAGAACGCTGGCTGCACCCGGGCTTTCCGGTCGAGCTCTTCACCGACGATGCCGAAGGCTATTACCTCAACGCCAGCACCGCGCAACCCTGTTTCTGGGTGGTGTGGCGCATGGAGGAGGAAGCCCTGTTGGCCGATGAGCCGGTGGCCGTGCCCCAGACCGTGACCTTGAGCTACCACGATGCCGGCCGCTGGCTGGACGCGCAGGAAACCGTGGAGCAGGTGCCCGCGCCGCCCGAGGTTGTGGCATGGCTGCGCGACTTCGTCGACAAACACCATGTGCCAGAGCCCAAGCGGCGGCAGCGCCCGCAAAGCTTCCAGTCGCTGACCGACCGCTTTGGCAATCCCGCCAGCGTGAGCACCGGTAAAAAAATGGGCGGAGGCGGCCATGGCGGATGAGCCCGGCGGTTTCCTGGGCCGCTGGTCGCGCCGCAAAGAGGAGGCGCGCCAGGGCAAGGTTCCGGATGAGCCTGCCGCTCCTGCCCCGGCCGCGCCCTTGCCTGCGGCGCCCGCCCGGATGGAGCCGGCCGCAGAGCTCGCCCCGGCGGATGCCGCTCCCCCCAGAGTACTGACACTCGAAGACACCAGGCTGCTGACGCGGGACTCCGACTTCAAGCCCTTTATGGCCGGCAACGTGAGCCCCGAAGTGCGCAATGCGGCTATGAAAAAGCTGTTTGCTGATCCGCACTTCAATGTGATGGACGGGCTGGATGTCTACATTGACGACTACACCCAATCCGATCCGATTCCCGAGTCCATGCTGCGGCAGATGGCCAGCGCGAAGTTTTTGAAGCTGTTCGGCGATGAAGATGAAGACAAGGAGAAGGGCGCCGCGCAGGAGGCTGCCGCCCCGCCACGGGAAAGCGCCAATAACCCCACAGATGAAACCGTGGCACAGTCGGCCTATGAAAACCCGGACATAGCTCCTTCAGGGCCCGCCGGGCGCACTGAGACCAGCCAAGCCGCTCCCCCCGTGGACGGTAGCCAGACAGACCATGCCCACACTGATTTGCGACTGCAACCAGACCATGCCCCTCCAGCCCCAGGCGCTGGGCGCGGCACTCAATGAGAGCCTGACGCCGCATTCGGCGCTGTGCCGGCGCGAGGCCGGGGCCTTCCAGAAGGCCGTGCAATCGGGCGATGACGTGGTGGTGGCCTGCACCCAGGAAAAGCGCCTGTTCGCCGAGGTCGGCGCGCAGACCCAGGGCGCCACTTCCGTCGTGAAGTTCGTCAATATCCGCGAGACCGGTGGCTGGAGCAAGGATGCCTCCAGCGCCATGCCGAAAATTGCGGCGCTGCTGGCCGCGGCCCAGTTGCCCGAGCCTGAGCCGGTGGCCACCGTGAGCTACAAAAGCACCGGCCGGCTGCTCATTGTCGGCGCGCTGGACCAGGCCGAGCAAGTCGCTGCGCTGGTGGCCGACACGCTGGAGGTCACCATCTTCGCGCAGGGCGTTTCCACCACCGCACAAGCCAGTTCCCCCGCCATCCTTCCCGCGCAGGAACGCAAATACCCCGTGATCAGCGGCGAGCGCCTCACCCTCAACGGCTGGCTGGGAGCCTTTGAGGCACGCTGGGACAAGACCAACGCCATAGACCTGGACCTGTGCACACGCTGCAATGCCTGCGTGGCCGCATGCCCCGAAGGCGCCATAGACCTGAGCTACCAGGTCGACAGCGCCAGGTGCGCATCGCACCGCGATTGCGTGGCCGTCTGCAAGGTGGCCGGCGCGATCGACTTCAACCGTGCGCCGCAAAGCCTGACCGAAGCCTTCGACCTGGTGCTGGACCTGGGCGCCAGACCGCTGCTCACGCTGCATGCGCCGCCGCAAGGCTATTTCGCGCAGGACATCTCAGCCGGCCTGGCCTCGTCCGGCTTGCTGGCCACGGTGGTCAAGCTGCGCGACATGGTGGGCGAGTTTGAGAAGCCCAAATTTTTTGCGTACAAGCAAAAGCTTTGCGCCCACAGCCGCAACGACACCGTGGGCTGCAATGCCTGTGTCGACATCTGCTCGGCCGGTGCTGTCAGCAGTGAAAAGAAACGCCAGCAGATCGTCGTCAACCCCAGCCTCTGCGTGGGCTGCGGCGCCTGCACCACGGTGTGCCCGACGGGGGCGCTTACTTACGCCTATCCGCGCGCGAGCGAGCAGGGCGTGCGTTTCAAGACCTTGTTATCCGCCTACGCAAAGGCAGGCGGGACACAGCCTGCATTGCTGCTGCACAGCCAAGGCGCTGGCCAGCAGGCTGTCGAAGCTTTGGGCCGTGCAGCGCGCCTGCAGAAAACCGTACACGGCGTTCCGGCCAACGTGATCCCGCAGGCGCTGTGGCACACCGCCAGCCTGGGCCCGGACCTCTGGCTCAGCGCCATTGCTTTCGGCGCGTTGCAGGTCGCCGTGCTGGTGACCGATGAAGAGGCGCCGGCTTACCTGCAAGGGCTCACGGAGCAGATGCGCGTGGCGCAAGCGCTGATGAACGGCCTGGGCTATGCGGGCGTTCACTTCCACTTGCTGCGCGCGCAAGCCGGCGACATCGCCAGCCTGGACGCCGGCCTGCAGGCCCTGGCCCGCAACCACCCCACCGTGCCCGCTATTGCGGCGCGTTTTGCGGTCGCCCAGGAAAAGCGCAGCACGCTGGACATGGCGCTGGACCACCTGATGTCGCAGGCGCCCGCAGCCCTGCCCGAAGCGATTTCGCTGCCCGCCAAAGGCTCTCCGTTCGGCAGCCTGGCGGTGAATGCCGATGCGTGCACGCTGTGCCTCAGCTGTGTGAGCGCCTGCCCTGCGAGCGCATTGCAGGACAACCCCGAGCGGCCGCAGCTCAAGTTCATCGAGAAAAACTGCGTGCAGTGCGGCCTGTGCGCCACCACCTGCCCCGAGGACGCGATCACGCTGCAGCCGCGCCTGCTGCTCACGCCGCAGCGCAAGGAGGCGAGGGTGCTCAACGAAAGCGCGCCCTATCACTGCATACGCTGCGCCAAGCCCTTCGGCACGCTCAAGGCCATCGAGTCCATGCTGGGCAAGCTGGCGGGCCACGCGATGTTCCAGGGCGCCGCGGCCGACCGCCTCAAGATGTGCGGCGACTGCCGCGTCATCGACCTGTATTCCGCCGACAACGAAGTCAGGATCACCGACATCCGCTGAGCATCCATGACAAAACACAAGACGCAACACGCATGACGCCAGCCTCCCTGACCGCCTCCAGCCTGGACGAAGAAACCGCGCGCGCTGAAATCTACGGCCTGCTGGCCGCGCTGTATTACACCGCGCCGTCGGCGGAACTCTATGAAAACCTGCGCGTCGCGGTGACGGCTGCGCCCGCTGAAGGCGCGCTGCTGGAAGGCCCCTGGGGCGTGCTCGTGGCCGCGGCGCGCGCGCAAAGCCTGGAAGCCGTCATCCGGGAGCACGATGCGTTGTTCGGCGGCGTGGGTAAACCCGAGGTGTACCTCTTTGGTTCTCACTACCTCAGCGGTTTCCTCAACGAAAAACCCCTGGCCACCTTGCGTAGCGATATTGCCGCGCTGGGATTGGCGCGCGACGAGGCCATGCCCGAGACCGAAGACCATGTGGCCTACCTCTGCGAAGTCATGCGCTACCTGATCGCGGGCGACGACGTGGCCGTGGCCAACCTCACGCGGCAGCGCGAGTTTTTCGCGCGCCACCTGCAGCCCTGGCTGCCGCAGATGTGCGAGGCCATCGCGCAACACCCCAAGGCCCGCTTTTACGCGGCGCTGGCGGCCTTCACGCAGGCCTTCACCAGTGTCGAGGCACAGGGTTTCGACATGCTGGCATAAGGGCCGAATCGCAAAAGCGGGCGAATGTTTTCTCAATATGAGACAGCCCTTGGGGGCGCGATCATATGACGGCCTATCGTTTTCCCTAGCCCCGTGGATTGAGTCCCGCAAGCCATTGTGACGCAGGGCTCTCTGACGTACAGTACTATGCAAACGGTTGCATACCGAGCAAGCCTTCCCTTGGAGAACACCATGCAGGACAGCCAGCCAAAACCCTCGCGACGGGGATTCTTTTTCGGTGCCGCCGCCACAGGCGCGGCCGCAGCGGCCGTCGTGGCCCTGCCCGGTGCACCGGCACTCCAGGCCGAACTCCCCGCGCCCAAGCCGGCCCCTGAAAAAGGCGGCGGCTACAGCCTCTCGGAACACGTCCAGCGCTACTACAAGACCACCCGCGTCTAGCGCCTTCACGCCGCCGTTATTCGCACCGGATCCCGGTTTCACTTTTCCACGGAGAGCTTCATGCTGCTCACGAAAAAAACTTCCGACGTCCATCCCGCGCACCGCGCGGGTTCCACGCGTTTTGTGCAGAGCCTGTCGCGGGGCCTGTCCAATGCCCTGCCCACCATGGACCGCCGCGCCTTTCTGCGCCGCTCCGGCATGGGGGTCGGCGTGGGCCTGGCCGCGTCGCAACTGAGCCTGGTCAAGAAGGCCGAAGCCGCCGCGCCCGGCGCTACGGCCGGCACGGGCAAGATTGAAGTCAAACGCACGGTGTGCGGCCATTGCTCGGTCGGTTGCGCGGTCGATGCCGTGGTGGAAAACGGCGTCTGGGTGCGCCAGGAGCCGGTGTTCGATTCCCCCATCAACCTGGGCGCCCACTGCGCCAAGGGTGCCGCGCTGCGCGAGCACGGCCACGGCGAGTTCCGCCTGCGCTACCCGATGAAGCTGGTCAATGGCAAGTACGAGCGCATCAGCTGGGACACCGCCCTCAACGAAATTTCCGCCCGCATGCTGGAGCTGCGCAAGGAAAGCGGGGCCGATTCGGTCTACGTGGTGGGCTCGTCCAAGCACAACAACGAGCAGTCCTACCTGCTGCGCAAGTGGATGAGCTTCTGGGGTAGCAACAACTGCGACCACCAGGCCCGCATCTGCCACTCGACCACGGTGGCCGGCGTCGCCAACACCTGGGGTTACGGCGCCATGACCAACTCCTACAACGACATGCAGAACAGCAAGTGCGCGTTGTACATAGGCTCCAACGCGGCCGAAGCCCATCCGGTCAGCATGCTGCATATGCTGCACGCCAAGGAAACCGGCTGCAAGATGATCGTGGTGGACCCGCGCTTCACGCGCACGGCGGCCAAGGCCGACGAGTACGTGCGCATCCGCTCCGGCTCCGACATTCCCTTCCTCTTCGGCGTGCTGTACCACATCTTCAAGAACGGCTGGGAAGACAAGAAATACATCAACGACCGTGTCTACGGCATGGACAAGGTCAAGGCCGACGTGATGGCCAAGTGGACGCCCGACAAGGTGCTGGAGGCCTGCGGCGTGGACGAAGCCACCACGCTCAAGGTGGCCACCATGATGAGCCAGAACCGCCCCAGCACCATCGTCTGGTGCATGGGCCAGACCCAGCACACCACAGGCAATGCCATCGTGCGCGCCTCCTGCATCCTGCAGCTGGCGCTGGGCAATGTCGGCAGGTCCGGCGGCGGCACCAATATTTTCCGCGGCCACGACAACGTGCAGGGCGCGACAGACGTCGGCCCCAACCCCGACTCGCTGCCCGGCTACTACGGCCTGGCCGAAGGCTCCTGGAAGCATTTCGCCAAGATCTGGGGCGTTGACTTCGACTGGATCAAGGGCCGTTACGCCTCGGCCGCGATGATGGGCAAGCCCGGCATCACGGTGTCGCGCTGGATAGACGGCGTGCTCGAGAAAAACGAGCTGATCGACCAGGACTCCAACCTGCGCGGCGTGTTCTTCTGGGGCCATGCGCCCAACTCGCAGACGCGCGGCCTGGAGATGAAGCGGGCCATGGACAAGCTGGACCTGCTGGTGGTGATCGATCCCTACCCCTCGGCTACGGCGGCCATGGCGGCCATGCCGGGCAAGGCCGAAGACCTGAACCCCAAGCGCGCGGTCTACCTGCTGCCGGCCGCGACGCAGTTCGAAACCAGCGGCTCCGTCACGGCATCCAACCGTTCCATCCAGTGGCGCGAAAAAGTCATAGAGCCGCTGTGGGAAAGCCGCAGCGACCACATGATCATGCACCAGCTGGCCGAAAAGCTCGGCTTCGCCAAGGAGCTCTCCAAGAATTACAAGATGCAGAAGGTCAAGGGCATGGACGAGCCCGTGCCCGAAGACATCCTGCGCGAGATCAACAAGACCTGCTGGACCATTGGCTACACAGGTCAGAGCCCCGAGCGGCTCAAGGCGCACATGCGCAACATGCACCTGTTCGACGTCAAGACGCTCAGGTCCAAAGGCGGAAAGGACAAGGAAACCGGCTACGACACCACGGGCGACTATTTCGGCCTGCCCTGGCCGTGTTACGGCAACCCCGAGCTCAAGCACCCCGGCTCACCCAATCTCTACGACACCTCCAAACACGTGATGGACGGCGGCGGTAACTTCCGCGCGAATTTCGGCGTCGAGAAAGACGGCGTCAACCTGCTGGCCGAAGACGGCTCGTATTCGCTGGGCGCGGACATCACCACCGGCTATCCGGAATTCGACCACCTGCTGGTCAAGAAGCTGGGCTGGTGGGATGAGCTGACGGACGCCGAGAAAGCGGCCGCCGAAGGCAAGAACTGGAAGACCGACTCCTCGGGCGGTCTCATCCGCATCGTCATGAAAAACCATGGCTGCCATCCCTTCGGCAACGCCAAGGCGCGCGCGGTGGTGTGGAACTTCCCCGATGGTGTTCCCCAGCACCGCGAGCCCCTCTACAGCACACGCCCCGACCTGGTGGCCAAATACCCGACGCATGACGACAAGAAAGCGTTCTGGCGCATGCCCACGCTTTACAAGACGCTGCAGCAGAAGAACGTCGCTGACAAGGTCGGCGAGAAGTACCCGCTGATCCTGACCTCGGGCCGCCTGGTCGAGTACGAAGGCGGCGGCGAGGAGACCCGCTCCAACCCCTGGCTGGCCGAGCTGCAGCAGGAGGCCTACGTCGAAATCAATCCCAAGACCGCCTCCGACCGCGGCATACGCAACGGCGAGCGCGTATGGCTGTCCGGCCCGACGGGCGCGCGCCTGAACGTCCAGGCCATGGTGACCGAGCGCGTCGCCCCGGACACGGTGTGGATGCCGTTTCACTTCTCGGGCCGCTGGCAGGGCGCTGACATGCTGGCCTACTACCCCAACGGCGCGGCGCCGGTGGTGCGCGGCGAGGCGGTGAACACCGCGACGACCTACGGTTATGACAGCGTCACGATGATGCAGGAAACCAAAACAACCATCTGCAACATTGAGCGCGCATAAGGAGACACCATGGCACGCATGAAATTTGTCTGTGACGCCGAACGCTGCATCGAATGCAACGGCTGCGTCACCGCCTGCAAGAACGAGAACGAAGTCCCCTGGGGCGTGAATCGCCGCCGCGTGGTGACGCTCAATGACGGGGTTCCGGGAGAGAAATCCATCTCGGTGGCCTGCATGCATTGCAGCGACGCGCCCTGCATGGCCGTCTGCCCGGTCAACTGCTTTTACCGCACCGACGAGGGCGTGGTGCTGCACGACAAGGACATCTGCATAGGTTGCGGCTACTGCTCCTACGCCTGCCCCTTCGGCGCGCCGCAGTTCCCGGCTGCGGGCACTTTCGGCGTGCGCGGCAAGATGGACAAATGCACCTTCTGCGCCGGCGGCCCCGAGGCCAACGGCAGCCAGGCCGAGTTCGAGAAATACGGCCGCAACCGGCTGGCCGAAGGCAAGCTGCCCGCCTGTGCCGAGATGTGCTCCACCAAGGCCCTGCTGGCCGGTGACGGCGACGTGGTCGCCGACATCTTCCGCAACCGAGTGGTGCAGCGCGGCAAGGGCGCTGAAGTCTGGGGCTGGGGCACGGCCTACGGCGCCAAACAAGCGGGCCAGCCGCCCGCCGGAGCCAAATCATGAAGCGGCTTGCCATGCTGGTTTGTGCCATGGCCGCGTTGGCCGCCATGTCTGCCTGCGGCGAAAAGCCGCAGACCTTGGGCGCCGCAAGAACCGATGCCGCCCCGTACCAGGGCACCGATAACGCCTTCGCCGCGCCCGGCTGGACCAAGGGCGACAAGACCAGCTGGGAGCAGGGCCTCAAGGCCCGCGCGCAGAACAGCCAGAACGAATACAGCAGAACGGGTTCGCCCTCGACCTCGAAATAGCGACCGGAGGCTTTATGTTGTTTTTTGCGCGACCCGCTCTTATTCTGCTGGCAGCCGGCCTGGCCGGGTTGGCGGCTGCGCAGGCTCCCGCGCCGGCTGCGGCGCCGCAGGCCCAGGGTGTTGTCGCTCCCGCTGCCGCACCGGCGCCCGCGGCTGCGAACGGCATCCAGGGCCAGAATATTTTTGAAGTCAAACCCGACGCCAGCGCCGATCCCAACTACGCGAAACAAAGCAACGGCGAACGCGCCAAGGTCCAGCCCGGCAACAACGCGCCCATGTGGCGCCAGGTCGGTGAGGGCGTCACCGGCTACAGCAGCCTGCCCAAAAGCGAAGCGCCCGAAGCCGGCAATCTGATCCAGCCTTTTGTGCAATACCCCGGCTCGCGCCTGACCAATGCTGGCGAAGCCTGGCGCCAGGTGCGCAACCTATGGATCATTCCCTACGGCGGTTCGCTGTTCCTGATCGTGCTGCTGGCGATCGCCATCTTTTATTTCAGCAGGGGCTCCATCAAAACCCATGGTGCCGACACCGGCCGCAAGATAGAGCGCTTCACGCCTTTTGAGCGCGCCGCGCACTGGTCCAATGCGATCGCATTTTCGATTTTGGCGATCTCCGGACTGGTGATGGCCTTCGGCAAGTTTTTCCTGCAGCCCGTCATCGGCGGCCTGCTTTTCGGCTGGTTGACCTGGGTGCTCAAAACCATGCACAACTTCGCCGGCCCGCTGTTCGCGGTCTCGCTGGTGATCGTGTTCTTCACCTTCCTGCGCGACAACTGGCCGCAAAAAGGCGACCTGCACTGGCTGGCCAAAGGCGGCGGCCTGATCACGGGCGGCGAGCCGCCTTCCAACCGCTTCAATGCGGGTGAAAAACTGATCTTCTGGGGCGGCGTGTTTTTCCTCGGCATCGTGGTCGTGTCCTCGGGCTTTGTGCTTGACAAGCTGCTGCCCGGCCTGGTGTACGAACGCGCCACCATGCAGGTCGCGCACATGGTGCATGCCGTGGCCACTGTGCTCATGATGTGCATGTTCCTGGGCCACATTTACCTGGGCACCATAGGCATGCAGGGCGCGTACAAGGCCATGCGCGAAGGCTATGTGGACGAGACCTGGGCCAAGGAGCACCATGCGTATTGGTACGAGGACGTGAAGGCGGGCAAGATCCCGGCCCAGCGCAGCATGCCGGCCGATCCGCCCGGCAAGACCGCGCAAGCATGAAGAGCGAGGATGCATCCATGAAAAAACTCCTGATACTGGGCCTGCTGGCCACTGCCTCGGCCGCGGTGCTGGCCAAGCTGCCCCCGCTGAGCGACGAAGCCAAGGCCAAGGCCGCCGAAGCCGCCGCCAAAACGGCATGGACCGGCAAGCTGGAGGCCTACCAGCTTTGCAAGGCACAGGACAAGGTGGCGGCCGCCTATTACAAGTCGGCCAAGACCGCGGGCAAGGAGACCAAGCCGCCCATGCCGGCGCCTGCCTGTGCCGACCCTGGGCCCTTCGCCTACACTCCGCCCGAAGCCAAGCCGCTGGAGGCCTCAGGCGCGCACTCACCGGCCGGCAATGCCACCAGCCCGCCCAGCACCAAGCAGCCGGATGCGGTCGGCAACCCGGCCAAGAAGCCCTGACCTCTCATGACCCGGAGAAAAGCCGACCCTGTAAGGGGCCGGCTTTTTTGTTGTAGTCTTGTCGCATGCCCTCGCTCTCGCCATTGCCCCTACCTCGCCTGACAAACGCCCGGGCGCCGCTGACCTGCGAGATCGAGACTGTCAATGAATTCGGCGAAACGCAGCAGGTCTCCATCCCGGCCGAGCGCGCGCTGACCGTGTACGTCGACAAGCGCGAGCTGGTCACGCTCATGACACTGGGTGCCAACCCCGAGCTGCTGGTGCTCGGCTATTTGCGCAACCAGCGGCTTATCAAGGATGTCACCGACATCGATTCCATCACCGTCGACTGGGACGTGGGCGCCGCCGCCGTCAAGACACGCCACGGCATTGAAGATATTGAGGAAAAAACCTCACGCCGCGTGGTCACCACCGGCTGTGGACAGGGTAGTGTGTTCGGCGGCCTGATGGACGAGGTGGACAGCATTGAGTTGCCGCCCGATGCGCGCATCAGCCAGGGACAGCTGTATTCCCTCGTCAACACCATACGGCTCAAGGAAACGACCTACAAATCCGCCGGCTCGGTCCATGCCTGCGCGCTGTTCGCGATGACGGCGGGTGATCCCGAGATGTTGCTGTTTGTGGAAGACGTGGGCCGCCATAACGCGATCGATACGATTGCAGGATGGTTATCCATGCAGGACAGCCCCGTGGTGAAGGAGGCCGATAAGATTTTTTACACCACAGGCCGCCTCACCAGCGAAATGGTCATCAAGTCGGCACAGATGGGCGTGCCTATCGTGGTCTCGCGCAGCGGCATCACACAGATGGGGCACCAGGTTGCGCAGGCTGTGGGCCTCTGCGCGATAGGCCGAGCCACCAACAAGCGCTTTGTCTGTTACGCCCATCCGCAACGCCTGATGCTTCAACCTGAACTCGCCGGCGCCAGACCCACCGCGCTTTCCGCCACGCCCACATGACAGACACCGACGCCCAGCCCACGCTTCCTGGAATTCCCGAGCCCCTTCCAGATCTCCGGGAAGAAGGCTGCTTGTCATGGCGGCGCTGGCTGGTGGAGGGTTTGCGTGCCGGCGTTTTCCTCAAGCCCCGCGTGGCAGGGCGCACGCCGGCGCCGCTGCAGATACTGCTCCTGACGGTGCTGGTGCTTGCTCTTGAACTGGCCCTGTCCCGCCTGGAGGTATCCGGACCCGCGCGCCTGGACCTGCAGGCCTGGCTCTCGAGCTGGTGGACTGCCGGCCTTTTTCTCGGGCTTGCCTGGTGGGCGCTTCCTGCCTTGGGCTCCGGGCCGGATGACGTTTCCGGCCGGCGACTGATGGGTGTCGCCGCCTGCTTTGTCCTCTGGCTGCTCTCGTCCCTGCCTGCCACGGTGGTGTACCAGGGGGTGATTGCCGCGTTGGCGCAGGGCTGGCTCAGTGGTCCGGTTTTCTCCACCCCCTGGTTGTACTGGGGCTTTTTCTGGGTGTTCCTCGCCTGGAGCCTGGGCACCGCCCTGGTGCTGGTCTGGCGTTTCGCGGGTTGGACCTGGCGCGCCGCGGTATTCGCGCTGGCCCTGCTGGCCTCCACCGGCCTCATGCTCTGGCAGTTCGAGGCCCGCACCTGGCAGCAGGATTACGCCGCGCGCGGCGATGGTGACGAGAGGCCGCGGCTGCACCTGAGCCAGCAGGCCTTTGAGGCGCAGCAGGCCCTGTGGGAAAAAACCATGGCCGCCATCGCGCACGAACGCCCCGGCGTGACCGATGTGTATGCGCTGGTGTTCGCCCCTTACGCCGCGGAGGACGTGTTCCTGCGCGAAAGCACCATGGTCAGCCGCGTGCTGGCCGAGCGCTTTGACGCCGAGGGCCGTGTGGTGCAGCTGGTCAACCACGCCGCCACCGCGCAAACCCACCTGTGGGCCACCACGCTGAACCTGGAGCGTGCCATCGATGCCATCGCCCAACGCATGGACCGCAACAACGACTTGCTGGTGGTCTATATGACCTCGCACGGCGCCAGCGACTTCAAGCTGGCGGCCGCCAACTGGCCGCTCGAGGTGCCGCCCGTGACGCCCGATGAACTGCGCGAGGCGCTGGACAAATCCGGCGTGCGCCACCGCGTGATCGCGATCTCGGCCTGCTACTCGGGCGGCTGGGCCGACGCGCTGGCCGGCGACAACACCCTGGTCATGACCGCGGCAGACGCGACCCACACCTCCTACGGCTGCGGACGCCGTTCCGAGCTGACCTTCTTCGGCCGCGCCCTGTTTGACGAGGAGTTGCGCAAGACCCATTCCTTTGAGCAGGCTTTCGCCCGCGCCGTTCCGCTGATCAAGCAACGCGAGATCGACGCCGGCAAGGAAGACGGGTTTTCCAACCCGCAGATTCGTGTGGGTGCCGGCATCGGGCCGGTGCTGCGCATGCTCGAAAAGCGCCTGGATGCGCTGCCGCCGGCGGCCAATCCCGCCGCGCCCGTGGCCGCCGCCAGCGCGGCCCGTCCCTGAACCGGCTTCTATACCCCGGCCGCAAGCCCGGCCATCGCCCGCAGCTTCAGACTTTCAGTTATGGTCTGCGCATGAACACCCTTTTCCTCAAGCTCGGCTGGAAAACCATGCTGCGCGATTTGCGCGCGGGCGAGCTGCGCCTGCTGATCGTGGCCGTCACGCTGGCCGTCGCGGCACTTACCGCCGTCGGCTTTTTCGCCGACCGCCTCAAGGGCGGCCTGCAGCGCGATGCGCGCCAGCTGCTGGGAGGCGACGCCGTCATCCGCAGTGACGGCCAGACACCCGCCGCCTTCATCGCCAAGGCACAGGCCCTGGGCCTGCAGGGCATTTCCACCGTCACCTTTCCCACCATGGGCCGCGCCAGCGACGCCGACGGCGGCGCCAGCAAGCTGGTGGCCTTCAAGGCCGTGCCCGAAGGCTATCCCTTGCGCGGCAGCATGAAGGTGGCCGGCAATGCCGACGAGCCCGGCGACTACACGCGTGAGGTGCCCGCGCCCGGCACGGCCTGGGCTGATGCCTCGCTGCTGGACGCGCTGGGGCTCAAGCTCGGCCAGGCACTGCTTCTGGGCGATTCCAGCTTCAAGCTCACGCGCATCATCGTGCAGGAGCCGGATCGCGGCGCGGGCTTCATCAGCTTTTCGCCGCGAGTCATGGTCAACCAGGCCGATGTGGCCGCGACCCACCTGATACAGCCCGCCAGCCGCACCAATTACCGCTTTGCCGTCGCCGGCGAGGACAAGGCGGTCAAGGCGTACGTGAAATGGGCCGACACGGAAATCAAGAAACCGTTTGAGCAATCAGGCATTCGCGGCGTACGCCTGGAATCGCTCGAGTCAGGCAGCCCGGAGATGCGCCAGACGCTGGACCGCGCCGAGAAATTCCTCAACCTCGTCGCGCTGCTCGCCGCCTTGCTGAGCGCTGTCGCGGTGGCCATCGTGGCCCGCGGCTTCGCCGCCAAGCACCTGGATGACTGCGCCATGCTGCGCGTGCTGGGGCAGCCGCAGCGTACCATCGCCCTGGCTTATGCGTTTGAGTTCGTGCTGGCCGGCCTGTTTGCCAGCGCGCTGGGCGTGGCCCTGGGCTTTACCGTGCACTACGGCTTTGTGCTGCTGCTGGCCGGCCTGGTCGAAACCGTGCTGCCGGCCGCAACCTTCTGGCCCGTGCTTTTCGGCATGGGCATGGGCCTTACGCTGCTGCTGGCTTTCGGCCTGCCGCCCGTGCTGCAACTGGCCCAGGTGCCGCCGCTGCGCGTGATCCGCCGCGACGTCGGCAACCTGAAGCCCGCCTCGCTCGCCGTGCTGGGTGTGGGCATGGCCGGTTTCGCCGCCTTGCTCGTGGCCGCCAGCAGCGATTTGAAGCTGGGCCTCATCGCCGTGGGCGGCTTTGCCGGCGCCGTGCTCGTGTTTGCCGTGGCCAGCTTCGCCGCCGTCAAGCTGCTGCGCGCCAGCGTCCATGAAACAACCGCGCCGCGCTGGCTGGTGTTGGCCACGCGCCAGCTCTCGGCCCGGCCGGTGTATGCCGTGGTGCAGGCCAGCGCGCTGGCCGTGGGCCTGCTGGCGTTGATGCTGCTGGTGCTGCTGCGCACCGACCTCATCAGCAGCTGGCGCAGGGCCACGCCGCCCGATGCGCCGAATCGTTTTGTTATCAACGTGCAGCCCGAGCAGGGCGAGGCCTTTCAGCAGGCCTTGCGCGGCGCCGGCGTGAAAAAATTCGACTGGTATCCCATGATCCGCGGCCGCCTGGTCGCCGTCAACGGCAAGCCTGTCACGCCAGACGACTACGAGGACGACCGCGCCAAGCGCCTGGTTGACCGCGAGTTCAACCTCTCCAACAGTGCTGACATGCCCTCGCACAACCAGCTCAGCGGCGGACGCTGGACGGCCGGTGAAAAAGACGCGGTAAGTGTTGAGGACGGCCTGGCCAAGACCCTGGGCCTCAAGCTGGGCGACGCCCTCAGCTTTGATATTGGCGGGCAGGTGAGCGAAGCGAAGATCACCAGCCTGCGCAAGGTCGATTGGGGCTCCATGCGTGTCAATTTTTTTGTGATGTACCCGGTCGCCAAATTGCCGGCCGATGTGCCCGTGTCTTTTATCAGCGCCTTCCGCGCGCCCGAGCCGGCTGCCGTAGCCAGCGGCCAGGCGCGCCCGCAAAGCTTTGACAACACCCTGGTCAAGGCCTTTCCCAACATTACCAATGTCGACATGAGCACCACACTCGCCCAGGTGCAGCGCGTGCTCGACCAGGTGATACGCGCGGTGGAATTTTTATTCGGCTTCACGCTCGCCGCCGGCCTGGTCGTGCTGTTCGCCGCTATCACCGCCACCCGCGAAGAACGCGCCCGCGAATTCGCCATCATGCGGGCAGTGGGCGCGCGCGCATCCTTGCTGCGGCAGGTGCAGCGGGCCGAACTGGCCGGCGTCGGTTTGCTGGCCGGCTTCCTGGCCTCGGTTGTTGCGCTGGCCGTGGGGTGGGGACTGGCTCGCTTCGTATTTGAGTTCAACTGGACCGGGTCGTGGACGGTGCCATTGATGGGCAGCCTGGCCGGGGCTGTGTTGGCGCTGGCTGCGGGATGGTGGGGGTTGAGGTCGGTTTTGAGTACGCCGGTGGTGGAGACGCTTCGGAAGGCGCAGTAGGCAGCGCCGGGGCTTGCTCCGGCCTTCGCGCTCTTCCTCTTTACCTCTGTTCCTTTCTCACCCTCATCGCCCTCTTCTAAGTATTGCTAGCCGGGAGTGGCCCGGCGGCCAGTAACTTTTCTTTGCTTCGCCAAAGAAAAGTCACCAAAAGAAAGGCGACCCGCAGTCTGGGTCCCTCCGCTGCGCTACGGGCAACCTGCGCTGCTCGACTGCGGCGGGGTCTCGCGCAAACTCGCTGCGCTCAAACATGCGCGATCCCTGATCCGCCTCCGTCTGCGCTGCTCGGCCCAGCCAGGACGGGGCAATCGGGATCGGGAACCGAATACCAAAGACAAAAGACCGATACAAACAAGGACTCGCCGTGGCGAGTTCTTGTGGTTTTCGGTATTCGGTTTTCTGTCTTCGGCTGTTTGGTATTTGGCTGTTCGGTATTCCGGGTCCCCTTGTGGATGCGCCGAGGAGCGCAGGGCCAGACGGATCAGGGCAAAAACTTGTTTGAGCGAAGCGCAGCGTAGCGAGTTGTTTTTGACCCCGTCTGGACCGAGCACCGCAGGCTGCCCGTAGCGAAGCGGAGGGACGCAGCAACCAGGGTCGCCTTTTCTTTTGCTTACTTTTGGTGTTCGCGTAACTTCGCTGCGCGAAGTGAGCGAACCCCGCGCGCTTAGCGCGCCTTTTGGCGAAC